>Ga0315277_10001486_pt1 | contig 34173 bp, 25 predicted proteins | sample YL17G05_15_MG_FD_203695 | JGI IMG/M metagenome (GOLD analysis project Ga0315277, IMG submission 203695) | Sediment microbial communities from Yellowstone Lake, YNP, Wyoming, USA - YL17G05_15 | ecosystem: Environmental > Aquatic > Freshwater > Lake > Sediment | place: USA: Wyoming | collected...
AAGACCGGGCAAACGCGGAACTCCAAGCAGACGAAAGGAGCCGCGTCGCCGTCGGACAACGAATTGGTAGGCGCAAGTCGGCAAATTCCCTAGCGCGGGGGGCGGGGAATTACCACTATAGAATAATGGGCCACAGAAGTGGCAGGCAACAACTATCGATTGCAGGGATTGCAGAATGGAGCAACATCATGCAAGTTCCGTTGGAGATATCATTCAAGGGGATTCAAAATACTGATGAGATTGAAAGCCTTATTCGTTCGAAAGTGGCCAAGCTGGAACGCGTCTGCGGATATCTGTCAAGCTGCCGCGTGGCCGTGGAGAAGCGGCAGGAGCACCAGAGTGTCGGCAATCCTTATCGCGTCCGGATCGACATGACGGTTCCGCCGGGACATGAGTTGGTCGTACGGCGTGAGCCCAGCCAGGGCAATATGCATGACCCTCTGGAAGTCGTTCTCAGGGACGCCTTCGACGCCGCCGCACGCCGGCTGGAGAAACTGGTCAAGTTGCAGCAGGGCGAGGTTAAAACTCACCCGGATCAGCAGGTTACGGCGGTCGTGCATAGGCTGTTCCCCAGAGAGGGATATGGATTCCTCAGGGCAACGGATACGCAGGAGGAAATCTACTTTCACAGGAACAGCGTCTTGCACGGCGAGTTTGACCGCCTGAGGATTGGAACAACCGTTAGATACACCGCTGAGGCCGGCGCGAAGGGCTTGCAGGCCACGACCGTGCAAATTGTCGGCACAGTGGGTGCGCCGGTGGAAGCGCCGGCTCGATATTGATGATTCATGGCTCCGGGGAGGTGAGACCTTCCTGGATCGCGTACTTCGTCAGCAGTGCGACATTATCGATATCGAGTTTGTTCATCACGCGCAGGCGGTGCGCCTCGACTGTTTTGGGGCTTATGTGGAGTCGAAGCGCGATCTGTTTGGTAGTCTTGCCCTCGGCCAGCAGTTGCAGGACCTCACGCTCGCGTTGGGTCAGCACGGAGAAGGCGGTGGCGTCCAGTTTCTCCTCTCCGTGCACCAGGTCTTCCACGACGACGTTGCTGATCGATGGGCTGACGTAGGTTTTGCCCTCGGCGACCGTGCGAATGGCTCTGGCCAGCTCGTCGAAGTCGCAGTCCTTGAGCAGGTAGCCGACGGCGCCGGCCTTGAACATCTCGGTTACGTACCGCTTGGCAGAATGCATGGACAAGGCTACGACTTTGACGTCCGGGGCCTCTCGGCGGATCTCCCGTGTGGCCTCGATGCCGTTCAGATCCGGCATGCTGATGTCCATAACGACCACATCGGGCGTGAGTTCTCTTGCCAGTTCCACGGTTGTATGCCCATCCTCGGCCTGGCCGATCACCTCCATATCATCTTCCTGCTGAATGGCCCTCCCTAACCCATGACGTACAATCGCATGATCGTCGGCAAGTACTACACGGATGCTCATGTTCTGCAATCCCCCTCTTCACGGTTTCCATTCCGTCCTGATGCCACGAGGGCGGTGTACACTCCTTTGTCACTGCTTGATAGTAGACAGCTTATTCGTGCGTGTCAACTGCTACTATCAACATTCCTGTAATAAAAGTTAGTGGACTCGAAAAGGACTCATCACAAGCACATGGCTCCATCGGAGGTTCATGCCGGTCGCTCGTGCCGGGGACGTCCGGGGCGTGATTTGCAGGCAGCGATTCAGCAATCCCCCTATTTCTTTCCCGACCTGATCCCGGTAAGAAATCCTGAGGGTCTGTCCGTCGAGACAACGAGACAATACGAGATCAAACGCAGAAAGGAAGTGGCCAATGAGCGCGACAGCGACGCCCTTGCAGAGGCGATCCGGACCGATCGTTCCTGTTGTGTGTTTCACCTGGTTGACGTTGATCGCCTGCGCGCCGCTGTCGGCACGGGAGCAGGGGAATATCGCTGTCTTGCAGCAAATGGGCAAAGCATTCGCCTCGGTAGCGGAAAAAGCCTCTCCTGGAGTCGTCGGAATCGTGACGAAGCGAAAGGTCGCCGCATCGTCTCCGCGCACAGGGCAGACGCCGTCCGAGGAGCCCTCCGATCCATCCGGCGGCGACCTCTTCAACTTCTTTCGCCGATCGCCTCAGGACCGACTGCCCCAGCGCGAGTACACGCAGAGGGCCCAGGGTTCCGGCTTCATCATCTCCAGAGAGGGCCACATCCTCACGAACAACCACTTGGTGAGCGGAGCGGATGAGCTGATGGTGGAGCTGGCGCAAGGCCACATGGTGAAGGCTCGGCTCATCGGGACCGATCCGGAGTCCGATGTCGCTGTCATCAGAATTGATGCCAACAATTTGACTCCTGTGGCATTGGGAAATTCCGATGCTCTGGAGGTCGGCGAGTGGGTGCTCGCCATCGGCAATCCCATGGGGTTGAGCCACACGGTCACCGCCGGGATCGTCAGCGCCACGGGTAGAAGCGGATTGAATATCTCGACCTATGAGAACTTCATTCAGACGGACGCGGCCATCAACATGGGCAACTCCGGCGGGCCGCTCATCAATCTGAATGGCCAGGCGGTCGGCATCAACACCGCGATCGTCGGGCCCAACGGCGGCAACATCGGAATCGGTTTCGCCATTCCGATCAACATGGCCAAGGACGTCGCCGATCAACTCATCCAGACGGGCTCCGTCGAACGAGGCTACCTGGGGGTCTATCCGCAGGACCTGACGCCCGATCTGGCGGAAGCCCTCGACCTGAAGGAAACGAAAGGCGCCGTCGTGGCGCAGGTGACGGAGGACTCTGCCGCCGCCCGCGCGGGTCTGGAGCGAGGTGACATCGTCCTGGAGTTCGACCATGTGCCGATTGAATCAGCCGCCCAGTTTCGCAATCTGGTCGCCGGCCACAAGCCCGGACAGGCGGCTGACATGGTCGTGTTACGCGACGGACAGCGCAGAACCCTTCAGGTGAAGCTGGATAAGCGTCCCTCGGGCGAAGAACTGCTCAGGCGGCAGCGGGAGCTGCGTGGCCGTCCGGAGGAGGCTCGCCCATTAGGTCTGGGCGTGCAGGAGTTGACTCCGGAATTGGCGGAACAGTATGGGCTTGACAATCAAGCGGGCGTCGTGATCACAAGAGTCACGCCGGGCTCTGAGGCGGCGGAGAAGGGCCTGCGGGCCGGGTACGTGATCCGGGAGGTCAACCGTAAGCCGGTCAAGAGCGTCGCAGAGTTCGAAGACGCGGTCGCCGCCGCATTGGCCAAGGGCAGGGCTCTGCTCCTGGTAACCGACGGCCAGACAAGTCAGTATGTCGTTTTGAAGGTTCCGCAAAATTGACAAGGAGAGAACCATGAAAGCCCTCATTCTGATCGCCAGCGACGTGGAAGATATCGAGTTCTTCTATCCCTATTACCGCCTGAAGGAAGAGGGCTGGGAGATCGATGTGGCGACTCCTGACGGCAAGAAGATCGTAGGCAAGCACGGGTACGACTTCGAGCCGGACATGAGGATATCCGAGGCGAATGCGGAAGACTACGATCTGCTCGTCCTGCCCGGCGGCAAAGCGCCGGAGCGCGTCCGACTGCTGCCGGAAGCCGTGGAGATCGCCAGGAGCATGCTCGATGCAGGCAAGACGGTCGCCGCCGTCTGCCACGGCATCCAGACCCTGATCTCCGCCGACGTTCTCCGGGGCCGCAAGGCTACCTGCTGGCCGGGGATTCGCGACGATGCAAAGGCGGCCGGCGCCGAGTACGTCGATCAGGAGGTGGTGGTCGACGGCAACCTGGTGACCAGCCGTTGTCCCGAGGATTTGCCCGCCTTCTGCCGTGAGATGTTCGCCGTTGCCAGACAGGCTGTGTGATTCGGTCGGATAGGGAGGAGCGCGATGGCGATCCAACTGAAAAGGGCCTACGACAAACCTGCCGCCACGGACGGCTTTCGTGTTCTGGTCGATCGCCTGTGGCCGCGGGGCGTGACCAAGGAGAAACTGAAGGCGGATTTGTGGCTCAAGAGCATCGCGCCGAGCACCAAGCTGCGCAAGTGGTTTGGTCATGATCCCGAGAAGTGGGACGAATTCAGACGGCGGTACTTCAAAGAACTGGATTCGCATCCCGAAGAAATTCAGTTGCTTCGCGAGAAAGTGCGAAAGAGCAAATTGACGCTGGTCTACGGCGCCAAGGAGGAGCGTTTCAACGACGCCGAGGCGATCAAGGAATACCTGGAAGGTCACTGACGTCGCATCGCGTCAGCCAAATGTCACTGCGAGTCGCGAAGTTTCGCGTTTACGGCTGATCGTCGGGCAGCGGCGGGGGGGCCGGGGGCTCGCGCGGCTCCTGCTGTGCCGACATGATTCGCGTTTCCCGCGTCGTCGCCAGGCCGCGCAACATTTCTCCCATCTGGTGGAGACGCTGATCCACACGCCAGTGGATCGTGCTCTCTTCCTCGGGTGAGCCCGCCTTGAAGCCTGTCAGAAGTTCGAGACCTTCATCGACCGTCCGGATCGGGTAGATGTGAAACTCGCTGTCGGCTATGGCCTGCCGCACATCCTTTCGGAGGATGAGATTCTTCACGTTGCTCTGCGGGATGCACACCCCCTGTTGGCCGGTCAGGCCCACGACGCGGCAGACGTCGAAGAATCCCTCGATCTTCTCGTTCACGCCGCCGATCGCCTGGATGTCGCCCCACTGGTTCACGGAGCCCGTGACGGCGATGTCCTGGCGGATGGGCACATGGGCAAGGTTGGAGACGAGAGCATAAACCTCCGCCGCACTGGCGCTGTCTCCTTCGATGCCGCTGTACGTCTGCTCGAATGTGATGCTCGCCGACAGGGTGAGCGGCCTCTTCTGCCCGTACTTGTTGCGCAGGTACCCGGTGATGATGAGCACCGCCTTGTCGTGCGTTCTACCGGAGAGTTTCGCTTCCCGCTCGATGTTGATCAACCCCTCGGCGCCCAGTCCCAAAGACGCCGTCACACGGGTGGGCCTGCCGAAGGCGTAATCTCCGAGGTCGATGACAGCCAAGCCGTTCACTTGGCCGATCTTGCTGCCCTGCGTATCGACGAGCAGTGTGCCGTCCTCGATCAGCTCGCGGATCTTCTCCGCGATCCGGTCGGATCGAAAGACGCGATTGTCCAGCGCCTCCTCCACGTGGGACGCTTCCACCCGCCTGGCATCGCGGATGCGTGCGAAGTAATCCGCCTCGCGGATCAGGTCGGCCGTTTCGGACAGGTGGGTCAGCAGCTTGGTTCTGTCCGCCACCTGTCTCGACCCGAAACGGATGACCTCGGCGACGGCCTCCCGCGTGAACGGCCGGAGCTTCTCCCGTTTTGTGACCGCCGCCACGAACTTGGCGTACTCCATCTCTCCCTTATCGCCGCGAGGCATCTCCGTGCCGAAATCGGCCTTGATCTTGAACAGGAACGGGAACTCGTCATCGTAAAACTGCAGCATGTAGTACAGGAGCGGGTTGCCCACAACGACGACTTTCGTATCGATCGGGATCGGCTCAGGCCGCAGCCCGCCCATGCTGAAAGGTACCCACGCGTTGTAGCTTTCCAGTTCGATGGAGCCGCTCTTGAGAGCCCGCTTGAGGCTCTTATAGACAAACGGCTCCGTCAGCGCGTCTTCAATGTTGAATACGAGATAGCCGCCGTTGGCTCGCAACAGGCTGCCGGCTTTGATCTGGGTGAAATCCGTGATGAGCCGGCCCCACCGATCCACGGTGCGATCGATGCTCCCGAAGAGATTGCGGTAGGTGGGCGCCTCCTCGACGATGACAGGCACGGCCCGGGTCTGGCTGTTATCCACCACGACGTTGACCTTGTATTCGAGCAGGGGGCTTTCCGTCTCGCGCGCGAGCATGGCCTGGAGTTGCGGCGGAACGGGCTGGGGTCCGCCGCCGCCCTCCTGGAAGTTGGAGAGATTGTCGACGATGTGGTTGTGCACGCGGTCAAGATACTGCTGCACACGATCGTATTCCTGGTACGACTGCTTGATGGCTTCGATCATGGGAATGACCACGAAATCAGCGAATTGCCGCTCGACGTTTCGCACCTCTTCGCTGAGGCTCTGCATCATCTGGTACTGTTCCTGCATCAGCCTGCCCACCTCGCGGGCAAGCTCCTTTTCACCTTCGGCAATCCGGATCCTCTCCGCCTCGGACAGACGTTCAAGTTGCTCGCGGGTCTCAGCCGGCTTGCCTTCGATGTACGGCAGAAAGGAAACCCGGCCGCCCGGCGTGAACCCGATTTCAAATCCGCGGTCCTTGGCCATTTTGGCCAGCCGGTTTGTGTGTTCCTCGATTTGTTCTTCGTACTTGCGGCTGATCTGCTCCTTCTCCTCCCGGAAATCCTGCTGGCGAAACGCCTTGGGCAGCGCTTCCTTGAGGTGTTGAATGAACCGATCCATGTCCTTTTCGAGCTGCCGGCCCTTCCCGGGCGAGAGGCTGATGGCCCAGGGCTGGTCGGCGTCGGTGAAATTGTACACGTAGATCCAGTCGTTGGGCGTTGTCGATCCGTCGAGTCGCTTCAGCAGACTGCGCTTGATCGTCTGCATCTTGCCGCTGCCGGTCAGGCCGGCCGCGAAGATATTGTACCCCTTCTGATGAATGCCTAAGCCCACCTCCAGGGCCGACATGGCCCGGCTCTGGCCGACGACCTCGTCCAGCGGCTCTAGCTCCTCCGTGGTCTCGAAAGACAGATCGCTCAGATCGATGGGGAGATCCGCTTCCTCCGCGGAAAGCCTCTGCGGTGGCGAGGCCGCCTGAAGCTGGTGGTTTTCAGAAATCACTGCTGCGCCTTGTGTGCCGTTCTTGTGCATATCGTCCATGGTACTGCCTTATTCCTTCTTCGACTTGCGTATGGTGATCGTCAGCACCCCGTCCTGATGCTTGTTTTGAACTTCCTTTCCCTCGACGGCGAAATCGAACTCAAAGGTGCGTGCGAACCGGCCCTCGCACCGTTCGTGGACGCGGGAGGCGAACTTGCTGGCGTTCTGGCTCAATTCGCGCTGACCTTCCACGGCGAGGGTCCTGCCCTGGGCCCGGATTTGAACCTTCTCGGGTGTGACGCCCGGCAAATCCATTTCGATAATAAATGTATCCTCATTCTCCCAGATATCGACGGCGGGATTCCAGCAGACAGCTCTCCAGGGCTTGTGGATGAGCTCTTCGAACAGGGCGTGGACCTCGTGGTGGTGGAAATACAATCCCTGGTATCGCTCCGAATCCCCTCGATCGTGCAGCCGGGTCCGGCGCCCGAGCTCGTTCGATCCACTCATTCGACGCCCTTTCCTTTCTCTTGAACGTACGATCCAGTGCCGCAGGTCTCTATCGGGAAAATCCCTAAAGTGACGGGAGCTTCCCTGTGCAAACGCGCATCCGGCCGGTCGTCGCGGCTGATGACGGCTCCCAGGCACGGAGTGCCGCCCGGGCGGAATGCGACGGAGCCACGAACTGTGCCTCGGTGCAGGCAGTATTCAAAGTCAGAGAGTACAGGACGTCCTGCGGCTGCCTGGCTCTGAGGTTTCGGGCGTGTTGGGCGTGTCGAGTGCGATGAATATCCTGATGATGACCAATACATTCACGCCGTTCGTGGGCGGCGTGTCGCGGTCGGTAACGGCCTTCGCGCAGGAATGTCGCAACGCCGGACACCGGGTCATCGTCGTCGCCCCCGTCTTCGACGGAATGCCCGAGTCGGAAGAGGACGTGATTCGGATTCCCGCGATTCAGGATTTCAACGGGAGCGATTTTTCCGTGGCGCTGCCGGTCCCGGGATTCCTGTCCTCTCACCTGGAGCAGTTCAAGCCGGATATCGTGCACTCGCACCATCCGCACCTGCTGGGGAATACGGCCGTTCGGATCGCTGCCCGCCTGGGCCGGCCGCTCGTGTTCACCCACCACACGATGTATGAGCACTATCTTCATTACGTGCCGGCGGAGGCGAACCGCCTGCGTCAATTCGTGATCGCCCTCGTCACGGGGTACTGCAATCTGTGCGACCGCGTCATCGCGCCAAGCCGGAGCGTTGCCGACATTCTTTGCGAACGCGGCGTGGAGACGCCTATCGAGGTGATCCCGACCGGTGTGGATGTGAAGCAGTTCAGCCGGGGCAACGGGCAGGGCTTCCGCCGATCCCATGGGATTCCCCGCAATGCTCTTGTCGCCGGATACGTCGGCCGGCTGGCCCCGGAGAAGAATCTCGCGTTCCTGGCCGACGCGTTGTGTACCTGCCTGGCCGACGTGCGACGCGGGCGGTTCCTTGTGGTCGGGTCCGGCCCGTCCGGAAATGAGATCCGGGACGCCTTTGAACGAGCGGGTCTGGGGACTCGCTTGCACCTGGCAGGTCCCCTGGACGGGCAGGACCTGGTCGATGCGTACCATGCGATGGATGTCTTCGTTTTCGCCTCGCAATCGGAAACGCAAGGCATGGTGCTGACGGAGGCGATGAGCGCCGGCAGACCCGTGGTGGCGCTCGATGGGCCGGGGGTGCGCGAAGTGGTGCAGGATGGGTACAATGGACGCCTGCTGGAGGATGCGAGCAGTGTGGATTTTTCCTCGGCTGTCGCCGAGATGATGGCCGCGCCGGCCCCGCGGCGTGAAAAGTACAAACACGCCGCACGGGAGACCGCAAAGCAGTTCGCGATGGCGAGGTGTGCCCGCCGGCTCATGGACGTTTACGAAGACCTGCTCAAGCAGCAACCATCCGGGCCGAAGGATGAGAGCTTGTGGCACCAGGCGGTGGAAGAGGTTCGATCCGAGTGGGAACTGCTCAGGAACATGGCAGAGGCGGTCGGCCAAGCCCTCAAATAGCCGCGATGCACGCAAAGTACAAAAGGCATGCCAAACCGTATTGAGACATTCGTCAGGAAGTCGCGTCGATGGTTCAGTCGAAGCGAATGGTTGATCAGGCTTCTGCACTTGACAAAGACGCAGGGAGCGGCATGCGAGCCTGGCCTGGTGTTGATCCAGATTGACGGACTGTCCCGCCCCCAGTTGGAGCGGGCGATGGCGGGCGGCAATCTCCCGTTCCTCGCTCAACTCTTATCGAGACACAGATATCGATTGCACTCGCTCTACAGCGGGCTGCCGTCGAGCACGCCGGCCATGACGGCAGAGCTCCTATACGGCGTCAAATGTGCCGTCCCCGCGTTCAGTTTCTATGATCGAAGCAGCAAGAGCGTGGTTCGGATGTTCGAGCCTCATTTCGCCAAGGCGCTGGACCAGCGGCTGCTCGCCGGGAATCAGCCCCTGCTTGCCGGCGGCAGCGCCTACGCCGGAATCTACACCGGCGGCGCGGAGGAAGTCCACTTCTGTGCCTCGTCAATGGGGCTCGACGACTTCTTCAAGGCCAAGTATCCCCTGCGGATGTTCCTGATCGTTCTGGTCAGCATGTATAGTTGGATTCGCGTGGGTGTGCTGCTGGCCATCGAATTTCTTCTCGCCCTGTTCGACTGCATGCGCGGCATGATTGCCGGGCAAAACCTCTGGAAGGAGATCAAATTCATCCCGTCCCGCGTCGGGGTGTCGATCCTGATGAGGGAGCTGGCGACGATCGGCGCCAAGATCGACGTGGCCCGGGGTATGCCGGTAATCTACATCGATTTCATAGGGTACGATGAACAAAGCCATCGCCGCGGGCCCAGCTCGCGGTTCGCTCACTGGTCTCTCAAGGGGATCGACGACGCGATTGGCCGTATCTGGAGGGCCGCCCGGCGGTCCGCGCGGCGCGATTATGACGTGTGGATCTTCTCCGATCATGGCAGCGAGGACGTGCTCTCCTATCCACTCAAGAACGGCAGGACCGTGCAGGAGGCGATTTCGGAGGTCTTCGACGGGATCGCCACGGCGTTTGTCACCGGGCACGATGATCGGGGAATCCAGTCCAAACGGATGCGCCCTTACATGCTTGGCAAGCCGCACGTGCGGCCGGACGAGACCCGCGGCCGGGGGATCACCCAGCCGCAGGCCGAACAACGAGAACTCGTGATTGCTGCAATGGGACCGGTCGGACACGTCTATGTCAACCGGCCCTTGGAAGATCACGAGCGGAAACGACTCGCCAAATCGCTTGTGGACGAGGCGCGGATTCCCATGGTCAGTACCACGGACGGCCCGGATCGTGTCCGCGTCCGGACCCGGGAGGGGCAGTTCGTGCTCCCGGAGGATGCCCATCGTGTCTTTCCTCTCGATCATCCGTTTCTGGAGGAGATAACTCAGGATTTCATCGCCTTGTGCCAGCACCCGAATGCGGGCGACTTCGTGCTCTGGGGCTGGAGCCCAAGCGGGCCGCTCTTCACGTTTCCAATTGAGAACGGCTCACACGCAGGTCCGGGATTGGAAGAGACGCACGCCTTCGCGCTGTTGCCCGACGATGCTCCGCTCTATCTCGACGCCAGGACATATCCACGGCCGTTGGACCTTCGCGGGGCGGCACTGCGGCACCTGGGACGTGAAATCGGTTCACTCGAACCCGCAGTACGGCCTGTCACCCGCAGAGGCACGCTGCGCGTCATGACGTACAACGTGCATAGTTGTGTGGGCATCGACGGCAAACTCTCGCCCCATCGAATCGCACGCGTGATCGCCCGCTATCAGCCCGATGTTGTCGCACTCCAGGAGGTGAATATCGGACGGCCGCGAACCGGTCAGGTGGACCAGGCGCAGATCATCGCCCGGTATCTCCAGATGCACTATCATTTCAACCCGACGATCCGGGTCGAAGAGGAATTGTACGGCGACTGCATCCTGAGCTCTTTGCCGATGCGCTTGAAGAAGACGGGGACGCTTCCGATCCTGGCGGGTCGAGACTCCCTGGAGCCGCGGGGCGCCCTGTGGGTGACCATCGATCTGGACGGCAAAGAGATCGAGTTGGTCAACACACACCTCGGGCTCAGCGCGAGGGAAAGGCTCTTGCAGCTCCGCGCGATTCTGGGCGAGGACTGGCTGGGCGATCACGACAGGCTCGGTCCCGTCGTGTTCTGCGGCGACTTCAACGCGTCCCCGCAATCGCGCGTGTGGAAGCTGTGCTCGCAGAAGTTCCACGATGTCCAGATGGAGGCCGCAGAGCAGTCTCCCCGCCGGACCTGGTTCGGTCATTACCCAATCGCGCGGATCGATCACATCTTCGTGAGTCCCGAGATCGAGGTGGTGCGCGTCCAGGTCGGTGATGATTACCTGGCACGCGTCGCATCCGATCATCGGCCGCTCTTCGCGGAACTCAGGGTGAACCCGTGACGGGCGATACAAGTCTGGCCTTGAGGCTGATCTTCGCTCCCTTGAGCACCTGCGACACGGGGCACGTTTTCTTTGCGATCTCAGCCTGCTTGAGAAATTCCTTCTCATCGATATCCGGCACGTTGCCTTGCGTGTCAAGGTCGATTGTCGTGATGGCAAAGCCGTCCCGCACCTTCTCGATGGAGACTGTGGCCGATGTCTCAATGCTTTCGGGCGGATGACCTGCCTTCTCAAGGCTGCCGGCCAAGGCCATAGAGAAGCATGCGGCGTGTGCCGCACCTATCAATTCCTCCGGATTCGTGCCGGCTCCTGACCCGAAACGTGACTCGGCGGAATACTGGCCCCGGAAGTTGCCGCTGGCCATCTGCACCGTACCGCTGCCATCTTTCAAGCCCCCGCGCCAGACCGCGCTGCCCTTGCGTTGTGGCATGTCTCGTCTCCTTCCTGCGTTTGTGCTAATTTCCTGGTGTCCGACCGGCGGATCGCGACACATGCTTCCACGTCAATGTTCTATGATGATAGCCGACGTGGGACACTCGTCCGCCGCCTCCTGCGCCGCCTCTTCAAACTCCGCGGGTACCGGATCGACTTTGGCAAAGGCTTTATCCTCGCCCATCTCAAACACTTCCGGGCAAATCTCCACGCAGCGTCCGCAGGCGATGCAATCCTCAGTAACACGAGCTCTCATCCGGTTCTCCTCTCGACATCAAGGTTACCGCTTGTGCGTGCCGGTCTTCGGCATCCGGCGTGTATTGCCTCGCCGGGCTCGTCGTGGTCGCTGCCGGTTGTTGCGGACAGGTCCGCAGATTCTATCGACGAGTTCGTGCATCAGATGCCCGGCGCCGGCGACGGCGAAGTCTCCGATGGACAGCATGCCGACGGCCCCGTTGTCCTGACTGAGCACGACGAGGCGGTCCACGTGGCTGTCTTTCATGATGGCGGCGGCCCTTCCGGCGTCATCCTGCTCCGAGCAGCACACGGCCCCGGGCGTCATCGCGTACTTCACAGGCGTCGTCTTTGGGTCCATGCCTGCGGAAACCGCTCTGACAATGATGTCGTGATCGGTGATCGTACCGACGATCTTGTTGTACTCGACGACCGGAAGGATGCTCGTATCGAAAATCCTCATCCGGTCGGCGGCTTCGCTGAGCATGGCACTGGAACTGATCTGACGCACGTGACTGCTCATGATCTCTCGCACTTTCATGGCTCACCTCCGTGCCGAGATTCCCACGAGAGACTCGACGTGGATGTGCATCCCAACTACGTACCGGGTCTACGAGATTGCGCATAGTGGGAATTTGCCTAATCTGCACCGCCGGCCGCAATACGACAGGATCGATGATTCGTGGCGAGCCGGATGAGCAATTACGAGTCACGGATTAGGCACAAAGCCGCACTTCATATCTTCATTCGCCTTGTATGGTTACGGTAAGAGTTCAGGTAGTGTGCCGCAGATCCAGTGCCACGTGGCGAAGGAGAACAGCCATGCTTCGCAGCATCAGAAGTCTCAGGGGATTCGCCGTCAGCACTACGGACGGCGAGATCGGCAGAGTGCACTCGTTTCTCTTCGACGGCCGGAGCTGGGTCGTCCGGTACCTGGTGGTCGATATCGGCGGCTGGCTGCCGGGGCGCAAGGTATTGATTGCGGCCACCGCCCTGCGCCGGCCGGACTGGCAGGACCGTGTCTTTCCGGTGGAGATGACCAGGGAGCAGGTGCAGAACTCGCCCGATATCGATACCGATATGCCCGTCTCTCGGCAACGGGAGACCGAGCTGCACAAGCACTACAGTTGGACGCCATACTGGGGGACCGGTTACGGGGCCGCGGTCTTTACGATGCCGTCTGTGGAGCAAGAGGAGAAACCGTCAGAGGAAACCGTCAAAGGGGACCCCAATCTGCGCAGCACCAGGGAAGTCATAGGCTATCGAATCCATGCCATTGACGGCCAAATCGGCCACGTTGATGACTTCATCGTCAGCGATGAGGACTGGATCATCCGGTATCTGGTTGTGGATACGCGCAACTGGCTGCCCGGGCGCAGCGTTCTCATCTCGCCGGAATGGGTCCGGGACATAAGCTGGGAAGATCAGGAGGTCTGGGTGGATGTCGCCAGTGAGACGATCGAAGACAGCCCGCCGTATGATCCTTCTGCTCCTGTGAATCGGGAGTATGAGGTGCAGATGTATGATTATTACGGGCGCCCCAAGTATTGGACTTGAGCCTGCTCATCTGCACGCAGATCGCTGACATGCGGAAAGGCGCCATATAGCACTTCGGAGACGCAATGCCTGTCCACAACAGCGACATCGAGGAGATCTTCAACAGGGTAGCCGACCTGCTGGAGATCAAGGGCGAGAATCCGTTCCGTGTGCGGGCCTACCGCAATGCGGCCCGAGCCGTAGCGGGCCTGTCGCACAGCGCCGCCGACATGGTCGTAGCGGGCGAAGACCTTACCCAAGTGCCCGGCGTAGGCAAAGACCTCGCAGGCAAGATCGAGCAGATCGTCAAGACCGGCACGCTCCCGCTTCTGGCCGACCTCAAGGAAGAAGTGCCGGGCGAGTTGAGCGACCTGATGAAAATCTCCGGTCTGGGAGCCAAGCGGGTCGCTGCACTTCATGACCAGTTGGGCGTAACTACTCTCGATGAGCTTGAGCAGGCAGCGAAAGACGGGCGCATCCGCCAGCTTGCAGGATTCGGCAAGAAGACGGAACAGCACATTCTCGACGAACTGGGCCGGCGGCACGGTGAAGAGACGCAGCGGATCAAGCTGACGGCGGCCGAGCAGATTGCCGGGCCGCTGGTGGATTACCTCAAGCGAACGAAGGGAGTCAGGGAGATCGTCGTTGCGGGCAGTCTCCGACGGCGCAGAGAGACCGTCGCAGACCTCGATATTCTGGCCACGTGCGCAAGGGGCAGCAACATGATGGACCGATTCGTCGAATACGATGAGGTGGACCGCGTGATCGCGAAGGGCGATACCCGCTCCACCGTGGTTCTGCGCTCAGGTCTCCAAGTGGACCTTCGAGTGGTTCAGCAGGTCAGTTATGGCGCTGCCCTGATGTACTTCACTGGCTCGAAGCAACATAATATCGCCCTTCGCACGATCGCGTTGAGGAAGAAGCTGAAGATCAACGAATACGGTGTCTTCAAAGGCCGCAAACGCGTGGCCGGGCGGACGGAGGAAGAAGTGTACGGCAAGATCGGGTTGCCCTATATCGAGCCGGAGCTGCGGGAGGACCGGGGCGAGGTCGAAGCCGCACAGAAAGGCACACTGCCCAAGCTTGTCACGCTTGAGGACATTCGCGGCGATCTTCACGTGCACACGAATCGCACCGATGGGCATGACACGATCGAGGAGTTGGTTGCCGCAGCGAAGAAACACCGATACGACTACATTGCCATCACCGATCACTCCAAGCGGGTTACTGTTGCTCACGGCCTCAAGCCCGAGCAAGTCCGGGAGCAGATCAAGGAAATTGACAGGATCAACGGTAAGCTGAAGGGCTTCACCGTTCTGGAGGCGACCGAGGTGGACATTCTGGCGGATGGCTCGCTCGACTTGCCGGACGATGTCCTGAAAGAGCTCGATCTGACAGTATGCTCGGTGCACTCCAAATTCAACCTGTCGCTCGCGGAGCAGACCAAACGAATCTGCAAGGCGATGGAGAACCCGCTCTTCAACATCCTGGCTCACCCGACAGGCCGGCTGATCAATGAACGCGAGCCGTACCAGGTGGATATGAGAGAGGTTATGAAGGCCGCACGGGACAACGGCTGCGTCCTCGAGGTAAACGCTCATCCCGACCGCCTCGACCTGAACGACATGCACTGCAGGATGGCCAAGGACATGGGGGTGAAAGTTGTGCTGTCCACTGACGCGCACAGGCTCAACGATCTCGACTTCATGCGATTCGGCGTCGGGCAGGCACGGCGTGGCTGGCTGGAAGCGGACGACGTGATCAATACCAGAAGTCTAAGAGAACTGAGGAAGCTTCTTAAGAGGTAGAAGGGCACACGAGGACCCGCTCGATGGATTTCAAGAAGAATCCAAACCTGAATTTCAAGGACGTGGGGAAACTCAGCGAGGCCGAGGCTCGCGACGAGATCGACGCGCTGCGCGAGGGCATCGAGTACCACGACTACCTGTACTATGTCAAAGACAAGCCGGAAATTTCGGACGAGACCTATGACAAGCTCTTCCGGCGGCGCGCCGTCTCTACAGCTTCCTCCAACAGAAGGAGAACCGGGATGTCCTCCACGAGTTGTACCGAGCCGGGCTATGGGTCAAAGGCATGCCCTCCCGCGAAGGTGCGGGCCCTCTCGAAGGCAAGACGTTTGTGTTCACGGGGGAGCTGGCGGAACACACTCGCCGGGAGGCCGAGCGCCTTGTGGAGAGCATGGGGGGACGGATCGCCTCCGGCATCAGCGGGGAAACCGATTTTGTCGTTGCGGGCGACCGGCCCGGCAGCAAATTGAGTGAGGCAAGCAACCGCGGCATCAAGGTAATCGACGAGAAACGATTCGAGAAACTGGTGCACAATTGACCGGGGATTCCAATGACTATTCAAACCACACAGACGGGCGAGATACGACAGAACATCTTAACGGATCAATGGGTGATTTACTCGCCGCAGCTCGCCGAGCGGCCTCGGGAGAAACGGGCGAAACGGCCTGAGACGGCGCGTCTGCCCGAGCGGGAGGCGGATTGTCCCTTCTGCATGGGCAATGAGCGCATGCTCGCATCGATCGTCTACGAGCTGCCCTCCGAGAACGGCGGATTGTGGCGGACACGGGTCGTTCCGGACAAGTACCCCGCGCTCACGCCGGAGACGGAGGTCGCCGGAGCAAACCGGGGACTCTATCTCGTCACCACCAACTACGGCCGGCACGAAGTCATCATCGAGAGCCGCTTTCATAACCGTGATATTCCCGTGATGACCCACGAGGAGGTCGAGGCCGTGATTGAGACCTACGCGGGGCGCCACAGCGAGTTGTACAGCACGGATGAGAGCATCGAGTCGATCATTATCTTCCGCAATCACGGCGAGCTGGCGGGCACCTCGATCCGGCACCCGCATTCGCAGGTGCTGGCCACCGGCATCGTCCCGGAATTCATCTCCCGCCGCGAGCAGATCGCCGAGAATTACTTTCAGCAGAACGGCCGATGCATTCTCTGCGACGTGATGAATTTCGAGCAGTCCGATGAGGCCAGGCTCATCTATGAGAACACCTCGTTTCTGTCGTTCGTTCCATTCGCCGCAGAGTCGCCATTTGAAATATGGATCGCGCCGAAAAGGCACAGTCCGGATTTCGGGCTGATCTCGCAGCAGGAGAAGGAGCGCCTTGCGGCGGCCTTGCAGGACTCGCTGCAACGGCTTCATGACAGGCTCAGCGATCCGGACTACAGCTACGTGATCCGCAGTTGCTCGCGGCAGCATTCTATCGTTCCGTACCTGCATTGGTACCTGCAGATCCGGCCCCGGCTGGCGCCTCCGTCGGGATTCGAGATCGGTTCCGGAATGCACGCCAACACCTCGTTTCCGGAGCACGACGCCGAAGTCCTGCGGGAGGAAGAGTAAACGCTCGCAACGGGACACCACGTGATGATCTCTCTTGAGAGGAAGGAACAACAGCTATGACAACGGCAACGATCAAAGCAGATTCAACGTTGAGCCGGGCGGTCCACGATTTCGTACGAAGGGATTTTTCGCCGCACTACGGGCAGCGGAAGGCGGAGTTTGTGACCGATCCCCTCTGGCGCCGGTTCGTCGATCTGGGCACGCAACTGTGGCTGGACTCCGGCAATTTCGAGGAGGTCGCCCAGGTCTGGACGCGGGAGTTCTCGGCCCTGACTACCAACAATACGCTGCTCAACAAGGAGGTGCAGACCGGAACATATGACGACCTCATCGCGGAGGCGGCCGATCTTCTCTCCGGATTTGAGGACCTCAGCGAGCGTGAATTCATCCTGGAGATGGCCTTCATCCTCAACGCGACGCACGGCCTTCGCCTGGTGGAAAAGTTCGATGCGTTCGTCTCGGTGGAAGAGCACACCGATCTGGCTCATGACGTGGAACGTTCGGTGGAATACGCGCGGCGCTACTACGCGATTTGTCCGGAGCGATTCTACGTGAAGATTCCCTTTACTCCTGCGGGGTTGCTGGCGACCCGCCGAGCGCGACAAGAAGGCATCCCGATCAACCATACGCTGGGTTTTTCGGCGCGACAGAATTACGTCATCACCCGCCTGGCCCGGCCCAACTTTGTCAACGTGTTTCTGGGCCGGCTCAACAGCTTTATCTCCGAGAACGATCTCGGCGACGGCGAGTACGTGGGCGAGAAGGCGACCCTGGCATCGCAGGACGTGGTGCGCTCCCTGCGGCAGGGCAGGGGATTCGACACGCTCCAGATCGGCGCGAGCTTCCGTTCCTGGGAGCAGTATGTCCGCTTGGCGGGGATCGACGTAATCACGGCGCCGCCAAAGGTGGCGAAGGAACTCCATCAGAGAAAAGATGAGCTGCTTGCCATCGAGAGCCGGCTCGGCGATAATTATGCGCCCGGCATCCGTGACAGCGTCGATCCCAGGCGAATTGGCCTCGATACTCTCTGGTACGTCGATGACGAGTTGATCAACTGCGTGGACGACCTTGAGCATGAGGACATCGACTCCTTCGATGGCGAGGACCTCGTCGATTTCTTCGAGTCCCACGGATGCAGCGGTCTTCTGGTTCGCTGGAGCAATGCGCAGGTGGCAACGAGCGCCGCCGAAGGTAAGATTCCCAGGCTCAGCAACTGGGCGGACGCGCTGGCTGACCGGTCCATCGGACTTGACAGCCTGATAAACCTGGCCGGTTTGAACACGTTTGCGGCGGACCAGAAAGAAATGGATACCCACGTCATGGACGTGCTCAGGAGGGCCGCCTCCGGGCGCTGATCGTATCGTCAGCAGGCACATGTGAGATCGTCGTCATGAGAGTACTCGTCATCAACTGCGGCAGCTCATCTGTCAAGTACGGATTGTACGTCATGCCGGAAAGGGAGCTCCTTGGTGGAGGCATCGTCGATCGCGTTACGCAAAAGCCATCGCAGCTCAGGTACGAGTACGGCGGCGACAAGCACGCCTGCGAGGTGAAGGTCGAGGGTCACAGCGGGGCCGTGCGCCTGATCCTCGACGACGTGCTCGATGCGAAGCACGGCCTGGTATCGGAGGGCGAGCGCATTGATGCAGTGGGCCATCGGGTTGTGCACGGGGGAGACATTCAGAACGAAGCGGCCCTCATTGACGCGGATATCCTCAACCGAATCGAGAAATTTGCACCGATGGCTCCATTGCACGATCCTCCGAGCCTGGCGGCCATACAAACTGCGACGGAGGTGTTGCGAGACATCCCGCACATTGCCTGCTTCGATACGGCGTTTCACTGCACGATTCCCGAGGTCGCGTACGTGTATGCTTTGCCTTTGAGTTTTTACCGGGACTATGGAGTGCGGCGGTACGGCTTTCACGGGATCTCCTGCCGGTTCGTGGCCGGCCGGGCCGCGAAAATGCTCGGGCGGCCCGCCGAGCAGTTGAACGCCATCATCTGCCACCTCGGCAACGGCTGCTCGATCACCGCCATTGAAAACGGCTGCTCTATTGATACCTCGATGGGCATGACGCCGCTGGAGGGGCTCGTCATGGGCACGCGGGCGGGCGACCTCGATCCCGGAATCCTTTTCTACCTCGCCGAAAAGGGAATCGATCTGGAAGAATTGAAAAAGGTTGTGAACAGAAGGAGTGGCCTGCTGGGCCTCTCCGGAGTCTCCAGCGACATGCGGGACGTGCTCCAAGCATCGCAAGAAGGCAACTCAAATGCCCGGCTGGCCGTGCGGGTCTTCTGTTATCACCTGAAGAAATACATCAGTGCGTATATGGCGGTGATTCGTGACCTGCACGCACTTGTCTTCACCGGCGGCATAGGGGAGAACGCCGTGGAAATCCGCCGGCAGACCTGTGCCGGCCTTCGCCACATGGGAATCGGGATTGATGCGGAGAGGAACGAGAAGGCCGTCGGCACCGGAGGCGACATTGCGACCGACGAAAGCCAGATCAGGGTCCTGGTTGTTCCCACGGATGAAGAATTGGCCATCGCCGACAGCACGTACCACCTCGTGGTTGGATTGCCGAAAGTGCCTGTCTCGGCTCAGTAGCGGAAGATCGCCGCATGAGGGCTTTCTGTGGGCATCTCCTCCTTCTGGAGGCCGTAGATCATGCCCTGGCCCTGCAACACGTACACGGTGGCAAGATCGATGAGATCCATGTCGCCTTGCTCCTGGCTGTCGTGGATGGTGGTCGATAGCGTATCAGAGTCGAACTTTCCCCAGATCGGGACATCCGTGCGGATGAACAGGGCACGGACCCGGCCGTGGAGAGCCGCCGGCAAAATCGTTTCAAGCCTGTCCGACGCCTTGTCAGAATTGGACAGGGTTGCGTAGTGGCTCAGGATGGTGCGCCGGGATTGTGTGAAGTGCGGCTCGACAACACTCCGGGCCGCCTCGTGAATCTCCTTGTCGTCGAGACCCTCGGGGTTGCCGGCGATTCCCTCTTCCTGGAGGTTGTGGTAGGAGTTGACCTGCCGGTAGAAGGACTGCTCGTACTCCACACCCGCCAGGATGAGCGGGGCCGTGTCGGAATTGAGGTACTTCTCCACCGTTCTGGCAACTGCCTGCAGGAATTGCATTACATCCTTCTTGTACGTGGCCTTGTCGGCGATGCTGCCCTGCCCATGAAAGACGACGGTGGTCCTTGGGGCCCGCGCCACAGGCACCGTGATATGGCCCTGAATGTAATCCTCGGCCTCCTCGTACTGCTTGACATCGGCAATGCTTTTGGGCATGTCGGGCACGGTTCGCTCCTGGATGGCCAGCCGCGTCGCCTCAAAGAACCGAATCTGCCTCTGGCTCAGCGCCAGGATGAAGAACCGGCCGTCTTCCGAGAACAGGGGCACGAGTTGCTTGATCGAGAAGTGGTCCGCCACGACCACCTGATCGCGGAATCGCACCGGCAGCCGATAGTACTGGAACAGATCGGGCGAGGCGAACACGACAAGACCGTCGGATTGGTAGAGCCAGAAGTTCTGGCTCAGGACGAGGTCGTCGGCCGCGTCCAGAAGCTTCGCGGCCTGGTCTTTCGGATATCCGGCCTCGGCGAGCCGCTCTTTGGCCTCGCCGATGGCGTTCTTCAGCCGGATCGGATCTTCCTGGATCTCCTTCCGGCCGGAACGATGCGTCGGGAGGTACATCGAAATGCAGGGCCACTGCTTGTGTCCCACCAGTGATCTCAAGTCGTCGATCCGAAGTAATCTCATCATTGTCTCCGGCACTGTTACACTCCCTTGCACCCTCTGTAAGAGGGATGTGTGAGAAGTAGCACGGGCATCCTGCCCGTGAGTCCCACGGGCATCTCGCCCGTGGAGGAACAATGCTGTGCAGGGCCAGGATGGCCCTGCGACACATGGGCAAGATGCCCATGCTACGGCGGACCAACCTCTCACACGCGCTCTGAGGTCTGGGCAGCGTGCTGGTTTCAGCATAGAGGGGCAGCGCACGGCTTTCAATCCGTGGCGCACTGAGTTTGCCAAAGGAATATCCTCATCGCACCGGTTGAATGCAGATGAGCAGTCTATTTGGGATTCAGCGACAACAAATGGTATCTCGCCCAAGTGTGGCCGGCGTTGAAGTTGAGCGCCTGCTGAAGTTGGTTCTTCGCTTCTTCGGTCCGGCCCTGGCCCAACAGGCCCAGGCCGAGCTCATAGTGGGCGCTGGCCCGCTGACCCTGCCGCGTCTGCTGTTCGCCGAACTTGGCGAAGAAATCGACGGTTCCTCCGCCCGAGAGCCGTCTGGTTCCGGAGGCGACGAGTTCCTCGAGCATTTTGTCGGCCCTTTCCTTCTCGCCCGATGCTCGCAGCGAAAGTGCCTGGTAGTAGCGTGACTCGGACCAGTCGCCGGGGACTCGCTGGCCGGCCGACTGGGTATAGAACTTGCTTGCCTGCTCAGCCTGGCCCAGGGCCGCGCATGCGGCAGCCGTATAGTAGGCCACCTGCGGCCCACGCCGGTCGTTCTCAGGCCGCTCGATTGCCAGATTGTCAGGATACTCGGCGGCCCGGCGGAAATGCTCCAGGGCCTTATCATGCTGCTTCTGGTCCACATACTGGAGTCCGCGGAGCAGGTGGGCATCGACATAGGTATCGTGCAACTCGCGCCCGCCGCCTTCGCTGGTGTAGAACTGGTTGTTCGTCAGCAGGTCGATGGCCCGGTCATATTTGCCCACTTGCACGAGCAGAGCGATCTCGCGGATCAACAGGGGCTTGCGCTGGGCGATCAACTCGTGATTGTCTTCGAGCAGCTTGAGCCGCTTTTCGGGCGTCGCATTCGCCCGCTCGTACAGATCGTCCAGTTCGAGGTAATACCCTGCGTCCCGGCCGGCGCACGCAATCGCCTTTTCGTAACTGGCGATGGCCTTTGTCGCATCATTGTCACGCCGGAAGTAGCCCCAGCCAAGATTGCGGTGGACGACGGCGAGCGTGCCGTCCAGAGCCGCGGATTTCTCCCACAATTGAATCGCTCGCTCCGGCTGCAAGTCGTACAGCAGGTTCCCGAGATAGTAGCGGGCCCGCGCATCGGACGGATTGGCCTTGATGGCAGCGTTCAGAACGTCGATGGATTCGAGCCGGAAGGGGAAACAATAGTCGGCGGGCATCTTCGCGGCGACCCGGTAATACTCGTTCGCCTTGTCCGTCAGACCCTTCTGCTCGTACAGGCATCCAAGGTTGTAGTACACCATAGGGAACGTCGCGGCAAACGGCATCCGCGCCGCCACGGGTCGCTGCAGGACTCCGATGGCCTCATCCCACAAACCCCAATCCATGTAGTCGGCGGCAAGCTCCAGGGAAGATTGCACCTCGCCCCGCATCGCCGTTTCCATCTGCCGCAGCATCTTATTCGCGTCGGCGCGCTTCCCGGCCGCAGACCTCAGCAGATATTGCTCGTTCATAGCCAGGAAATCGAGCGGGTCGGCCGACAGCACGCCGGCGACGGTCTGTGCCGCGTCTTTGGGCCTGTCGAGCTTTCGCAGCAGGGCGGCTCGCAGGTTCTGAGCCTTCGTATTGAGCGTGTTGGTCGAGATGCAGCGGTCGATCTGATCGAGGCCCGTCCTGAAGTCGCCTTTTCGGCACGAGAGCGTCGCCAGTTGGAAGTAACCCGCGCTGTGGAAGGCGTAATCCCACGTCGCCCTGTAGAATGCGTCGTACGCCTCACTGCATCGGCCCTGTCCCTTTAATGCCAGTCCCAGGTGATAGTGCGCCTCCGCGTTGCCCGGCCGGGTGTACTCCGCGGAAACCCGTTTGATCGCGCGGCGCAGATGCTCCTCCGCCTGCTCGTACATTGCTCGCTTGTTGTAGTTGATGCCGACGATCGTGTTCGTGCGCGAGTCGTTCGGGTCCCGCTGCAGCGCCTCACGATAGTAGTCCATCGGATCGACGCTGGGGTTGTGGATTTGCTCCAGGCGCAGTCCCGTGAGGTAGAGGTCCTCGATCTTCTCGATTTCTTTCGGCGCCGGCGGTGGCGTGACGATGGGCGGCAGTTTTGAAACCTCCGGCCTCTTTTGCGGCTGATAGGACACGAGCACGCAGCCGTCGGAAGCGAGCAACGACGCCTTCAAGTCAGTTTCCGGCGTGCCGGCAGGGACTTTGACCTCTTTGATGTACGCCTTGGCGGGGCTGATGTCCACCGTCTGCTCAAAGAGGGTCTTGCCGGAGGCGGTCAGCACAGCCTTGGCACGCTTGAATGCTGAGGTCGTGTTGAACCCCACCTTGGCCACGCTGTTCGGGTCGAGCGTGAGGTTCACGGCGGCGTCGAGATTGGCGTTCTTGATCCCGCCGATCTCGCGAATCGGGTACCAGTACTGCTTGAAGGTTTTGACCTCGTAGGGTTTGATCCAACTGTAGTCCGGCTGGTTGTCCGAGAACGCGCCGACCATCAGCTCCGCGTACGGGCCGTCCGCGTCCGTCAGAACCTTCGTGTCCCAGATATTGCCCGGGCCCCACTCCCAGAGCTTGGCGCCGCAGACGACGTTGTGATTGCCGACGTGGGCGACGCCGGCGTGGCGGCCGTGATCGTAGCCGCCCATGAAATCCTCCTGCAGGTCCCAGGCGAAAAATGACACGGCGTTCGGGTGGTTCTTCCACCAGCTCAGGTCCACGCCCCGGTAGTTCGTCCCGCGATACATCCCCGTCGAGATCGGCCACGTGGTGAATGCATTCTTGGAATGGTAGGTCGCGACTTGGACGCTCGGCGGGAAGATCACCTGGTAATCGTCATTCGCGTGCACCGCGACATTCGCCCAGTACAGGATCGAATTGGGCACGGCGGTGCGATTGAACATCTTGACCGTCGCCTCGATGTATGACTTATCGGGGTAAAGCGTCAGGCCGATGATCCATCGCATGCGGTGCCGGCGCTCCGTCTCGCCGAACCACACGGTCTTGCTCCCGTCGGGATTGTCGGCCATCGTGTAGTCCACCGGCATGAAGGTCGTGTTGCGGTGGTGGTGGAAGACGCACCACTCGATGCCGCCGGAGATCCACGCGCCCAGCATCCCGATCAGCGCCGGCTTGATCACGTGCTGATGGTAGAACATGTCGTAGTTGTCGGTCTTGTCCACGGCAGAGAACAGCCGACCCCCGATCTCCGGCAGGACCGACAGGCGGATGTACTCGTTCTCCAGGTTCACTGCCTTGAACGACCCCTGCTCGCGGACCCCGGTGATCCGGTCCATCAACGGATACGGGTAGATTCGTTTTTGCGCACCCTGATAGGAGGCGCCTGTGTAGAACATGGGGCTGGGGTCCGGCGGGTCGAGATGGTAGGAGGGCAGCGTCGTCTGCTCCTCCCAGATCCGCACTTCGTCCTTCGCCAGGGCAGGCGAGGACTGAGCCAATATAGCGACGATTGTCAGGCACAAAGCGAGCGGAAGGTGATATCTGGTGCAAGCCATATCGCAGTTCCTTTCTCCACACGGTAGAGACGCAGCATCTTGCGGCCTTACGTACGTCTGTCACGGCCCATCGGCCGGCACGCCCTAATCTACTCGGATTTCGACCGTCCGTAGAAGAAAAAACCGTCGTCACGATGGGGGCGCCGCAACTGCGATCCGGGACTTGACGGTTGCGCGGCCCGGGGTTATCGTGCGGGAAAGCTGAAAACTGTGATTGGAGACAGTATGAAGAGACGCGAGTTCATCAAGGCGATGGCCGTTGTCGCGGGCGCGGGACTGCGGGTGACAGCGGCCGAGAGGCAGACGGGTTCATCGTCGCCCGGGCAGCAGGCGATTCCGCGACACACGCTGGGCAAGACCGGCGTCGAGGTGAGCATCCTCGCCCTCGGCGGCGTGATCGGCATGCAGTTGCCGCCCTCGGACAAGCACGATCCGGCGGCGATTGCCGATGCGGCGCTCGACCTGGGCATCACGTATTTCGACACGGCACCGGGCTACAACAATGGGCAATCGGAGACAAACTACGGCCAGGTGCTCGCCCGCCGTCGCAAGGAGGTCTTTCTGGCGTGCAAGACCGGAGATCGCTCGTATGATGGCACGATGCGCAGCGTCGAGCAGAGCCTAAAGCGGCTGCACACCGACCATCTGGACCTGTTGCAGATTCACGGCACGTCCGCGAAGGACGACCCCTCGGCGTGGGGCAAACCCGACGGTGTTGTCACCGCGCTACAGAAACTGCGAGAGCAGAAGGTGACGCGCTTCATCGGCGTCACCGGCCACGAGGATGCTGCGATGCTGCACCGCGTCATCGAGATGTACGAGTTCGACACGCTGCTGACGACGCTGAATCCGACCAGTCACCGCCGGCCTTTCCGCGAGGAGTTGCTGCCAGTGGCGAACCGCAAGCAGATGGGCGTCATCGCGATGAAGGTCATGGGCGGCGGCAACGGCTGCCTGGTCGCCGGCAACCCGGTCAAGAAACTCCTGCAACCCTACCATGACCAGACCGATCATCAGGTGGACGCTCCGTCGCTGATCCGGTACACGCTGAGCCTGCCGATCTCGGTCGCCGTGATTGGTGTGGCGTCCGTCGATCAACTGAAAGCGAACATCGCCGTCGTGAAAGAGCTCAAGCCGATGACCGTGGCGGAACGCCAGGAACTTGAAAGAGTCGTGGGTTGACCCATATCGCAGAATTGCCGCCACATGTCACCAGTGGGTGTGCAGGATGAATGAGAGACAAACCAAGTAATGGGGCAACCTGATGAAACCTGAGATTCCTCGTCCCGGCGAGACTCGTCGCGAGTTCCTGAAACAATTGGGTATGGCCACCACCTTGGTGGCCGCGCACACGAGTGTCGCGGGCGTCCCGCCCGCGGTGCGAAGGCAAGATGCCTTCGACACGCCCGGCGGTGCCGTAAAGCCGCCCTGGTACCGGCGCACCTATCGCTGGGCACAGACGAACATCACGGAGATCGACCCGACCCGCTACGACATCGCCTGGTGGCGGCAGCATTGGATGCGCACGCAGATCCAGGGCGTCATCATCAACGCCGGCGGCATCTTCGCCTACTACCCGAGCAAGTTCCCTCTGCACTATCGTCCATCAACGCTGGGTGACCGCGATCTTTACGGCGAGCTGGCTCGCGCGGCCCACGAGGATGGCTTGATGGTGCTGGCCCGGATGGACTCCAACCGCGCCCACGAAGCGTTTTACCAGGCACATCCCGACTGGTTCGCCGTGGATGCCGGCGGCAAACCCTACAGGGCCGGCGACCTTTACGTATCGTGCATCAATAGTCCCTACTACGAGGAATATCTGCCGGACGTCCTTCGCGAGATCATTGAGCGGTCGCACCCTGAAGGCATCACCGACAACAGTTGGAGCGGCCTGGACCGCGGCAGCATCTGTTGTTGTCAGCATTGCGCCCGGCGGTTCCGCGAGCGAACGGGCAAGGAACTCCCGAAAGGGCGCGACTGGAATGATCCAGCCTTTCGCGAGTGGATTCAGTGGAGCTACGCACGACGACTCGAAATCTGGGATCAGAACAACCGCGTGACCAAGGCAGCGGGGGGGCCGGATTGCCTGTGGCTCGGGATGAACAGCGGCAGCATCAGCGGCCAGAGTCGAAGTTTCCGCGACTACAAGGAGATTTGCTCGCGATCGGGAATCGTGATGCTGGACCATCAATCGCGCGGCGACGCCGATGGCTTTCAACATAATGCTTTAACAGGCAAGCTGATCCACGGGCTGCTGGGTTGGGACAAGCTCATTCCTGAGAGCATGCCGATGTATCAGATGGGCCGGCCCACGTTCCGGCTGGCGAGCAAGCCGGAACCGGAGGCGCGGATGTGGATGCTGGCCGGTTTCGCGGGCGGCATTCAGCCGTGGTGGCATCACGTCAGCGCGTATCACGAGGACCGCCGGATGTATCGTACCGCCGAGCTGATTTTGCGATGGCACAAGGCCAACGAGCGGTACCTTGTCAATCGCCGGCCCATCGCCAGTGTGGGCGTCGTGTGGTCGCAGCGAAATACTGATTTCTATGGCCGTGACAACCCGGAGGAACTTGTAGACCAGCCGTGGCGAGGCTTCACCCAGGCGCTGGTCCGTGCCCGCATCCCGTATCTGCCGGTGCACGTGGACCACATTGAGCGGGAGGGACCTGATCTTGCCGTGCTGATCCTGCCGAGCTTGGCGGCGATGTCGGATGAGCAGGTCGCCGCCGTTCGGCGCTTTGTCGATCGCGGCGGGGCGCTGATCGCAAGCGGCCAAACCAGCTTGTGCAATGAGTGGGGCGACCCTCGACCCGACTTCGCTCTGGCCGATCTCTTCGGCGTCACGGGCGGCAAACTCAAACGGGACGCCGGCGACAGGCGCATCAGCGAAACCCGGCACACGTACCTGCGCCTCACGCCGGAGCGTCGCAGCCGCGTGTACGGCCCGAAAGCCGGTGACGAGCCGCCGATCACCGCTGAGCGACATCCTGTGCTCGCCGGCTTCGATGAAACCGATATCCTGTCGTTTGGGGGGCACGCTGGACCCACTGACGGTGAGCGGGACGGCAAAGGTGCTGCTGACGTTCATCCCGTCCTTCCCCATGTATCCGCCGGAGACCGCGTGGATGCGCGAGCCACGGACGAATATCCCCGGCTTGATTGTGAACGAGACCGGGCGCAGTCGCGTGGCCTATTTGCCTGCGGACATCGACCGGCGGTTCGCCATTGACAATCTGCCCGACCAAGGCGACCTTCTGGCTAACCTCGTGCGGTGGGCTGCACGCGGCAATTTGCCGCTGGAAGTGACTGGACGCGGATTGATCGATTGTGAGCTTTACCAGCAACCAGGTCGTATGATCCTGCATCTGGTGAATCTCACCAGCGCCGGGACATGGCGGGCTCCGGTGCATGAGTTGATACCTGTCGGTCCGTTTCAGGTAAAGGTCGGTGTGCCACAAGGGATTCAGCCGAGGAGGATGAAGATGCTCGTTTCCGGAGCGAATAGGTCGGCTGCTGTGAAGAAAGGCTGGGTGCAATTCGAGGTGAAGTCGGTGCTCGACCATGAAGTAGTCGTATTGGAATCCTGATTTGAGGGACATATGGATTCGATGAACAGGTCTCAACCAAGTCGCAGGGAATTTCTCAGGCAGGCGGTCGTCGCCGCCGGTTGCACGGCAGCAGGGGTGACCTCCGGCTGTGGACAAACCATCCGTACTGCAAGAGAATCCATGTCGGGTCGTGCTCCGAGTGTATTCATCGTATGGGATCCCGCTGACCCCGTTGCCGCCAGCGAGCCGGCGCAGTGGGGCGTGGATCGATTGCGCGCGTCTCTATCGGCCAGGGGCATTGCCAGCGAAGTGAGGCAGCAAGTGAGTCAATTGCCGGCCGGGGCCATGTGCATCATTGCTGCCGGCGCTTCTACACCTGTGGCTCGGGAGATACTCTCCCGCGCCGGCGTATCCATGCCGAATTCGCCTGAGTCGCTCGGCTTGGCCCCGGGCAAAGCTTCAGGTCGCCCGGTCCTGCTGGCCTGTGGCAGCGATGTTCGAGGGCTGGTTTACGCAGTCTTGGAACTGGCGGACTGGGTGGATCATGCGGCAGAGCCCGTGGCGGCATTTCGGATGCGCCGGGCGATTGTGGAGCAGCCCGCGAATAAAGTTCGCAGCATCATGCGGGTGTTTGCCAGCGACGTGGAGGACAAGGGCTGGTACGGCGACAAGGCATTCTGGCAGGAATACCTGTCCATGCTCGCCGCACAGCGGTTCAACCGCTTTGCCCTGGCGCTGGGACTGGGCTACGACTTCACGTCACATCTGCGCGACACGTACTTCCACTTCGCGTATCCGTTTCTCATCCCGGTCCCGGGCTATCACGTTCGCGCGCGTGAGCTGCCGGACGCCGAGCGGGACCGCAACCTGGAGATGTTGCGATTCATCAGCGACGAGACGGTCCGCCGCGGCCTGCACTTCCAACTCGGCCTCTGGACGCACGCCTACAAAGGGACCGATAGCCCCGGAGTCAACTACACGATCGAGGGACTGTCCCCCGAGACGCATGCGGCGTATTGCCGAGCCGCTCTGGAGACTTTACTGAAGGCGTGCCCGTCCATCGGCGGCGTCACCTTCCGCATCCACGGCGAGAGCGGCGTGGCAGAGGGCAGCTACGAATTCTGGAAGACGGTCTTCGAGGGCGTCGTGCGCTGCGGCCGGCGGGTCGAGATCGACATGCACGCCAAGGGCATGGACCGGGCGATGATCGACTTGGCCGTGGGCACCGGCATGCCCGTCAGCATCTCCCCGAAGTACTGGGCCGAGCACATGGGCCTGCCCTATCACCAGGCCGCGATTCGCCCCACGGAACTGCCCCGGCAGGGCAGGAGGGACGAGGGATTCTTCTCTCGCAGCTCCGGCTCGCGGAGCTTCCTGCGCTACGGCTACGGGGACCTGCTGGCCGAGAATCGGCGTTACAGCGTTTTGCATCGCATGTGGCCGGGCACGCAGCGGCTTTTGCTCTGGGGCGATCCGGTTTTCGCCGCCGCGTACGGCCGGGCATCGAGCTTTTGCGGCAGCAGCGGCGTCGAACTCTTCGAGCCTCTCTCCTTCAAGGGGCGTAAGGGCTCGGGTCTGCCCGCCGGGCGAGACGCTTACGCCGATGCCTCAGTTCGTACGGCGCGCGATTACGAGAAATACCTCTACGGGTACCGGCTCTGGGGCCGGCTGCTCTACAATCCTGATGCAGACCCTGAAACCTGGCGTCGGTTCCTCCGCAGGGAGTACGGCCCGGCGGCTGCGAGCTGCGAAGGTGCGCTGGCCCACGCCAGCCGCATTCTGCCGTTGTTCACGACCGCCCACACACCCTCGGCGGCGAACAACAATTACTGGCCGGAAATCTACACCAATATGCCGATTGTGGACGCCTCGCGGCCGCATCCCTACGGCGATACGCCCAGTCCCAGGCGATTCGGCACGGTCAGCCCCCTGGACCCACAGTTGTTCGCCCGAGTGGACGACTATGCCGAGGCTTTAATCAGGGGAGAGCCGACTGCGAAGTATTCGCCCGTCGAGGTTGCTCGGTGGATGGATGATCTTGCCGAAGCGGCGACGCGGCGCCTGAGCGAGGCCGAACGCCAGATCACCGACCGTAACTCGCCGGCGTTCCGGCGGCTGGCTGTCGACGTGGCGATCCAGAGCGGGCTGGGGCGGTTCTTCGCCGCGAAGCTTCGAGCGGGTGTGCTCTACGCCATCTATGACCGGACCGCCGCCCCGGCGGCACTGGACGAGGCTCTGAAAGCCTACCGCGCGGCGCGAGAGACTTGGGCTCAGATGGCAACCCAGGCGCAGGACGTATACGTCCGCGACATTACATTCGGGCTGGAGGGACAGTTGCGAGGTCACTGGCTGGATCGTCTGGCAGGCATCGACACCGATATCGCGGACATGGAGAAGCGTGCGCAAGCCCGGCCGGCGAGTGGGCAGGCAATCGCTGCTCGTAGTGACGCCGTAAGGCGTTTCCTTGAATGTCCTGACGGGCACACTACGAGCGAGCGGCCCGTGGCGCGAATCTCTCACACGCCGCCCCCTCGATTCCGGGCGGGGCAGCCCGTGACTGTGGAACTCACGCTGCAGGGTCGGCAGCCGCATATTCATGCAGTTCGTCTGTACTACCGGCAAGTGCACCAGGCGCAATCCTATCAGACAGTTGACATGGAAATGCAGGGCAATCGGCGCATCGCGACCATCCCCGGCGAGTACACCGACTCGCCTTACCCGCTGGAGTATTACTTCGAGTTGCAGGATGACAAGGGCCGGGCGTGGCTGTATCCGGGCTTCGACGCGACGCTGGCGAATCAGCCGTACTTTGTAGTCCGCCAGGCGTGAGGGCACCCGCCCGGAGTTCGGATTTCTCTGTTGTGTGCACGTCTCTCGCCGGGGTAGAGACGCAACATCTTGCGTCTCTACATCGTCGCAGGCGGGACAATCATTGCGATTTCGGCCGCATCGACTATACTGACGCACCGATATTGAGGTCCATGTGCAGAAAGGAAACGTATGGCGGCAAAAGAAGAACCAATGGCTGCTTCGGTGCTCAAGAAAGGTGATTTGATCGTGATTGCAGGGGCGGGCGGGTTCATCGCCGGCGCCCTGGCGAGGCGTTTTCATGACCAGGGTTTCACACGGATTCGGGCGATCGACAAGAAGCCTTTGCCGGAATGGTACCAGCGTGTGCCCGGCGTGGAGTGCCTGTGCATGGACCTTCGCCACGAGGACAACTGCAAGCGCGCGTGCGAGGGGGCCGTAGAGGTGTACAACCTTGCCGCCGACATGGGCGGAATGGGATTCATCGAGCGGTTCCGCGTCGAGTGCCTCCGCAGCATTCTGATCAACACGCACATGATCGAATCGGCGTACCAGGCGGGCGCCCGGCGGTACTTCTTCTCGTCGTCGGCCTGTGCGTACAACGTGGAGCTCCAGAAGAGCCCGGATTGTCGGGCCTTGAAGGAGTCCGACGCGTATCCGGCGATGGCTGAGCGGGGCTACGGATGGGAAAAGCTGATGAGCGAGATGTTCTGCCAGGAGTACTGGGCCGAGCGCGGGCTCGAAACGCACATCGCCCGATTTCACAATGTCTACGGTCCCTGGGGCACCTGGGACGGGGGACGGGAGAAGGCCCCGGCCGCCATCTGCCGAAAGGTCATCGAAGCCAAAGATACCGGCGCCACGGATATCACGATCTGGGGCGACGGCTCGCAGACCCGCAGCTTCATGTACATCGACGATTGCGTCAAGGGCATCGACATGATCATGCACTGCGACGACTTGATCGCGACGCCGATCAATCTCGGGTCCGATTTTCTCATCTCCATCAACGACCTTGTCTCCCTGGCCGAGAAGATCGGCGGGATCACGCTGAATCGCAAGTACGATCTCGATGCCCCCAAGGGCGTGGGCGGGCGCAACAGCGACAACACGTTCATCAAGCAGGTCCTCGGCTGGGAGCCGGCCACGCCGCTCAAGGACGGGCTCAAGAAGACCTACGCGTGGATCGAGCAGCAGTACATGGCCCGGAAAGCAGGGGAGCGAACCGTCAGTTGAGAGGTGTAGGGTGTGTACCTCGCACCATTGTCCTGAGCGTGCGGGATTCCTCTGATTCTCACATGAGACCAGATCGAAGTCGCGACATCTCGGATGTACTCGGCTATCTGCCGTACCGGCTTGCGTTGGCGGGCGGATGGATCGATCAGCCCTTCGTGTCGAGGCGCGACCCGTCGCCGCCGGGCTCGATGGTCGTCGTGAGCGTCGAGCCGCAGTTCTGGTTCATGGAGCGGGCCGGCATCTGCATCGGCACCCGCAATATCGCCATGAAGCTGTGGAACGGCTCGCTCCCCGAAGGCAATCCCGCGAAGTTGGTGCAGGACCTGTACGCCGCCGAGAACGAAGGCAAGGCCGAGCCGTCGGGCTCGCAGGATATGATCGGCCTGGTGTACCCCGGCATCAGCCGGCTCGATTATGATTTCCGACACGAGGGCGGCATCTTCCCGCGTCACATCGAGTCCTGCAACGATCCGCAGACCGCGGCCTGGCTCGAGAGCGTGATTCACATCCTCCCGGTCTCGCAGCGGCCGGAGGGGTACAATCCCCTGGAGACGAAGAACCTGGATCCCGGCTGGATTCGCCGGCTGGGTCAATCTGGCACGGCCTGCTACGATGCCATTGTCGCGCGTGACATTGCCGCTCTCGGGGCCTCGATGAATGAGTGCATGCTCTGTTGGGAGGCGATCCTGCCCGGCACAGTCCGCCACGGAACCATCCGGATCGACCTGCTCGCCCTGTTGAAGCATTACCAGTCGCGGTATCCCGGCGCCATGTACTCCGGCTGCGGCGGCGGGTATTTGTACGTCGTCTCCGACGAGCCGGTGCCGGGAGCGTTCCACACTAAGGTGAGATTGAGCCGCGGCCTGAAAGGGTGCGCCGGAAGTGGCACGGGCATCCTGCCCGTGAGTCCCACGGGCGTCTCGCCCGTGGAAGGGGACAGATTGCAGGGCCAAGATGGCCCTGCGACTCATGGGCAAGATGCCCATGCTACGGTTGGGCGACTTCTCACACATTCTCCGAGAGATGCCCAACGGGGTACGGATCAGGGGCGGACCGGCATGAATGACAGGCCGGCGCACGTGATTGTCTACGGCGGGTTCGACGACCTTCGATTTCCGGAGGTGCGATTCCTTGAGGAGGCATCGCAATACGGGCCGCTCCACGTTCTGCTGTGGAACGACGCACTGCTCCGGTCAGTCACTCGGCGCAATCCCGAATTTCCCGAGGAGGAGCGACTCTACGTCGTGCAGGCGATTCGCTACGTCGACCGCGTCCACCTGATCGAAGACTCGGCCGATCCGTACGAGTTGCCGCCGGTCCCGGGCGTGTGTCCCGGCGCCTGGGTCGTCCGCGAGCAGGAGGCCGATTTGGCAAAGCGGGCGTTCTGCGAAGAGCATCGCCTCAAGTATCGGATTGTGCCGGACCACGCGCTGGCTGCAATCTCCGAGGACACCTCGCCGGCCCCACAGCCATCTTCTCGTAAGAAGGTCCTCGTGACGGGCTGCTTCGACTGGTTTCACTCCGGCCACGTGCGGTTCTTCGAGGAAGTCTCCGAGCTTGGCGACCTGTACGTGGTCGTCGGTCACGACGCAAATATCCGCCTGCTCAAGGGCGAGGGGCATCCGATGTTCCCGCAGGAGCAGCGGCGATACATGGTCGGCTCCGTCCGTTACGTGACGCAGGCGCTGATTTCCAGTGGTCACGGCTGGCTCGACGCCGAGCCTGAGATCGAGCGGCTCCGCCCGGATATCTACGCAGTGAACGAGGACGGTGACAAGCCCGAGAAGCGCCGGTATTGCGAAAGTCACGCCATCGAATATGTCGTCCTCAAGCGCCTGCCCAAGCCCGGCCTGCCCAGACGCCAAAGCACCACCCTCCGCGGCTTCTGATGCCAACCACGGTGCGTTGATGTAGTAGAAGATCTTCCGCCACAGAGGGCCCAGAGGCCACAGAGACAACCAAACCGCAGATGAACGTCGATTCCGACCATGTCATTGCGAGCGAAGCGTGGCAATCTCCCAACCGCTTACCGCCCGGCGCTTCCCGCTTGCCGCCTACCGCCCGTTCGCCGGGAACTGAGAACTGCCCTTTCAACCGCGAACTACGCGAACCACGCGAAAAATACGTCTTCTCGCGCGGAGACGCAGAGGCGCAGAGGCTTCCAACCGCCCGGCGCTTACCGCTTGCCGCTTACCGCTCGGTCCCCGAGAACCGACAACTGCCTGTCAACCGCAGAGGCCTTGGCGCGGCTTCGCTTCGCTCAGCCGCAACCAAAAGAGATGAAAGGCGTTGTCCTTTGGTGTACGGTATCGCTTTTGCCGAACAGTACCGTGTCAAAGGAGCAACGCCATGGATGCCTTTA
>Ga0315277_10001487_pt1 | contig 34159 bp, 52 predicted proteins | sample YL17G05_15_MG_FD_203695 | JGI IMG/M metagenome (GOLD analysis project Ga0315277, IMG submission 203695) | Sediment microbial communities from Yellowstone Lake, YNP, Wyoming, USA - YL17G05_15 | ecosystem: Environmental > Aquatic > Freshwater > Lake > Sediment | place: USA: Wyoming | collected...
TTCATCCCCTTCAGCGCCGCGACGAGCTCCGTCACCCCCGTCTGCGGCTGCTTCTGAAGCATACTCATGATCAGCAGGGGTCCAAGGCTACCCGTCTGGTTACCACCCCCGCTCTGAGCCTTAAAGGCCGCCATAGCCTGAATAGCCGTCGTCCTCTGCTCCTCCGGAAGCTGGCTGAGGAACTGCACCTCCTCCGCCGTTATCGTGGCTGGAGCCCCGCCGCCTCCCTGATTCAGGATCTTCTGCATGTCCTGAATCTCCCTCTCCATCTCGATCTGCGTCTTCTTAATCATCGTGCTCTTCAACTTGTCCGTCTGCATCTTCTGCACCTGCTTCATGGTGCTGTCCAGTTCATCTCCTCCGCCGAAGCCCCCGCCCCTGCTCCCCAGCAGGGAGTCAAGGTCGTAGGTCTTCATCGTCGGGACAACCGTCTTCGGCCTCCTAGGTTTCTTGCTCATCGAATCACCCTTTTATCTATCACCGCCAACTCTATGTTCCTACCCTTGTAAGCATCGCCTATGCAGCTATTAATGAAATCCGCGAGGTTCCCGGGGAAGCCCTCCGTTTTCGCCAAATCGTACAGCATCATACTCTTAGACGTCAACCCAATGTATTTACGGGCAACTATGCTCCCCTCAACCTCAATGATCTCATCCTCACCCTCCGTGGTCTCCTCGTCCAATGGATTAACCTTAGTCACGAGTTTGGGCGCCTTCGTAGGAGGGACCTCTGCCTCAGCTTCCTCAGGCTCAGCCTCTTCTTCCCCCTCATCCTCGCCTTCGTCCTCAGATTCGGACTCATCGAATTTGCTGAGGAGCGTGTTGATCTTCTCCTCCACGCCCCCGAATCTAGAGACGACCTCGGTTCTCAGGAGGTCTATCTCGCCCCGCGTAGCGTACTCGGGCTTAAGCGTCTGCCTCAACTTGTCGATCTCCGTCTTGTAGTTCAGAATCTCCATCTTCAGCTTGGGATCCCCCAGCTTCTCCACCTGCTCGACGGTCAACGCATCCCAGTCGGACCGCCGAGTTATGCTTTGTGGCTGCGGAGGCTCTTTTTTCTCACCCATAATCTCACCTGTTTCATCGGGGACGCCCTCTATTGGGAAGATTGGCAGAGTGTCAGGTGAGTTAGTGGTCTTCGTTTTCTTGGGAAACCCATCGGCGTCCAGATAACCTTCGTGCTTCAATTCGGCGCGTATGTTCCATAGGTCACGTTTATCCACGCCATTCTTGTAGCGCCTAGCAAGGTCATTTTTCTCCACGAACTCTAGTATCTCCTCGTTAGTTAATCCTTTGTATATTAAGTCAGTTATCATCCGGGCTTTTCCCCTGCTGTACGGGTTCTTCAACTGAGTTTCCTGAGCGTCTCCCGACATCGTCTTTACACCTGCTGCCTCTGCGAGTTCTCCCTGTAATGCCTAATCAGGAACCCGACGCACGCGCTCTGCGTCAGCTCCGGCTCGTGAAGCGTCGCCCTTAGCTCCCCGTGAATCTGGTCGAAATCCTTTTTCACGCTGGGCTGAAGCTGAATCGGCTGGCGCTCCCCCGTCCTGCTCAACTTGCCTAAACCCCTGTATACTTAAAATCGTATACGGAGAGTATAAAAGCATTTATCGTTGCAAACACGGGGAATCTATGATTGTCGTCTAAAAATGGGATTGTCGGAGTCATTCAATGAAGCGGATGAAGAAGTGCTCTCCCCCCTTACGACAGTAAAGAGTTCCTGGCACAGGCTCCTGAACATCGCGTTGAAGTTCAACAGGCACATCCTTGTAGAGACCGTGAATCTGATCCCAGATCCCTCCACCCACGTAGAAGTCAAGCGCAGATTGGTGGTCATTCACATCCAGAACTATGTGGTAGCCGCCGCTAGTCTCAGTAAGGCTCTGGCGACTCTTCGTCGGATTTTTCACCTGTAAATTTTCGTCGGATGGATTCTATTTGAGATGGGTTAGGAGCGTGGTAGTTCGGAGAGCTAATTTTTTCAATTTGCTTGAAGATATGCCTTGACTCCTCTAAGAGGTTACACATACCCGTATCTTTCATTATAGGGATGCCCTTTTCATGGCAATAGTCAACAGTGACATCAAGAATTGTATAAACTACATTAGCCAACTCAGATGATAACTCATATAGTTCTGTACATCTTATAACAGAATTTAACATAGAATTGTTGCTATATTCTTTATCCATCTCATTTCAACTTCCTAAAATTGTCTTCTTCTTCCTTTGCCTTCTTGCTGCGAACTGCTAGCATGAGTAGGTGAACCTCTGGGGGATCCTGTCTCAGATCGGGAAGCCTACTGATAAACTCCTTGACATCCGATTCCACATATTCCATTATTCCTTTTCACCCTCCTTGAAGGTTTCCTTTATTCTCTCAAAAACCAGTTCAAGTGGTAAGCCGTAGACCGTTAGGCTCCTTGTCGTCTTCTTTGGCTTAGTGTCAGGATCGATCAAGACCACGTATATCCGCTTCGACCTAGGAGGCTTAAGAGTCATGTTTTTCACCCATCTTGATCGGCTTATCTGGGTCCAATTCGTCGACCGAGTATATGGCGACGAACTCCGTGAGAAGCGTGGTCATCACGATCGGCCAATCACCCTCAACCGTGGGGTCAGGCTTGAAGACCAGCTTATGCTCGTTGACCTCCTGCAGGTACCCAGCCTCATGGTACTGTTGCATGCCGCTTCCCTCCCCCACGTAGAAGCAGATCCGCACCCGCTTCCCAATGAAGCCCTTAAGCGTGTCAAGGATGTCACTGATCATTTAATCGTCTCCTAGATATATGTCTCAAAGACCATGACTTTGATTTTGGTGCTTTCACGACAATTAGCCCATTTTTAGCAACATCCTCTGGGGTTGATTCTACCGATACTTCCCAGCCCGCTTCCTTGATTCTTGATATGAAGGAATTTAGAAATTCTATTAGGTTTGTGGATTCTGGCATTGTGTTAAGAAGATATGTAAAGTCAACATCTTCCTTCAACCCTTCGTATAGTGGTGGATCAGGATTACCTTGCCTCTCTACTTCTCGTCTAAACCTATCATCTATTTCTCGTTTTTTTCGTGCCTCTTCATTTTTCTCTGATCTGAGTTTTGAATCATAACTTGGATTTGGCTTAGCTGGACCATATGCCTCTATTTTTACACCATTTACTTTAGTTTCAATAGCTTCAAATATGTGGTCGGATTCAGGCCAATCTCCTACGATTTTTATTTTTGGGTTGTAATCTTTTTTAAATCTCTCAAACTGTGCTTCATCATCGAAGTGTACGGAGATTCTTATGCTTCTGTATGGGTTTAATATTTTTAATAACCGTTCAAACAGATTCAAATACATCCGCTCCTATCGGCGCGCGCATTTATCCCTCTTACCTAAGATCTACCAACTCAGGCAGATCCTCGAAGACTAGGCCCTTCACAGCCTCGACCAAGCCGACGCTAGTCGAACTAACATCGATCGGACCATACTCCACCAAATCCCCCTCAGCGTAGCCAAATGACGATATGGCGGCCTGAGCCCCGCCCCCACCGATCGGGCGCACCACGAGAGTTACGCCTGATCCCCAACCAGCCCACTTCATCCACGCCTTGTCCGACTCGTCAGGTTTGCCGACGAGGTACCAGACATCGGTCATGTCGTCTAAGACCCGTATCGCCTTGACTCTCATTTTCACTTCCCTCTGTATACAGAGCTTATAGAAGGTCATATATAAAACTTATCGAAGAAGCGTATCTAAGAATTAGGTGTCGAGAGTCATCTTCAGAGCCCTAGTGCCTACCTTGCATCTTTTCGTTTTTGGATCCCATTGATTTTTCGGGCATCCGATTGTTATCGTGGCGTTTCCACTCTTCTTAGAAAATAATGAATTTTCGTCAAACTCCGACTTCTCGCGGGGACGACACTGCCCCTTAGAGCCGTAGATAGGTATCATGATTGGGCAAACCCGTTTACCCTCAACCTGCTCGCATTTGACGACGCATCCATTCTTAGCCTTAGCCATGAAGCATCACCTTTTCTTCAAATTGCTCATTAACGCGAAGCCCTTCACATACATGGTCTTCTTTTGAGGATCGATCAAGGGTTTTTTGATAGGAGAGCATTTGGTTTCGAATTCAGGGTTAACTTGTTTGTAATGTTTTCTCGTAGCTTCGCACCCCTTTTTGGAATAGAAGTGGTCTTCAAATTTCCACCCGAATTTCTTAGCCTTCTTGTCAGTCATCAGCGTTTCCTCGGGTAGAGTATGCTCTGCGCTCGCGTCCCCACGGTGCAGCGACCCGCCCTGAATTTTCCTTTGGGGCAACCCACAATTATCTTCACCTTGCCTCTAGTGATTGTGCGCAGGCTCTTCGGCGCGAAGTGACTCGGTGGCTCTTGGCGGCACCGCTTATAGTTGCCCCTAATTTCGCACTTAGGCACGGCGTTTCATCTCCCTATCCACCGCTTTCCTCATACATTGTAAGCCTCGTTTGCTTTTCCTCATAAAAGAATCTCTAATGGATGGAGACATTAATTTAGGATTTTTCACGATTTTAATTATGGCTTGATTAAGTGTCCCGCCTTTACTGAGAATCTTATGAATATCTTTATTGAGAGTTGCTTCTTCTTTTTTACTAGGTTTAATTAGGCAGGATTTAAATTCCCTCTCAGCAGTTGCGGATAACTTCTTTTTCGGCATTCATTTTCCCCCACAATACTTCTTCCGAATCTGGACAAGCGTCCTGCGATGCTTGGTCTCATCTTTAGCAATATGAGCTATTTCAACGGCTGACTCAGTGTTTATTACTCCGCCCCCCGCCAATATGAGCTTAGCATAATCTGCAGGCGCCTTCTTCTCGTCGACTATCGCCGCCCTGAGCCGCTTACAGAACCTAGCGCTCATTTTAGGTAAGCCTCCAGTTCCGAGTCCCTGAGCTCCTTCCCATCCCTGAGCACAGTAGGCGTGTAGGCGATTCTTTCACACTCCTGAGAGGAACACTTGTCGATGTCCTTGACGGTTACCTTGTCGCCCCTAGCCCTAGCGTTCCTCCTGATTATGGGTACTATGCGTTTGCAGGCCCCACATGCCTCGGATTTGTAAACAGTGAGTTTGGCCATGCCCCTTCAAGATAAAAAGGACTTACACGGATTTAAAAGCTATACTAGTGGAGGCCCTAGGTACTCTAGTTTGCCTTTGATGGGGTCTACTTTGAACCTGAAGGATTCTAGTGAAAGCATTCCTATTGCACGCATCCCTTCCTTTGATATGGTTACTAGGTTAAGCATCTCCTTTCCATCAATCCTCACAATAGCCGCTCCCACTGGATAAGTTAAGGTATCTTTAGCTGTCAGGAATTTTCTAGGCACCTTCATCGGTATGCCTATTTCGTCGGCGTCAGCCTGAGTTATTGTAGTGAATGACGACCCAGTATCAACTAGGACATCCTTCAGCTTCTTGCACTGCTTTGAGCCGCAGATTTCTAGATCAACATACGTGTGTATACGCCTTCAACTATGATTCGGTCAACAGAAAATAAAAGGTTATTCACTTCTTAGCCTTTTTAATTGCTAGAAGGTCTTTTCGAGGTTGCCCCCAGAATTTGAAGGGTATTGTTTTACACTTGATTTTATCTTTACAGATTTCTTTACGATTCTTTGGATGATTGCTTATAATAACCGTACCTTTCATTTGTTTTACTGTCTTCATTAAATCCTTCGTTGAAAGTTCACAGAATTTGTAGTCACATGAAGTTCCCTCGTATGGTGGGTCAAGATAATGGAGAGTGGTAGGAGAATCGTATTTCTTCATTACCTCTTTGTAATCTTTTCCGCACATTACTATTGCTCTCTTAAGGGCGGGGTTTTCCTTCTTAGCAACCCGAATTATTTTACAATCCAAATCAGATACAATCTCTCTCTCTGAGGGCTTCTTATATTTCATTACAGTTGCAAGCCCAGCAAAGGGCTCAACATAGGTCTTATGTGGAATCTTGTCTATTTCAGCCGCAACTTTCCTAGCCGTGAGCCGCTTCCCTGCCCACCTTAATTCGTTGACAGTGGTCTCCACCGTCAGGGGAATCATGCTGTTGACGGTGGTGACGATCTCGCCCACGGGGAGCTACCTCCCCTTACACTTGCCCTTGAACCTATATCCCTCTTTCGTGTGGCAGTACTGCATCCCGTTCTTCGTGCACGCGCAGGCTCCGACAGCGAGCTTCACCTAGCTTTCCTCCTGCACTCTGATCTCTTTTCATATTTCCCCGTCTTACGGCTACGGCAACGCGAACCAGTCGGATCGTGCTTAACCTCACTAGCCATCATTTATGCTTCCTGTAGGTTGGTGTATATGTGGTGCTGACAAGCACCATCGCGCGATCATAACACTTGGCCGCCTCTCCCTTGAGGACACATTTCTTTGGTTTATCAGCCCACCGAGTGATATGAGCGCAGTTAAGATACATAGCTCCAGTGCTCCCCTGAGAATAAGTTTTCGTGCATCGCAACTCAATAGCCGTGGGATACTTCTTCTTTTTAGCCATCACTTACACGCCTCCTTCATGGCACGCTCGAAAGCGAAGTATTCCTTCACGTACTTATCCGCCCGCTTGCAGGCGTTATCGTCTCCGTGGCGTGCGCAGTTATGGGCGTTCTCCGCATGGTTCGTGTATTTCTTGAATGCTTCAATAGTCCGATTCACACACCTAACATCAGGCATAGAACCTCACCGTGCCCTTCATTATGTTGATTTCGGCTGTGGCGCACTCCCTCATCTCCTCTCCCTTCGCGCGTCTGGGGAAGAGGGTGCAGTCGAATGTTTTTCCCTTCGGGTCACCCACTATGCAGCGCATCTCGAAGGCATCGCCACAACTCATAGGCGGAGAAGTCCTAGCCCTACGCTTAGCCATTTACTTCTTCCAGCCTCCCACTATGACGACACCACCTACACGGAAGGGCCTAGACCTCTTGTAACGGCTGATCTTAGTGCAAGTGCATCCACTCCCACCATATCGAGTCTCCTCTTTCCAAGGCTTTTTAGAGATAATCCTTCGGGGAGCCGCGAATCCGGAAGTATGACAGTAGCATTCAAGGTAGGTCATAGCCTCCTTTGTCTTGATCGGTCTCTCCCTCGGCGTTCAAGTCACCTCTTGGATCGATACGCCACGCAGGGACGCCTACACACCCGAGTGCCCTTCCTAGTGAAGCATATCCTCTTGGAAGCCTTCCTAAGACAGCTGCGAATAGTGCCCAATCAAGTCAACCTCCGCACCACTTCCTCCATCCAGCCGATCCCTTGTAGCTCGGCCTCAGCAGCTTCCGACGCTTAGCAGCCGCGCATATCCGCTGCTTCTGCCCCGGACACTTCTGACCAAACTGCTTCGTGCGGGTACGGGCGTTCACTATGCGCTCCAAGTCGTGTATGGGGTACGACCTGCTTGCTGGACAGGCGAACTTAGAACTGGGTAGCCGCTCCCTCTGAACCCTAGTTAGCTTCGCCATTCTAAATCACCATGGTGGGGAGCCGCATTTTGAGATCGCTTTTTTCAATGCACTCTTTGCAGCAGCCATGCTTTGAGAATCTACGGTAACGACACAGGATCTTGCCGAGGGGCGTTTGTGTCCAACATGCCAACTGTTTCCCGAAGCTGGTTCGTACCTTACTCCCCCTATCTGGACGAGAGCAACCCCTGTTGATCCGTAAGTCCAGACATAAGCTCGCTTCGCCAATGTCGCGAAGCCTCCCTACGCGGCCTTAAATCGGACCTTGCCCGACTTGAGCCTGCAGAGCTTTATGCCTTTCTTGCCCCTGACCTTCTTGCATTGACCCTTTCTCAAACTCATTCAGGTTAGCCCTCCCTCACTTGCTACGGACGCACTTGCGTTTGTCCCTTTTACCCTTATGGAAGCCCGGTTTGCATTTCCTAGACACTGCAGTCACCTACTTTTTCTTGCAGCGCCTTCTACCAACTGGGTTCTTGAGCTTCCCAAACTTGCATCTCTTAGACATTTCCATGCCTCAGAATAGAATGAGGCAAACACTGCATTTAAGCGTTACTAGCGATACGTTAAAATTAACTAAATGAGCAGTGTTGTTAATTCGTTTTCCTACTTCGACTTAAAGGTTTTACAGCGCTTCACCTTTATGACCCTGCCTAAAGGAGTGTGCATGGTGACTATTTGATGGGTTGAACAGACTCTGCCCTCAGGGCCTCGGTGCAGCTTCGGCTTCTTAGACAACTTAATCAATTAAAAATAGCACTGTAGGATATTAAATTTATTCGCATGCACGCGTGCGGCTAAAAACGGTTTAATATCCCTTTGAATCACTCTTCATACAGACATGAGCGAGCCCCTCTATACCGTTGACTGCCCCTACTGTGGCTCGATGGTCGCCGTGTTTAAGGATAGGGCTACGGCTACTTGTAGGGCGTGTGGTGGGGAGATGAGGATACTCCACTACAATGAGTGGGGGTACAGCGACGCGGCGGAGGAGCTCACCATGCTAAAGAAGGTGAAAAGGGAGAAATGAGTCAAATCTCGGTATCTCAAGCACTCGGACTTTATCAAGCATATCTCCAAGCCCGCATAGCTGGTAGTCCACCCGCCTTAGTCAACAATCCAAGTATTATCACCATCAACCCATCTACGGGGCAGTGGGTGTCGCTGAGCCTCACCCAGATGCTGTCGGAAGCCCAGCGGGGCACCCAGATAGGTGTCAACGAAGCGATAAAATATGCCGCAGCTCAGGGCTACTCGGTGGCGGGTTGAATGCCTACCCTGAAGTTCAAGGTCACGAGCAAGGAGCAGCTAGACCACGTATTCAGGGCTGAGGACGAGCTTCATAAGGCGGGCGTCGAATTCGACACAGGTTACGATACTAGAGAAGCGGTTAGGGAGTGGGCGCTTGACTGGAGCCTCAAGGGAGCCGAGCTCGTCCACGAGGGAAAAGTAATATCAAAGTGATCCTGATTGGCCCGCGTCCTCCTCATGAGCAGCAGCTTCGACCTGCCGACCAAGTACATATCGAGCCTAGCCGACATACTTGAGGCGGAGGCGAGGGCGATGGGCCACGAGGTGCAGCACCTACGGGACTACGCTCTGACGCCCGACAACTATGTCTACGCCGTCGAATCATTCAAGCCGGACATAGTGATCGGTTCAGGTCACGGTGGACCCAATGTATTCACTGCAATGAATGTGTCGCCTCTGATAGTTGCCTGCACCAACGACGGGGCGCTGGCGGGGTCAGGCGTCATTTTCCTAAGTTGCTTAACTGGCCAAGTGCTCGCGCCCAGCATAGTGAGCAAGGGGGGTAAGGCGGTCGCCGCATTCACCTCGGAATTCACGTGGATCGTCTCCGACCCGTATGATCCCTACTCTGATCCGTACTGGCAGCCGTTTCAGCGGATGCTCTTGGAATCCACGAGGGAGGTCCTGAAAGGAAACGGCTGGGGCGCTTGGTATAGTACCCTTCAGCGCGTGGGGCGGGAGGAGGAGCAGAGGTGGGGGCAGTCAACCGATCCCCAGGCCCCCGACATAGTCTACGCCTTGAGACACGACCTCGGATGTGCCACGGTCCTAGGTTCAGGAGGATCTAGCTCGGTAACAAGTGAAGGTCTTTCACCAATAATTATTCTGGGACTACTAACCGTGGCTCTTATGTAAGGTGATAAAGTTTTATATCTATTGTATACACATTTCAGCGGGGGAGTTAAGGGGATCGTGTTGACCAGACAACTTTTCCTTTAACTCTCCCAACCATTAAATAATAGAATTTACCCTGTTTATTCGGTCAACACGATGAGTGCAGTAGTTCTTAGAAAGTGTCGTAGATGCGGCTTAGAAGCACATACTGAGGAAGAACTGAATTTATTTGCTAATGATAAACAATTAAAAATAGGAAAATCCACTATTTGTATGAAATGTAAAAAAGAGGAACAGCATAAACGATACATCCCTCATCCTAAACTATTTCCAAATTGCTTGCTTAAATGCTCTAAATGTGGATTTGAGGCTCACGCAATAGAAGAACTTAGTTTATTTCCAAAACAAGACAGACAAAATAAACATTTTTCAATCTGTAAAAAATGTCGGAACAAACTATTCAAAAAACCAGTTATTGCACATAGGTATGATGCCATTATAGGTCGTTGTTATTATCCTAATCATAAATATTTCTATCTTTATGGTGGTCGCGGTATTACTGTTTGCGATGAGTGGAAAACCAGTAGAAAAGCCTTCTATGTTTGGGCTAATGCGCATGGGTTCAAACCCGAGCTTACAATAGACAGGATAGATAATAATGGTTCATATTCACCTGAAAATTGTAGATGGGTTACTCAACGAGAAAATTTAATGAACAAAAGAACTACCGTAACAGATTTAATGAATAAAACGAGAATATGTTGGAAATGTAAAAGAAAACTATCCTTTTCTAATTTTTATTTCGATAAACATAATTCTGCGGGTATACGCTCATTGTGTAAAGAGTGCGATAGAAAACACCAAAAAATGAAAGGTAGAATAAATTGACAATTCTTTTTATGATGGGCGAAGGAGGCTACGCGTCTGGAGGTGTCGAGGGAGTCGGAATACTGATCCTAGTACCCCTAGCAGCCGCTTTACTCACATAAACTCTTTTAACTTGATCTAACCAAACTATTCCTTAGAGGCATGGCTTGGTGATTAGTAGTACATGAGTTATTGGGAATGGACTCGCATTGACAATCAGGCTTCTAGGGACAGCTTCGACTTCTGGGAGAGGGTGTCGCACTCGAATGACGCTAAACCCCCGCTGAGCAAAGCTGCTATCGAGTCGTGGGTTGTCGGTGGCGAGCGGATCCCCGGCTCAGTCATGGTGGAGAAGCTCCCCGTCGAGGCTTTCCAAATCCGGGGGCTGCCCGTCTACTACGACGAAGCCCAGGATATATGGTTCGTCGACGGCTACCCTGAGAACTTCGCGTCGGCGGCTGAGGCTACCGCCTACGCTGAGAGCCTGGTTCCGGCTGGGTCAGAGATTCCTCCAGTCAACCCACTCCCTGACTGGGCGGCACCCGTAATCGGAGTCGGCGCCCTGCTCGCAATGCTGCTGGGATGACTCCATGACGATCTACACGTTTCATGTCACCGACGCGGTGACGGGGGTGCCCGTAGCTGGGGCACAGTGCACCATCAGCGATGTCGCGCTGGGCGTTACCCGCCTCGAGGGGCAGGGAGGGTTAACAGACGCGAACGGCGTCTGCGCCCTTGACATTCTTTACTTCACCCCCAGATACTGGAGCGTCTACAAGGCTGGGTACGTGACGGCGAGGGGAAGCGTGCCCGGGACGACGATCAACGTGCAGCTTCAGCCGACGGCTGGCCCAGTGAAGTATTATGTCAACATCAACGCTACGGGTCCCGCGACACTGAATCCCGCCGCTGGGCTTTATCAGGTGGACGCGAACTCGACTTTAGTGGTCACGGTCACCTCAGTAGAATCAGGTTACTTCTTATCCAGGTGGCGCGTCGACGACGTGGATGTTCCCGCATCTGGGAACAGCATCTCGGTTCAGATAACCCACGACAGCTTCACAATCTACGCCGTGATCGAGGCGAAGTACACCGTCTATGTGTCTCCCGTCACAGGGGTAGGGGGCACGACTGACCCCTTCGGAAGCTTCCTCGTCCTGCCGAACGCGCAGATAACGGCGAGAGCTATCCCCGACTCAGGCTACGTGCTCGACCACTGGATCATCAACGGGGTTCCAAGCGGCACCGCTAATCCCATCACGGTGACGGTGAGCAGAGACCCGTTCATGGTCCAATGCGTCTTCAAGAGTTTGCCGCCAGCTGGGAAGTGCACCCTCCTCTTCATCGTGAAGAACAGCGCTGGCAATCGGCTCTCGGGAGCCTCCGTGTCCGTTGACGGGGCTAACGGCTTGACGGATTCTCTGGGCGGCGCCTGGTTCTACGACTTGGCGTTGAAGACCTACAACTGGACGGTGACGCTTAACGGCTACCGCGATGCAACGGGTCAGATCCTATGCAACGAGGCTAAGGAGTACGGCATAGATGTGACAATGGCCTCCACGGGCGAAGCCCCCGTTGACTGGGATGCCCCAGCGGAGTACAAGAGCGGGGTCTACGAGTGGAGCCTGAAGTTCAGCATCACCCCCATCCCATTCGTGAGTAGCTGGGTTGCCGACCTCCAAGCGGGGCAGCAGAACGATCAGGAGAACCTTAACAGGATAATGGCTGAGAGGGGCGCGACGGGGACGGCCACCATACTGTCGAAGTCCGTATCCATGCACACGAACTGGTACGGATCAGTCGACTACTTCACGATCAAGTACACGGTCGCCTTCACGGGCAGCATCCAGCCCACAACCGAGGCGGGCCTATTCGCCTGGATCGTGCTGGTCCCCTACATACCCGCGATACTGAGCATCATCAGCCTGATAATCATCGGCTTAATCATCTACAACATCACCAGCACCATAAGGATGATAACGGGTCCAGACGAGTACAAGCCGCTGAAGGATGGGGAATGCGCGTCTGGGTGGGTGTGGGATGATGCGAAGAAACTCTGCGTCAAGAAGGGGATAGACATGGGCCAGCTCATCCTCATCGGCGGGGGCGTGATAGTGGCTGCAACAGTCCTGCCCCAGATGCTCGAAGACAAAGGCAAGAAGAAGAGTTAATCCTCTTTTTTAACCTGCTCTCATTTTCTTTAGATACTGGGTTATGAACCTGAATCCAACTTGAAGGAGTATAGAAATGAAAACCTTTATTGATAGCATCCCTAACTGAGCAGAAGGTTAAATGAAACAAATAGTGAACCCAGATGTGTCTTCTTAGTTGGGTCTTCGCTTTCTCGTAGGAGACTTTAGGAATTGGGTGAAACATTCATCTCCTCACCCCCTTCTGCTCTAGGTGGTACCTCTTCATTTCTTCCTCGTTGAGCCTCCGCCTCCGCTCCGTCTCCTCGTTGATTGTCACGACCTTCGACTCAACCAATCTGCGTAGAGCACGAGTAATTGCCTCTGGTGAGGATAATCTGTATATATTCCATGTGGCTAAACTGAATGTGGCAGTGCGAGGATCATATTTTACAGCACCGTCTATTTCACACCAGTACCAAAGAATCAAAGCCCTATACTGGTCTAGGGCTTCTGGGTGCCTTTTAACAATTCCCTCAACTTGCCTCTCCCGCTCATGCTGCCTAGAAGCCACAACGCCCATTTAGATTTCCTCCTTATTATTTATGCGAGAAGGCGAGACAATATGCCTCATCTCTGTCCTAGCCTTCGCTTCGTAGATGCACCACCGAATATAGTGTGAAAGTGAACAACCTTCATCTTTAGCTTGGGCTTTCAACCAGATCATTAAATCGCAGTCGAGATAAAAATGAGCCTCCAATTTACCCATTTTTCATTTCTCCTTCATCAGCTTGAATCTTATGACTTCCAGCGGCCCAGTCTTCGACGCGGTGACCGTGTTCAACCCCCAGTAATCGAATAGCTCCTCTGGGCTATCAAATCCTTCACCCTTAACGTAATTGGGAACCCGCAGGTAGGCGTCGAGCAGGTTATGGGCGTGGTAGACATACAATATGTAGGCTTCTCCGATGAGGTGGATCGGCTTGTCCTTGGCAGGGGTCCTCTGCTTCCAGTAGAGTTTAGCGACGTCACCCGCCTGAATCTGGCCCCTCACACGAGGGTAACGAGTAGTCAGAGTTTTCTTCCCGTCTAAAATCAACTTCCAAAACTGTCCTCTGGAAGATTCTCCGCTGAAGCTGATTGCCGGGCACATTCCGCTTCAGGTAATATCCAATCGTAAGCCATATATATGCCCTTCTATTTTGTATACGTGACTAAGTTGAACCGCAGCGAGAGACTCAAATCCATACAGGAAAGAGTGGAGAACAGGCGAAGAAGAATAATCGACTACGTTAAAGAGAGGGGACCCGCCACACCTGAGCAGATAGCCGAGGCCCTAGGCATACACCGATCAACGCTGTCAGTTGATATGGCGGCGCTGAGGGAGGCGGGCAAGCTACGGTACCATTTAGACATTCCAGGTATAATCGAGGTTAAGGAGGTTATCGAGGGATGAGGAAAGAGTATCTGATTATCAATGACTCGGTGAGTGACCCGAACCTGAACGGGGCCGCGCGAGCCGTTGAATTCTTGAAGGCGGGGTGGGAGAAGGGCGAGAGCCTAGGCACCGAGCACCTCCGCGTCTACGAAGTGAAGCTCTACGAGCCTGGGGAGAAGACCGTGGAGCAGGTAAATGAGGCAGCTGAGGAGGCGTATGTGAAGCTGTGCAAGGATTGGCTTGAGGGGCGGGGCAGCATAACGCATGAGGTTCTCGCCCCCTTGGACACGGCTGAGACGCTGAAGGCGGCCGCCGACGAGGGCAGGAAGACGACTCAGCAGGAGTTCGCCGAGAAGGGCTACATAGTGATTGATCAGGCGGTTACAAAGGGCGCGCTCATGGCAAAGTACACGAAGGGGGACGCGCCGCTCCCGCCGCCCAATGTGCTGGAGTATGTCAAGAGGAAGCTTCAGGAGCAGGCAGAAGAGCGCGTGCATGAAGCCGACGCCCAATTCAAGGCTGAGCAGGAGGCGGAGCAGGATAGACTCAGGGGAGAAGCTGAAGTTCAGGAAGCAGCTGAGGCACGTATGCGGGAGAGCATAGCCCGCGAAGAGGGGGCTGAGAACTAATGGGCGTTATCAAGGTCATCGATATTCGGCTCGTCCCCAGATGGAAGTTCTGGAGAATAAAAAGAATTGAGGCGGTTCTGGAGGACGAGAGGGGAAACAGGAAAACGGTAAGCGTCTGGGACACTTTACCCATAATCGACAGTATCCTCAAGGATTACGTTGCCGAGAAGTACTGCACGGGCGATCAGCTGTGGAGTTTACATCAACGAGATAAAAGACAGAAACAGGAGAAGAAACTTCCTAAAACAAAGGAACTTAGTAAGGACGAGCAGATGATGAACGAAATAGTTCAGCTGAAGGGCTGGACATTCGACTGCACCCTAGTCCTATCAAAGGAGGCTGAGAAACAATGAGCGGGAAAACGGCTTTAGCTAGAAGAGAGGGGCAGGCACTCGCTGAGCAGAGCACCTTCGACCTCACCAGCATGCAGGCGATGGCTGACAAGATCAAGGACCTGAAAGTCTTCATGGATAAAAACTTGGAGCAGGGCATCACGAAGGACTGGGAGTACGCGCACATAATCTGGAGGAGGCCAGCCCCAACGGATCAAAGGGATATAAAGCCCTGCCTCCTCGACCCAGGGGTAGCAAAGATTATGAACTTCATGACCGTCCGACCACGCCACAGGATAATCGAGAAGGAGATAGATGTGAAGACGATGCAGCTCAGGTACGTGATCGCGGTCGAGATGGTGCCCTTCCTCCCCGTCATGTACTACAACCCCGTCGAGAACAGGATGGAGCAGGTGTTCCCCGTCATAGCGGAGGGACTGGGAAGCGCCACGACCCGCGAGAAGCGGTACAAGGTCCGCTTCGAATGGATGAAGGAGCGCGACCTCAAGGTCGAGGGCTGGACGGAGGACGAGCTCAAGAAGTACGTGGAGGAGCACCCCGACATGTTCAGAGCCAAGGCTGACCCGAAGTACGATAACCTGTACTTCATGCCCACCGCCGAGAGTCTAGGGCTTGACAACACGCTCCTCAAAATGGGGGCCAAAAGGGCGTGCCTTGATGCGGTGTTTCAGCTTCCTGGTGTGGCGGGTAGGTATAGCCAGGAGATCGACTTGAAGGAGGACAGGGGCGAGTTAGCTCCTCCTACGGCGGCTAAGGAGACGCCTAAACCTTCAGCGAAAGAGGGGATAGCTCAGCAGCCAGCGGCGGAGGCCCCAAAACCCGCGCCAGTATACTCCCCCGCTACGCAGAATATGATCAATATGTTGACTGAGCAATTCAATATCAGCGGGGAAGAAGTCATACGAAGAATGAATGAAATAGCAAGAATCGCGCCCAGTTCATCCTTTGATGAAGCACTTCTCAAGGTGCAGGAAAACCTCTACAAAGAGAAGCCTGCGAAGGAGCCCCCGTCTGAGGAGAAGAAGATCGAGGGCTTCATGCCCGCCTCCGAGTTGCCCGTCACGCCCCCTAACTTCAAGCTCAGCGAGGAGGCATCCTACGTCGCCGACTACATAATGACAAACTTCGACCAGCCAATTGAGGCGGTCAGGGCGATGATCTACGCTGAGATGGCGAAGGGAGGGGGGCTGCTGACGGATGTCGCCGCCGCGAAGCTGGTACAGAGCCAATTCGAGGAGCGCAGCAAGCCAGTAGAAGAGCCAAAGGAATCAGCGCAAGACGAAATCTCCAATGCCTTAGAGGACGCGGACCTTGACGGCTCTATGATCGAGGTTCAGGAGGATGGCACGCTGATGACTAAGATGAGGGCGGACGGGAAACGGGTTTTCCTCGGAGACATCTGGAGCAAATACAGCGGCGTCATCGAGAAGCTGGGGTACCGCTGGGTGAGGGATGGCGCGAAGAGCCGCTGGGAGAAAAATTCGGGGGTCTAAGACATGGATTATCCAAAAATCGAGACTTTATTCAACAGGGATGAAAAATTCAAGGTTATAGAGAGTGACTTCCGCCTTCCTGAGTTCGAGGCTCTGAAAGGCATATCTTGGCACGTGACGGAGAAGGTTGATGGTACAAATGTAAGAATAGAGTATGAGCCCCAGTACCAACCAGATAAAAGTGACCCCACCAAATATGAGTACACGGGTCACTCCGTCCAATTCGGCGGGCACACCGAGAAGGCACAGCTTCATCCTAACCTCATCAAATACCTCGAAGGCACATTCACTTTAGAAAAGATGGGGGAAGCATTACCCAACCCGTCTGAGGGATACGTGCGCGCGGTCGTCTACGTGGAGGGCTACGGACCCAAGATTCAGAGCGGGGGCAAGTACCGGAAAGACATCGCCGTGAGAATCTTCGATGTCTTCATAGTCGATGAGGAGAATCCCCTTGGGGGATGGTGGCTGGAGCCAGACAAGGTTGCGGACATCGCCTTCAAGCTAGGGGTGAAAACGATGCCTGTAATACCTCTCTGGGATATGTCGACAATAGTGAACGGTGTGAAGGGTGGCTTAGATTCAATAGTAGCTAAAGAGGATTACGACCACCGTGAAGCTGAAAGATACCCGTTGATGGAGGGCGTAGTAGCTCGAACTAAACCACTCCTCTTCACGAGGAAAGGCGAACGCGTCGTCTGGAAATTAAAGACGAAGGATTTCATGCAAGGAAGGGCGGAGGGGGCTTAGGCATGAGCAATAACTTGCTGTACCTACCCGACATCATCAGCGGGCAACCGAAGACCTACGAATTCACCCCAATATACGACAACAAGCAAAAGGTCAAGGGGGTCACGGTGAGCATATTCGACGGGCGCCTCAACCCGAGGGAGGTTGAGAGGGCGGAGGTGCTGGGCTGCTTCTCGCTGGACAGGGAGGCGTGGGCTGTCCTGATGAGCTACGTGAGAGTTGCATTCGAGGCGAAGAAACTATGAAGGTTTACGGTGTCGTCTACGCCAGCATGTTCGACGAGAAGAACGTGTTTCTCCACGAGGAGGATGCCAAGCGGTTCAAGCGTAGGCTCTGCCGCCGCCACAAGCTGAAGATGAATGACCCCATGCTGAGAATAGTCCCATTTGAGATTCATGAGAGCTATGATCCCAGCCTCTACGCGCCGAAGAAGGTGAAGACGCCGAGCGCGCCCCCATAAACGCTTTAATATCCTCTTAACCCAGTTTCTAACCAGCATGGACGATGACGGCTGGCTCATCCTCATCCTAGGCGCGCTGGGTCTCCTAGCCCTAGCCTCCTACCTCATGAATAAACCATCCGTCACTCAGACCGTACCCGCACCCGCTAAGACGCTCCAGCCAGTCATAAGCAACGAAGAAGTTTGGCAATGGCAAGATTGGCAAGGAAAAAGTAGGAGCATAACCATCAATAGGACTGTGAAGACGGATGAGTAAGCGTGAGATTGACGCAAAAGTCTCACCAAGCGTAATTCAAACTATACTTTTAGACGAGATTGCAGGTAAGTTGGGCGTCATGCTTGACCGGATGCAGGAGGCGGAGCAGGGCGGCATGCTTCACCCCATGACCCGCACCGTCACGAATGTCCTCCAGGAGTGGATATGTACGCCCCACTGGTACAGCGTCACCATAATCAACGACGGTCCCAACCCCGTCTACGTGGACGTGAACAGGCAGGACAACGCTATCAACCTCGTCACCCCGCTGAACATCACGGAGAACGTGGTCATCAACTATAACAAGCCGAAGATAGAGACGCTTTACCTCCGGTGCCAGCCAGCCCAGACGGCGACGGTGAGAATGTTCGCTACGTGGTGACAGCTATGCCCGTGACCGTCTCTGGGGGAGCTCGTTTGGGTGGGACTACGCCTATTAAGGAGGGAAATCTGGACGCCGACGGGTCAGAGCAGACGCTTGTGGAATATGCGGGGCTGGGGAAGGTAAGTGGCTATGTGGACCTCAGCGAGATGCAGGGCGGCGACGCCATTGAGGTCAGGGAGTACGGGGTCGCTGTCGTTGGCGGGGCCTACGCTTTGCACGCCTCTGAGCAGTATGGGGGCGTTCAGGCGCTTTCGCTTCTCCATATAAGTCCCAAGCCTAGCTACTTATCGGTTAAGGTCACGTTGAGGCAGTTTGCTGGTGTCTTCAGGTCGTTCCCGAACAGCTTCACGCTGGATTCCTAGTAGACCTTCGAGGTGAGTTCAGCGACTTTGCCCTTTTTCACGTAGTTCATCGGGAAGTTCTGCGCTACAATGATGTATCCCATACCAACGAAGGCATCCGCGGAGAGGCTTTTGACCTGAGTCTTCTTCAGGTAGCTGTCTGCGGTGAGTGTCTTCGCTAGGGTGCCCTTTAGCAATGCGTCGGCTGTGAACTGCTTGGTGATTGCCAGCACTAGGGTGGCGTCGGCTGAGAGGCTTTTCGCGGTGGTCTGCCTGAGGTAGGCGTCGACGCTGACCTGCTTCGCCTGTGTAACTTTTAAGACCCCGTCTGCTGTGAGGGGTTTGGTGGTGACTAGGCATAGCACGGAGTCGGCACTGAAGGGCTTCGCGGTGGTCTTGAGAAGTATCGCGTCCGTGGTGAGTGTCTTCGTCTGGTCGGGCTGCTTGAGATATGCACCTGCAGTGAGGAACTTGGTCTCGGTGGCTTTGAGGTAGGCATTCACTGAGAGTGGCTTAACTGGAGCGAGTCGGAGAACCGCGTCCGCCGTGAGGGGTTTGGGTATATTCTTTGTCTGTAGGTAGCTGTCTACTGTGAGGGACTTCTTGAACTGCCACACTAGGATGGCATCGCCTGTAAGCGCCTTGCTTGCGGTCTTCTGTAGATAGGTGTCAGCGGTAGCCTGCTTCGTGTAGGTGGCTCTGAGTATGCCATCGACTGAGATCTGTTTGGTCTGAACCTTGCTGAGATATGCGTCTGCGGAGGCTACCTTCGTCTGCGTTTTAAGCAAGTAAGCGTCTGCTGTCAGTTGCTTGGTGGGTGTCGATCTGAGTGTCGCGTCCGCGCTGAGGGGTTTGGTTAATCCAACTTGTGTGAGGTAGGCATCTGCACTGAAGTTCTTCGTTCTAACATTAACTAGGATGGCGTCACCTGAGACCTGTTTTGGGTAAGTCGCCTTTAGGATACTATCAGCGGTAAACGGCTTCTGCGTTGTCAGCCGTAGGATAGCATCAACCGTGAGTACCTTAGTAGAGGTTATCCTGAGAATGGCGTCCGCCGACAACGCCTTGGTGGGTGTGGCTCTGAGGATAGCGTTGTCAGATAGGGTTTTAGTTCGGACATTGACCAGCGTAGCGTCTGCGGTGAATGGTTTCGTGGGTGTTGCTCTCAGAACCCCGTCCGCTGTCAGGGTCTTGGTTCTAACATTTACGAGGATAGAGTCGGCGGTGATTGATTTGGGGGTAGTAGCCCTCAGCGTACCATCCGCAGAGAACGGCTTGACTTGAGTCTGCTTAAGTGTCGCGTCAGCCGTCACCGTTTTCGTGAACCCGAGTCCCTTGAGCAGACCATCCGATATGAGGAGCTTGACTTGAGCCGCTCTGAGATACGCATCCGCCGAGAGTCCCTTAGTGGGGGTAGTCCTCAAGATACCATCAGTGGTGAGTGGCTTGGTTACTCCGAGTGCCGCTAAGTAGGCATCCGCTGAGACTGGTTTCGTAGTTGTTGCCCTGAGAATCGCGTCCGCGTTGAGGGGTTTCGTCGATGTGAGTCGCAGGATCGCGTCGGCGGATAACGGCTTCGTGTAGGTCGCTACGCCAGCGGTGATTATCCTCTTACCCGTCTCATCTACGTCGCCTATTCTTCGACTTCCCCACTCATCCAGTATGGCGGGGTTACCGAACAGCACGTATTCGCCGTACTCGTTGAGGATGGTGGGCGCGTACAGGTATGCGTTGGCGGTGAGGGATTTGGCGAGTGCACCCTTCAGACAGGCGTCTGAGGTGAGGGGCTTGGTTGGTGAAACACTGAGAATGGCGTCGCCACTGAGGGGCTTGAGGGGAGTCGCCTTGAGAACCGCATCGGAACTGAGATTCTTGGTGTTCGTGAGTCTCAGGATGGCATCGGCATTGAGTAGTTTGGTCGATCCAAATTGCTTTATGTAAGCATCCGAGACGAGTGTCTTGGTTGTCGTCTTCTTGAGTATGGCGTCGGACGATAGAGTCTTCGTTGGCATGAGCCTTAGAACCGCGTCCGCAGAGAGGGTCTTCGTCGGGGTTGTTTTGAGTATGGCATCCGCGGAGAGTGTCTTGGCGTTACCACTCTTCTTTAGAAGAGCATCAACCGTGAAGTCTTTAGTATAGGTTGCTCCTCCTCCTGAGAATGCCGTCGGCGTCACGGATTCGTCTCTGGTGGCGGGGTCTTCGTCGCAGATGAAGCTGTGCTGGGCGGAGCTATTGGATGCGGGTGTGACTATGACGCATCGGAACTCGACGAACAGGTACTCATTCGTAAGAGTGACTGCGCCGGGGTTGTAGGTCCAGGTGTCGGTTTTAATGTCTCCTGCCGTCCCTGCTAAGGTGATGGTGTTGGGGCTCTCCGTCACCGCGCCGATAAGGGTGGCGCCTGCGCCATTTGGCTGAGTTGAACGTGATAGTCTGGCGGCTATCTTGACGGCGTGACCGTACTTCGTCTGGTTGTACAGTGCTACCTTGAATGTCCAGTTGCCAGCGGCGAAACTGCCATTAAAGATTGGACCATTGATTATAAAATTGAGGTCTTGCGCCGCATTATCAGTCCAAGAGCCTAAATAATATGTGTAGGAACCGGAACAAACATCAGTGTTCTGGCGAAATACATCTATGCAATTACTTTCATCTCCGCCACTGTATTCAACACATAAACGAACTTCCTCATTTACTGGGACGCTATTAAAAAGGAAATTATACCAAGTAGCAGAACCAGAGATCGTGGAGACATCGATTGTATTCGTTGAACTGGCGATAATGCTGTCGTCACTTACTTTTCTGATTCTTGCAATGGCGGTTCCCGTTGGGTTTCCAAAACTTGAAAGAACAAAACTTAATCCGGTTACGGTGGTGTTGATGGTAATGCGTTGACCTATCCTTGTGCGTGAGCCATTATAAAGAGCACTCCCGCTTGTTCGTAATAATTGGGATAGATATGGTATAGTGCCAATTCTCCAACCACTCTTCGCGTTGGCTATTGCTGGGAAGTCGCCTGCCGCCGTCACAGTTACGCCGGGTTGGTACTTGAAGTAGGTTCCTGCGACGTTCTTGGCTACGGTGGCTCTCGTCGTCAGGTCTTGACTATACGACGGGTTAGCCTCAACCGCCGCCCAGAGCTCGGTTGCTAAGACCTCATTGCTGAGCAGGTACCGAGTCATTGCGCCTCAACCCACTTGTAGCCACACTGCATAGGCGTACCCAATGGGTGAGACGGGAAACTCGCACAGCCCTTATCCACATACTCCTTCGACACTCCGTACCCAATACATTCGCCGACGAAGTCCTTAGCTGGCACGATGGCTTCACCTGACTTGATGTTCCGAGTCGCCTTGTACCTGAGCTGAGGGCAACCAGAGCAGCAGACCCCGCAGTGGTTACACTCACCTATTCGCACATATTTTTTGTGAGAATCGTAGTCGGCTATATGCGCTTGAGAGTCTATCACGCTCATTCTTCCTCAGGCAGGAACTTCACAGGGTAGAGCCACGGGTGCCTCTCGTCGAAGCCGTCCACCACCTCAAGGTGGTCGGGAAATATCGCAGTCAAACTCTGGAAGTTCGCCCCATTCCTATTCACCTGCCAGCCCACGAGGATTACCCTTGTCTCCTCCCCAGTCATCACCTTACGGGCCACACGCTGACGATAGATCAGCTTCGAGGGAGGCTTCAAATGCAGGATCAGAATGGGCTTACCGTCATCCCCAATCACGTGGAACTGACGAAGCCTAACACGGTCTATGTCCGTGTACTTGGCGACTTCTCGCCCCAGAGCATCGTATTGCCCTAGGCTTGATCCATCCTCGTAAACTGCTTTCCAACTAGGCATTGTATTACCTCCTTGATACTCTCCTCACTTATAGGCGGTTTTAGGGCGTACACTGCTCATTTCACCTAGTAACCACGCCATCGTATCCGATGAGTTTCGGAGCCGCGTCCGTATTCTTAACTCTCACCCACCTCGCGTTGGTGACATGGAGGGCGCATGAGGTGGCGCCCATCCCTCCTACGCTATCGAATAGTAGGTTATTCCCCCCATCGGAGAAGTAGAGTTCAATATCGCTCTCATGGTAGATGGTGTGGACGACCCACTCAACGCCCACCCCGGGCTGAATTTCAAGGTACGCCCCCGCGTCGACTGAGGCGAGTCCGCTTGCGATATCTCCTATGGGCATTGTATTACCCCCTCACCTTACCTCAGACCTCATCGTATTTCCATTCATAGGTTTCGTCGGCTAGGTTTCCAGGCGTTGCCCCCACGAGCACATCCATCTGAAAGACGACATAGTTGGTGGTCTCGTTTATGGCATTGATAACGGCACCTGCCTCGCTGATCGAGATCGACTTAGGTGCACCGGAGGTGTAAGTGTGGAACTCCGTCTTGGCGGTTATGCCGCCGTGCCCCGCAACCATTTCCGTGCCACTGTCTCCGATGACGCCGTCCGCGACCTCATACCCCGCTGAGGAGCCGCTGTTCTTCGTCGGCGTCTCGTCGCCCACATACAACTCCACGAAGGCTCCCCAGAGGTCATTAGTCGTGTAGAGTCTTACATTGTCCACCTGCACGCTCGGCGCGCCAGTGCACTTCAGGTAGATCTGTTTCCAGAAGCTACGCTTCGTAACCGCCAGATCAATCGGTATGGGATCAAGGTTGTCTATCGTGGCGTTGTCGTTCGTCTTGAATCGAAGCATAGGAGGACCCAGCCCATCCACGTTCTGATTAGTGCCAGGAGTGCCATCTATGCCTCCGAAGTCGAACATAGTGTTGAATGTCGCGACCATTTAAACTCGAATAATAATTAAGTCCAATCCATTAAAAGGCTTTCCTACTCGCCCTCTTCCTAGACGACAACTTAGCATAACCTAAACTTTTATATATTCATAATACAACACTGTATACAGTGGGAAAAACATGGAGTACGACACTGAGAAGCAGGGATTGGAGACGGTCTTCAAGCCGTGGCAAGCCGCGGCTTGGAAAGTGTTCTGGGATCTAAGTAAGCCCCTCACAAGCGGTCAGGTATACACCCAGCTACGGCTGCGAGGAGTTGACATCAGCAGGGCAGCCGTGATCAACTTCTTGAATGAGATGGTTAACGAGGAGCTGATGAACTCCGTTGAGGAGACTGGGAAGGGCGGCCACCACGCCGTCTACAGCCTTAACAAGGGTCTCAGCGAGGATAAGCTGAGGCAGGTGGTGGCTGGAAGACTCATCGAAAGCATAAGAACAAACCTAGCTTAACCCTAAACCCTTTTATTGCTTTCTCTCCTAGTCTCTTATCAGGCATGGCTATTGGCGATAGCTGTTTCTGGGATTTACCTGTGCACGTAGGTAGAGGATAATGAGTGGAAACAGGACAAGTATTGAGAGGCCGATAGGAAGCCGAGGCGTAGAGCTTCAGCAGGATGCCGCCACGCTCGCCCTCATAGTTACCGCCCCGCCTGGGGTGATTGTCCCAGTTGATGTAACTGACCGTGCTGCACGCCTACTCGGAATAGTCTACGGCAACCAGGGACAGCTTCAGCAGCGCCTCGCAAGTCTTGATCTCTATACCCAGCTTCGCAGCGGAGGCGTAGAGATTGATCCCAGACAGATCAGGGCGTTAGTGAAGGCGACGGATGAACTCTACTCGGTGCTCCGCACAGACGCGGGGGCAGCTTACGATGCCCGTCTCATCAGGCTGCTCACCGCAGCGGATGTCGTTGATGTATCGGATCGCGCTGCTCGGCTTCTAGGGAAGGTGTATGGGGATCAGGGAATCCTCACTCAACGCGCTGGAACATTAGATGTCTACACCCAACTCAGGGCAGCGGGCGTAGAGTACGATGCGAGGAGTATCAGGGCGCTAGTGAATACAGATGTGGTTGGCGTCGTTGACGCAGCTGGCAACCGTATGCCCGTGATGGATACCGTGGGCAGAGCTGGATATCATTACCTGACGGATGGAACCCGAACCGCCGAGATAGACACGATTGAGGGGGCACAGGTGAGGATCGATCTAGCCCACCACATGATTCATGAGGGAAAAGGCTACACATGCGACGACTACGCAACGGGTCTGGGGGCTGGAGCGAGCAAATACTGGCATTTTAAGGCTCCGAACACGGCTACGCGGATACACATCAACGCCATGGTCTTCGCCAGCGACGCAGGGGTATCCTACTTCTATGAGACGCCGACCACGACGGCTGATGGAACCGCGTTGACTCCCCGCAACAACGACAGGAACAACGTCACCGCATCCACTCTAAGTGTCTGGAAAGACCCCACAGTCACCGCCGACGGCACGCAACTCGGAGTAGCCGCCCTCGGCACAAACAACCCTAAGACCCGTTTCGGAGGAGAAGCCAAGCAGAACTTCGAGTGGATTCTGAAGCAGAACACGGCGTACCTCTTCAAGTTCACGGCTGCGAACGCTGGCACCGCCGTGAATCTGGGACTAGAATACTATGAAGCCTAGCCTAACGGCATAACTTTTTATTTCTTCTCGCCCAAACCTAATCAGACAGGCATGGCCACTCTATCTTGCCCCGTGATCGGGGAAGCGTCGAAAGCCAATTTTCCCAATGACAGAGATTACACGCTTAACAGCCTCATAGAGGAGCTCACCCTCATAGAGCGCCACATACGCGACGGAAGCTGGCGCCGATGCAACTGCAACCCCGAGAAGCACCTCCCCCTCGTCGCTGGCCTCGCCTCCGAGGGCTACGGCTTCGCCGAGGACAAGGCGGAGAAGGAATTCATGAGGTGCCTCCGCGACACCGCCAGAGTCACGCGCGAGAAGATGGAGCGGGGCCTCTTCAGGGACAGGGACGCCGAGAAGCTCAGGGCGTGGGCTCGGGCATCGAGGCACCGCATAGAGTACAGGGAGTGGTCGGGGAAGCTGGCTGAAGCCCCCGAGTTGGAGGAGCAAGGCAACGACCTCACCGAGATGGTGGAGAGCCTCAACGCGCTGAAGCTGAGCAGCCTCCCCGAAATGGAGGAGAGAAACACATGGGAAGCCATCAACTACCTGTGCAAGAAGCATGGCGTCCCTCCCCCGAAGAAAGTCAGCTTCACGGAGTCATGCGATCCCCTCAGACCAAACGCAGCGCATATCCAGAGAGACATGCGCACAGAGGACGGCCTCAAGCCTCACCCTGAAATGGATGAGTTGGTCTTCTGTAAAGGTTCTACTAGCGTTTATGCGATCGCCCATGAGGTCAAGCATTACATAGAGCATTACAAAGGTGAAACACATGCGGACGAGTATGAAGCCAACGAATTCGCCTTAAAAGAAGCGGTAAACGGCTTGTATACAGAGAAACCTGCGCTTCACGAGTCAAGCAACAACCTGTATACGTCACCTGAGTTTGGAAAAGAATATATACGCACCACACTGAATCATACTCGGACGAAAAGCATGGCAATAGACAAGAAGAAAGGGACCACCATCATAGTCGGCTTAGCAACCGCTAAGCTAGTCAACAAGTACCTCACCCCACAACTCGACACGATGCTCGGCACAGTCGCCTCCATCGGAAAAGTCGTCGTAGGGGCAGGAGCCCTCTACTACGGCCTACAGTCAGGCAAGGAGAGCATGGTCAGGAGCCTCGTCGCCTTCGCGGGCGCCGAACTCGTCCTCACCGAGCTCTTCAAGTACCTGCCAGGAGGCACCATCATCTCCACACCCGCACAAGTCTACAGCAGCGCCCCCATCGCAGTCCCCATGGCACCAGGAGGCGCGGTGATAAGCGCCGCGTCACAGTACAGCCGCATGTACCAGACCCCAACCCGCCTAACCGCAGGCTACCCAGGAGTAGCCCAGGTGGACGGGAAGTGGGTAGACCAGAGGGTGTGATGAAGAATGCTGTGGTACTCAGGTGACAGCGACAAAGCCGTCAGCATAATGCAGGAGATCAAACAGAAGGCCGTTGACATCGCCAAAGCCCAGCTCAACCTAGCCACCTACCAGATCAGGGAGATCAGGCCAGAGGACCTGCCCAGCCCCAGCGTAAACGACTTCGCCGTCGACATCGCCGCAGGCCAAGCCACCAGAAGGGTGACGAGGAAAGTCTCCTCGAACAGCATAGTCATCATCGCAGGCATCTACGCCCCCGACGTCAAGAACAACATGAACCACATGGAGAGCACCGCCCACGAGCAGCCTTGGACCATAACCGCGGGCTATGGTATCCCGACGCTCAAGCACATCTGGTTCTACAGAGGCACTGAGCTCATCAGGAAGTGGCCTCTCTGCCCCGTCTACGCGGACGAGGACGCCAAATGCATAACCGAGGGCTACATAATCTACTACCCCGACGACGTCATCGACATCTACTGGTACGTCAAAGAGCAGCTAACAATAGACCAGATCAGCCAAGACTGGTACTTAGGAGTCTGCTTACTCCCGCCAGGCGCGACCCAAGCCACGATAGCGGTCACGTAGTCGTATGGTCCCGTTTGAATAAGAGTCCAACCCCGTAAACCGCGCCAGAAACTAAAATAAAGTGCGGATTTTTCTAAGGAAGAAGATTCAGTAGTAGCTAAGTTTCCAGTTTCTTCCTTTATGTATGCAATTATTCTTCTACATCGGCAACAGGGCATCCTCCCTCATCGTATTCCCAGAGGGTCGGGGTGCCCTTGATCTTCATCAGCGCCTTATACATGGCGGGGTGACTGACGCTCAGATACTTCTGCCATGAAAGATACCCTGTGCAGGGCCAACATCCGCATCGGTGGTGCCCCATGTTGTAAATCTTGTTATGGGGCAGGTGATTATCGTGGTGATATTTCCAGACCTGGTCCTCGGTCCAGAAGGCTATGGGGTGCCAGTTCCACCTCTTCAGCGTCTTCGCGTAATAGAACTGACCTCTCTGCGCGATGGCGAATGTCCGCATCCTGCTCTCAGCGACGCGAAGCCCCGTGATCGTTGACGGTATCCCCGCCTCAAGGAGCGGCGCCTCTTTTAGGAGTTGACAGCACATGGGACGACCGTCTTTCCCGTGAGGGCCGCGGCTCCCGTATTTGCCCCGTATCTGTGGGAAGCCGTATTGTTTGACACATTTCCAGAAGGTAGTCTTCGGCTTGAGTCGAGTCAAGTTCACCCCCCATTCGTCGACGATGTAGTCTATGAACTCGTAGGTTTCTGGGAACTCGACGCCTGTGTCGTCGAAGTTCACGGGTATGTCTGGATTGATCTGCAGGGCCATGTGGAGGACACATGTGCTGCATTTGCCCCAGCTCCAAGAGACGGATGATTCAGGCTGATCCGTCAGGGCTTTCCTGATTAACGCCTCCGCCTCGTATATCGGGGTAACGCAGTTTCTTTCAGCGAAGTTTATTCGGGGCATCTCCACCTGTTTTAGGTTGGCGGGGAAAGGTGTCACGTTCTCATCAAAACTGAATTTATCGCTCATTTTGTCTTTTTCTCCTTGTCCTGAGAACCTCGTTTATCCAGCACACTAGGCAGTGGTAGCTGTAGTAGCATTGTTTCCTACGTTTCTCAGGATCCCGATTTAGGCCGTGATAAATCCAACTCATTTTTATATCGTCTCCTTATCAAAGTTTAATTTAGCATATTCCCCAAAATATTTTATAGCCTCTTCATCGTATCGTTTAGCTGCTTCAAACTCATTAGAGAAAAGTCCTAAATATTGTGATTTGTAATTTTTTTTAATCTGTACTTCCCATTTGTTTAGTTTCGAGTTCCAGAAGACTCCTTTAAACTTGCTACTACCTATTTGTTTTCTTTTATTGCCTGAGTTTTGAATGTTTGTTGCGATGCGTAAATTAGAGCGTCTATTATCCAATCCATCACCATTTATATGATCACATTGTATGCCCTTGTTAGGATTAAGAATGTACCTGTGCATTAAAATAGATACCCTATTTTTATTAATTCTCCCCGTCCTTACCGCATAATAACAATGTTTGCCTTTCATTGCACACCATTTAAATTGATTTAATTGTTTATAATCTTCATCATCTACGATCGTAACTTGTCCTCTAGTAAGTGGAATTTCTTTAACCGTTATTCCACCTTCTCTACTTTAGCCACCGTTTCTCCTTGACTTTTAATGAGAAGGGTGTGAAACATCTCAGGGGATTTAATTCCGCCTAGTCTGCAGAGTTTTGAGAACTCAGCTGCATCCACTCTAAAAATTCGTATCGTTGTTGTCTCTGACATATTATCAAATTATAGGATTATAAAGTTATATATAAAATATCTCTATGCCAGATGAAGCTCATACTCCGTGTCCGCCCCTCGTCCTGGTTGAGCCGTAGAGCTGGTCGTCGAGGCTTCCCTCCATGCGTTTCTTCCAGACGCGAGGCGAGTTCATGAGGCGCTGGTAGCTCTGGCAGACCAAGTAGTTGGGCTGGTGGGGCGTCGTCATGAGTTCCATGCAGTAGGACTCGTACTGCTGCTGGGTGACCTGGGCGGAGCACAGGTCGATGAAGGGGCACTCCAGCCGCTCAGGCGCGACACGCTCACCCAATTAGCTTCTCCTCCTTCTGGAGTTCTCCTATCGCATAGATTAGGCTTCGGACTTGCTCCTCTAGGCTGGCTAACCGCTTCTCCAGCTGCTCAAGGTAATAGAATAGATCCGTATCCCCCATTTCTGTCCTGATTATGATCTGCTCCTTACCCATTGAGTTTCACCTCCGCTTTCAGCGTGATTGTGGCTAGGAGTGGTGGGGAGCCTAATGCGGTGTATTGATCGATGGTGAGATATAGCTGCTGGTTCATCTCCAGTTGAACGGGACCAATGACCATGCCCTTAGAATGTGGGAGCAATATCTCCTTAAGAGTCCCAAACAACTCGGGTGCTTGCTTTTTATACGCGTCTAAATAAGCTGCAACTATTTTTCCCTCATCCGTCTCTGGGATGGGGTGTATGCTTTGGGCAGCCTTTTCTTCAAGAGGGTGCTCAGCGTCAGCTTGGGCTTCCTCAATCTCCTCAGGGGATGGTGGAGGATGATATGGCTGGAGGCTCATCTCAATCATGTTGTGCACTTGCTTCAACCCAGTTATCTGATAATCTTTGATGAATGGCGAGGGTTTAAGCCTCGAAGAGAAGACTTTGTAAACGGTTGACCTTTTGTAGCCCTTGTTGATTATTTCTTTGATAGACGATCCTTGGAGTTTAAGCTTCTCAATCTCTTTTTCTTTAGACACGCCGCTCTGTATACAACTTTTCTTCAGTATATATAACGGTTCCCCCACTTCGCCCAGCTAAGAAACTGAAAAAGGGTCGGGAGGCTCTGGGGAGACTACTTTCCCTTTAGCATTAGGTAGCCGAAGAATAAGCCGAGGCCGATCAGGACTAGAGTCCCAATATCGGGGGCCTCGGCGCCGAATACGTTGACTCCGCCCGTGGCGGATGAGGCTGAGAGGCCCGTCGCGCCCGCGAACGAGGCCGTGATCGTGTAGGTGCCGAAGTGGGCGATCACCGTGTTCAGGGAGTACGAGCCATCCGAACCCGTCGTGACTGTGCCAGTCACGCCTCCCGAGATGTTGATCGTCCTTCCAGAGAGACCGTAGTCTACTCCCCCCTCGCGGAAGGTGAGCCTCCCCGAGATAGCGAAGCCCGTTCCCTCGGCGATGGGGTTCGTCGGCACGACGAGGGTGAGAGCCGTCGCGTAGACCAGTTCGGATATCGTCACCTGCTTCGACGCTGAACTTGCCTGATAAGTGACCATGCCATGCCTCTAAAGTAAATTCAGTCGATTGAGGCTTAAAAGTTTTCTATGCCCCGAAACGGTTCAAGCGGCTTCAAGGGTCTTCTGATCTACCCCGTAGGTTAATCTACCTTCTCCACCAAGGCTTCTTATTTTCCTTTTCTACAATGTCGGCCAGTCGCCCTATCTGACTGTTCACAGCAAGCATCTGTCTGTTGAGCACCTTTAGTTGCTCATTCGTCATCCACGCCTTAACGACCTTACCGCATTTGGCGCAGGTGAGTTCGACGGTTAGGTTCTCCTCCTTGGGAAGCACTCTAACCTTGAATAGCTCTCCCCCACATGCGGGGTTAGCACATTTCATTAAACCTCACCCAACCATTTGGCCAACTTCGGAGTCGCCGCGTCGTACCCCAGCCTACTCAGCCCAGACAGGGCTTTCAGATGCCAAAGATTCCAATATTCTCTGTCGGTGCATAGGCGGGTGGCTTCATGGATGCCTTCATCGACGCTGTTTATGCCTATGCAGTATTTTCCCTGCTCCGAGATGTCAAGCCACGGACCCCCGCCCTTCGGGACGACTACGGGAGTACCAGATGCCATGGCTTCCGCTACCGTTATGCCAAAATGATCGACTCCACTTCTGTCAAGCAGCCCCTTCCAGTGAACGTAGACCTTCGCGTGGCTGAGGTGATTGGCTAACTGCTGTATCGTCGCGTTCTTCACCCATTCGAGGCGGGGGAGGTAGTCGGGGAACGAGGCTTCGTTGTTCGCCCCCACGACGAGGGTCCTCAGGTCCTTGAACCGCTCCAGTACGGGGGGCCTCCCCAGCTTAAGAGGATCAACCCGCCCCACGTAGATCACGTCGATGTCCCTCTCCTCGTAGCTTGGGGAAGGATCGTAGGCGTCTAGGGGAATCATGGGATGGAGTAAGCGAGATTCCCTCATCCACCTTCTCCTCACCGCGTCCTGCGTGTAGGTGCTGTTCGCGTAGAGAACACAGGAGAGGTGGGGGTAGTCGCCTGAGACGGGCCAGTGCTGGTAGCTCCAGTGGTTGCGGAGCAGGTTCATGGATGGGGGCGCGTTCATGTCTGGGCGCTCGCAGTGGTCCTCCACCCTGTCGTATATGGCGCTGAAGCTCCACACGATGTCCGCCTCCGTGTACCTGTCCCACGCCTTCAATCCGAGGAGCCTCATCGACGAGTCGATGTCCGATGCCTTCAGTGTCTTGAGGGGATAGTATTCGGGGAGCCTGTCTAGGTCGTAGTGGCGGAGCACCTTCACGCTGGGGTCCGGCCCAGGTTTGGCTCCCTCCACGTCGCCGAGGACTTGGACGCTGTGTCCCATGGCTTTGCAGAGGTCGGCTATGGCGAGCATGACGCGGAGCGCTCCGCAGATTCCGTGAAGGTTCTCGTAGGGGAAAACTAGGCTCAGAGGCTTCATTTTTGCATCCACTCAATTTCTAGTTTAAGAACGGCTTCGTATAGGTAGTCTAGGCAATTTGAGACATCGGCGATCTCTTCTCTGACATGCGCGGTTAGTTCGACATTTGGGGCTGTTGCTCCGTCTAGCATCTCAAAAGCGGTAACTAACTCACGGATTTCTCTTTCAACGAAATATATTAGGTTCAACTCTCTTAGATGTTCTAAAGTAAGTGCGTATGCTTTGTAAGGATAGCGGGGATAGCCCTTCTCGATGACGGCTACAAAGTTTTTCTCCATCTTCAGCATCGCTAAACTCTTAATGCTCATTTTTTAACCTTCTTAAATCACTCCATCGGCGTCAGGCTTGGGGGAGAATTTTTGGCATGAACTGCAACCATGGGTAGCCCAGAGCTTAACGATTAAAGCGTATTTCTCCTTTAGATTCTTTATGGCTTCGCATTCGTTGAAGACGCAGTTTTCACAGCGGATGAAGTGTTTGTGGTCACCCTTTTCAGCTTCCATGAGAGACGCGATCACCCAGCCTTCTCTGTCCATGCCCGCGAGGTTAACTAGGGCTTTTACTTTGGGATATATCTCATCAATTTGTTTTATTATTTCCTCAGCCATTTTTCATTTTCCTCCTTGATCATGAGTGTGTGCAATAGAAATTCCACAACCACCTTACGCATGGAATCCTGCCCAGCCACTCGGCTATGCACCAACCCATGGGCACCTTTCGGATAACGTATTCTTGGATGAAGTGGGGCAGACAGAGATACGCCCAATGCTTTTTTCCTGATGGATAAACCTCTGCGAATGGGAGAAGGTGGCATTTAGGGTAATCGCATTTGAAGTCTGTTCGATTTAATTTATCGTCGCTCGTTTCCTTTTCACTCTCTTCTCTAGCGCATGGATTCTGTCGAACAGGTCGAGCAGCGCAAGGTTGATCCTTTGCCTCTCGGCCTTCACGGAGACGCTCTCCATCCCCACCTCGTAGCAGCCCACGTGGTAGTGGACGGTGTGCGCCCCGTACTTGCTGTTTAGCCGTCTGGGCTTCACCGTGTCCTTGGAGGTGAATTCTTTGCCGCAGACCTTGCAGGTCGGCAGCCTAGACAACTTGTTCGTCCATGTTATGAAGGCTTTCGTGCTCTTGAAGGTGAAGGGAGTGCATTTGGTCATGTTTCTAGCCTCCTAGAGGTGTGTTGCCGATAGTGATCCTCTCAAAGAGGCATGGCATGACAAGTTGAGAGGGACCACACATCGGATTCAACCCCCCTGAGGCAGATTCCCCTTTGCGTATAATGAAACTAATTCGTTGAGAGCCTCTGTGAAGGTTTTGTTTATTCCTTTGGCTAGGAATTCGGCTCGGTAATGTTGAATCACCTCGTAAGCTTCTGCGCTGAGCGTTACGCTTCTCCTCATTTGTTGTGCCTCTGGTGAATTGGTGTGTATACAATCATATTTAAAACCTTCCTTTTGTATGCATAAATGCTTTTATCTTCTGCACATTAACTTGAATCAATGTCCAGCAGGAACATTCCTGAGGCACGCGTTTTTCTCAAGGCACTCGGATATGCCCTCAGCAGTAGGGAGGTCAAAGCCGTCGTGCAGCACATTGACAGGGACAGGACCATAACCAGCAGGGAGCCCCTGTACCCGAGCCGCGCGGAGGGAGACACGTTCACCTACGACTTCGACAGCATAAAGTTCAGGGTGCGGGAGCACGACGGCTCCATACGCCTCACCGTGGAGAGGGACGAGATCAGGCAGGCGAAGGAGATAACCGTGGGCGGCGTCTTCCTCGCGGAGGGGGAAGACCTGACGGGGCGGCTCTTCGTGAGGAGCGGGCACCTCCCATGGGAATCCGAAGCCCCATCGGAGAAGCCACGCCTAGGCTTCGAGTACGGGAAGTACAACGTGCTCAGCATAGTGGACATATACGGTTGGGCGTGGGACATAGCGTCGCGGGAGCTGTTCGCCGCGCTGCCCAAGCAGTACAGGGGCTGCGTGCTCACGTGGGACGACTTCGTCGCCCAGAATGTGGACGTGTTTAGGCTCGACATCGTGCTGGTCTACACGTTCACCAACTCGACGGTGCTGGAGCTCCTCAGCCCAGCCAACACGATAGTCTGCGTGGCGGGGTGGGAGGAGCTTGAGGACAGGCTCGCCCGGAGGCCGCTGAGCAGGTTCAGGTACCTCGGCGCGTGCAACGCGAAGATCGGGGAGGCCCTCAGGAAATGGTATCCTGACGCGAAGGTGTTCGACCTGAGCCACGGCGTCGACACGGACATGTTCAAGCCGTCTCCTACGCCGCATGAGGGCTTCGT
>Ga0315277_10001489_pt1 | contig 34133 bp, 31 predicted proteins | sample YL17G05_15_MG_FD_203695 | JGI IMG/M metagenome (GOLD analysis project Ga0315277, IMG submission 203695) | Sediment microbial communities from Yellowstone Lake, YNP, Wyoming, USA - YL17G05_15 | ecosystem: Environmental > Aquatic > Freshwater > Lake > Sediment | place: USA: Wyoming | collected...
ATGGGTACCGCATATCTATCACCCGCGTAGCGGGTGCGGCGTATGCCGTGATATGCGGCTTCCAGGGGTACCGCGCACATCAATAGATGTGCGCCACCCTTCATTCGATACTTTTTCAACACCCCCACCCGTGTCCCGATACCTTCTGTTTCATGCTATAAAAGTATCGGGACAGGGATGTCCCGAAATAACAAGCTGACCTTGACATACATCACATCCACACACATACTCCAGGAAAAAGAAAGAAGCGAGGGGAAAATATGTCAAAAGTGCAGGTCGATTTAGACACCTCTGTCTACCCGATGCCGGTAACGCTCGTCGGGGCGAACGTGGGTGGGCGGCCGAATTTTTTGGCGATAGCATGGGTGAGCAGGGTGAATTACAAACCCCCCATGATTGCCGTGGCCCTCAGCTCAGGCCATTACACAACGCGGGGCATACATGAGACCAATACCTTCAGTGTGAATACACCGTCGAAGGACATGGTTGCCGTGACGGATTACTGCGGCCTCGTTTCCGGCAAGAAGGTTGACAAGTCGGGGTTATTCGAAGTCTTCTATGGCTCTTTGCAAACAGCACCGATGATTGCGCAATGCCCGTTATGTTTGGAATGCAAAGTCGTACAAGCGGTTGAAACCTATGGTGATACGCTGTTTATCGGGGAGATTATGGGTGCTTACGCTGACGATACTTGCCTTACCGATGGCAAGCCTGACATCCAAAAGATAAAACCATTCACCCTCTCCATGCCCGATGGCAACTACTGGCTCCTCGGCCCCCATTTGGCAAAAGCATGGGACGTGGGAAAGGGGTATCGAAAATAGTCCTGTTGCATCGGGACACCCCTGTCCTGATACCTGCTGTTTCATGCTAAAAGTCTCGCGACAGGGGTGTCAGGAGACAACAAGCTATCAAATGGAATGGTGGTACTCTATATGAGAACAAAATCAACAAGCTACTGTATCATTATAGTAATAGTACTGCTTCACTTCTTAAGTTTGGGATGTCATAAAAAGGCTCAAGAAGATGCCTTCAAAGCAGGTTATATTAAAGGTATGAAGGCATCTCAAGCTGATGAAATTAATGGAAGTCTTGAAAATATATATAGGCTTGGCCTTGAAAAATACAAAGAAAAGAACTTCAAGGGCGCTATAGCTTGTTTCACCAGGGTCATCGAATTGGATCCTGATAATTGCCAAGCCTATGCAAGTCGGGGATTAGCCATAAAAGAGATCGGTGAATATGAAAATGCTCTCAATGATTGCGAAAAGGCCATAGAAATCGATAAATCCTCACCCCATGGATACTTCTGTCGAGGTTATGTTAATGTTGCAATGGGGAAATTAGATGATGCCCAGAAAGATTTCATTAGGGCGATCAGTCTTGATGATAAGGACATTAGAGCATATATGGGGTTAGCGGAAGTGAAGGAGAAGCTTGGAGACATAACTGGGGCAATCAAAGAAAGCGATATCGTTGTACAGGTTGATGGAAACTATACAAACGCTTTTCAATATAGGAGTTATTTAAAGGCTTTAGTGAAAGACTACGAGGGTGCATTTACTGATATTAATAAGGTCATTGAAATGGAACCTGATAATTGGGGTGCATTCAGTGACAGAGCTGATTTAAATTCAGAGATAGGGGAATTCGAGGGTGCACTTAGTGATTACAATAAAGCTATAGAACTAAATCAGCGCGACGGTATGATGTTCAACAATAGAGGTTTAATTAAAATTAAACTTGGGGATTTTGGCGGTGCTATCGATGACTGTGAAATTGCTATAAAATTATCCCCTGGCGTTCCCCAGCCTTACAAGAATATAGGCTTGGCCAAAGAGGGGAAGGGGGACCACAAAGGTGCAATCGAATCTTTTGATAAGGCTATTGAACTGGATGTTAAATACGCGGAGGCATATTACTATAGGGCTAAAGCAAAAAAAGCTTTAGGTGATAATGAAGGTGCAAAGGGTGATTATGAAAAGGCAAGGGAACTTGACTCGACTTTGTTCGAATGAGCCCAAAACTTGCGTGGCGCGGGTGGGGATGTGATACGGAGGCGAAATATATAGTTTGAGGGTGAGGAAGTGGTAAAGGTTGACAGGTTTGTTGTATCGGGACACCCGTGTCCCATACCTTCTGTTTCATGCCATAAAAGTATCGGGACAGGGGTGTCCCGAAACAACGGAGATTTCGGTTTCATAATTTAATGATGAAGTACTTTAGATATCGTCTGCTCATTCTTCTCATATGCGCCATTGTCCTGGGTGGAGCGGGGTTTTATTTTGCGTCAAAGGATTTATTATTCACTTCATCATTGTTCATGGTCCCAGGTTTCTTTATATGGCTCCTATTGTTGTATCTCTATGGGAATTATTTAGTTGAACATAAAGCTAAACAGTATGGCATTGACCATACTTTGAGCTACAAAATTGCTATATGGATTTTCCGATCGAGCAATATAATATGGTCGATAGGATTAATTGTATTGATAATAGTGACTTCTATACTCAATTATGTGATATCAAGGGGTTACCCACCAGAGTATATTAGGCAAATTAAGATGCTATCCGCATTTTGGCTGCTTATATTCCTTAGTTATATTCTGCCAATATGTTTCATCGCGATATTTTGCGTAGTTATGTCACTTCATGAGCCAATAGTGAGAAGACTTTATAAACGTAAATGTAAGGCTGTTACTGAATTGTGATGTAGCGCGGCAACCCCGTTGCCGGAGGGGAATCTACCATATGTTGATTATATCAGATTTATTTCCCGGCATCAGAATGCCGGGCTACATTAAACTCCACATTTAATCCCCATAGAAATATGGGTGCAATTCGGATTCGGAGATATATTGGGATGCTTGGCGGAATATTGCATGGCAGGTGCCGGTATCGAGTGTCTTGTGTTGCGGGACTGTTATTGTCTGTTTATTCCCCTTATCATCAAGCCTTCTTACCTTGATATGGCTCCCTTGCTGTGAGTAAACCTTGAACCCAAACTTGCTTAGGATTGCGAGGACTTCTTTGCTCGTAAGCCGTTTCAGCTTAGGCAACGGCCGTCTCCAGTTCCAGGGTGACGAGAAGGATAGGATTGGGGGCCAAGCCCAATTCCGCGAGGTCCTCCCCCTGGAGATGCAGGTTAACCGCCTCTATAAGATTCTGTGTAACCTTATCCAAAGTTTCCCCTTGAGTGACAACCGCGATTTCAAGGCATTCGGCGACATAGCCCGATTCGTTACCCTTCCTTATAACGGCTTTTATCGTACGGCTAAGGGGCATAAGGCACCTCCATAAGGACTATGATTAATTATACCTTAAGCAGACTGGGTACGCCGACTTTCCAGTCGGCATGATTGAATTCATGCCGGTTGGAAAACCGGCGTACCCAGTGCGCATAATTCATAGATAGATCACCCACATCCTCGCAGACTCGGCTGTGGGCGCCACCCGGTTAATGGCAACATATCATTGCACCAGCACTAATGTGCCGAATGATGCCAAGTCCTTGCCATAGGTAAGCGCGCCGGGGTTCCATTCTATAAATCCTTCCCAACCGTCGCCGTCGTTGTCGGTCGCTAATATCGAGAAACCGAGCCTCGCGTCTGGATGCAAGATGTCGAGCGGGAAGGCGGACTTGTCGATGGCGATTTCGTAGCGCGTGAATTCCCATTCGCGCGTCGCGGCGAATTCGATTCCCTGCCCCGATTTTATGCTATTGTTTTCGCCGACGTTCCGTAGCTGGAAAAGGGGCTGGTCATCCTTGATGGTGAAGAATATTTCAAAATCGTTGGGGCCGTAATTGAGCATATCCGCGTTGGCGGTATCGAACCCGACCATGATGCCGTCCCCCATCCAGATATTCGGGTCGTTGAGCGTGTATGGCTGGAAGTGGACATCGTCGGTGACTTCGCAGGCGATGTAGAACTTGTCGGCGTCCCATGTAAGGCGCAGCGTCATCGAGAGGTCTTCGGGACGCCATTCCTTGAAGCGGGTTATGAATTCCCTCGTCGCAACTTTTAACGCGGAAATATTTGCCCAGTCATCGAATATGCCGTCGATGACAATCGGCCCCGGAGCTTCGGGGACATCGACAACCGGCACGACGCGGAGCGTCCCCTCGGCGGTGAATTCCTTGTCCGACACTCCCGGTATCTTATATGTTGCCTTGTATTTTGGCCATTCCGAGAAGAAGGGGTTATTGCCGTTGAACGTGATGGTTATTGGTATTTCCCCCCTCGAATTCTTATCTATCCTGAAATTCGGCGGGCAGTTTATCACCCACCCCTGGCCGGGTATGTCCCAGTGAATCGTGCCGGTTATCGGGGCGTCGAACGGGTTGGCGACTTCGAATTTCGCTGCACCCTTGTAGGAGGCCATACCCCCGGAAACCTCGAATACAGGCTGCTTGGCGAATATGGCGACCGCCTGGTTATATACCTTCAGCATATCCGACGTGACTATATCAACCGCGTTCACCGCCCCGATTTTCATCACGGCGACATCGACCCTGTCCCCATCGACGGTGACGAGCAGGTAATGATAGAAGGGGCCGAGGTTGTCGGGACGTCGCGTGTCTAAGGTGCCGCCCGCGCCGCCGCTGATGATATAATGCACGCCGTCGACATCGCCGTAGTCCTCGTAAACGTGCCAATGTCCGCTGAAGAAATAATCGACCCCGTATTTGACCAAGATGGGCTGGATTTTATCGTACCAATATTGCCAGCCGTCCTCCTGGCCTTTGTACCACATCGGCTTGTGTATGAAGCAGAACGTGTGCGCGGCGTTGGCATTGGCCTTGAGGTCGGCTTCGAGCCATGCAAGCTCCTCTGGACGTATGCCGCCCTGGTAATTCTCATCGGCGCTGCAGAGTATGACGAAATGGCAATCGCCGTAATCAAAGGAATACCATAACGGCGCAACTATTTCCTTGTAAAGTTTTTCGCTCAGTTGCGACCAGGCGTCGTGGTTTCCGGGGGTCGGATAATACGGGATGCCGTCGAGGCTGCCCTGTACAACGGCATGCCACGCGTCCCATTCGCCCCGGATTTGCGCTTCATCATCTTCATAACCTTCGATTGAATCACCTGTCGATACGATGAAATCGGGGCGAAGTATATTCAGCTCCTTCAGGATTGTCTTGAATTGCTCCGGTACTTCGATGGAGCCCGAGCCGTGCAAGTCCCCCACTACGGCGAACGTGAATTTACCGCCATGTGGCCCTGCGGGATTCGACGGCAGGTAGAGGGCGAATATTGTCGCGAGAAGTATTGCGGTATATCGAAATATCACGAAATTCATATTTCCTCCGGCATTTAGGGACAGCCCTGGGACAATCCCAGTGGTGTCCCAGTACTATAAAAAAATGTCACCAACTTAGTAGCCCCGGGTTGGCCGCATCCATTTGATTATTAGATAAATTGCAGCCTACCCGGGGTAGCAGCCAAATTATTTGAATACATAAGGAAGGCTGCAACCCCGGGCTACCAGGTCTTGAGCCTTCCTCAACAGCCCCTATTGCGCTTTAAGCAGCGGGGCGAATATCTTCGGCAGTATCTGCCCCGCCGGGCCGAGAAGGGTTACATCGGCCATATCCGACAGGGGAGTGTATCCGATGTTTATTTCAACGACATATGCGCCTGCTTCCTTGGCTATATAACCCAAACCGGCGGCGGGATGCACGACCCCCGATGTTCCCACGATGAACAGCAGGTCAGTGTTGGACAAGCGATGCTGTGCGGCGACGATGTCATCCGGGTCGAGGAATTCGCCGAACCATACTATATGCGGCCTCAGCAGCCGCCCGCATGTAGGGCAATCGCGCGGGACATCCTCGGGCGCCGTGGTTTCACTGATTTGCGTAATGCCGCGGCATCCGCCCGAACAGCGCAATTTGAATATATTGCCATGAAGCTCAACTATCGTCTTACTGCCGGAGCGCCTGTGCAGGTTGTCGATGTTCTGCGTGATGACGGCCACATCATAGCCCGCGTCCTCAAGCGCGGCGATTGCCTCGTGCGCTGGGTTTGGGCTGCAATCGGCAATCATCTTGCGTCGCCAGATGTACCATTCAAGCACCTTCTCCGGGTCGCTCGCGAAGGCTTCGGGGGTCGCCAACTGGGTCGCGTCGTAACCCTTCCACAGGCCGTCCTCGCCGCGGAATGTCGGGACGCCGCTCTCGGCTGATATACCCGCACCGGAGAGGATTGTTATACGGTCATCCCTGCGTATTTCCCTGCCTATCATTTCCCGTTCCTCCGCGTGTCATCAGGAGCGGGGAAAATATAAGCGTTGGAGGCGTGGATGTAAAGGTAAGGGTGATGCGAATGGAACAGGATGGCAGCTACTTCCTTGGCTACTTCCCCGCAGAAAAGAAAGGCCGCTTCTGCCTCTAAAGGCTGCCGCCAATTCAACATGAACATCTGCATATAACCTGGGGATGCATCCGGCAACTGATTTCAGGAACAACGGCTTTAACAATACAGGTTATATAATGACGTTTTTTCTGTAGGGGCGGAGCATTTTGTCTTCAAAATGCTTCGCCCCTACGCTCACATCATGGACTGAATGTGAACATCAATTCGCGGATGCACACACATGGTATCCATTTGACAAAGCCGCCTATAGAGGAATATGCTTTATGGTTAAATTCTAAGCGAGGTGAAGAACATGAGGAAATTCTTTGGGATTATTTTGCTCTTGGCCTTCATTGCAGGTAGTGCATTCGGCAGCATTGGATGCAGCAAGAAAGCCCCTGACAAGGGGAAACCGGGAGAGAAAGCGGCCCCGACCACATTGAAGGACCAGAAGCAAAAGCAGATCGATGAAGCCCTGAACGATTCGACTTAGGTTGTCCTGTAAAATGTTCTCCCCCTGATTGGGGGGTATTCTCGTTAAAAAAAAAGCCCCTCATCGGGGCTTTAATAATTTTTGCCTATTCATTTTCAGATCAATAAATAATCACGGCAATATCGTCCAGGGCGAGGAAGGCGCCATCCAGCGGACCTGTATCAGTGGCGTGGCCGATTGCCACCCTGTCGTACATGGCCCACTGCAGCATATTGACGTTGAAAGTGCTCAAGCGCCAACCGTAGGAATATGTGTAACCGGCATCCGGGTTGAGCGAATATGTGAATTCATCGGTCATGGCATCATTGGCGGCCCAATAATTGGAGCCCGTTACCGGTGACTGAACGACGAAATACATGTAATTATCAGGACCCTTCCCCGGGATTGGGTTCGAGGAAATAATGTAGCCCATGCCGTAACCATCCTCGGAGGTTGTCAAGTAATTGTAGTTGTAAACCCGGTGGGCCACCTCGAGCAGGAAAGTCGAGGCGTATGCGATCTCCGGGTAGGGGTCCGAATAGAATACCTCGTAGCTGTTCTGGTAATCCGAGGAAGCGCCGAGCCCGTCATACCAGCCGTACTCGCCACTTAACTTGTGGGCGTAATTTGACGAGCGTTCCATTTTGAGATTGGGGTTATCATATATTGAATTACCCTCCCAGCTTCCTTCGGAGCCCTCTACTTCCGCTTGCTCAAAATCCACGAAGGCATAATTGCTCGGATTCCCCTCCGTTTCCGGGAAGCCCGCCAAACCCCGTGCTTTGACTACAAACGCCGCGGCGCCGTCAGCGGGTAAAGTGAAATCAAGACGTGTCTGCTGCGTCACACCGGCCAGCGTGGTCGGGTTGAAGCTGCCGTCCATCGGGTTGGGGTCATAATAAACTGCATACTCAGCCGCATCAGGATTGGGGTCCCATTCCAATGTGACATTATCAGCGCTTTTTATCGAATAATCACTCCAGCGGTTCACCTTTAACGTTAGCCCTTCGACAGCTGGGGGTATCTTGGCCACTATAACCGGGAGAGGGAGAATGCTCGTTCCCTTATGATTCCCCGGGTCGGTGACTTCGCAGTCCACCTCGTAATAACCCGGTTGGTTGTAGGAGAGCTCGATGCTGCCGTCGTTCCCTCCGTTGCCGTCATCGAACTCAGCTGGTATATCGTCCCCTTTTTCCCATGCGCATGTAAAAGGACCGGATGGGTACTCCGTCGACTGAATCTGCACCGTGAATGTTTTTGGTTGATATAAGCCGAATATTTTATCACCTTGGACCGGACCGACCCATGGGATGGGATTGTCGGCGACGGGAACCTTGAGGACTACGGCCGTATACGCGGCTTGGTGATACAAATCATGGGTTGACGGCATGAAGTGCATGAAGAAACTGTCGCCGAAGGTTGTGCCGGTATCGATTGCGGTTACTGTAATATCGACGGGATTCGATGACTGCGGCGTACCGCTTATCCCGATAAATTCAAAGACACCGGATTTGCCTGTCGCCCCCTGGGTATGCTCGCTCCGCACGACTGGTTGAATAGCCGACGGTGATTCGACCTGGACCTCGACACCGTCGATGTTCTGCCAGTCATAAGCCTCGACATTTATGCTGATTGTTCCCCCCCCACCATAAACCGGGTCGAAGAACAGGCCGTTCTGGATGACTTCCGCCTTGACCAGGAACGGTTCGGCGCAGTTAGCCGTCGCTATCGGGAAATTGCTCAACTCGTATGGCGGTGAGCCTGTCGGGAAATCATAGCTGACGAGAACCGCGTAGTTGAATATAAGGAATTTCCCCGCCTTGACATCGAAATACATATCATAATGGCGTACATTGGTGCTGCCCTCATTGAATTTACCGCGTTTCGCAAGTTTAGTCGGGTCGTTGAAGAAACTTACGACATCATCCTCCGCACCGAGTTCATCGGCGAAATATTTATACGGGTATATGTCCTTATTGAATTTCGTCCAGTCCGCCGGTACCCCAAGCATGCCGTCGATATAGCCGAACGGCATATCCTTGAAGTCCGAGGGCCTTAGCAGAGGGGTATAACCGTCCGCATTGGCCAAATATGGGCCGAATATAATTCCACGAACATCAAACCCCCTGAATTGGTTCTTGCCCGAGTAGACCGGGTGGTTGAGGATGACATTGGCACCCACATAACCCGTCTCGAAGTCGACCTCAAGTGTTGAGAGGTTTATGCTCAGGAAGAACAGTGTCGGGGGTTCGAGCATACTGAGGACATTCATAGCCTTCTCGGCGCTCCGAAGCGTCGTGATATTAACTTCCCCGGTGGCCTTGTCGATGGCGACTTCCCACAAGCCGCCTGCAAAGATGTCCGCCGGGTCGCGCGGCGCAACCGGGATGTCTTTGCCTTCCCCTGTCGCAGGCGTCAACGGCCCATTCGAGCCGCCGGAACATGCCAACCCTATGCAGATGATGATTATTAACAGGGCGGGAAATAATAAAGCCAATCGGATTCTCATATTAGCCTCCTCAAATATCCCAATGAAGGGCTGACACCCTTGCCGCCCCCTTATCCTAATTAACTTCCCGATAAAATGGGGATATTGCTTAATAGGGTTTAATGAAAGGCCGAACTGGGATAACGGTAAGCATATCGTAATTCCCCCGCGCACGAGGAGGACAAATACTGGGCCTGTTGTTATCTCCCCCCCGCGCAAAGCGGGGGGGACAAAAGGGGGGGCCTCCTTCTTGGCTGTCTCAAAATCAACAAACGGACACACTCGTTGCTGGGAAAAATATTTACATTCAAATCGGCAGGTGATATACTCTCCAATTTGCTGTTAAAAACCAACATTCGGAGGGTATTGAGTGTATCAAATCACGATGAAGCAGCTTCTTGAAGCCGGAATACATTTCGGCCATCAGACCAAGCGCTGGAATCCAAAAATGGCCCGTTACATATTCACCAAACGCAACGGGATATACGTCCTCGACCTCCAGCAGACCATCAAGCTGCTTGAAGCGGCCTATAATTACGTGCGCGACCTTGCCGCGGGCGGCGGGATTATTATATTCGTCGGGACAAAGAAACAAGCCCAGGAGGCCATCCAGGAGGAAGCCGCCCGTTGCGGGATGCCGTATGTAAACTACAGGTGGCTCGGCGGTACCCTCACCAACTACAAGACCCTTCAGAAGAGGATTAGATATCGCAATGACCTCGCCAAACGCCTTGAAGAAGGCAAGATGGAGGGGCATACCAAGAAGGAAATCCAGCTTCTAAAAGCCAAGCTCGACAGGCTCAACAAGCTCTTCTATGGCCTGCGCGAAATAGAGGAAATCCCTGACGCCCTCTTCATCGTCGATCTGAAAAAAGAGAAAAACGCTGTGTTGGAAGCCAAGAAGCTGAACGTGCCCATTGTGGGAGTGCTTGACACCAACTGTGACCCGGACGATGTCGATTACCCAATCCCGGGGAATGACGATGCAATACGGGCCATAAAGCTGCTTGCCAAAACCATGGCCGACGCGGTAATGGAAGGCAGGGAAGGCTATTCCGTTGAGGAAGTCGTCGCCGAGGAAACTACGATAGTATCGAAGGGGGATCTGGCTTCGACAATTGCGGTGGAGGGCTTCATCCCTTCACCTGAAAATACCGGCAAAAAGGGTGAATTGAGGTCTTAATTCGACATAATGAGACCGCGCTTTGTTAAATTTGATATACCGGTTGGCCGAGCCTTACAGTTCGGCTTTTTTACCTTATAATCTATATTTTGAGTCTGGAGTGATATGAAATGGCTGATTATAAAGCTTCACCGGATGAGATCAAGCAACTGAGGACGATGACGGGCGCGGGTATGCTTGATTGCAAGAACGCCATAGAGCAGTTCACCGGGAACCTTGAAAAAGCCAAGGAGGAGCTCAGGAAGAAAGGCCTTGCCATAGTGAGCAAGAAGGCTTCCCGCGGCGCTTGCGACGGCCTCATCCACGCTTACATCCACCATAACGCCAAAACAGGTGTCCTTGTCGAAATTAATTGCGAGACGGATTTCGTCGCCAGGACCCCCGACTTCCGTACGCTCGTCGAGGAAGTGGCGATGCATATCGCAGCCAACCCAGCGTCGCAATGGATCACCAAGGATGAAGTTCCCCCGGAAGCCGTCGAGGCTGAGAAGGAAATTTATCGCGGCCAGATTGCCGATTCCGGGAAGCCGCCCCAGGTTGTCGAAAAAATACTCGAGGGGAAACTCAAGAAATTCTATTCCGAGGTATGCATCCTCGACCAACCGTGGGTAAAAGATGATAAAAAAACCATCAGGGATTTGATGAACGAGGTAATAGCCAAGGTCGGGGAGAATATTGTTTTAAGACGATTCTCTCGATTCCAAATTGGTGAGTGACATGGCAGGGGAACCGAGATTCAAGCGGGTTTTGCTGAAGCTAAGCGGCGAAGCCCTTATGGGTGAGAGGGCATATGGCATTGATCCCCCTACTATCCATCGGCTTTCCAATGAACTTATTGCGGTGAAGGGGGGGGGTGTCCAAACCGCTGTGGTCATCGGGGGGGGGAATATTTTTCGCGGCGTGAGCGGTGCGGCGGAGGGCCTGGATAGGGCGACCGGTGATTATATGGGGATGCTTGCCACCCTTATAAACGCACTCGCTCTGCAGGAAGCCTTTATACGTAAGGGACATGAACCCTTCACCACCTGCGCATTCACCGTAGCCGGTATTGTCCCCCCCTATGAACGAAGGGCGGCGTTGCGCAATCTTGAACTGGGGAAGATAGTGATCCTTGCCGGCGGAACCGGACGCCCCTTTTTCACAACGGATACAGCTGCCGCGCTGCGTGCGGTCGAGCTGAATTGCGATATTTTACTTAAGGGGAGTCATATCGACGGGGTCTATGATTCCGACCCTGAAATAAACCCTAACGCAAAACGCTTTGGTGAATTGAGCTACGCTGACGCGATAGACATGAAGCTCAAGGTAATGGACCTTACCGCCTTCAGCCTCTGTTATGAGCACAGGGTGCCGTTGATCGTTTTTGATATACGAGTCCCGGGGAACCTGCAGAAAGTGCTTGCAGGCGACATGTCTGTAGGCACGTTTGTTAGGTAGGGCCCCCGGTTCTGAATAGCTTAAAGGTCGGCCGCTTCACAAGAGTCCCACCATCTGGTAAACTTGATAGAGGCTGGGGAAGATAAATATTCACAAGTTACTGGAAGCCGATGGAGGCTAAGATTTGCTGGAAAAGCTATACCGCCAAATTGAAATGCGTATGGAAGCGGCAATAGACGCCACATTGCGGGAGATGTCGCACGTCAGGACCGGCAGGGCCAACCCCGCTATACTCGATAAGGTTGTGGTGGAAGCCTACGAGCAACAGATGCCGCTCAAGCAGTTGGCAACAGTCGGCGTGCCCGATGCGCATACGATTGTTATAAAACCATTCGACAGGAACACCCTCGCCAACATTGAGCGTGCGATAAGCAAGTCCGATGTGGGGCTTACCCCGGTAAACGACGGCAATCTCATCCGGCTGAATTTTCCGCCGTTGACCGCGGAACGCAGGCAGGAGCTCGTGAAGGTCATAAAAAAATTGGCCGAGGAGGGACGGGTATCGGTGCGAAATGTACGCCGGGACGCCAATGAAGATATCAAGAAGTTCGAGAAAAAGAAGGATATGACCGAGGATGATTCCCACAAGGCGGTTGATGAAGTCCAGAAATTAACCGATAAATACATTGAAAAAATAGACGAGGCATTCAAGAAGAAAGAGACCGAAATAACCCAGATGCGATGAACATGTCGGGATGTTCCCGACATCGGCGTGAGAATTCCCGGTTTGGGCATGGGTGTATTGTTATTTAAGCATAATAGTTGGTATAATTACTTAACCTCATATCCCAAGGGAGGGTATGATTTAACCCGTGGCGACGACTAAAGCCAAAATTAAAGAAGGCATCCTCGCAAAGCCTGACATATTGGAAGGTATTGACCCGGCGCGGTTGCCGCGGCATATCGCTTTCATTATGGACGGCAACCGCCGTTGGGCGAAAGCCAACGGCAAGGATAAGCTCGCGGGACACCGCGCAGGCGCAAGGACAATACGGCTCGTCCTCGAAGCTGTTCTGGACATCAATTCGGCCGTCGGTCGCAGGGCTGTCGAGATATGCACCTTTTACGCATTCAGCAAGGAGAATTGGAACCGTTCCATATTCGAAGTCGCGGGGCTTATGCGCATCTTCGAGGCCGCTGCTATCAGGGAGCTTGAGGGCCTTCACGAACGCAACATCAAGGTCAGGACCATCGGGAATTTGGATGACCTTCCTGAAAATGTGCAGGAATCGATAAACGAGATACTTAAAACAACGCACAACAATACCGGCCTGCTTGCCAACTTCGCCCTCTCATATTCCGGCCGCAATGAAATCGTAAAGGCCGCAAAGCGTATCTGGAGTAAAATCGACCGGGGGGAGCTTGACCCCGACGACATCACCGAGGACAACTTTTCCCAGTTCCTTGATACCGGCGACATGATGGACCCGGACTTGCTCGTGCGGACATCGGGCGAGATGCGCTTTTCCAATTTCCTGCTTTGGCAGATTGCTTATACTGAACTATGGGTAACCGACCTCTACTGGCCCGATTTCAAGGGGGAGCATCTGCTGCAGGCCATAAGGGATTACCAGAAACGCGACAGGAGATACGGGGGGGCATAGATATTTTTCGGATTGAGATTGATTAACGAGCCACATGCTGAAGTATGTGGTTTTTTTGTGCCGCTTAATTGCCCACTTCTTTGGAATGCGGGGCAGGCCTTCCAGCCTGCCATATCTGCGTGGAATACCAATTCCATTAATAAAATATTCATTGGCCAAGGATGGGTGCCGCCCACAGCCGAGTCCGCGAGGATGTGGGTGATTGTCATGTAGAAAAGAATTCCTGTTAATTCGAATTGGTCTGATATGACCCGGCATCTCACCTGCCGGGATTATTAACTCAAATATAATTAACCCGGCAATCCTTGTGGCTGTCTCGGGATTCAGTTTTTAATGGGGAGGGCGCGTGGTTAGTGGTGATGACTATGATTAACATCACGTTCATAACAAACATAGAGAATTGACCGGGTGTGTCTTTTTGCTGGTTATGTCATCCGGGTGGCGCACATCTATTGATGTGCGATACGCGCACTGCAAAAAAACCGCACATCACGGCATACGCTGCCACCCCGCTATGCGGGGTGGATAGATGTGCGCCACCCGCTTATAAAACAGAGTAACATGCTGTCCGATTAAACGTTTTTATAGTATAATTTTCTGTGCCGGGCGTAGGAGTCTGACCAACCCACCTATTGAACTCCAGCCTGGTAATTCCTTCAGGGAGGGGCTATGAATCTGTCAAAGCAATTAGCCGCAGCACTCTTAGCCGGAGTATTGATGGCCATAGGCTGCTCGCAAGGGGCATCTCTTACTACCCCGCAGGAAGTCAATACTCCACTGCCTGCTGTAACGAACCAATCCAATAACCACCAATTACTTGGCCTCTATACCTTCATCTGCGACCCTGCCGCCGAAAGCATTGATATCATCCCCCTGCGCGAAACGCAGTTGCATCTCAACGCCCTTCGGCTGCTTGAGCCGCCGACGCTCGTTAACCTGACCATCGAGGGCAAACCGAAATTCGATGGGAATATTCTTGATGTCGACATCGGGCTTAGAAATCCATACCTGCTGCTGAACCAATACACCGGCTTCGATGTATGCGGCATCGTATTCACCCACGGCTCCCTCAGCGGCTTCAGCGACTCGGATATCGTGATGGCCTCGGATGGCGACACGCGCCTGCTCAACGCCGACGGCTACACGCGCTGGTGGAATCCCTCGGAGTTTCCGCACGGCGACAATATCTTTTCCTACACAAACGGCCTCCTCGGCACCCCTGCCGAGAACGCCGATTTCAATTGCACCATCAACGGCTACAAATATTTCGCCGACGGCTTGGGCAAGGACGACCCGCTCACCGCCCTCTCCCCTACAAACCGCGGTGTATTCAGCGCAGGCGCGAAAAATATACGCCACTACAAATTCGACCTCTCCGGCGGCCTTACATTCAACTACGCCATCGACGCCTGCTGGAAGAAACCAACGGGTAAGCCGCCATATAAAGTGCCGGATGATTTTCCGCCTGACGCAAACCGCCCGGAGGCATGGAATATGAGAGTGACAGAGGTTGAGAATACTCTGTATTTCCTTGACCACTATAAAGCAAAAGGGGGAAAGCTAAGGCTATCAATTGATGTATATGATCACTTCGATGCAAGCATCAATAAAATATATGGGGAGTCCTTAGCTGGCCTCCCATTGACTTCGACATTAACACCGGTCGGAGGAGGCCAAGGTTATAGTACATACGAACTTGATTTCACAGGAGAGCATCTGAATAAGAACGGAGAAATAGAAATATATTTATCAATAATGTCTGAAGTACAAGGTTATGGCGGTTTGCTGCCTGGCAAGCCGATCTGTGCTTATTTCAAGTATAGAACCTTAATCAGCGGGGAACCCAAGGGCTGGGTACGCAGTTGGGGCGGGACAACGCAGGAGATGGGTTATGATCTTGCTCGCGGAGTAATAACCGACCCCAGCTACAATGTTTATGTCACAGGCTGGTTTGAAGGGACAACGGATTTAGACCCGGGGGAGGGCATAGATGGACATTCCTCGAATGGTCATGTCGATGCCTTTCTAAGTAAATTTGACCCGTTGGGAAACCTTCTATGGGCCCGGACATGGGGTGGAACCAGTCCCGACTGCGGCAACGATGTGTGCATCGACAGTAAAGGTTGTGTCTATGTTATCGGGGGATTCGCGAGCCTTAATGCTGACTTCGATCCAGGTCCGGGAACTGATATTCATAGCACAAATGGTATCTTTGATACTTCTCTCAGCAAATTCGACGCGAATGGCAATTTCTTATGGGCTCTGACATGGGGTGGCACTTCTGAAAATACCAGTGCCTGCGGTGCCGGTGTCGCTGTTGATTCATTTGATAACGTATATGCCACTGGCTGCTTCGGAGGGACTGGTGACCTCGACCCGGGCCCGGGAACCGACTATCGCACCGCAGAGACAGGCTATGATATTTATATAAGTAAGTTTGATCCGGATGGTGATTATCAATGGGCGCTGACCGATGGTGGACCCTGGAATTCATATTGGTGCTACAACCAGGGAGAGGAAATCTGCCTGGATGCCCAAAATAATATTTATATCACCGGCGGATACTGCAGCGACATGGACTTTGACCCAGGGGTTGGCATCGATGAGCATAGTGCAGTGGGTTTAGAGGATATCTTCATCAGCAAATTCAGCATGGATGGGGAATTCCAATGGGCCCGCACCTGGGGAAGCGAAGGCGATGACAGCGGGATGGGGGTCGCGGTTGACAAATACGGAAACGTTTATGCAACAGGTTGGTTCAGCGGGATCGTGGACTTTGACCCGGGACCGGGGGTCGATGAGCACATGGCCAACGGCTCGGTGGATGGGTTTGTGAGTAAATTTGACACCTCCGGAAATTTCACGTGGGCCCGCACTTGGGGAGGGAACGGAATCGCCTACCATGAGGACGCAGGTTACGGAGTTGCAGTCGGCGATTCCGGGATTGTCTCTGTTGCTGGCACATTTTCCGGAAGCGCTGATTTCGACCCCGGCCCCGGGGTTGACGAACACGAATCCCATGGTGGCAATGACATCCTCTTGATTCAATATGATTCAACCGGCGGCTTCTTGTCGGCCTACACGTGTGGGTCCAAGGATGACGATCAAGGCTTTGAAATCGCTTGCGATGATTCCGGAATAATTCACTTTGTTGGGGTATTCTGTAACACTGTCGACTTCGACCCGGGCTTTGGCATATATGAATGCACCTCAAACGGTGGTCGCGATTCCTACCTCTGCAAATTCCCTCCCGACGGCAACTGGTAACCTCCCATTTCAGCCCGCGCATATTCTGCCGATTATAGAAATGATTGAGTCGTTTAAGGGGGGTATTATGTGTTGCCATGAGAATACTAAGTAGGGTCATCCTGTTTATCATAATCGTCGGCATATTGCCGGTGACGTTCGGCTGCAACAAGAGCGGCGTCGAGCCGTTCAATCCGAAAGTACCGGTCATCGAAACCATCGCCCTCAACCGTGGCGGCAAGACCGTTGCGGACGAGATTGTCTATTCGGGCGAGCTTATCACGGTCACCATAACCGCCCACTCGGAATCGGTCATCGGCGACTGCTACAATCCGCAAATAAGCACCGGCAGCGTCGACCTTACCGCCCCCAGCCCGTTGCTATATACATTCCAGATAGTTCCCCCACCTGTGACGAAGCGTACCGGCGAACTTACCAAGGACACTCCGCCGGGGAATATCGCCAAATGGCGCGTGCCCAAGATTGACGACATCACCGGCCACGAAAAGGGCCTTAGCTATACCATCCGCGTGACCGCATTCGACGACTGCCTCGATTTGACGACCATAGGTGAAGTTACCGTAAATGTATTCTCCGACCAAGGGCCGCCGCTTATAACATCGCTGGATTGCGCATCGCGCGCCAATGGAGTGGGCACCTGGGCGCTCGAAGATGTAGATTTGAATAACTACTTCCAGATTCAACCCTCTGATGAAATACGCCTCCGCGCAACAGCAACTTCCCAGAGCGACACCAGCCTCTGCCTTGGGTTGGCGGTAACACCGTCCCGTTCCCTGTACTATGCCTGGGCTGCCGATATTACCGATATTAACATCACAATCAACCCCGACCCGGTCGAAAACAAAACGGTATATTTTGATGTCCCCGAAGTTCTCAAAGCCAACGATGCATTCAACGTGGCCATGACCGTAACCGACATCTGTTCCGGTGCGACTACGGAGCGCAAGCTGCATTTCATCGTCGTGGAGCCGCCGATAATTCTTTCGGCGACTGCTATTGCTGACGGCTATGAGATTAAATTCAACCTTTATTCGGGGTATTACGAGGTCGAACCAAGCAGTTTGACCGAAATTGTTGCCAATGTAATAAACGCGGACCCTCTTCTATGCGCCTGGGAGGGCTATATCCTGACAAGGGAATATTCGTGGAAAGAAACAATCGGTTCATCGCCTAAGCCCAACCTTGTCTTTGAGACTCTCCCCGAAGTGGATAATGACCGCAGCCGCCTTACTTTTATCGCTCCCAAGGCTGATAACGGCAGGAAATACAATTTCCAGCTTACAGTAACCGACCGATGCAACGGGCTTACAACGAGCAAGGACTACCCATTTCTGATAATCATAGCGCCCGCGTTGGGCGATACGACCGTTATGGACAATTCATCCGCGGCGCAATACAACAGCATAACCGGACGCTATGAGGTGCATCAGGGGCACACCATCAGTGTCACCCAGGATGCCACACCGGCAAGCGATACAACCTTCTGCAATGGGCGCGGCATTAACCAGGGCGAGAGCCTTGAATATCAATGGGAAGACGATATGGGATTCTTCGATTTTGTATATGACCCCATTCCCGACCCCAACGACCAGAGCAAAGTGCATTTTAAAATCCCCATCGGCGCAGCAGGTCACACCGGCATCCTGACAGTAACCGTCAAGGACCGCTGTAACGGCTTATCCGTGAGCAAGGATATTGCATTCAGGGTGATAAGCTGAAACCATCCACATTTTTGCCCCTTCTGTTCTGGATTATTAAAATAAACATAACCTATGAATCCCATTTGCCAAAATATATGTAACCCATGAATCCCATTTCATGGGTTACCATCCTTTTTAGGCCTCCTTATTTATTGTAAAAATGCTGTCAGGGCAGAACTTTTGATGCAGGTTATGCGTCTATAATTGTGGGTCGAAAGCAGGGAAGATGGTTTTAAGAGGATCACCGCAAAAAGAAGTGCACCTTTCCGGCAAAACCTCCTAACAATTTTTGCCTGACCCCCTCCCAAAACGGGAGGGGGTCTTGTTTTTAGTACAACTTTTATAAACAGCCGTAATCGGATGGCTAAACAAGTATGCAAACCCGGTAGCTTACCCAGTACCAACCCGGTAGCTGCTACCCTTTCCGTCTTCGGAAAAGTAGCAGCTATCCGGGTTGTGCAGCTTAGACGCGGATAGCAGCTACTTTCCGCAGACGGAAAGATAGCTGCTACCGCTGCCATGCAGTTTCTCGTGCAGGTTTATGACTGGTACCACGCTGGGGATGATTCCCTCCGGGTCGAATCCCCCGCCGCTTTCCCCGCTGCTGATGTGACCACCCCCGATTTCTCGGACGAACATAGCGCCACTTTTACCGTCTCGGTAACCGGCGCAACTCCGCCCCAATCGGGGTCAATCGAGATGCTCATTACCGCTGTCAGTGAAAAGACCGGCTATGGCGGGTTCATCCCCGGGGCTTCTGTTTCAGCCTATTTCTTCGCGTCAGCCGCAGTGGACGATGAAGCTCCGCCTCAACCCACCGAAGCCCCCTGGCCGAGGTTTCATCGCGATTACGGCTGCAAGGGCTTGACGGATGTAGTGGGCACGCTTAATTCCACCCCTAAATGGAACTTCAACACAGGCGGGGCCCTTTCCGAGGGAATTGCGATAGATGACGAGGGCACTGCTTACTTTGGGTCATGCTCCGGGAGCTTTTATGCAGTCAAAGCGGACGGCAGCCAAAAATGGTCCTATGGCCCTACAATCGACCATATCAAATCATCACCAGCTTCGATGCCCTTGGGCATGTTTTCTTTGGGACCAACATAGGCGTCCTTTATTGCCTTAATATGTCCGACGGTGAGGGGGTATGGAAAACTGATATCGGAGCCCCGATATTAACCCCCGCTACATACCGCGACGGCAAGGTCTATCTGGGAAGCCACGACGACCACATGTATTGCGTAGACGCATCCGACGGCTCCCCTATCTGGGACTTCCCCACGGGGATGGACATCTCTACGGCGGCGCTTGTTTTGAGGAGGGAGGCGGGCTGTACTGGGCTTCAGGTGATGGCAACATCTACCATCTGAACCCCGATGCCGGGGATGTCATATGGACATATGTTTTCGGGGGCATCTTCTACAACTGCATTGCCATCGACGGCGACACCCTTTATGCGGGTAACAATTCGGGATACTTCTGCGCCCTTGACATCAATCTTACCCCGAGCGACCCGGGGTTCGTGAAGTGGTCGGAATCGGGACTTGGCAACATACGAACATCCCCTGCCATCGACTCCTATGGCAACGTCTACTTCGGGACCCTTAGCGGGGGCTGGTATAAATACTCACCTGCCGGAACTCAGCTCCAGAACAAAAATTTCGGCCTGCAGTTTGTAACGAGCTTCGCCATTGACGGAGAAGGCAAAATATACGGGGGAAATTATGATGGGAATATCTATTGCTGGGATTCCGACGGCAATGTACTCTGGTCGTTCAATACAGGGGACTGCGTCTCCTTCTCCCCGGGGATAGCGGGAAACGGGCGGGTTCTTATCGGCTCCTGGAACGGGCTCGTATATTGTTTCGGTGATTGAGGAAGCCGGATAAGGCGCCTGGGGAAATTAAATCCACATAAAAACGCATCAATTCATGCAGTGGAAAATGACATTCTATTAAGCGGCCATTGAATAGCCATGACATAATACCGAATTCGTATCCCTAAAATACAGAGGAGGTTTTAAACCGATGCTAAGAAAAATCGGCTGGGCGGTGTTTTTGGCCGGTATGCTTGTAGTCGGCTTACACTGCGGTTCCGGGCAGGGGACGCCATCATCCCCATTGATGGTGCCCGGCTCGCGGGACGTATCGACACCCACCCCCGCAGGTGATAATTACCTGTGGGGAGTTTGGCGGGTTTCCATCGAAAAGGCGACAGGCGAAGTCTCGATTACCCAATTAAGACAGTGCGACCTCGCCTTGAATGTCACTGGATTCCTCGAACCTCCGCCGCTCAAGAACCTGAACATCGATTTCAACACCCTTCTTATTGATGGCCCAAACAATCACATCGGGGTTGATGTAATCCTCACTCACCCATTTGTGACACCCGATAAAGTGTTCACCGGATTCGATGTCCGCGGTGTTGTCTTCGGCCCTGAAGTCCGCAACGCGGACGGCTGGACTGCGATGATGAATCCAACGGACTTTACGGGAGTGCCGTTCGGTTATATCAACGGCCTGCTTGGCGCTCCTGACTCCTATGGCAATTACACGGGAGACTGGTTCGGGTATAAATATTTCTGCGACGGCCTCGGGCTTGAGGACGATGCTGCCCTCTTCTTCAGCAATGAGAGCAACCTGCAGAACCGAGGTATCTTTCAAGAGGGAAGCATCAACAAACGCCATTACGAACTCTATTTCGGCGGGGAGTATACCGCTTTCCTCATCTTCAATTACGCGGTTGTGGCATCATATAACTGGCCGAATGGTTCTTCCCCGTATGATATGGAGGATTTCGAAATCACAACCGCCAACGTCGCGGAACCGTTCTGCGGGAACATCATCAATCTTGAAAATAACCTTGCCCGCGACCCGGCGGGTAAAGCCTGCGGTTCATTCTCCGCGGATATCGAACTATGGGACTGGCAGGGTCTTGACCTGGTTGAGGTAAATGTGGAATCCGACATTCTCGCAGCAGAGCCGGCCCAGAATCTACATGATCCCGGTTCCACATCCAAATCCGGCATTTTCCATTTTGCCAAAATACCTGCCGCAGGTAACGCGAACCCGAACGGCGACTATATCTGGTTTGTGTGCACAGATGCAAGCGAGACATTCGGCTCTTCTTGGTTTATGGGGCTGCTCGATTCGGGCAATTCACGTTATAACGACCCGGTATTCACCACATTCGGGTTGCGCGTTGTCCTGCCCGAGAATACACCCCCCCTGGCTGCGGCAACCGCCGATAAATTGTTCCCAGGCGAGGGTGATGAAGTCACCTTCGATGCCTCAAACACTTATGATGCTCAAAGCGAGCTTGATGATCTGCAATTCGATTGGGACCTCGACGGTGACGGTGCATTCGACGACGGCGCCGGCCTTATCGTGAAATACACTTACAATACGCAGGGGACATTTAACGTTGATGTTCAGGTTACGGACCCGTGCGGGGCCGCGGATACCCTTGACGATAAGATCGTTATAAACGTCACGCTTTGCGGCGCGGCGGATGCGCATATAGATAACAATAAGACGGTCAACATCTCAGGGTTCTCGACCATCCCGAACCTTTGGGGTTCAGGCAATATTCCGCGATACGCTCTTGCTTTCCTTTCGGAGGGGCCTTATGCCGGGCAAGCAGTGATGCAAGCCGGCCCGTACAGCCTCGGCACCTTCGATGCGGATAACGAAGGAAGTGTTACCGGCAACATTCTATGCAAGTTAAGCCCTTACTACCATATGTCCGCAGCCGGCCCGACATATAAACCAGCGACGCCGATTATCATCGATGTCTGCCCACAGGGGGGCTATATCTTAGTCGTCTCCGACTCGCGTTACCTCACTCCCTCCCCCGATGAAACGACGGTCCACGTCCATAAGCTCGAGGTTTATTCCCCTGACGGAAGCGGCATTGTCTTCGATGCCCGTGATACTCGACCGGAGGGCCTTAACGCCGTATGCGCCCTCGACTGTGACGAAAACGGCGATATCTGGTTGATCGGATGCAACATCTCACTGATAAACCCTCACTATTACCTCGTCCATATCCCATATACCGGAGGCTCACCGCCTTGGGAGACCAATATCAACCTCTATGGCGTCACTGAAATAACAGACCTCTTTAGTGATATTTATAACGACTTTATCATCGACATGGCTCTTGATTACGCTGACGACAGGATCTATATCTTCCATACCGGCGACGACCTGTACGGGAAGCTGGCGGCATATTATATCGATCCTATTACCCAAGAACCCAATTTTGACGCCACGCACAGCGTGGGAAAAGTCTTTTCAGATGTTATGGATGTTGAGTTCTGTGATTATGGTTCTCCGGAGGGGGTTGAGTATTGGGTTGGGCCGCATGAATACTATGCGGGTATAGAGATAGACCATGTGGATGCAGCAAAGGAGAAATGCCGGATCGTAGTCTACAGCCGTTGCCAAACCACGGTTGGCCCGGCACCTGTTGTCAAACGCTTCAATCATCTAACCGAGGAGCTTGATACCAACACCGGAGGCTTCGCTTTCCCGACTTTCTCCATCAACAATGACCAGGACAGCAGCATGCGGAACTTGGTATTCCCAATGACAAGCCCCTCGGCGCACTTATGGGATGCCCCCGCCACGTGGTGATTATTTTAATATTGTGTCTCAGACTTCAACGGCCACCGCCTGGTGGTCGTTTTTGTATCTTTATCTGCGCAGCGGTAATGTCTCACAGCAGGTGAAATGGGCATTATACAATGCAAAAAAACTACAGAGTATGAGTAAATAAGCAGGCTGGAAAGCCTGCTCCACACTTAAATATTCAGATAAATGTAACCCACGAATCCCGTTCTTCAGATAAATGTAACCCGCGAATCCCATTCTTCAGATAAATGTAACCCACGAATCCCATTCTTCCGATAAATGTAACCCGCGAATCTCATTCTTCAGGTAAATGTAACCCACGAATCCCATTCTTCAGGTAAATGTAACCCACGAATCCCATTTCGTGGGTTACCATCCTTCTATCCTCAAACCGTTTGCGGCAATATGCTTTTATGTACATTAATAATCGGGCATTTCTTATATAAAAAATACCCTTCCGGCGAAATGGACACAATTTCCCCACAGGAAGCCGCTTACGGCAAGGCTGTATTCAATGTACTTTAATAAACATTAGTATTGATGCTGGTCAGCGAGTGTGGTACACCTTGACGGAACGCCCCCGATGTGGTATATTCATCATCGACAACCGAATATAGATGCGCACCGATAATGGCAAACCCGCAGCGATGCGGGGACGCAAAGGTAGAGGTCTCACCGAGACGGCTCACCTGCCGAAGTGCGGAGATGGACCGCCATCTCGTTTCGGCGAATTACTATCGGTCGCTGAAATGAGATGGCGGTTTCTTATTGGGCGCATCCGACTGAGGAGTTTCGAGGAGGCAACTTTATGTTCAGATGGAACCTGGGACTTACGACGAAATTGGCCTATGCTTTGTCGACCGTGCTTATTCTTTTCCTGTCTTCCGCTTTCATCAGCTTGGCGCATGCCACGCCGGCCGCTGTCACCTTACCGTCGGTTCCCGATGTGCCCGGCACAATGGCCGGCTCGGAAGGTGAGCAGAATATCGATTACAGTTACGCGCGTTTCCAGCAACGCTGGGCTGAAATGCGGAAAAGCCAGATGAACTATGCTGAAAGATGGCAGTGGCGAAAGAGCGAATACAGGTTATACGAGGACTATGCAGGTTGGCTTCGGGACCACGGGTACTATGATAATAACCCCGCTGGGGAATATGGTCTCTCGTGGTTCTCGCCAATGCCGTTCGCATCGATCGACATACCCACATTCGTCGACATGCTCATTGACATCTTCTGATGGGGCTTGCGGATAGGGTAAAAGATACGAAAAAGGAGCCCGCGCGGGCTCCTTTGGTTTTCTTATCATCCGATTCGTTCAATTGTCGCTGGTGCTGAGTACATTACGCGCCTGGGGGCCACGGTGGCTGTTCACAAGCTCGAATATCACTTTCTCACCTTGTTCCAGCTTGCGGTATCCGTCACCGGGAATAAAGGTGTAATGCACAAATACATCCTTACCATCCTGGGTGGTGATGAACCCGTAACCCTTCTTCGGATCAAACCACTTAACTACTCCCTCCGGCACTACGCGCTCCTTTTCTCTGTTCATACTAACTTAGGCATCCCCTAATGTCAAGAAATGGCTTGCCATTAGTTTAACAAAGACGGATTCAGGAATTGCCTCGATTTCAGGTGAAAATTTACGTTTTTGGTACCGCATATCTATCATCCCATTGGGATGCAGGATATTTGTGATATGCGGTTTATTTTGGGCGGGTAAGCCGCACATCACGGGGTTGCCGCGCAAGTACATTGCGATGGATATGCGGTAGCAGTCTTATGCTTTTTCTTCAAGGGTATATCCAGCACTTGCCGAATACTGGTGACGGTCATACTGCTTCAGCAGAGCCCTTGTCCTCATGCTTTATTTCCGGAATATTGACCTCCACTGCTTCCCGGCTCGCTTGCCGGTATACGCCGGGAAGCGTGACGCGCAGCCCCACCTCACCACCTAAGAGGGCCGTAATCATAATCAGGGCCATGTTGGTAAGGGCGAAATCACCGTTCAATGGAAGCCCCGGATCGGAAAAAACCATGCGCCCCAAATATGTCCCGTGGTCCAGGGCGTGGACGCTCAGGGTTGCCAATAAACCCAGCAAAAGAGCCGCATGCCTTGTGCGGAAAATCGCCCCCGCCGCCATCGCAGCAGGATATGCCCCGAGGATGCAGGTTAGGTGCGCCAAACGCAGCAACGGTTTGTCGTTATAGCTGTATCCGAGCGTCGATATCAGCAATCCCCCGCCGACATATATCACCCCGAAAATCAACGCGCCGGCCAGCAGCGAAAAGATAAAGCGCAATAACCGCTTAGGCCACTGGTCGGCTTCAGGCAGGTTGGCGACAACGGCATGCACCAATATACCGGCAAGGAATATCACCGCCGCCCAGGGAACCAAAACCATTAAGCGTTTAAACAACATCCATACTCTCCCGGATTCCGGCAAGTATATTACATCCGCCCCATTAATCAATGGTCACATGCAGGCTGGAACTCGACTTTCGTCATTATGTTGTGGGGCTGGTTTATGCTTTCAGGGAGCGGACAAAGCTTAAGTGAAAGGGAGCGACTAAAAATTCGGTTGATTTTACATCAGCCTGTTGAAAAATACATCCATCGGGTAGCGCGTATCTATTGCCGCATAGCCGCACGGTGTAACCGTGATGCGCGCATTACAAATACATTGCATCCTGACCGGATGATAGATACGCGCTGCCCGGAAAGTATTTTGGCGAAAGTCCAGTGGAAGCCCGCGCTACAAAGACTCAGCTTTCTTTCATAGCGGGTGCGCTCGATGCGAAAAGTCACCTTGACAGCCTTCTATAAATTGTATATATTTATTTTGTGACCGGTGTCCCCCCCTACGCCGGTCACACTTTTTATCACAACCCCCATCAAATTCCGGCATCCCGGATAGCTTTATTTAAGGTTAATGCGTTACAGGTATGGTATCTTCCCCCTTTATTTCCTCAAATTTGTTCCCGGCATCATTAAAAAACCATACAACCGTCCCGCTGTCGAAGACCTGCTTCAATTCGCCTACCCTCTCGAAACGCCCGATTTCTTCAATTACGGTTGAAATTTCAACCCCGTCGAGCATATTTCCCGTACGATGCCTCAGCATTGTGACAATCCCCTCGCGGAAGACATAGGCCCCTAAATACGCGTCGGGGATATTGTACATAAGCAGCTTCTTATACCTGTTGCCCCATTCCCCTTTATGCTTCTCCGCCAACGCAACGGCTGAACCGGCGGCCCCTGCAGCAACCCGGCCCGCTTCCTGCCAGGCAAAATTGTTCTGGCTGAGTGTCAGGAACATCGTCAGCAAATAGACCACAACCAACGGGCCGACGATGCGCCTGGCCTTCAGAGAGGGCCTGATGTCCGTAAAGAGGCTTGCCGCCATTATGCCGAAGAATAGGGAGGGCACATAGAGGAACCGTGATGATTCCATCTGGGCGTCGATAAACCCGATCTGCGCTGTTGGGAGTGCGCTCAGGGTGATGGAGGCAGCCCCGAATGCGATGATTCTCCAGGCTGGACGCAAGGCAGCAAGCGCAAGCGGTGAAACTAATATTATTCCAATTAGCCACAGGGTTACCGGCCCGGCATCGCGGAAAAGGGAGCGGTTCAGAGGAAGGAACAGCCAATAAAACGGTTGAATGAATACATAATACAGCATATTAAGGACATGGGCGCTTTGGCTGCCGCTATACCCCCCAATTCCTCCGATAACCAGTGCACGCACATAGAAAAGGATGGCGGCAGCAATGAAAAATGGGATTGTACGCAGCAGCCGCGGCATCAGGGCTTTGGTCTTAACGTCATCCCGGGGATGGATTACAAATGCCGAAACGGCGATAACAAAGGGGAATGCAAATGCCATCTCCTTTGCTAAGCATGCTAAGGCGAACAGGGCAATTGATGCTATTACCCATGGAATACTCTTTTTCTTTTGGGCCCTCCCGGAGTATAAAAACGCAGCCAATGACCATATCAGCAATGTCCCGCAGAGGACATCAAAGCGGCCCGATATCCAACTTACGGCCTCCGGATGTATGGGATGCAAAGCAAAAATGAACCCCGCGAGGAGCCCGGCCCACTGGCGGTTGATGAGGAATCCCGCGCATACTGCAACCCCCCATGCGGCGGCAAAATGAAGGATAAGGTTTGTCAGATGATACCCGAAGGCATTTTCGCCCCAGAGCTTGGTATCAATCTGTAATGAGACAATACCGAGGGGGCGGTAGAACATTGCGGTTTTGCCCGTGGTTATTGCCGATTTATCAAGACCGTAAAGGTAATTGAAATCATCGCTCAGGAACCCCGCGCTGAGAGCAGGATAATAGGCCGCGATACAGGCAATTGCGATGATAAGAGGAGTAAATCGGCTGAAGTTTTTCCCCCCATTCGGCGCTTGAAATATCTTTTCTTTCGGTTTAGCCTTCAAACATCAATCCGTTTCTTGATGCATATTGCGGCTCTCCCCTTCGGCTGCCAATTCCATTTTAGCTTCGGGGGTTTCCCATAGCCTTGTCAATATATCCGGGAGCGTCTGGTCATAGAGGTATTGGTCGATAACGCGGTTGTAATAATACAGGGTTTCCAGGGTGGAAGCCATCTTGTCCTTGACTGCGATTTTAATACCGAACTCGATCTTCTCACGTGCTTCCGAGGTGAATCCTTTGATAATAAGTCTTTCGATCTCTTCATCACGGTAAGCCCCAAGTGCGGCGATAGCTTCCTGTCGTAACCTCTGCTCGATATTTACAGGCCGAAACAACATTTGAGCCATCCTCTCGCGGCTATGTGTCCTGCTTATTGCTCGCTGGGAAGCTCCCATATAATAGAAATATGAGAAATAGAGGATTACGCCTAAGATGGGGATTACTGCCACTAATGTCCAAAACCATGTCGACCGCTCGTGAGTGGTTGAATGCAAAAAAACAAAACCAACCGATAAGCCCCATATGGCAGCAATGCTTACGTAAAAGATGGCAAAGCCTATGGATTCTAAGGAAATCATAATTACAGCCACCGCATATTATACAAAACCATCGTGGTAAACAAGCAATTGTTGGCAGCCGCGGGGCTATTATCTTAATAAAGATTTAGACATCGATATTTTAAGAGTTAACTTTAATTTGTATACAACCAATTTCGTAAAATATACGTAACCCATGAATCCCATTTCATGGGTTACCATCCATATATTGCGAAAAAAAACCCCCGCCTGATAGCGGGGGCTGATGTCGCGCTGATGCTGTCCTTAGCGGTTGGTTCTGGCCTTCTGAAGCCCCTGGGGGACATTCCCGGGGCGGGTCGTTTTGACATCGGACATGTTGGTGTTTGTATTGAGCTTGTTCACCGTGGTTACAACGTGCGTTTTTATCGGTGCAGTTTTGTTGTAGGATGAAGCCACAGCCGTAACCGCCCAGCTGAGGATTAGTATAATGACGAGGCCCATTAATGCCATAACAAGTTTATCTTTCATTTCAACCTCCGTTAACCTTCAGGAATGTTATCATACCATTTGAAAACCGTGGCCTCAATGTTTGAGCCATTTTTTGACAATACATGAAGCTCGAAATCGGTGTTGTCCGCATCGATGGCCAGCGGTTTGCCGATTATCGGGTCGGTCTCATCAAGCAAATAAACCGCCAGTTCCTCGCCCGTAATGTCCCACAGCAAGGTCATTACGGTCCAAGTGTTATCACCCTTGTCGACGAGGACACAGGACCATCCCCAGGGCGACCATGTGGTACCGGTGTATGCTGGCGCAACCTCAACATCGACCGCATCACCATTCCAGTTTTCCGGCAGGACCCAGCCTATGGAAAGGAAGGCGATGGGGTCGTCAAACTCAACGACGCACATGTGCAGATTATCATCGTTGTCGAGTATGTAGAAGAACTCGGCCCAGTCGGTATCAGAATGGGTGGGGTTAGTGAAATAGGTGCCGGTATTGTCATCGACGCCAAGCCTATGCTCCCTTGGTTCTATATCGACAAGCCCGTCACCACCCGGTGTCTGAGTTGACAAGCCCCATATGGCGAGGCCATCGATGTAGACGTCAGTATCTGTGATATAGGGTGAAAGCCAACGGAAGAAATAATAGTTTCCGTCCCAGGCGCCATGAAGCGCTGGATTCTGGGGTTCGGTAGAATAGGAGGCTATAAAGTACATATTATCATCGGCGCCGTTAACGGATTCGTCATAGCCGATAACCGCACCGGAAGCATCTGCAAAATCGAGCCAGTAAGCGGACGGTTCAAGACCGACCAGCCAGACTACAGAGTCATTGGGCAAAAAGCCGGTAGAGGTATCCAACATCAGGCCTGTTGAACTATTGGTATAGGGGTAGTCAACAGGGTCGAAAATCGTCTGGTTGTAGCTTATGGCCTGACATTGTGTGCCGTCGATTGTTGTGTCGAAGTGATTTACGTCGTCTAATTCGTAATACCCATAATAAGAGCCAAAATACCACGGGAATGTGCCGCTCTGCGCCGTGTAGCCGTTGTTCCATTTCGTGAATGCGCCGGCACTTTGATTCAGTGTTGTGCCGCGGCTTTGATTATCACCCGCGGAGAAGACGCCGAGGTCGGAGTTCCTGCTTCCCTGGTTTGGAGCGGGTGATAAAGGTATTCTTGTCTGGCCCTCGACAGGGTACCAGTACATCTCGATTTCCGGCTCAACCTCCTTCACGTCGACAGCGAATTTTCGCAGGCTGTAAACATACTTGTTGTAGAATGAGTGGCTCTTGGGCAGCAAACCTAAGAACCACGATGAGCCGTAAGTTTCCGATTTATCCGTGGCCGTAATTAACAGGTCAAGGTTTCCGGTAGCCACAGGATGTCCCGCAACATCAACGAAGTGGAAGATGCCCGAAACTGGTGTATTCCCGGGATCGTGAGCGGTAACGGTGGTAGTGTCGATTAAGCCTGACGGAATGGATTGAAGCTTAACTTCGGTGTTATCAAGGCCTTGCCAGTCGAATACTTCGACATCGAGATCGAGGTCACCGCCGCCCGTTTCGCCGTCAAAATAAAGAGTATTGGATATTTCGAAGGCGGCAATGCAGAATGCCTCGGCGGCATTGGCTGTAGTTATGGGGAAATCACCGAGATCAAAGGGGCCCTCGCCGCTTGGCCAGTCATAGCTGGCTACCACCGCGTAATTGAATACAAAGAAATTATACGGGTAACCATCACCAGCCCAACTAAGCTCATAATGCCTCTTGTTGGTTTGGCCCTCGTTGAAAGCACCCCTATGCGTAGTGTCGGCTAAAAGCCAATTATATAACGATGCATTCAAGCCGAGGCCGTCGGCGAAATATTTATAACCCCAATAGTCCGCATCATAATGTGCGGTACCATTGGGTGTACCGAGGAGGCCGTCTATATACCCGAAGGGTACATCGCTGAAATCAGCGGGATTCACGAGCGGGGTATATCCATCGGCATTGGTGACTTGAGGGCCGAACACAACGCCCCTTACATCGAAGCCCATGTAATCGCCGTTTGTGGTCACAAACGGATGGGTGAAGATGACGTCCACACTTATGGTTTTCGCAACGGAGTTGATTTTTAAGGTTTTGAAATCGATATTGAGGTTCTTTAACGGGGGAGGCTCCATAAACCCAAGGACATTCAAGGTCTTATCAGCCTCTCTGAGAGTAACGATCTGGACGTCATTTGTGTCCTTGTCGATAATGAATTGATAAAGCCCAAGCAAAACGGTATTCCCTGCCCCGGAATGTCCGGGAGCCGGTGCAGCATCTAAAGATGGGATAGTGAGGGAACCATTGCTTGAGCACCCCATCGCGGTTATAAAGAGAAGCAAAACCGCGACGGCCACGCTTAGCCATCTTGCTTCCATTCGTACCTCCTAAAAATCAATTTGCCACTGCTTAGCGGGTTTATGTCCCTGCGTCTGCGTAGCTCTGCATCAGAACTCAAATATAGTTTAACGAAATAAGTGCTGATTGACAAGTAAAATAGACCAATAAGTAACATTAAAAAAACATTAATGGCATGCCAAGAGGGGGTGCTATTTAATAATCACCAAACGGTTCTAACCCTGGTTATTCCGATTCGGTTCCATTTCAAAATGAATCACAGTAATATTATATGAGCTATCTGCCCCCTCCTCCTCAAGGGCAATCAGCTTTTCCCTGAATTCAGTGATAAGTTTCTGCACCTTCTCATTAATTTCGGGCAATTTTTCTTTGGGTATGTCAATTATAAGTTTCATAGCACCGGCCTTGACAGGCCCGTCATGATTTTCAATCTCTTTGGCGTATTCTTTATAAGCGCTCTGAATAAAATTCTCCACGAGGTTCTGGCCAAGTTCCTTGGGCATAAGGTCCAATTTAAACCGCATCGCATCATCGACCAAACGATAATATTTCTCCACCAAATTGCCCTTTTGAAGCCTTTTATCGAGCTTCACGAGGCCTGCCTTTTCCAGGACACTCATGTGGTGGTAAAGGGCATGGTGGTCGACACCCAAGCTGTCGGCTATCTGTTTCACCGTCCGTGGGGTCTTTAGCTTATAAAGCATCTTCAATCGCGTTGGGTCAAGTATCGCCTTAAGCTTTCTCTCTTGGGTCTTTTCAAGGTCAATTCCTAATGGCAGCACAGTAAAACCTCCTTGCACGGTTAAGAGTTGTTGAATGGTAATATATATTTTACAGGACAGGCTTGTTTTTGTCAATACATCCGAAGGATTTCGGAATGAAAATAATTTTAATTAAGTTGTCTCAAGTTAAATAAAATACAGCAATAGAATTATTACCTTAATAGGAATTACCTTTCATTGCCAATCAATCCTGAGAAGGTTGGCTGCTACTTCCGTTCGCGAAAGATAGCCGCAGTTGGAAATATGAATTCAATACATACTATATCAAGGATTTATATTTATTTTCGATAAAGCATAATCCAAAAATTGGTATAATATCCATGGTGTCATATATCTCGTTCAAAAGATGGCTTCCCGCTTTACGCAAACGCAAACGCAGGATGCTGCATAACATCATCTTTTGTGCTGCCGTATTCTTCCTGTGCACCTGTAATTCGCTGGGAGCCTATAACAAGAAGTCACTGGATTGGCCGAGGTTGAATGTAAGGGCGCTCGGTATGGGCGGAGCGTTCTGCGCATTGGCCGACGATGAATCGGCCATATTCCACAACCCGGCAGGACTTGGTAAATTGAAGAGGTTAAGGTTCGGGACATCGCATTCGGTTCAACATTTTCCAGGTGAAATAAAAAACCTCGACCAGCTTGATTGCGACCCGGCGGTGATTGTTTATCCCACCCGCTTGGGAACATATGCGGCAGGATTTACGTTGCAAGGGGAGCTTGGTTACGACTACCTGAAGCGCAATTCCCCCCGCTTCCCGCGCGAACGCTTATGGGGCTGGGAGCGGTTCGACGGCTATGGCGTCGAGGTGACACCGTGGACATATTTCGGATTCGCGCATCGCACAAACGAGTATGATTTCAACAACGGCAAGGCGAAGGCAACCGACACAACCTGGAGGCAGCGGGGCGAAGGGGGCTCCGTAGGCGTCATCCAGACCATAATCCCCGGAGTTGATGTCGGGTATGTAAATCACAGGCTCGATTATGATTATGACGATGGGCGTTGGGGCCGCACGAAGCGTAGCGTCACCGGGCTCAAGCTGCGGCCCACGGCATGGCTTGATTTATGCTGGCAGAGGGAACGCGTGTTGTACAAGTGGGTCGAGGATGAATATGTCGAGGTGACCGGCCCCGTCTATCTATCATCCGGAGGCGAGATAAGGTTCGGCAATTGGTTTAGATACAGGTGGGGGAATATGCAGGGCCACAGGACATGGGGATACAGCTGGAAAATCCTCTGGTTTGAGAGCCACCGGGCGTATGTTGAGGGCATGATGCCGTTGATGATAGATGGTTATCCGAATGAATTCACGGATTACGCTTGCAAGGGGTTCACTTTGGAATTTTGAAAACTGTTTGCCTTCCAAGCAGGCCGATGGAATTCCGCCAAGAGATTGTGATATTTTTATACAGACCTGATATCCTTTATCCCAATTAATAAAATTACAGGATGATGTTTTGGAAGGAGTAAAAAATGGGCCGCGAGAAAATCAGGCCGAAGCTTGAGATCAGACCTGCGAAGTTGGTTGATTTGGTTGAATACCAGGTCGGCTCTGTGGTCAGCCGGGAGATTATCAGCGGTACGGGAAGCGTCTCGTTATTCGCATTTGATGCCGGTCAGCGCCTGAGAGAGCACACAGCCCCGTTCGATGCCTTGGCCTATATAATTGACGGCGAGGCGGAAATCACGATTTCGGGAAGACCATATAATGTGAAAGTGGGTGAAGCAATCATCATACCTTCGGATGAGCCGCATAAGGTGAATGCGGTAGAGAGATTCAAGATGCTCCTGACGATGATACGGTCATAGAGAACAGCAGGGGCGTAGCGCGCGCCCCTGGCATGAAGCGCACCCCTGCAGCGAAAACATGCTCACAATGCGCGACTTGGTAATTCATTCTTTAAAACTCGTATCTAAATTTTATGGGGGCCATTATGGTATGTTAGAATTATGGAAACCCATAAGGAGTAGACCCATGAGTTATCGATGTTTGTTCCCGGTTTTATTCGTCTCAATCCTCGTGATCTCCTTGGGATGTTCATCCGGCGGCACCCGGATGGTCACCGCCCCGGATGACAGCCAGGCGCCAAGGCAACCGGAAGCAAATTCCCATTACCTTTGGGGATTTTACCAGGTTACAATTGACCCCGATGCCAAGAGCATGGAGTTTGCCGTACTGCGTTCCGGGGAATTACATCTCAATGCTTTACATTTCCTCGAACCCCCCCCCGCTTGAAAACCTTACATTGGAGAGCCTTGCGTTCAACGGAAACATGGTCGAAGCAGACATCGGTTTAAGACACCCGTTTTTGGGGTTGACCGAATTCACCGGCTTCGATGTGTGCGGC
>Ga0315277_10001490_pt1 | contig 34127 bp, 27 predicted proteins | sample YL17G05_15_MG_FD_203695 | JGI IMG/M metagenome (GOLD analysis project Ga0315277, IMG submission 203695) | Sediment microbial communities from Yellowstone Lake, YNP, Wyoming, USA - YL17G05_15 | ecosystem: Environmental > Aquatic > Freshwater > Lake > Sediment | place: USA: Wyoming | collected...
CAGGCCCGCTGGCGAGACGCGAGCGACGAGCTATACCCGAGGTGGTATGTGAGGAGCGAGCAACAAAGCCAGCGGGCCTGCGGGCCGCAGCCTGAAAGGGCGCGGCGGCGGGTGGGCATCTGCTTCGGGGCCAGCGACATCCAGAGAGTTATAGGCCACTTAAACTCCATGGGCAGAATGGAGAGCGGCGTAATTGGCGTGGGATCCAAGCTGATCTGTTGGATAGGCAAAACTTCCTAAGCTCCGGTCGCTGAATCCGTTCGCTGGAAAACCGTAATAAGGATGGGGTACGTGCGTATTTAGAATTGTCCCCAAGACAGAATTGTTATCTTGGGCAATCAAAGGGCTGCTCTGGAAAGCAGCCTGCAGAGGGGGAGCAGAGACAAATGCCGAGACCGCGTTGGTACAAGAGTAAATACCTTTGGTTAAGCCTCATCATTCTTGCAGCAGTCGGAGGGGTAGGGGCCTGGAAGTTCTTTACCGTGAAGGCCGATAAGCCGGTCTACCTGTTCGGAAACGTTGAGAGGGGCGACATTGTGATGCAAGTTGCTGCCTCAGGCACACTTGCAGCCGTCACAACCGTTCAGGTCGGCTCCCAGGTGTCAGGGAGTATCGCAGAGTTGTATGCCGATTTCAACTCGGAAGTAAAAAAGGGACAGTTGCTGGCCAAGCTCGATCCTGCTCTCCTCCAGGCCGCGGTGGAGCAGGCTACCGCCAGCGTCCGAACAGCGGAGGCAACTCTAAATGATGATATTGCATCTATTGCAACCAGCAAGGCAAACCTGGAAAAAGCCAAGGTGGACCTGCTGGACAAGCAGCGGAAGTTCAAGAGACAGAAAGAGCTATCCGACGAAAACCTGATCTCGAAGGATGACATGGATTCGGCTCAGTCCGCTGTGGACGCATCTATTGCCGGCAAAAACTCGGCACAGGCACAGCTCGAATCATCGGAAGCTCGCAAAAAGGCGGATGAGTCTCGGCTGGTCCAGGCGAAGGCCAACCTCGATAACGCTAAAATCAACCTGGCACACACGATCATCACGAGTCCGATCTCCGGGACGATCATTTCCCGGAGCGTGGACAGGGGCCAGACGGTGGCTGCCAGTTTCTCGTCCCCGACACTTTTCACGATCGGCGAGGATCTGACCAAGATGCAGGTCAACACGAACATTGACGAGGCGGATGTCGGCCGGATCAAGACCGACATGCCGGCCACATTCACCGTCGACGCATATCCGGGCGAGGCCTTCAGCGGAACAATCAGCCAGGTCCGCCTGGCGGCGACCACGGTTCAGAATGTTGTGACCTACAATGCCATCATCAATGTCCCGAATCCTCAACTCAAGCTCAAACCGGGGATGACCGCCAACGTCAAGATCCTGATTGAAAAGGTCGAGGACACAGTGAAGCTCCCCAACTCGGCGTTGCGCTTCAAGCCATCCCTTACCGAGGCTGAATTCGTTGAAGCTTTCAAGAGAGCCGGGGAAGGGGAATCGTGGAACAGGTTTAAATTCACGCTGCTCACTTCTACCGGTTCTTCAGCCCAAGCGAATCCCTCCATGGGCGGCGGACAGGGTGGAGGCTCCAGAGGGGGGGGTGCAGGCGGTGGTTTCGGCGGTCCGGGAGGCGGACGCGGCGGTTCCGGCGGCGGAACGGCTCCTCGCCGTGATCCAGCAATGAACCGATCGTCGCGCGGCAGGCGAGTGCCGGTTTGGATTCTGGGGGATGATAAACTCCTGCGGCCGGTCATCGTGCGGTTGGGCCTGACGGATGGTGTTTCCACGCAAGTCGAAGAAGGTAAACTGAAGGCGGGAGACAAGATAATTACCGGCCTGGAAGTGGATCCCAATCGCCCGGCTCCGACAGCCACTACCACGCGGCCTCCCGGATTCGGCGGCCCAGGAATGGGCGGCGGCCCACGGCGTTAGAAGCGGAGTTACAACAACTAGAGCGGATTGCCTCCCCGGCCTCCTTTCGCGTAAAGCCGGGGAGGAACGTAAGTGAGCATAACGGCGGTCTGTGGCTCAGCATGGGCCGCCTGAGTAGGGCATTCCTAAAGGAAACAGTTTAAATGGACTCCTTGACAGAGTTGAGAAAAGATGCACTGAATCCGGCGAACCGTGCCAATGGCGGCCCGGTGATCAAGGTCGATAATCTCCACAAGGTTTACGAGATGGGGGAGAACCGCGTGCACGCACTGCGTGGAATCTCCATGGAGATTTACAGGGGAGAGTTTCTCGCCATCATGGGCGCTTCCGGATCTGGCAAGTCCACATTCATGAACCTGCTCGGCTGCCTTGACAAGCCCACAGACGGCACCTACATGCTCGATGGCACCAATGTCGCCGAGCTTTCGCGTATGGAGCTGGCGCAGGTGCGCAACACGCGCGTGGGCTTCGTTTTTCAGGGATTCAATCTGCTCAGCCGCACGACAGCTGTGGAGAATGTCGAGCTCCCTTTGATCTATGCCGGGGTTCGAGCCAAGGAGAGACATCGGCGCTCCCAGGAAGCGCTGAGGAAGGTAGGGCTGGCTGATAGAGGCCACCACGTTCCTTCTCAACTCTCGGGCGGCCAGCAGCAGCGCGTGGCGGTCGCGCGGGCGCTGGTAAACAATCCCGCCATTCTTCTGGCCGACGAGCCGACGGGTAACCTCGACAGCCGGACCTCCGTGGAGATCATGCAGGTTTTCCAGGAGTTGAATGAAAAGGATAAGCTCACCATCATGCTGGTTACGCATGAACCCGACATCGCGGACTACGCCAAGCGCATCATTACCTTCCGCGATGGACGCGTGACACGGAACGAAGAGGTTAAACACCGCCGCATCGCGTCGGAGATAATCGCAAATCTCCCGCCGTTGGAGGACTAAATGATACTGATGCTGACAATTATCCGAGTCGCCATGCAGGCGCTGGGACGGAATAAAATGCGGTCGATCCTGACCATGCTCGGTATCATCATTGGTGTCGGGGCAGTTATCGCCATGGTCAGCATTGGTCAGGGCGCACAGAAAACCATTCAGGACCAGATCGCCAGCGCGGGGAGCAACATGCTCTATGTTATGTCGGGCTCCTGGAGTCACGGCGGCGTGCGGGGCGGCGCGGGCACCATGAGCAACCTTACCATCGAAGACTACGAGGCAATTGTGCGCGAGTGCTCCGCCGTTAAAAATGCCTCTCCCGTGGTCCGGTCCAGCGCCTCGGTTGTTTTCGGCAACCAGAACTGGTTTACCAACGTCCAGGGCGTTAACACCAAGTTCTCCGCTATTCGGCTGTGGGACGTGGAGAGCGGATCATTTTTCACGGAGCAGGACGAGAACACCACCCAACGCGTCTGCATCCTGGGAAAAACTGTGGTAGACAACTTGTTTCCCGGCATGGACCCTGTTGGACAGGAAATAAGGATAAAGAATTCGCCCTGGCGTGTAATAGGCGTGCTTAAGGCGAAGGGGCAGACGGGCGTTGGTCAGGACCAGGATGACACCATCATCGCGCCCTACACCACCGTTCAGAAAAAAATGCTTGGAATTACTTACATTCAGCAAGTAATGGTTTCCGCCATATCCCAGCCGGCGTCCTCCACGGCTGAAGCCCAGATCACCGAGCTACTGCGCCAACGCCATCGCATTCCCGCAACCGAGGATAACGACTTCATGGTCCGCAACCTCTCTGACATGGCCGAGCTTGCCAACAGCTCCAACCAGGTGATGACCTTGCTTCTCGCCAGTATCGCCTTCGTCAGCCTGGTCGTGGGCGGCATCGGGGTGATGAATATCATGCTGGTGTCAGTAACCGAACGCACCCGCGAAATCGGGATCCGGATGGCCGTCGGCGCAACCGGCGGGGATATCCAGTTCCAGTTTCTGACCGAGGCTGTCGTTCTGGCGATCTTTGGCGGGCTCCTGGGAATCACATCGGGAATTATCACCTCAAAGGTGATCTCTGACTCCTTGGGTTGGCCGACACTTGTCTCTACCGCCGCAATCGGCATGGCGTTCTCGTTCGCGGCAGGGATCGGAATTGCAGCCGGTTGGTATCCCGCGCTCAAGGCATCCAGGTTGGACCCGATTGAGGCTTTGCGATACGAGTAATAGCCTCGTAATCCACTGCCTTTGCTAAGGGCTCGCGCAAGAATTAGTTGGCATTTTGGCGCGAGCGCCGGGTGGGCAGATGCGAGGCGCCGCGACGCAGGCGATGTCGGTGTGCATCGTCGAGGAGCAGCAACGAAGCAGATGCCCACCCGCCGCCGCGCCCTTTCAGGCTGCGGCCCGCAGGCCAGCAGCAAAATGCCAAGTAATTCTTGCGTGAGCCCTAAGCTTAGACTTCACTCCGTTGTATCTTGTCGAGAGTTGCGGAATCCGCTGACATTCTCGAATCAGGTTTAGAGGCACGGCGTGCCGTGCCTCTAAACTCAGTGCCGGTCATCGCACTTCCTTTCCGGCACACGCTGCGCGTTGACTCCTCGCTGTGGAAAAACCTATAATTCTGCAGTAAGAACTCGTCCCCATGGAGGGATTTCAATGCGTTACAGAAAGATGTTATTGCTCTTCTCCGCGCTTTTGGTCTTCGGTTTCGGCATAAGCTATTCAGGTTCTGACCCGTCTCCACAAAAAACCAAAAAAAGCAAAACTCAAACGGAAACCACCGATCGCGGCGCTTACTACAAGAAGTGGCTGAATGAGGATGTCGTTTACATCATCAGCGAAGAGGAAAAAAAGGTCTTCAAGGACCTTCAAACCGAGGAAGAGCGGGAACAATTCATAGAGCAGTTCTGGGCGCGCCGGAATCCCGATCCGCGCAATCCTGAGAATTCGTTCAAGGAAGAGCACTATCGCAGGATTGCCTACGCCAACGAGCGCTATGCTTCCGGCATTCCGGGATGGAAAGCGGATCGTGGGCGAATCTATATCATGTATGGCCAGCCGGCTGAAATCGAATCTCATCCCTCCGGCGGAACTTATAACCGGGAAATCTATGAAGGTGGGGGCACTACCTCAACTTTTCCTTTCGAACGGTGGCGTTACCGGCACATCGATGGAATCGGCGACGACATTGAAATCGAGTTCGTCGACAAGTCGATGAGCGGCGAGTATAGAATATCCATGGATCCCGAGGAGAAAGACGCCTTGCTGTTCGTTCCGGGCGCCGGTTTGACGTTGAATGAACAGATGGGGTTGTCAAAAAAGGAGGACCGTCCTTTCTTCAACCCGGGAGCTGCCAACGATCCCTCCCAAAACAGCTTCATGCGAGCCAAGGACATGCCTTTCGCACGCATGGAGCAGTACTTCAATCTGCAGCGGCCGCCTCAGATCAAGTTCGAGGACCTCAAGGGCATCGTCACAACAAAGGTCAGCTTCAACCAGTTGCCTTATGACATGAGGGCGGACTTCATCCGCCTCTCTTCGGACAAGGTGCTGGTCCCGATTACGATGGAGCTTCAGAACAAAAATCTCGAGTTCAAGAAGGAGTTCGAGTTTAACCGGGCGGCCGTGAATGTTTACGGCCTCGTGACCGGCCTGACCGGACGCATCTTCGCTGAGTTTGAGCACGTCATTAGCGTGGAATACACCGATCCCAATTTCGAAACGGGGAAGGCTCAACGCTCTGAATATCAGAAAATCGTGGCTCTTCCTCCGGGACAGCGATACAAGCTGGATTTGGTCCTCAAGGACATCAACAGCGGGTACGTCGGCCACCTGGAACGCGGCATCGTGGTTCCGAAGTACGATACGGAGACACTGCAGTGCAGCAGCATTATACTGGCCAACAAGGTGGAGCCGATACCGTACAACACGGACCAGCTGGAGCAGTATGTCCTCGGCGACTTGAAGATTCAGCCCAACGTCAAATCCGAATATTTCCCCGGCCAGTTCCTGATCCCGTACTTGCAGGTCTACAACGCCACACTGGATCAGACGAGTCTCAAACCGTCGCTCGAAGTCACGTATACGGTCAAGTCGGGGGGGAAAATCATCGAGGAACTCAAGGACCTCGGAGGCGATTCGATTCAGTTCTTCTCCGGACAGCGCGTAGTTGTGTTGGGCAAGATCCAGGTGAAAGGTCTTGCGCCGGGCAAGTACACGCTCGATGTCAATGTCCTGGACAAGATCTCCAACAAGAGCGTGACCGCCTCCACGGACTTCAAAGTCAATGAGCCGGCTCGCCCCGTGGCTACGGCAGAGGCGGCGAAGTAATTTCGCCACAGAGACACCGGGAACGCAGAGCCTTCTGGGTGATCTCGGCCGCCTCAGTACAACAAACAGGTAAAACTCTGCTGTTTTGACAGAGTTTTTGTGCGGCCATTATTGCGGCCGTTGCCTCATCAACAAGTATTCAGGGCCGCGGCCGGAGCGGGGATGTGACACAATGGTGTTCATCATCCCCGCTTGCTTCGCGCGCGGCTCCGAACGATCCATCACGGGACCGCGCATCTATTGTTGGAGATACATCCAGCTGATAGCTGAAGGCTGACCGCTCAGCGCGGCCGGCTCGGGGACTAAACCGCCCTATTTGGTTGCGGCCGCCGGGCGCGTTGCGTCTCTGTGGTAGATCAGCGGCGTCACAGCCGAGGATTCAGTTTGCGGGCCGGCTCCATCTCCTGCTGGGCCTCCTTGGATTTCCCCATCTTCATCAACACCGCAGCAATGTTGCCGTGCAGCACCGTCAGGTGCGGCTGCTATTAATCTCTGAGTTCTCTGCGCTTCTGCGGTGAGGTTTTTGTGGCTATGCCACGCCGGCAGATTCGTGGCTAAAGGAGCTACTGGCGCGGCAGAGGGCAAACAACTATATTGGTCTTCATGACCACGGAGCTTCTAACCAAATTATCCATTAGTTATGAGACGATTTAAGAACTCGGCGTGCTTCAAAAGCAAACCGCAAAGACCTCTAAGACCTCGAAGAAAATATAGATGCTTTGAGGTCTTTGAGGTCTTCGTGGTTCAAAAGCAGCTTGACCTTATGGGTTGAAACGCATTTTGCCGCCAGCGCATCTCAATGAGAAAAAGGCAGAAGGAGTTCTTAAATCAGCTCAATTAGTTATGAGATAGTAACTCGGATTGCCGAGCACATCCCCAGAGTCTTCGTTTCGTCCGGGGAAGGGAAGAATTACTCGTTAAGCTGAAATGGAGACCCTATGAAGCAAAGAGATCACACCCGACTTCTGGGAGAGCTCGCGGAAGACTACACTCGCCATTCGCCACGCTCCGCGGAGCTCAACCAAAAGGCCAAACAATGCATGGTGGATGGCGGAAGCCATGGCCTGCGGCTCCTGGAGCCATTCCCGCCGCGCATCGTGACGGCGCGCGGAGCCTGGATAATTGACGAGGACGGCCATCGCATATTGGATTTCTGGCAGGGACACTGGTCTAACATTCTGGGGCACAATCCGGAGGTAATTACTTCGCCACTCGCCCACGCATTGGCAGGAGGTTTTGGATTGGAGACAGGCCACACAGATCGGCTGCAGATAGAGACGGCCGAAATCTTGTGCAGCCGAACGGGTGCGGATGAGGTGCGTTTTACGACCAGCGGCACGCTGGCAACCATGTATGCCATCATGCTGGCGCGCGCTTTCACGGGACGAAACCTGGTCTTGAAAGTTGGCGGGGGTTGGCACGGCGCCCACCCTTGGGGTCTGAAAGGAATTCACTTTTCTTCCACAGGCGGTTTTGACGAGGTGGAAAGTGCCGGCATCCCTTCTCCATTAACCGACGCGGTCATCATCACGCGGTTCAATGACCCCGATTTCCTGCGAGACCAGTTTCGCCAGTACGGCGACCGAATAGCGTGCTTCATCGTTGAGCCATGCATGGGCGTCGGTGGTGGAATGTCCGGCACAAAGGCCTACCTGCGGACCGCACGCGAGCTGACTCATCATTGCGGCTCGGTCCTCATTTTTGATGAGGTGATTTCCGGCTTCCGCTTCCGTGCCGGCGATGCTGGTTCACTAGTTGGCGTGCGCCCCGACCTCGCAACGTTCGGCAAGGTGATGAGCGGGGGGACTCCTGTGGCAGCCGTGGCTGGGCGCGCGGACATCTTGCGGCTGAGCGGCCGCGCCGGAGGCGGCAGAGTGGGCTTCTCGGGGGGCACATTTTCGGGGCACCCGAGTTGCATGCTGGCAGCCAAGACCATAATGACGTATCTGATCGAACACGAGGAGGAGATCTATCCCCGCTTAAGCGAGCTGGGAGACAAAGCACGCCGCCTGATCGAAAAGAGCTTTGCAGAACAAGGGATCTATGCTCAATGCGCCGGGTATGGCAACGACGCGCTCCCACCCAGCTCCTTGACCAGGGTCCATTTTCCTTATCGTGAAGGTCATCAGATCAGGTGGCCGGAAGACGCCCTGGATCCGGCTGTCTGCGATGTGGTGCTTAGCGAGAAGGTGCTGCGCGTCGCCATGCTTCTCGAGAACGTATATGTCATGAACGGACTGGGCTCGTTTAGCACCGCCCACGCAGACGAGGATGTCTCCGTACTTGGAGAAGCCGTATCCCGCGTGGCGCATCGGCTCCGGCAGGCGTTCTAAAAACATGCCACGATTTTCCTGGAGTGGCATAGCCACAACCAAAACGACATTATCGGCATTCGCAACGTAAATCGAGTGTTGTGACAAGTGATCAGTGGCCAGTGCTCAGAACTCTCCGGCCACCGACCACTTGTTGCGTAATTCGTCTGCCGAATCCGAACAAATTCTTGCGTTCCGGCAAAGGAATTCACCGGTAGTACGAATCACACGAGAGAATTTAAAACTCTTCGTGAAATTCGTGGCTCTTTTTGTGTAGAATTCATCTCAACCAATGTATCGATTGCTCACGTCCTTCACCCAATTCCTGACCCCAGATCCCTGATCCCGCTTTCACTTATGGACGTATCAATTGTCATACCGACTTGGAGAGGGAGACATCTTCTGGAGACCTATCTCCCCTCGGTCCTGGAGGCCTGCAATCAATACCGCCGCGGGGGGGAAGCACAGACCGAAATAGTCGTAGTCGATGATGCGGGCGGCGACGATACGCCGCAATGGCTCCGGAGCGCCTACCCGATGCAGATCCGCCTGGTCGAGTTACAGCAGAATCGCGGGTTTTCAGGGGCCTGTCAGGCTGGATTCGAAGCGGCGCGTTTCCCCGTGATTCTCCTGCTGAACAACGACGTGCGCCTTAAAACGGATTGCATAGCACCCTTGGTGGAACACTTCGCCGATCCGAAGGTATTTGCCGTAACAGGAAGGCTCTTCAATCAAAAGGGAGACGTGTTCTGCAATGGCGGAAAAATCGCGCGCTTTCGCCACGGCATGTGGAGCACTTATGAAAACTACGATCTTCTGCCCGGCGTCAACCCAAACGCCCTCTCCTTGCTCTCCTTCACGGCCATAGGTGCTTTCTCCGCCTTTGACCGGGCGAAGTTGTTGGAGGTCGGCGGGTTCGATCCTCTCACCGCCATGGTCGAAGATGTGGAGATCTCCTATCGCGGCTGGAAACGCGGCTGGTATGTCATATTCGAACCCCGCAGCATCGCATATCACGATGCCGGCCAGACGATGGACCGGCGATACAGGCGCCGGCCGCTGGACAAGCTATCGCGTCGCAGCCGGATCCTTATGCACTGGATGCTTCTGCACGATAAGAAGATGTTCCGCCGGCACGTGGCCCAAATCCTCGGCAGATTCCTCACCGCCTGGCTTTTGCTGGACTGGCGTTTCTACTGGGCGATTTTTACGGGCACCGGCTATCTCCCGACAATCCTCCGGAAGAGGCAGTCCACCCGACGGACAATGGTACGTTCCGACCGCGAGCTGTTGCTCCTCCTGGAGGAGTTCTATCGCACCGCCCCGATCGCCCTGCGCAACGACTGAATGAAGGGGGTCGTGTCTGCAAAATTTAATCTTGTCCGCAGGGAATTCCAGCTTGGCAGGCCGACCAGGCAAAATTGAATTTTGCAGATACGGCCCCCTCCGATAGAATCGGGGGTATGGAGCCACTTTCGGCTACTCTAATCACTTTCAACGAAGAGAGGAACATTGAGGAGGCAATTCGATCTGTCTCCTGGACGGATGAAATCGTTGTCGTCGACAGCGGCAGTATGGACAGGACACTGGAGATCTGCCGCAAATACACCGAGAGGATTTTTCACCGGGATTGGACCGGCTACGTGGACCAGAAGAATTTCGCGGTTGACCATGCGGCTCACGATTGGATCTTCTCGCTCGATGCGGATGAGAGGCCGAGCCCCGAGTTGGTTCAGGAGATTCAGGATCTGCGGCGCAATGGGCCGCTGAACCCGGGCTATCGAATCCCGCGCGTGGCCTACTTCATGGGACGCTGGATAAGGCACGGTGACTGGTACCCGGATTACCAACTCCGCCTTTTCGACAGACGGCACGGACGATGGCAGGGCGGACGCGTGCATGAGTCCGTAAAGATCGCAGAGGAACCGGGACGCCTGAGGGGGGAGATATATCATTACACCTACCACAGCCTCGCGGATTATCTGAAACGCCTGGAGGTTTACTCGACCCTGGCTGCTGCAGATTATCAGCAGAGGGGGAAGACTTCAGGTCCCCTTAAGCTGTTGGGAAACCCGCTCATGACCTTCATCAAGGCCTACCTCCTCAGGCGTGGCTTCATGGATGGCGTGCCGGGCCTGTTGGTAGCCGTGATGGGGGCCATTTCAGTCTTTTTCAAGTATGCGAAACTCTACGAACTTCAGCGCGAAAGGAGGCCGGGGGCCGGGGGCCGAGGGCCAGGGATCCCAGATTGATGATTGCTTTTCCAAGCATTACGTGCAGATGTGCCGACTAAACTTGTCTTTCACCCAATTCCTGACCCCTGGCCCCTGATCCCCGGCCCCCGATTCCCAATCGTAAGATATGAGCGGCTTCAGTACGCTTGTGCTATATTATCGCGTCCATTTCATAACCGGTGAAATGAGGGGGCATCCATGAAAGGCGTCGTACTCGCGGGCGGCCTGGGGACGCGGCTCTACCCGCTTACCAAGGTCACCAACAAGCACCTCTTGCCCATTTATCACAAGCCGATGATTTACTATCCGATCGAAACACTGGTGGAGGCTGGTATTAGAGAGATCCTCATCGTCACCGGTGGGAAGAACGCGGGGGAATTCCTCCGTCTCCTCGGCAACGGCAAAGAATTCGGGCTGAATCACATCAATTACACCTATCAGGAAGGCGAAGGCGGCATTGCTGCAGCTCTGGCTCTGGCGGAGTTCTTCGCAGACGGCGCGCCCATTTGTGTGATTCTCGGCGACAACATTATTGAAGGATCCATCGCGCGTTACGTCGACAATTTCAGGAGGCAGAGGAGCGGGGCACGAATTCTCCTCAAGGAAGTGGAGGACCCCCAGCGCTTCGGAGTTCCGGAGATTCATGACAACCAGATCGTGCGGATCGAGGAGAAGCCCCGGGTTCCGGCGTCGAACTACGCAGTCACAGGCATCTACATGTATGATGGCGATGTTTTCGACATCGTCAAAGGACTCAAGCCCTCAAGGCGCGGCGAACTGGAAATCACGGATGTTAACAACGCCTATATCGAAAGTGGCAAGATGCAGTACGACATCCTGGAGGGATGGTGGACGGATGCCGGCACGTTCGAATCTCTCCTGCACGCCTCGAACCTCGTTTCCCAAAAAGTCCAGCGGGAAGAGTCACTCAAGCCTGCGGCGGCTGACGCCGTTTAGCATTGGTCACCGCGGAAATAGAAAGGACGTAGAATCTTGCGTCTGCTGGTTACCGGAGGTGCAGGTTTTATCGGCTCGAATTTTACACGCTACCTGCTCGAGCGCTATCCCGATTACCACGTAATCAATCTCGACAAGCTTACCTACGCGGGCAACCTGGAAAACCTTTCGGGCCTCGCGGGAAATCCTCGCCATGAGTTCATCCAGGGTGATATCTGCGACCCGAAGCCGGTATTGGCCATCATCGAGCGCGGCGTGGATGCCGTAATCAACTTCGCCGCTGAATCTCATGTGGACCGAAGCATCCTGGCCGCAGCGGAGTTCGTGCAAACAAATATCCACGGCACCCTGAACTTGCTCGAGGCGGCCCGGAAAAGCAAGGTCCAGCGATTCGTGCAGATTTCGACCGACGAGGTTTACGGAAGCCTGGGCGCCTCCGGAGCCTTTACGGAGCTCAGTCCGATCGCGCCCAACAGCCCTTACGCGGCAAGCAAGGCATCCGCAGATCTTCTGGTCCGGAGCTATCACCGCACGCACGGATTTCCGGGACTCGTGACGCGGTGCTCAAACAACTATGGCCCGTATCAATTCCCTGAAAAGCTCATACCGCTGCTCATCACCAACGCATTGGCCGATCTTCCCCTGCCGATTTATGGAGACGGGCTCTACGTGCGCGACTGGATTCACGTTCGGGACCATTGCTGCGCCATCGACGCAGTACTCCATCACGGCCAAGTAGGCGAGGTCTACAACATCGGCGCCCGGCAGGAGATGCCCAACATCGCTATCGCCCAACTCATCCTGAAAACACTGGGCAAAAGCGAGGCGTTGATCACTTATGTCAAAGACCGCCCCGGACACGACCGCCGCTACGCCATAGATTCCTCGAAAATCGAACGCATATTGGCTTGGAGAGCCCATATCCCATTTAATGACGGGATGCTAAATACCATCGAATGGTATCGGCGGAACACCTCCTGGGTGGAGCATGTCCGCAGCGGTGAGTACCTCACCTACTATGAGCGGATGTATCAGCAGCGGCAGCGGACTCTCTCCGAACTCTAGCAGAACACCACAGAGACACGGAGGACACGGAGGTCTTTGTGGCCTCCGTGTCTCGGTGGTGCGGTGTGGATCATGAAGATTTTGATCGTCGGCCATCTGGGCATGCTGGGCACGGATTTGATGAAGGAGACCGGCTCGCGACACGAGGTGTGCGGAGTAGACCGCCAGGAACTGGATATTGTGGATCGGGAGCAGTGCCTGGAATTGTTGGGGAATTTTCGGCCGGACTCAGTAATCAACGCGGCCGCGCTCACCCAAGTCGACTACTGCGAGACACACGAGGAAGAAGCTTTTCTGATCAACGGCTACGGCGCAGGAAACCTGGCGGAGGCTGCCGCCTCCGTTGGTGCGCTGCTTGTGCATTACAGCACGGACTACATATTCGACGGCCAGAAGGCCGGACCCTACTTGGAAGAGGACGCTCCAAAACCGCGCAGCGCTTACGGAAGGTCCAAACTGCGCAGTGAAGAACTGGTCCGGTCCAACGGAAAGGATCATCTCATCCTTCGCACGGCCTGGCTTTTCGGACAGAACGGCGTAAACTTCATACGCACCATCCTGGGTGCGGCGAAGCAAGGCCAACCCCTGCGCGTCGTCAATGACCAGAAGGGAAGTCCTACGTATAGCCGGGACTTGGCCGCACATACGATTCGGATGATCGAGGCCGGCTGCCGCGGCACCTATCACCTGACGAACAGTGGGTCGTGCACGTGGTACCAACTAGCAGCATCCGCCGTGGAATGGGCCGGACTGAAGGATGTCCAAGTATTACCGGTTACGACAGCTGAGTTTCCACGGCCGGCGCCTCGTCCAGCCAACTCGGTTCTGGCGAATGCCCGACTCAAGCGGGAAGCATTCCCCCCGATGCGCCCCTGGCAGGCTGCTGCCCGGGAATATGTGATGCTTCTGTAGAATTCACCACAAAGACGCAGAAGCTGCGGAAGAATTGTAGGGGCACAAAGCAAATCGCGCCCATCGATTTTTTCGCGGCTTCACAAAGGACTGTTTAACCATGGCAAAAAAGGCAGACCCGGCGGAGAAACTGCTGGCGACGAACAAGAAAGCATTTCACGAATACTTTATCCTTGACAAGCTCGAGGCCGGAATCGCATTGCTCGGGACAGAGGTGAAGTCCATTCGCGAGGGTCGCATCAACCTGAAAGACAGTTATGCTCTGGTAAGGAAGGCAGAGGCCTTTCTCCTGAATTGCCATATCAGCCCTTACTCGCACGGTAACCGCGACAACCACGATCCGCTACGCGCGCGCAAGCTCCTGCTCCACCATCAGGAGATCCGCAGGCTCATAGGAAAGACGCAGGAAAAGGGGTTGACCTTGATCCCATTGCGCGTGTATCTAAGGCGTGGCAGGATCAAAATGGAGATCGGAGTGGCAAAAGGCAAAAAACTATATGACAAGAGAGAGACGGAGCGTCGCAAAGAGGCGGATCGGGAATCAAGAGCGGCGATGAAGCAGCGCCGACAACTGTGACCGGAGGGATACATGCGAATTGAGTTCCGCTCTGCCAAATGCTCGGATGTCGCCTGCGACATGCTGGCGTATCCGGTCTTCGAGGACGAGCCTAAAAACTCGCCCGCGCGGAAATGGTTGGACAAAGTCACGCGCGGCGTTTGCAGCTCGGCCCTTGCCTCAGGCGAATTCAAACCTGAGCTGCACCACACTTGCCGGATCCACCGCCCGGTTGGACTCAAAGCGGCAGGTCTCTTCCTGATCGGTGCGGGAAAGAAAGCGCAATTCAACCTTGCAAGGCTCCGCGAGATCGCCGGAACGGCGGCGCGCAGCGCGCATTCATCGGCCTGCAAGACACTGGCCTTCGTACGCCAAAGCAATCTGCCGTCATCCGAATCAGCCCGCGTCATTACCGAGGGGGCGATTTACGGCGATTACGAATCCGACACCTACAAGACTCGCGACAAAGAAGGACGACCCCTGGAGCACTTCATCCTCGTCAGCGAACAAAGCCGGCGCGACAAGGAGGCCGACGAAGCTATCCGCCGCGGCACAATCATCGGGGAGGCCACCAATTTCACCCGCGCCCTGGTTAACGAACCTTCCAACATCCTGACGCCGACTCAATTTGTCGAGCGGGCAGCCGCGATGGCCGATAAGGCAGGCCTTGATCTACAGGTCCTCGAACGTGAGGACCTGGAAAAGATGGGCATGAACACGCTGCTTGCAGTCAGCCGCGGCAGCGATGAGCCGCCCAAGCTGATGATTCTCCGCATCAAAGGTCAGGAGAAAAGGTCGAAGGGTCCCCTGTACGCCTTCATTGGCAAGGGCGTTACCTTTGACAGCGGCGGAATCTCGATCAAGCCGTCGGAAAAGATGGAGGACATGAAGGCCGACATGGCTGGCGCTTCCTCCGTTCTCGGTGCGATGGTCGCCCTCGGACAGCTTCAACCCCGTCACCGTGTCATGGCGCTCATTCCGGCCGTGGAGAACATGCCCAGCGGCAAAGCAACACGGCCAGGGGACGTCGTGAAATCCTACCTTGGGAAAACGGTCGAGATCATTAACACCGACGCCGAGGGACGCTTGATCCTCGCCGATGCCATTGCCTACGCTCGAACGCTCGGCGCCAACCACATCGTCGACGTTGCCACATTAACCGGAGCCTGCGTGATCGCCCTGGGCATGGTCAATGCCGGGATGCTAGGCACCGACGAGAGGACTATGGAGCGTCTGCGCAAAAACACCGCCATCACGGGAGAGAAGCTCTGGCAACTCCCCCTCGATGAGGAGTACCGGAAAGCAATCCGCAGTGAGATCGCCGACATCAAGAATGTAGGGAACCGGTCGGCAGGTGCCATCACGGCCGCGAAGTTCCTGCAGGAGTTCGTCGAAGACACTCCCTGGGTCCACCTGGACATCGCCGGCATGGATTTGGATCACGATGGACGTCCCTACGCCTGCAAGGGCGCCACCGGCTTCGGAGTACGCACTCTCGTCCAGCTCCTCATTTGAAATGACTAATGAACAGAGTAGGCAGCAGGCTGCCGGCAGCAAGAGGCAAGACGTTGTTTTACTGCCGACTGTTTTTCATTCGTCATTCGATTATGATGGGGCCGTGTGATTCGGGCGGCTTGTAGTTGAACCCCACCGATTCCTTGTAGGCCACGGCGATTGCAGCTACCGAAACAGGAATCGTAATCAGCACCCCAACTCCCATCAGCATCAGCCCGAAAAAGTTCAGAAGCAAAAGAAGGAAGACGAGAACGATGTAACCCCCCAGGTGCTGCGACACAACCTTCCGGCTCGCCTCCATTGCATCCCAGAAAGTCACCCTGCGGTCCACGAGATAAAGATAGGGGAAAAGGTAAAAGGCCGCTACGATGAAGACAGGGAAGAAACACAATGCGAACCCGATCAGGCAGAAGATCCCGGAGAGGATGAAAACCAGGAACGACTCAATAAAAAGGTTGAAACCGGCGAAGAGATCCCCGATATCCGTGCGCCCTTCCAGCATCTTGCGCCGCACTGCAATAAACAAGCCGGCAAGAAGTGGACCTGCAACCAAAAAACTCCCGATCATCGCCAGAGGAAGGGCGATCAGCGTAATCAAGAGGAAGTTGCCAAGATCCGCACGCACGATTTCCCATCCCATCCCAATCCATCGGCCCGGAGTCACTCGAGTATTGCCAGTCATTTGAAGTTTCCTCCTATGCAGCACGCGTCACCCGGAATTACGAATTTCGCAGGAGGAAAGTTCAGCTTCGGAAAGCCAACCACTGAGATGCTGAGGGCACAGAGGGCCAAAAGGACGTACCGGCGGCTTCTCTGCATCCCTTGCGCCTCTGCGGTGTGTTATGGGCAGAGCTCGGCGGACGCACTGGGGGAATGAGGGCTTGGGTTATCCCCCCGCTACTCGAGATCAACCTCGTCCTGCTCCTGATCTTCATTCTGCTTGTACATGTATTTAATCACATGTTTGAGGATCAGCAGGTTCGGGCCGTCTAAACGATGCACCTTTATGCAGTTCCTATCGTACCACTCGATGACGCCTCGAATCTCCTCGCCGTCGGTCAGCTTGACGACCATCGGGGTCTTGGCAGCCATCTGCTTGATGTAGTAATAGTTCTCCGCATTGGTGACTTCTGGGGGCACGCGTTTTCGCGGCGTCGCGCCGTAACGAGGCATTTGCTCCCGATCCTTGATCTCGGATAGGCTTGGGCGGATTAGCTTACGATTAACCATGAAGGCTTCCTCCCGGGGAGGTATTTATAAACGGAGCAATAGCCGATCCTAACCAGTAAATCGACCACAGGCGTAAATCTGTATTTCTGAAGGCGATAGGATCGTCCGAAAGCCAATTTGTTTTGCATTCTAGCGGACAGCACAATCTTTGACAAGAGAAAAATAATCCGCTAAATTTTGACATGTTTGGGACTTATGACTTTACGCCGCTCTTCTATCGTCCCTCCGGGACTGACCTGGAAGTACCTATGAAGTCTTTGGCGAGAGTTCTGACGCTTCTCTTTCTCTCCCCCACCTTATCGTTATGGCCGGTTGCCGCTCAGCAATCGCCACCTCCCCGGAAGCCCGCATTGATACGTGACACGGACAAGGCCGAGGGAAAAGAGGAAGCGGATACCAGTCAGCCCAAGGAATTCAACCCCTTACTGGCAGCAAAAAACCTCAAGGTAGGCGACTTCTACTTCAAAAAGAAGAACTATATCGCGGCCATCCAGCGCTACATGGAGGCAATCGAATACCAGCCGAATTTCACCGAAGCCTATGTGGCCTTGGGCCGAGCCTATGAGAAAAACGGCGACTTGACTAAGGCCATCAATACCTACAAGGATTTCATACAGAAGAATCCGGATTCACCGAAAATCGCCGAGTTCCGCACAAAGCTTACCAAGCTCGAGAAGAAGTAAGACTGCCGAGACGCAGATCAGCACTCTCGAATCGAGAAGATGCGCGCACCTTTGTTGATGAGGTCTTGATTCGGAGACTCCTCCAGCAGCATGACTGTCTTGCCCAAATCGATTTGACCAAAGCACAGTCTCTCCGTTTTGCTGCCGGGAGACGCGTGCGCAACAAATATCTGATGGGCCAGAGCGGCTGCAAAGTGGTTGCGCTGCTCCGCCAGATCCAGTGTCGGCCGTCGGTGCTGCGGCCCGAATGGAGAGATAATCAATAGCCGGTCTTCCGCGAGGGCGGGCCGCCAGCCGCCGGGGATTCTCATCGGAACAATGCCTCGGGCGGGGCAAATCACAATCGGTTGTTTCCCTCGGAGAAGAAGATGGAGACACTCCCTCTCCATGGGCGAGTGAAAACCGCCAACGACCGGAACTTCAGCCTTCCTTAATTCCCGAGCCACATCGTAGGTTCGCAGGATTACCTCGCCCGGACAGCGCGAAGAACAGAAAAAACCAAGCAACGGCTTATCCAAAATCCCCAGATTGCCAATGGCCCAGATATGGGAACAGAAAGGATTTCCGCCCGGCTTTCGCAGTTGGGCCGGGAAATCGCTACTTGTTGATTCGATGAGGATTACATCGTTAGGCATTGGCTTGCAGTTTATCCAGAATTTTACCCAGAATCAGTCTGGATAAAGTCTGGATAAACCTCCTGATCACATGCTCAGCGCAGAACGTACTTCCTCCCCTTGCCCTTTCCTGCAGGCTGTAGCATTCCCCCGTCACAGAGCTTTTTCAACATGTAGTAGGCCTGGTACTCCTCGACTTCCAGCAATTCGCGGCATTGCGCGTTCGTGATCGAACCGTGCTCCCTCACATATGCAACAACACGATCTTTAGCCGTTCGGGGCTTGGCTGCCCCAGATAGTTCTGGTGATACTTCGAGGCGATAAGATGTCCACCTCCCTACCCCCTGTTGTTCGGCCAGGTCTGCTTCGACCAGCCCCCGCAACTCGTGTCCGGCGATCATTGGGTCAACGCGATTCAGCCTGCGGTAAGCAGCGTTGCTGATAACTTGGTGCTGGCGCAGATAAACCAGCGCCAGTCGCTGCCGGTCGTTAAGCGGCTTTGCGGCGAATTGGCCGAGCCAGGCGATTGCATCCGGGTTCATCAGCATGTGGTTGTGGAAGGTTACCTGGAACGACGAGCGCCGATCGTCGAAGGCCGGCGGCTCCATTTCGTCCCGCGCCCAGCTCGAAACGTCTGCCTGAGCCCTTTGCAGATCGCCGACTCCGACGATCTTGAAATCCTGTGCTTCATCCAGTCCGAGAAGGATAACGCCGCCACCGGATCTATTCGCGAATGAGGAAAGCGAGTCGTAGACCTTGGGAGTTCCCTTGTGGGCGGTCTTCACCTCGATCGCGTCCGGCTCCATCCGCCGTTGCTGAACCTCCGCCACCAGCTTTCTCAGTTCAGCGAGCTCCATAGCCTACCCTTCCTACACCGGGGTTCTTCGTCGGGCGATTCAGCCAGCGGCACATTCCTCGTCCGCTTCATCCGCGCCGCCCATGCGGTATTTAATGTCATAATTTAAGATGAAGTCCAGCTCAGCCTCGTCAAAGTGATAGTGCAGGGCAACCGCGCGATCGATATCATCCATAATAGGTTTAGCAGCTGATGGATAAAACTCCTGATATTCAATCGTACCCCGCTTGGTGGTTATCGCCTTTTTTTGAGAACCCGCCTTGAGTTCTTGCATCAGTCGTCTGACAAGAATCGACAAGGTTATTGAGATTTCGTCATCAAACCCACTTCTGAACGGAAATCGGAAAACATCGCCATATCCGCAGTGAAAACCATCCCCGGTACATCGCCAAAACCAATAAAATAGTGAACTGTTCAATATGCACAAAATGTGCCGGCTATCCGCGCTTCTGAAGAAAAACGGCTTGTAATCCTCCGATTTTCCAGTCTTGCCGTCTGCATTGCGGAAGTAGGGGACGAACTCCAGTGCCTTTATGAAATAGCGACATATGCGGTGCACGTAGATCGGATCGGCTCGTTCATCTACGACTCCTCGGATGCTTGGGCCGGAAATCTTATGGAGGATGGATAGATCCAATTGAGACATCGCTTTCATGATCGGTTGTTCGCTCACATCCCATGAAGATTCGACGAAACACGTCAGAGCAATCAAATGAGATCGCTCCCACGAGGACCACCGGCGATAACCACCCGTGTACAGCGCCGATCGGTTGAGAGGCAGTGGGCCTTGGAGCAATATGCATAGTCTTTGCGCAATGCCTTCGAATAAAGAGGATGGACGCATATCGAATGCAGGAACCCAGGCGTTGCGATAGGCAAGAATAGCGCGAGCGGGTGTCATCCGTTCAGTGCACAGCAAACTCAGAGGCATAATAAGACCCAAACGCCCACTTTGACTCAGGAGAGCCTGGGATCGTTCAAGCAGGAACACATAAAGATTTCCGCATGACAGAGTTTTGTATTCTTTGACGGTATAGAATGGTCGAACTTTTATGTATTCCACGTAGGGTGGATTTCCGATGATGGTGTCGAAGCCGCCGCGGTGCATAATCCCATAGAACTCGGCGAACCAATGGAACGGCTGGTGGCTGCTACGCCACTTCTCGAGTTTCTCTGGCTTGTTGGGATCAACGCTGTACTCCCCGGCGAGATAGCGATCGAGCTGGTCGGCCAGTTGATCTAGCCGCTGGCGGAGCTGCTGCTTCGCATTGGCAAACTCTGCCGCGTCCATCCCGTACTCGGTCTGCATCTCGTGGAACTTTTGGAAGGCCCGCTCGACGATTTCCGCATCTTCGACGATATGATCCACATCCTCCTTGGCAAAACTGAACTTACCGGCGGCGAGCGTTTTCTTGACGTCCTCGAGAGTGGCAAAGCCGACAAGCGTGTTGCCGGCACGGATGTTGAAGTCGATGTCCGGCAGGGGCTCGAGGTCTTGGGCACAATCTACCTGGGCAACCAGCTTTAGAAACAGCCGAAGTTTGCAGATCTCTACGGCCTCCTCCATGATGTCGACGCCATACAGATTGCCGACAATGATCGACTTCAAGATGAAATATGGCCGATTCGGATGCTGCTCCATTTGGGCCATGACGCGCCGGAAGTCCTCGAACTTCTTGGGTGAGTGGCGCTCTCCGGAACGATCGAGGTCCTCGACAAAGGCCTGCATGCGGTCGAGGCAGGTCTCGTAGAGCGGCTCCAGGATGTTCAGGGCGGCGAAGAGGAAGGCGCCCGAACCGCACGTCGGATCGAGCACGGTCACTTCCCGAATTGCCTGCCAGAAAGCCCGGAGCAGCTCCGGTCCTTCGGAACCGGCAATCACATCCTCAGCAAACTGGCGGATGTCGAGGTTATAGGTAATCAGATCGTTGATCTCGTGGATTTTACCGTTCAGGAGTTTCTCTCGCAGCTCCAGGCAGTGCCGGCGGCGCGCAACGTGCTCGCGCCAGGTTTCAGTCGGCAGGGGGTATTCGGCATCAACCGGCCGATTCCATCCGCCGCGATGGCTAACGTCGTCGAGACCCGCCGAGATCTCCGCTGGGAGCGGGATGATTTCGCCAAACTCGTCGATGACTCCTTTGCGAACAGCAGCGTAAATGTATCGGTCGGGATCGTCCCGAAGCAGACGCCATAGAGCCGAATCACCGTCGAAAGCCACGGCGCACTTCTTCTTCGCTGCATCAAACAGCCAAGGGACGATGGTGTTCTTGCTGATATAGCCGGTGATGTCTTCTTTGGTGTAATAGGCCCCCATCTGCTTCTGATTGATGTACTTCTCAAAGATGTAGCCGAGGACATCGGGATTGATCTCGCGGTCGTTGCGCAGCGGGCGGGTGTCCAGCGTCCATTCATACTGGTCGAAGAAGGCAAAGAGCTTCTCAGACGCTTCATCAGGGATGTCGAGCTTAGGGTATTTCTGCTCAAGCTCGTGCAACTCGAACAGGCCGCCATTAAGATAGGGCACATCGCCTAGGAGCGCCTTCAGATCGGGGTCCAGTTGGCGCTGCTGGGGCCGCTTGTAAAAGCCCTCATGGAACAGTCTCAGAAGGAAGTAGCGATAGAATGTTAGGAATTTCCCCTTGCCCTTGCAGGCCTGGACTTTTTGCAGTCTGTCCTTCAGGTAGTGCGGATTGCCGTCAAGGAAGCCCTTCTTCTGGATGAAATAGACGAACATCAGCCGGTTGAGCATCAGCGACGCATACCACTCCTTGTCGCCTTGGTCCGTGATGCCCTCGATGAACTTCAAAAAGCCTGCGTGTTCATTTTTGAAGCGATCGTAGAATTGCTTGGTGACGCGGTCACGATCAAACGCATCCCGGAGTTTGTGGACCGTACCGGTAAGATCCAGGCCTTCCTCTTCATTCAGAGGGATGACGATGGCATTTAACTTTTGAATGAGGGCAACACCCGATTGGTGTTGCGGATGGAAGGCGTGCTCTCTGTATGCCGCCGGGCGGCCGGGAGCGCGATCGACCCACTGCCAGATCTGCGTGGCCCTGCCGGCGTCGACAAAGATGATGAGGTGCTCATAGGCCGATTTGGTGACTTGCTTCTCAATCTTCCTTCGAATGTCGTACTCGGGGATCTTGCCCTCACTATCTGGCCGGCACTCGAAAATCTGCACGCCCCGTTTCTCGGCAAGGGAGTGCAGGGTGTAGGTTTGACCGCCGACGGTGACATTCAGGCTGGCGGCATGCCGATCCCAGCCCAGCTCCTCTATAAAGAGCTTCTCCAGCTCAAAGTTGCTCAAGTAATGTCGCACGCGGGGCAGGCTGAGCGTCATACTTCATCTTCCCGGGCGAATCTGGCGAGGCCGAGCGAGCAGATGATTCGCGGCTCCTGGGATTCCTCTTCTTCATGAACAATGCATAGCCGGCCTTCTTCGCGCAGCTCGATGACGCGGCCGGCTAGGTCTTCGTCGCTGATCCCGCTGCGGAGCTGGCGGTTGAGGATGTCGATGGCTACCTGACGAAGCGGGTGGTTATATATGTCTTCAATGGCGCGGCGGAGCTGTTGGCTGTCGAACAGAGTGCCCTTGACTTCATCGGCATAGCGCTTGAGTCGTTCGTAGGCGCGGAATCGCGCGCCGGAGGGCCTGCCGAGCTGTCCGCCAACCTGCTTCTCCTCTGCAGCGATCATCTCTACCGCTTTGTGAACGAGCTCGTGGTGACTGTCGCGGCGCGGTATCCCCGGAGTATCGGGTGGGCACTCCGCCGCCTTCAAAATGGCGAACTGCGATTCGGTGACGGACTTTCCCTCCTTATCCAGCCATGCGAGTGCATCCGTTCCCTCCGCCGTACGAACGTAGGCAAGCACGCCCTCAGGCTGACCCAAGGAGGCAATGTGCGGCTTGGTGGAGTAGATGACGTCAGGGAGATCGGGAATGATCTTCTGGAGCGTGGGGTCCTGGTCGATGGCGTTTTTCCAGATCTGATAGGCGTATGAACCCAGATCGACGTCAGTATCCACATCGCCGTCGAGGATGCCTGCCGTTTCGGTAAAGAGGTTGCGCACAACCTCGTCGTTGCGGTCATCTTCGAAGAAGGCTTCGTCCGTGCCGACGACCTCCGCGTTCTCGCGCAGACGCCGGCGGACACGGGCTCGTAGGCTGATGATACGCTCGATCCCATCCGCGGGCAAAAACGTGTAGCAGAGGATTTGCTCAGCTTTCTGGCCGATGCGGTCGACGCGGCCGGCCCGCTGGATCAGCCGGATGATGGCCCAGGGCAAGTCGAAATTAACGACGATTGCCGCGTCCTGAAGATTCTGACCCTCGCTGAGCACATCGGTCGCGACAACAACGTTGAGCTCTTCCTCAGGAAGGACCATGTTCCTCTTATCGTTGCTCTGTGGGCTGAATCGCCAGGCAACCTTTGTCGGATCTTCCGTGTCCCCAGTCGCAGGTGCCAAACGGCTGATGCCGCGAGCCTGCAGTTGCTGTGCAAGATAATAGACCGTATCGGCGAACTGGCTGAATACGATGATTTTCTCTCCCGAGTGATTGCGCACGATCAGATCTCGCAGCTTGTTTAACTTGGCATCAGATTCAGGTCTCCATTCGCCGGACTTTTGTAGCACCGCCAGAAGCGTCGCAACGTCTGATTTCAGATCTTCCCTAAGCTGGGACACGAAACTCTTTGATGGCAGCCAGCGGAACATTCTCTTGAGCGGACCAGCATAGGTTTGATAGACCTCCGCGGCACGTTTGCGAAAATCCTGCTCGTTGCGCAAGCATGCGGCCGAGAAGCTTTCGCCCCCGCCCTGGTCTTCGTTTTCCTCCACAAACAGTTCCGTGTCGCTGTCGTCAAAGCGGGGATCCAGCAGGCTGGCATCCTGGGTGCCGATAGGAATCGGCTGATCATTATCGATCGCATACAGATAGACATAGTTGCGCAAAATATGCCGTTCCACGGATTGGAGAAATGCCTGCCCGCAGCTTTCCAGCCTCTTGAATAGATTTGTGCGGCAGAACCCCATGAGCCGCTTGCCTGCGCGAGACAGGTCGGCAATGATCCTGGCCTCAGCGGCCGTCGGTGGCTCATGAGGATGCTCATCGATATAGTTGCCCAGGCCATATCGGGGGAGATTCAGACTGTTGATGGCATCAACGACAGGAGCCGCGTAAAGCTGAGCATACTGATCCTTCGGATCCTTGTCGTCGATCCTGAACTTGACCGTCTTCGGCAGCCGAGTGGGAAAATAGGAGCGGGTGCCGTCGGGAAATGTCAGATACTTCCGGCCCGTGGCAGTGTCTGTTTCCGCATAGTTATCTTGAATGAAGCTGCGCGTGCGGCGGACGAGATAAAGCCGCATGAGCTCGCGCCAATCGTCGGGATATGCGCTTTTTTCAAATGCCGCCAGCGAGCGCACGGGGCATTGATGGCGGCGCACGAATTCCGTCTCTCCAATCTCGCGAAGCAGGTTTTCAGGCCGGATGCCCACGTCGGCTTCCTCCGAGACGAAGAGCCGCAGCTGATTCGACAAGTCGATGTAGGTCTTGTTGTATGGGGTAGCGGAGAGGAGTATGACCTTGCTCTCGTTTTCCCGGATGTATTCGCGGATGGCACGATATCTCTTGCCTTCTCGATTACGCAGATTCTGGCTTTCGTCGATCACGATGAGCCGGTATCTGCGCAGTTGTGGCAACTCGGCGATTACGCGGCTCATCGACAGCACCTTGGCGCGTAGCCGATACTGGGTGCGATAATCCTCCCACATCGAGATCAAATTCTTCGGACAGATGATGAGCGTTTCCAGATCGTAGTCGTCCTCGAAGATGCGGGCCACGGCAGTCGCCATGAGCGTTTTCCCAAGTCCTACCACATCGCCAATCAGGACGCCGCCGCGCTTGTTGAGGTGGTGAGCAGCGATCTTGACGGCAGCGATCTGGAATTCGAACAGCTTATTCGCCAGATCGCCCGGAAGCCGGAACTCGGTGAGTCCCGTTCGCGCTTCCTGCGAGAGGTGGTAGGCGATCTTCAAATAGATGTGATACGGCGGCAGTATGGTTTCGCGCGCCCAGCTTTCCTCGATGATCTCTAGCAACTCTTCCGAGATATCAACACACCACCGATCGTCCCAGCGGTCCTCAAACCAATGGGCCAGCTTCTGACACGCATCTTGGTCCAGAACATCAATGTTTAGTTCGCCTTGTTGGCAGAGACCGGCAAATGTGAGATTGCTGCTGCCGAGATAGCCAATCGTTGGATTGATGGGATCCTGCCGGAAGAGCAAATAGAGCTTTGCATGGAGAGGATGTCGAAGGAAGAGCTTTACAGCCAGCTTCTTTGATTGGATCTGGGCTGCAAGCCGGCGAAGCCCGGATTCATCCTGGCTGGTGGGAATACCAATCATGAGTTGATTCCGGAACTCCTCCGCCAGCTTCTTCTTGAGACGAATGGCCGTCTGATTGTTTATCGTACTGCCTGTCTTCAGTACGCTCAGGGCCTCCCGCAGGTCTTCCTGTGGCAGCCGCTGCATTCCCACCAACAAGCGGCAACAGTGCTCGGGACCACCCGGCCAGGGCTCCAAGTACTCGTCGATGGCTTTCCACCCTCTGAGATTGAAGTAGCCCACGCAGAAATCCGCTCGGTACCCAAGCCCGAGTGTTTCCCGCAGGGCCGGCAGAAAGGATTGGTCAATGTTATCGAAGATCCGTGGCATACGAGTTTTCCACGGCGCCGAACCCAGCTTGCTCCCGCCACTCAGGCTTCTTCGGAAAGGTGCAACGCTGGTGCTCGAGGCTAGACATTGGATATCCGGTGCTTGGGTTAGGTGAATAGGAACTAGTACTTCTCACCCCATTACTCAGTCTAATAGGTTCCACCCATACAAATCCACAGTAACCTGCTCTTCGAGGCGACGACGGTGATTTGCGCGACTTAACGCCTGACAACCCAAGCTGTCTGGGCCAGGATGGAACTTGGAGGAAAGACAAACATGAAAAGCGAGCACACTACACGCACTGACCTCGATTCTGCGCGGCCTGTTCCCAGTCCGTCGCAGATACGCCAGCAACAGCAACAATCATCGATAGACAGACTTTGTCATACGTGCGTTAGTGGAGGCGTAGGGGGATTTTTGGCCGGCGGTCAGCCCGAGAAACATAGCTTCGAGCGCTAGCTGGCGATTCAAATTGCGAAAAAGAGCTAGCTTCAGCTCCTTGAGCCGCTCGATCGCCGAGATAACCACATCGCGGGGAACCGCTTGTCCGAGACGTTTGAGCTCCTCGAGCAGGTCCAGCTGCCCGATGCGCTCCGGCGCCACCTGGGCGTAATAGACATCTTGGACGATGGCCGCCGCCGACTCTAACCAAAGCTGGAAATTCTCTTTCTCCTTGGCAACATCCGCCGCCAGTGCGCTTGCCGCCGAGAACCTGCCCTTGGTAAGGAGCAGCGTGACAAACTGCAGAGCTAGTGCACGAACCTCTTTGTACTGGTCGGTATTGAAGGAAAGCGCGATTCCCAGGCTCCCGCTGCTGAAAATAGACGCAAGATGCGCCTCGTCTGGCGATCGCCTTTCTCTTTTTGTCAAGCACTCCTCGATCAGGCGTTGAGGAATTCCTCCAAACTGGAGCATGCGCGACCGGGAGCGGATGGTGTCGAGAAGGACATAAGGATTCGTCGTGACAAGAATGATGATGGTGCGGCTCGGAGGCTCCTCGAGAGTCTTGAGCAGGCTATTGTGCGCTTCCTGCCGCATTTGATCGGCCGGATCCAGAATCACCACGCGGTAGCGCGCTTCAAAGGGCTGATACGCGATCTCCGCAATCATGCCTCGAACCTGATCGATGCCGATGGTGGTCTTCTCCGGCTCGATGATGCGGATGTCAGGATGCCGCTGCATCCGGGCCATGCAGTTCGCACAGGTGCCGCAGTATCCTTTTTCAAGAGTCAGGCATTCTTTGTAGCGTGTCCCGATAACGGCCGCAATTCTTCTGCACACCGCACACGTTCCGCACCCACTCTCCCCTTTCGGCAACGGGCAGTTGAGGTATTGCGCGAGCAGGACGGCAAGCGTGCATTTCCCGACACCTGCAGGCCCCGCAAAGATCATGGCATGGGGCAGTCGATCCTGTTGGATCGCGCGGCGCAAAATCTCCACGACACGCTCATTGCCCAGGAACGAATTCAAACTCAAAGGTGCTTTCATCTCTCTATCGGGCGGGAACGAGCCAATGCTCGAGCCGGGGAATGATTCGCACGAAGACTTCGTCCGGCGTCCCGAGTGCGGATACCACCGTGATTCTGTTAGGCGATCGGGCAGCCAAGCCAAGATAGGCTGTTCGAACATCCCGGTGGAAAGAGAGATCCTCCGCCTCGAACCTTCCCTCCGCACCCGCCGCCGGAATCCTCTCATTACGCAGGCGTGCGCGCGCCAGCCCCACCTCGGGAGCCAAATCGAGGAGTACGGTGGCATCGGGCTCACGGATGTTCAGCAGTCGCGCGAGCGCGTCGATCGTTTCGAGCGGCACGCCACGGGCCGCCCCCTGATAGGCACGGGTTGCATCGTGATAGCGATCCGAGATCACCAGGAGACCGCGGTTCAGCGCCGGCTCAACGATCTCCTTCAGATGCTGGTACCGGTCCGCGAGGTAAAGCAGGAGTTCGCCCATTGGCTCACGCGGAGCGCCGCCGGTTCCCAGAAGGACCTGTCGAACCGCCATGCCGAACGCGGTTCCGCCGGGCTCGCGCGTCACCAGGCAGGCAATCCCCCGCTGCTGCAGATAGGCTTCTGTTCGGCTTATCTGCAAGCTCTTGCCGGAACCTTCAATCCCTTCGAACGTGATGAACATTCCCGGACCTTGCTTCATTGAAAAAGGTCATCTATTGAAGACTGGGAAATGTGGCGACAAGAGAGGATGTAGGGGCACGGCGCGCCGTGCCCCTACCCTTGCTCGATTTTGTCACTCCATAATCCAATTCTTGATAGAATTCCGACTGGGAGAGTAACAAAGGACCCGTTGCAAGACAACGTCCAATCGGCCGCACCTGTGAATAACATCGCACAAAACCTGCAGAGGATTCGAGATCGGATCGCAGATGCCGCCCTGACCTGCGGGCGAATTCCAGGCGAGATAACTCTGCTCGCAATCAGCAAAACCTTCCCGATAGAGATCATCTCACAAGCTATCGCGGCCGGACACTGCCAGTTTGGCGAGAACCGCGTCCAGGAGGCAGAAGGGAAAATACTCGCGCTGCGCGGCGATTCTCGGCTCGAATGGCACCTCGTCGGCCACCTGCAGTCAAACAAGGCACGCAGGGCGGCGGAGCTTTTCGATGTGATCCATTCCCTCGATAGCATCAAGCTGGCCATGAGGCTTCACGAGGCCGGTCTCGCCCGCAACAAGCCAATCTCCGTTCTTCTTCAGCTTGACCTGGGTGAAGAAGAGACCAAGTTCGGAGTCGAGCGCAACCAGTTCCCCGGTCTTCTGGCGTCTGTCTGCGAACTCCGTGGAATTCAGTTGAATGGCCTGATGACGATACCTCCTTATTTCGCGAATCCCGAACAAACGCGGCCATTCTTCCAGGAACTCCGGCGGATGAGGGATTCGCTCGAACGGGAACAGCCGGGTTGCCTCGGACAGCGGCACCTCTCCATGGGCATGAGCCACGATTTCGAGGTCGCCATACAGGAAGGTGCAACCATCGTGCGCATCGGAACCGCTATTTTCGGGGAACGCCATTATGAGTGATCCGCGCTGGCGCATCCGGCAGACAGATTCTGGACTCGAGGTAGCTCTCCATGTTCAGCCGCGGGCACGGCGCGACGAAATCGTCGGCGTACACAATGGCGCATTGAAATTGAAGGTCTCGGCACCCCCGGTCGATGACGCGGCAAACCGCGCTGTCATAGAGTTTTTCGCCGCGCTGCTCGATGTGCCAAAGACGCGCCTGCAAATCGTCGCGGGCTTGAAATCCAGGGAGAAGGTACTGAGAATCGAATCTGTCTCCATAAGCGATTTCTGTCGCCACTTTCCAGGCCTCTGACCACAGAGTCACAGAATCCACGGAAAAACTTTTTCACCTTTTCATCACCTTTTTCTTGATTCTTATTGGGCCTCTGGTAAAATAGTGAATAAAAGGTGAATCCCGTGTGGATCCTCCTGAGCAAAGCATGTGAAAATATTGTGAAAGGGATCTGTATTTGCTTGGGCTAATCATAGCGAAAACAACACTTAGGGCTCGCGCAAGAATTAATTGGCATTTTGGCGCGAGCGCCGGGTGGGCAGATGCGAGGCGCCGCGACGCAGGCGATGTCGGTGTACATCGTCGAGGAGCGGCAACGAAGCAGATGCCCACCCGCCGCCGCGCCCTTTCAGGCTGCGGCCCGCAGGCCCGCTGACTTTGTTGCTCGCTCCTCACATCCCACCCCGGGTATAGCTCGTCGCTCGCGCCTCGCCAGCGGGCCTGGGGGCCAGCAGCAAAATGCCAAGTAATTCTTGCGCGAGCCCTTAGGCCGATTGTGTTTAGCCAGGCGTCCCTGTGGAAAAGTATGCTCAGGATGTCGAGGAAGGGAGGGAGGGAAAATCATGAAGAGCACTTTTCAGCCTGGGCTCAAGCCCTCGACGAATCTTCTCTCAGAAAACGGAATGCAGGTGCTGGCCGCACGCTACCTCAAAAGGGACGCCGAGGGAAAACCAGTTGAATCACCCCAGGATCTGTTTTGGCGCGTAGCGCGAGAAGTTGCCGTGGTTGACTCAAGCCATGACGGCGGTAGTACGGCTGCTGCCTCGGCTCAGGAATTCTTCGAAGCGATGAAGCGCCTCGAGTTCCTGCCCAACTCGCCAACCTTGATGAATGCGGGACGGGATCTCCGTCAGCTTTCGGCCTGCTTCGTCCTCCCAATTGAGGACTCGCTGGACTCCATCTTCGAGACGGTCAAGAACACAGCGCTGATTCATAAGAGCGGCGGAGGAACGGGATTCTCCTTCTCGCGCATTCGCCCCAAGGGAGACCGAGTCCGAACCACGCAGGGAGTCTCCAGCGGGCCGGTATCCTTTATGCGTGTTTTCGACGCAGCCACCGAAGCGGTGAAACAGGGCGGGGCCCGGCGCGGTGCGAACATGGGTGTGCTGCGCGTCGATCACCCCGACATCCTGGAATTTATCAGCGCGAAATCAAACGGCCGCGATTTGAAGAATTTCAACATCTCGGTGGCCGTCACCGACAGGTTCATGGAAGCCGTGGAAGCAGGCGCGTGCTATTGCCTGGTGCACCCGGTAACCGGTGAGTCTGCAGGGCATCTCAATGCCGCCGAGATCTTCCGCAGAATCTGCCGCAGCGCTTGGGAATGCGGCGATCCGGGAATCATCTTTCTGGACCGCATCAATCGAGACAATCCGACTTCCGATCTCGGTAACATCGAATGCACAAACCCGTGTGGAGAGCAGCCCCTTCTTCCCTATGAGTCCTGCAACCTCGGATCGATCAATCTTGCAAAGATGACAGATGTAAGCCAGGGACGAACTGTCGTGGACTATACGCATCTGGCGCGCACTGTGCGAATGGCGGTTCACTTCCTGGACAACGTGATCGACGCGAATGACTATCCGCTTCCGGAAATTGCCGCCGTCACTCGCGGGAACCGCAAGATAGGGCTGGGGGTCATGGGCTGGGCCGACCTGCTGATTCAGCTTGGCATTCCGTATGATTCGGAGCAGGCATTGACCCTGGCGGAAAAAGTCATGGGCTTTGTCCAAAGGGTTGGTCATCGCGCATCCTGCGAGCTTGCGCGCCACAGGGGCTCTTATCCGAACTTTTCCCGTAACTGCGGAAGGGAGGCGGGGCATCGAATTCCCCGGAGAAACGCCACAGTAACCACTGTGGCGCCCACAGGCACCATATCCATAATCGCGTCATGCTCCAGCGGAATCGAGCCGCTTTTCGCGTTGAGCTACTTGCGAAAACACGTGCTTGACTGCGGTGAGATGCAGGAGATCCATCCGGGATTGATGGGAGAACTCTCTTCCCTGGCACTGGCCAGACCCGAAATCATGGAGGAGATCCTCAAAACCGGATCCATTCAGCACATCTCCGAGCTTCCGGAGGAGATGCGCAGGCGCTATGTCACGGCGCTGGAAATCGCGCCGGAGTGGCATGTGCGCATGCAGGCGGCATTTCAGAAATACTCCGACAACGCCGTTTCCAAGACTGTAAATCTTCCCTTCGCAGCTTCACCCGCAGACGTGGAAGCCGTGTACCGTCTCGCGTTCCGGCTGGGATGCAAGGGAATCACTGCATATCGAGATCGATGTCGCGATGCCCAGGTACTGAATATCGGCTGCACCGCCTGCGCCTGAAATCTGTCACGAATTTCCTGGAGCGGCATAGCCGCAACCAATTGGCTTGGTGTCCTCGGTGCTCTTAATGTCTTGGAAGAAACAACATCTGGGTTGGATATTGCCTGCTGCCTGCTTGAGACTACAGTCAAGGGTCTCTCGATACTAATTGGATGCCACCATTTCGGTTGCGGCCGCTGGAGCGCGCTAGGTGTTTGGGGTGAGGGATTCAGGCTTTTTCGCCTTCCGGTTCATCGTCATCCACCAGCCGCAATGGTGCCTCGCGGCGGCGATGCTCCTCGAGGATTTGACGTGCCTCCTGCGCGAAGGCAGCGGGAACAAAAATGCGGATCTCTCCGAGACCGTCTACCGATGCCGGATAGATGCGGTGGGGAAGCTCCGAAGCGTAGTGACACGGGATGCAATAACTCTCCAGGAGGCTCTTGATGACCGAAGCCTCGCTGTCCGTCCACGTTCTGGCAACAATGACCGGAGCCGCCTTGTCCATTTCTGCCGTGACGCCCTCTATTTTATCGTAGGCTTCTTGTGAAAGGCCTGGAACTCGTATGTCACGCCGATAGTGATCCCGGAATCAGGGTCGAATTCTTTGAGTCCCGCGATTCCCGCTATATCCCATTGGAAGGATCCGGTACGAATCTGCAGGCCGCCGCGCACGACCGCCTGATTCTCGTTCCCCACCCGATGGAGTGGCCCCTGCCGCCCGTTGATTTCCCCGACCAAGTTTATCTTCTTGTTCATAGGGAGGATGATGGCGAGGCCGTACGTGAGGGGATCCGTCTGCCGACCAACAACGACGGGGTTTCCGAGGATTGCCATTCCTATGTTGCCGAGCACCTGGGCACGGCCGATGTGTTTCGTGAGCAGGATGCTGGCGTAAAACTCCGTCTGGTCTGTGCCCAGACCGCTGGGGTGCTTGGCGTTTGGCAGCTCCACGGCAAACTTGAAAGCCAGTGCAGGACGCATCCCTTTCTCCGGCGCGAGCCTCAACTTGGAGGCCAGAACGAGATCTCCAAAGTCGTTGGTTGAGTTCCCGGTGAAGCTTGGCGGAAACGGGACGGGCGTGCTACGGCTGGACACCGAAAGAAAGTCCTGGAACACACCGGAAATCTGGAACTCGGCATATTCGCCGACACCAACGTGGATGCTGGCCACTCCAAACCGTGACAGATCTCCTTCCAGCCCGGAGAGCGAGTAGCGTTGTTTCTGCAGGAATTCCAGCCCGAACTCGGTTCGCACAAGCCCGGTGCCGGCGAGCTCGGCATCATCCGTCTTGAGAGGACGCTGCTGCCCCCTGAGCGGTGACGCAGACAACCAGATACAACCTACGAGCAGCGGAAACCAGCGGCGCACTTTCACCCCCAGGTCTGATTGTGAGCTGTGGGCTCTAAAATAACACACCACCGAGACATGGGAATTGACGATTTACGATTGACGATCGCCCATCAGGGTTTTTCAATCGTGAATCGTCAATCTGCAATCGTCAATTTGTGTTTCTGTGTCTCTGCGATGAACTGAATTACGGCGAGAACTGCAAGAGCGGCGGTCTCGGCACGCAATATTCTCGGACCGAGGCTGAAAATCCGGAAGCCGGCACGGCCGGCTTCCTCGACCTCGCCGGGGTCCCAGCCTCCCTCCGGCCCGGTGCAAATCAGCACTCGATCCGTCAGAGAGCATGCGCCGCGCCAGGAAGTGGCCGCCCTCTCGTAAAACAAGAGCCTAGTGGTGGAGGGGGGCTGCTCAAGAGAGAGGAGCTCCTGGAACTGAACCGGCGCACGGACCTGCGGGATGGTGAGCCGGCGGCATTGTTTCGAGGCTTCCCGGACAATCCGATGCCAGCGCTGCAGGCGCGATTCGACCCTGCTCCGCGGAACACGGATTTCGCTGAACCGGGTCGCTACAGGGATTATTTCATCGGCTCCCAGTTCGGTCGCCTTCTGCAAGATCCATTCGAACCGGTCCGACTTAATCAGCGCCGGGGCCAGCGTGATCCAAACGCGCGATTGTTCGGGCAGGGGAAGCTCCTCAAGCCCCTCGATACGGATATGCGTGCCGTGAACCTGGACTTTCCCGAGATAGCCGCATCCTTCCCCGTCGAAGACCTCGACTACCTCGCCGGCTTTCAGCCTCAGCACATCGCGCAAATGATGGACTTGATCAGGAGGAAGTGAAGCAACCCCGTCGCGAATCTGCTCGCGGGGGACGAAAAAGCGCCTTCGAGACATTGAATTGATTGATCCATCCATCGGGCCCTTGAATTGAGTCATTGGTGATTGAGCCACCGAGCAATTGGAAAAACCCAAAACCGCAAATCCGCTTTTGAAGCGGAAAAGTGCAACAAGCGGTTTTTTTCAATGGCTCAATGACCCGATGGCTCGATCACTCAATTCAATGGCCCGATGGCTCAATCACCAATGACTCAATTCGGGGGTGCTGCAAAAACCAAATGGGGGTATGCACATGACTCCAGTAACTAGCGATGTTACGACCCCAACCTGGGCTGAAAGGAATCCTCGGCGATTCTTGGCGTCTTTGAGCCTTTGCGGTGGTTTTTTATAACCCCACCACAAAGACGCAAAGGCGCGAAGATTCGCAAAGGCTCATCTGGCTCAGACCGGACCGTTCAGGCAGTCCTTACTGGA
>Ga0315277_10001493_pt1 | contig 34084 bp, 23 predicted proteins | sample YL17G05_15_MG_FD_203695 | JGI IMG/M metagenome (GOLD analysis project Ga0315277, IMG submission 203695) | Sediment microbial communities from Yellowstone Lake, YNP, Wyoming, USA - YL17G05_15 | ecosystem: Environmental > Aquatic > Freshwater > Lake > Sediment | place: USA: Wyoming | collected...
GCTCAAATACTCATACATGGGGTCGTGCGGGGTGGCATGCACGAGATGAAAACGCGTATCTTCGGCATTGAGATAAAGACGCGCCGGCAATTGACGCAAGTAGGCCATGGCATCAGCACTGAGCAGAGGTCGAAAGTGCTCGCGCGTCGCCACCGAGAGGGCATAGGAAAGAGGAGAGCTGCGGCAGTCGGCCCCGGTTGCCATCGCATGGTCGTGATTTCCGCAGACCGCGATTGCTCCCCTCTCACGCAGCCGCAGGATCGCTTGCTCCGGCGCCGCACCGTAGTCGACAATGTCTCCCATTACGACCAGGCGGTCGTAGGCTTCATCGATGGCTTCGAGCGCGTCGATGTTGGCGTGTATGTCCGCAAGAATCAAGTAACGCATGGTCCATCCCCCGCATCGACAAGCATACCCCCCGCCGGTGCGTCACATGTGATGAGGTCCTATTGGCCTTAAAGCATGAGGCGCTCCGGCGCTCGTTAATGACAGAGGAGGAGGTGAACGCTCAATGGCGCGGCCTGACTCTCCTTGCGGGAAACGCAAATCTTGCACTACCTTGGAACGATAGAGACAGATTCTAAAGAGTGCGGAGCCGCCTCAGTGGACCGCAGGTTCGTGCGGAACGGGATCGACTCCGCCCCGGGCGAATTGAGAAGCCCTCTTGGGATAGTGCATCTCGATTTTCTCGCCTGGGCTCTCACCGGAAGGTCTCCATATCAGGCAATCGTCGTCCATCGCCTTCATCTCCCAGTGCGCGCGAGCGAGTGAGACTACCCTAGTTCCGTACTCGAGATTCCGCACGCCGTCGGTGTCCTCGACTAATATCCAGCGGAATGGGGTCTGGACCGCCATCTGCTGAGGTGTGAGGGTATGCACGTGCTTCCGCAGAAACCCTCGCAGGGATGTTACGCGCGGTTGGTAGATGAGCGATTCGACGGATTCGTTCGGACCTAAATGCAAATCGAGCAATCGGCGGTAAAAGTGCCTATCGCGCTGGGCTGGATGAAACAGGGGGTCTTCGGTCCCTTCCTCGGAGCCGGAAGCAATACCCCATACTCGCAGCGTTCTGTTGAGATAGGTGCGGAGCTTTGGCAGGGCGCAAGAATGGAACTCAATCCGGACTTTGGTGCGATCGCCTCCTCTGTTTCCGAGCAGGCAGACCCAAGCCAGGAGTAGCGCCTCACCCTCCTCCACAAGAATCACGTTACGGTAAGGATACGAGTGATAGACCATGCTGCCGTCGGGGGGACTCTCAAAGATCATCATCCTGTCTTCTGAATCGAACAAAAGCCAGGATCTCTCTTCGTTCTTGTGCCTCCGATCCCGCTTCCATGGAGGCACGTATAAAAACGTCTTGCCGGGCGGCAATTCGAGGCCGTACTGCCGCAGAGCCGCCCGCCACCTCGTGTCGAGCTGGTCGGGCGACTCCACGGTCCAAGGACGATCTACCCACTCCATGGCATCCCCTGGGAGAGAGACTCCGCCGCTTAGGAAAGCGGATTCTCAAATACGCCGGAGGCGCCCAGCTCGGCTTCGATCTCCACGCGTGAATCGAGTGTTTCCATGGCATGCACAGATGCCATATGCAGTGGGGATGATGAACCAGAGAAGGTCATCGTTCCAGCCTTCATATCACGCCCTTCCTCCGCAAAGAAAAACCCCACCTGATGCATCCATCTGGTGGGGTTCTTCCTGTTTCTTTCGCTATCACCCCTACCCGTGGGTGGCCTCGGGGTAGGAGTTATCAGGCGCTCTCGCGGCCGGTTATGGCGAACTCCATCGCCAGTTCATATCCTACCAGTCAATGTAAGACTGAGCAAGCTGTTCAGCTCCGCGTGCTCCATGCCACCGCAAAGATGCGCGAAGCTAGCCAGAGGGGGATGAAAAGCGAGGACTCCGAGACCTTCAACAATTGACAGTGCGCGATGCGCGCGATAACCTATGATATCGAGGCGATGGAGTTCGCCCTTAACCATCTCCGGGTCATCTGAGATTGATAACTCCTATTCAGGCGGCGACCTGGAAGGAGTTTGTTATCCCTGCCGGGACGGCCGCCAGAAGGCATCGCGATGGCAGGGCTGAACGAGAATCATAAGCGCAAGATCCTCTCCACACTCCGGTATGCCGACAAGTTGCTGGGCGACAGCTTGCACGTGTTGGCACCATCATCCCGCTCCCTTTTCTCCCGCTATGTCGACGATATTTTACCCGCCCAGTATCACTGGGTAGAAGACTACGCGGAAAAGATCCGCGAGCAGATGGGCAGGTTACTTGAACGGTTCGAAATCGAGCGCCGCCCGCCAACCACATTGTCGAGTTGGACGCTGCGCACCAATCTCATCACGCTCGATATAGCGCTCGAGGACATCTATCCCGAGCAGATGCGCGGCTATGGAGAAGTGGACGCTGCCGCAGCCGGAGACCTGTCTTGGAGCATTCAGGAAATCCGCAGGCTTGTAAGCCAACTGCAGGCTTTTCTCTCCGAGGCTCGCGACGCCGAAGGAAGGCTGCGTACTCGGGTGCTCACGGAGTCCTCGCTGGGCAGGTTGGTGGATCGCATCGGCCAGATCATCGCCCGCCATGGACTCGTAGAGTTCCTTCCATCCTTGAATTCAATAGTCCGAAAAATCGAATCCCACCGCTACGAGGTAGCCGTTTTTGGGCGTGTCAGCTCCGGAAAATCGTCGCTAATCAACAGGCTGCTCGAGATCGAGTTGCTGCCAGTGGGCACGACGCCGATCACGGCGGTCCCGATCCATATCATCGCCGGGTCCGAGCCGCGGCTGTGGGTCTCCTTCCTGGACCGGCAGCAGGAGTTGCCTGTGGATCGACTCCCGGAATTTGCGACCGAACAAGGGAATCCCGCCAACATGAAGAGGGTCGTCGGGCTCGAGGTTGCGGTTCCTGCGAAACGGCTTCAGGAAGGGGTCGCTTTTGTCGACACTCCTGGCATCGCCTCTCTCGCAACCACGGGCACACAGCTTTCCTATGCCTATCTGCCTGATTCGGACCTGGGTTTGGTGCTGGTGGACGGCCACTCGGCAGTCGGACGCGAAGACTTGGACCTTCTCCGATCGCTGCATGCCGCGGGAATCCCTTCGAAGGTCCTGATAAGCAAGTGCGATCTTCTCTCTCGCCCGGATATCGACAGGATTCTAGCTTATACACGCGGTGTGATTGCCGAACACCTTGGTATCTCTCAGGAGGTCATACCAATCAGTTCTGTGGTATCGTGGGCATCGACGGTAGACCATTGGTTCGAGAATACCCTGTCGCCTCTGCTGAAAAAATCGCGCGAGTCGCTGGAAGTATCTTTGGACCGCAAGGCTCAATCGTTGCGAGAGTCGCTGCTTGCGACCTTGGAGATGAAGGCTAGTCGACCCGGCGAAGAAGCCAGTGAGACACGGGATATTGAAGGAATTGTCCGTCCGCTGGACGAGAGTTTGGAGGAGTTTAAGCAGCGCTGGGAACAGCAATTGGACTCCGTCGCCGACTGGGCAGAGGAGATTCTCGATGATGCGTCGTCAGTAATGGCGCGAGTAAGCGCGGCTTCGAATGAGCGCGGGAATATTCCAGCCAGCGCGGCTGCGGAGGCAGTGATCCATACGGTGGCATCCCGTTGCCACCCTCTCCTGCAGGAGTACGAAGTACTCTCCGAGCGAATGAAAACGGTGCTTCACGAACTAACAGGAAACGCATCATTCGCGGGGCCAGCGGAGAACTTCGAGATCCCACGCCCTTCGGCGCTGCCATCGCCTGTTGTATCTCCTTTGGACGGCATTACGATATATCAGCCGGGGCCTCTCGCGAGGATCAGCCAAGCTGCGCGCATCCGGCATTTTCGAAAAGAACTGGACGAAAAAGCGGGGGCCCAGGTGCAGAGGATCTTGGAGGAGCTGCGTCCGAGGCTTAGGCATTGGTTTCGGGCGACGGTGAGCGCACTCGAAGAGAGTTATCGTGCACAAACAGACCCCCTGCGGTATCGAAGCTCACCGAGGGCGTCCGGACAGTCCACGGGAAGTGAAGACGGGCTTCGGGAAGACATCGAGTTTCTCCGGGGTTACGAATCCGGCGACAATACGCGTGGAGTCCCGGGCGCATCCGACTCCATGGTGGCGGAAGCTCGGAAAACCTGAATGAATGCACTCCCAGGCGGCAGAGCGGTTGAAATCGATGGCCCGGAGGAGTGACAATTTGATGGGTGTTGGAGTTCGCCCCTAACCGCTCCCCGATGGGGGGCAGATGACTCCTACCAGGGGTTTCTTTCGTGGAAATCATCTGGGAAGCAAACCACAGCTTCACTCATGATCTGCCGGCACGACGCCGGCGGTCAGTTCGTGAGGTTAGGAGCGATGGCAGCCGCCTCGCCTGATGCAATCGATGCGAAGATTCACCTCCTGGTAGCGCGCTTGAGTTCGCTCCGTGAAGGGGAGGCCGCTGCCCTTGAGCTCATCTCTTGCGGACTGGCCGCCATCGGACCGCTGCGTGAGCTACTGCTGTCCGGAAATCCCAGCAATGTCTTCGAACCCAGGCGCCGCGTCGTGGAAGTTCTGGCGCACCTGGGCGCCAGGGAGACACTGATCGAATACCTCAAGGTCAGGAAGAACATACCAGATCCGGAGGTGCGCCTCGGGGAAGAGGCTGTGGAAGCGGCGGCCGCGCGTGCGCTGGCCGCGTTTCAGACAGAAGAGGATTTCCGCACACTGCTGGAACTGGCGCGCACGCGCCCTTCGGCGGGGATCCTGGAAGCGCTCGGTGAGTTCGGCCGCATCGAAGCAGTCCCCTACCTCGTGATGGCACTAGAAGACGATATGTGCCGCCCCTTCGCCGAGAGAGCTCTTCAAAAACTGGGCCCGCCGGGCCGGCCGCAGCTTCTCCAGGCCGCGATCACACCTTCTCCTTCACACGAATATGAGAGTCCTTCGAGTCTTCGGCGCCGCCGCGGCGCTTTGAGCGTTCTTTCGGAGATTGGAATCGAGAGCGAGGAGTGGCCGGTTTTGCGTCCTTTGCTGGACGAGCACGATCCTGTCATTCTCGTCACCGCCTCCAAGATCGGATCGAGATTCGAAAGCGGGGAGAGCCTGACGAAAATCCTCCGGCGTCTCCTCGCGGAGCTGCCCAAGCTCGACTGGTTGATGCTGGGGGAAGCCGAAGCGTTGCTGGTGAATCTCGCTGGCGCGGCAAGACCTTGCCTCGACGAGGAAATCGCCCGCAGGACGCCCGCGTCGGAATGCATCGTCTTGGATCCGATCCTCGCGTTGCTCTTACGAATCCGGCGGAAGATCGAGAACCCGCAGGATGTGGGGCCTAAAGCGCAGTAGCTTCTGCTGAGGCGCTGAACCGGGCCGAAGTAGGGGGTTGAGGAATGCTGCTGGGCAGAGAAAGAGAGTTGACGAAAATGGTCGAAAACATGCAGCGGGGAGTTCACACCCTGGTCTTCGGACCCCAAGGCTGCGGCAAGAGTGCGTTGCTGCAAGAGGCTGCCTTCCAACTGAAGCAAAGTCGCCCCACAGGGATGCGCGCCATCTACGTTCGCGACTGCAGCCAATGCAGGAGTCTGCTTGAGGAAGCGCTATCCAATCTCCCGCAGGAAACCAGGAGTGCAACTCGAAGACCGCTTCATTCAACCTCTCGAGTGGAGGGCTGGATGCGTGTTCAGGATCTGCGCGATAGGCTTTTCAGCGCCGTCCGAAAAGGACGCGCGTGCCTGCTTTTAGACCACCTGCCTCCGCTCCACCACAGAATGCAACGCCTTCTGGAACTTCTGGAGGAGCGCTTTACCCTAGCCTGCGCAGCGACCGCGAGCCGCGCCGGCTACGATCTTTACTACTGGAGGTTCGACAAGATCGAGCTGGGAGATTTACAGGTAGATGTCGCGCTACGTTGGGTTGAGGAGGAGTTGGGCTGCCTGAGATATGCCGGCTCACTCCGGGGCGCCATCGCCAGGGAAGTTGTTCGTTTGGCAGGCGGGAATCCGGGTTCAATATCAGAAACTCTAAACGTCATCCGCTCGCAACCTCGACCTTTGGATGACCCCATTCGCGTGCGGCGCATGTTCATAGATGGACGCATGAATCGTTACTTCCGCTCGAGCCGGTGGCGACTTGGGAGGGACGGGTGATGATCACTGAAAAAAACGCGATGAATTTCAATCCCGATGACGGAGAAACAGGTGCGCCCGCGGGAAGGCCTTGCGGCGAGGGGAGTGGACTCCCCGCATATGCCCGGATAAAACTGGAGATCGCAGATATTCTCATCTCCGCGACACGAATCGCCCGCGAGGACAAGGATGATGAAAACGAAGAGCGAGGGCGGAGGCTCCTGGCAAGGATTGCGGAGGACCGATTCAACCTCGTGGTAGCCGGCCAGTTCAACACAGGGAAGAGTTCCCTCATGAACGCGATTCTAGGCCGGAAACTCCTGCCGGTTGGAGTCCTCCCGATGACCTCGGTCATCACGACGGTGCGCTACGGCAATCGCGAACGCATGCAGGTCCAGCGGGAGGGCCGGCAGGATCCCCAAGAAGAGCCACTCGCCAAACTTGGCGAATATGTAACCGGGTGTGCAACCTCCGGCAGCCAGGCGCGGGTCACTTCGGTGGAGGTCGAGCTTCCATCGGAGATTCTGCGCCGGGGATTTTGCTTTGTTGATACGCCGGGCGTGGGCTCGACCGTGACCGAAAACACGGCAACGACGATGGAGTTCCTTCCCGAAGCAGACGCGGTTGTCTTCGTCACCAGTTTCGAATCCCCCTTGAGTGAGGCCGAGCTTGCCTTCCTGCGAACCGTAAATTCGCATGTCCGGAAGATATTCATCGCAGTCAACAAATCGGATTTGGTTACCGCCAATGAGCGAGAGGATGTCCTGGCGTTTCTGAGGCGGCGTATTTCTCAGGAGCTGAAAACCGAGGAGGTCCGCCTCGTCGCGGTCTCCGCTCGCGACGCCCTTGTCGCAAAGCTGAATAACCGGTCTGATCTGCTGGACGCCAGCGGGCTGAAGGATCTCGAACAATCCCTGGTTGATTTTATGACTCGCAAAAAGGCGGAGGAATTCCTGAGGCGGCTGGCGGATCGGACATTCAACCTGTTGGACAGGCAGAAGGCAGAAATGGCTGTTCTGACGAGCGCATCCCGGGATCCGGCGGCGGCTGCGGCGCGCCGGCAGAAACTCGATGAAGAAGTGGATCTCCTCCGCCGCATGTGCGGCGGGCTGGTTGAAGATCTTCGGCTGAGAATCGATTCAGAAGTAGGGCGGAGATTCGAGGCGGATCTCGGAGTGTGGCGCGCCGGGTGCCGGCCTGAGATGGTCGAGGCGATGAGGTTACCCCTGGCACCAAGCCACATCCGTGGCGCGTTCCGCCATCTCAACGATGTAGCCATCCAAGTTCGGTCGATCGCTGCTAAAAGGCTCGAGAGTTGGCACAAGGAACTGCGGAAGGACTTCGTGCGCAACCTGTGGGAACTCGAGGCCGAAGATCTGGAGCGCATGTCGCGACTGCCCGAGGAAGTTTCGAGGACAGCACTCGCACTGTTCGGTCTTTCTCTTCCGGAATCGTCCGAGATATCGGATAGGAGTGGACAGAATGTAAGTTGCACCGTTGCTTTAGAGAAAGCCCGGTTCGAGTGGAAGGCTCCGCGATTCGCTATACTGCACGCGATTCCATTAGAGTGGCTTCGGAACAGCATTCTGCGTCGCTGCGAACGGACTCTCGACCAGGCACTCGACGCCTGCCGCAGGGATGTCCTGGATATCCTCGCCAGGGCGGCAGTTACATGGATCGATGATTTCGCCCGGGAGATTGGCATTCGAATCACGGCGAGAGTATCGCGAGTTCAACATCTCCTGAACGGGCAGGGCAAGCCAGAGAAGCTGGAGACCCTGGCGACGCTTAAGAACCGGATGGTGGCAGTTATGAGTGTTCTTTCAGGATTCAAGCCGTCCAGCGAAGAGCTTGGGTCCGCATTCCCCGTGGCTCCTATGGAGCGTTCAGGCGACTCCCGAGCATTCAGGAAGGCAGGAACTTGCCGAATATGCTTGACCGCCTCGAAAGCTCTGGTGGATTTCATGTGCCACAGGCAGTATGAGCTGGCAGTCAGTGAGCGGACCCAGCAGGAACACTCAAAAAACTGCGGCTTCTGTGCGCTCCACACCTGGCAGTACGCGAAGCTCGCCGCTCCTCGGGACATTTGCCTTGCCTATCCGCGCGTTCTCTCTTCGATGGCCGAAAGGATCAAGTCGCTCGCAGGCGCCTCCGCAACGGATACCAACGAAGACATCCGGGCGCTTCTCCCGAGACGAAGCCGGTGCCCGGCCTGCGAGGTGATAGCAAACGCGGAGCGAGCGGCGGTGAGAGAGATCCTCTCGGCGATGGGGAGCAACGGACACGAAGACCTGAGCGCCGTTTCTCCGCTCTGTCTCCCCCACTTGGTGTTGGTTGTGGAAACGGCTTCGAATCCTGCGCAAACCGATGCTCTCCTGCTCCGCGCAGCGCAGATTCTGGAGAGAGTCGCTGAAGACATGAGGAATCACGCGCTCAAGCACGAGGCGGCTCGGCGCTGGCTGATAACAGACGAAGAAGCGAACGCGCCCTCGCGCGGCCTTGCCCTCCTCGTGGGCAGCGCGACCTTGGCAGCGCCATGGTCTGAGGAAATCCATTTCTGACCGAGGGAGCGGGGCCCTCGGATTATTCCCTTCTCTCGCCACTCTATCGGATGGGTGCAGCCGGCATGAGTCTGTCATAAAACAGAAGTCGTGAGCCGGCAGTAAGAAAAGTTATCGAATGGAAGACACATGGACACGGATGCAGGGGAGCCATGGTCTTGCTGAGGGATGACCCCAAATTCCGGCTGCTCGTGCTCTCAAACTAGAGTTGACTTTAAAGGGAATCCCATTGATGCTGATCCAGATTGAACTCCCAGATTGCATTGGGAGCTAACCTTTGAATATCGGGGGATTGGATCAGTGCGCACCATTTCTAATGTGATCATCGTAGGGGCACTTTCGTGCGCTCCTGTGCTTGCCCAGCCTGCGCCGCAACCGCTCACACTGCAAGACTGCATCCGGCTCGCTCAAGCCGCGCAGTCCTCCGTAACCGTGGCTCGTCAGGAGGCTGAAATCGCCCATCACGGCGTGAGCCGGGCTAAAGCGTCGTTTTTGCCGCAGGTCCACGTAAACAACGGCTTTACCTATAACAGCCCTCTCGTACGTGGCGGAGACTTCAGCTTCGTCGCTCTGAACGGGATTCGCGAGTACGTTTCCCAGCTCACCACACTGCAGGAGCTGGATATTTCCGGTAAGCTGAGATCCGAACTCGAACGTGCCCACGCGGATCGTGATGCCGCAATTGCCAGCCTCGGCCTGACGCAGCGTGATCTCAGGCGGGCCGTCACCACCGGTTACTACCGTGTTTTGTTGTCCAGACACCTGGTGCAAGTCGCACAGAATGCCCTGGCTGAAGCACAGAGTTTTGAAAGCCGCACGCGCCTTCTTTCCGAAAAGGGAGAGGTGGCGCAAGCCGATGTTACTAAAGCCTCCGCCCAGGTGGCTTTTCAGCAGCAGGCCGTGAACGCTGCAGAACTAGAGGCGCAGATCGCCAACCACGAACTGGCCTCATTCTGGACGGCAGCGGTCAGCGATCCCCTACTTCTGGTAGATTCATTGGAACAGCCTCTTCCGGGCTTAGACTCGATTCTGGCTGCAGCTGGTGCTCCCTCCTCCGGCCCCTTGTATCTGAAGCGCCCGGAATTCAGCCTGCTCGATGCCCAACGAAGAGGATTTCTCGCAGATTCCCATCGCGCCAGGGCCGATCTGCTTCCCCAGGCGAACTTCGCGTTTCAATACGGGCTCGACTCACTGCACCTGCGCATTCAGGACCGAGGTTACGCCGCATTCATAAACCTGAACATTCCTGTTTTTGATTGGCTTAGGACGCATAACCTCAGCCGGCAGTTTCAACTCAAGGCGCGACAGGTTGATACGACCCGTGAAATCGCGACCCGAGCATTCTCAAAGGAATACCAGGACGCCCTGTCGCGTGTCAGGTTCATCTACCAGCAGATCTCCTTGACGGAAAGGCAGGTGAAAATGTCCGAGGACAATCTTCGCATGAGCCGCCTGCGCTACGAAGGGGGAGAAGGGGCTGCGCTCGATGTAGTCGCCGCGCAGAGCCAACTGGCTCAGGCACGCGCTAACTACTTTACTGCGCTGGCCAATTACTTGAATGCGAAAGCCGATCTGGAGATTGCTACGGGCCAATGAAAACGTCGATAGTGACATGTGTGTGCCTGCTTCTGGCAGGCTGTTCCTCGAAAGAAGAATCCGCACCTAAGCCAATTGTGAGCGTGAAGCTCGCCCGCGCCGAGGTTGCCAATGTGCGGGTGCAGGTGGAAGCTCCGGCGACGATTTTCCCGCGCCAGCAGGCAAACATCGCCTCACGAATTACCGCGCCAATTCGCATCCTCCATGTCCGAAAGGGAGACTCGGTTCAATCCGGGCAAGTCCTCGCTGAGCTGGAAGACGGTGATCTGCTCGCGCAGAAAAGAGAGGCGATTGCCGTTGTGGCCGATGCCGAAGCGAACTTGCAGAAGACATCGGGGGGCACGCTCCCGATGGATGTAGAACGCGCTCGCGGGCAAGTGGCGACCGCGGAGGCAGCGCTGAATCAGTCGCAAAAAATCTATGATAGGCGACGAGAGCTGTTTGACCAGGGAGCAATTCCCAACCGGGACTTGCTGACCAGCCAAACCGAGCTGTCGCAGGCCAGAACTGCCCATGAAGTGGCGAAGAAGTCCCTGGATTTGCTTCTGACCCAATCTCGCGAAAGGGACATAGCCATTGCCGAAAGCCGCTTGGAACAGGCAAAGGCGCGGTTGGAGCTGCTGAATACCCAGCTCCAGTATGCAAAACTTGTGAGCCCCTTTACCGGCACTATCGTCGAGCAGCTTATGTATCCAGGGGACATGGCAAAACCCGAATCCCCGATCTTCACCGTAATGGATATATCCGTAGCCGTGGCTAGGGCGCAAATTCCTGAGGCTGAGGCTGGAGCCGCACGCATCGGGCAGGAGTGTCTGTTTATTCCCGCGGATTCCCACCAGTCCGCTTACAAAGGGCGGATTGCAGTCGTGAACCATGCGGTTGATCCTGCCAGGCGCACTGTCGAGGTCTGGTGCGAGATTCCGCGGCGGGAGGGTGAACTTCGTTCAGGAGTTTTCGGACGCCTCAAGATTATTACCGGAACAGTTCCCAAGAGCGTGCTGGTGCCCCTGTCTGCGGTTCAGTTTCTCGAGGGTACCCGAAAAGGGTTCGTTATGATTGTCGATGAGAAGCACACTGCGCACAAACGCGACGTGGAGGCTGGCGAGACTCTGGCGGACAAGGTGCGCATCACCCAGGGAATCGGCCCGGGCGAGCTCATCATTGTGGAGGGTGGGTACGGGCTTCCGGACGGAACTGAAGTGCGCCCTGCCGAGGAGAAGAAGCAGTGACTGCACATCTCGGAGAATTCATCGAAGCGCACGGCCGGGCACTCGTTCTCGTCGTCCTCAGCTTTGCCTTGGCTGGCGTGCTTTTTCTGTTCCAGCTGCCCATTGCGATTTTTCCGCAGACAGATTTCCCTCGTATCGTCATCCTGGTCGATAACGGCATAGCCCCCGTCGACGTGCAAATGCTTACGGTGACGCGGCCCATCGAGCAGGCCATTCGCCTCGTGCCCGGAATTACGGACGTGCGCTCGACCACGAGCCGCGGCTCGAGCGAAATCAGCGTCTTCTTCCGGTGGGATGTCGACATCCACGATGCTCTGCACCTCGTTCAGGGGAGAATCTCTCAGATTCTCCCTACCCTCCCCGCTTCCACCCGCTTTTATATCAACCGCCTGACCTTTTCCGTCTTCCCCATGATTGGTTTCAGTATCACTTCCCCGACACGGAGCACAACCGACCTTTGGGATCTCGCCTACTACGATCTGGCTCCGCGTCTTTATCGCCTTCCCGGAGTGGCCGAGACTCGGATCGTGGGAGGGCGGCAGCCTGAATATCATGTTCTTGTGGATCCGGAAAAACTCAACAGCTACGGCCTGCCGCTGACGAGAGTTGTTGACGCGATCCGAAACACCAATCTCATCGAGTCTTCCGGCATGGTGCAGGAGAACTATCACCTCTACCTGACCACCGTGACCGGCCTTATTCGGAAGAAGGAACAGATCGAAGACACGGTAGTGGATGTCGTCAAAGGCACCCCTGTTCTGATCAAGAACTTGGCCCGCGTGGTTCCAGGAGAGCAGCCGGTTTACAATATCGTGACTGCCAACGGGCTGCAGGCGGTGCTGGTAAATGTTCTGCAGCAACCTGACGGCAACGCGGTCGAGATTGCCGACGCCGTCAATCGAGAACTTCTGGACATCCGTAAGAATCTCCCGCCCGATATCCACATGTCGGTTTTCTATGACCAGTCGACCCTCGTGCGCGACTCGATCGCCAGTGTGCGGGACAGCATCCTTATCGGGCTGCTGCTATCTGTCGCGGTACTGCTGGGTTTTTTAAAAAGTTGGCGAACGACACTCGTGGCCGCACTTGTCATTCCGATTGCCACCCTCATCGCCATCGTGTTCATGAAGCTTTTCAATCTAAGCTTCAACCTGATGACTCTCGGCGGGCTGGCTGCTTCCATCGGAGTCGTCATCGACGATGCGATTGTAATGGTTGAGAACATCATCGTTCACCTGTCGCTCGGCCAATCGTCACGCGAGGCGGCGAAGAGCGCGGTTCGCGAACTGACTCCCGCGTTGATCGGGTCAACCCTGACGCCGATCATGGTGTTCGTTCCCTTGGTCTTCCTGGGCGGCATCACGGCGGTGTTCTTCAGAGCTCTGGCCTTTACCATGGCAACCGCTCTACTGGCATCTCTCTTGCTCGCCATTTTCTTTACTCCTGTCTTGGCCGGACTCTTCCTGCGCGGCGTCAAGGAAGTAAGGCGCGCCGATTTAAAAGAAGCCGAACAGGCCGGCGAGGGACGCATCCTGCGCTGGCTGACGGCTCGTTACGAAGCAGCGCTTCATTGGGTGCTTCTGCACACGCGGACAATTCTCGCGGCGGCTCTTGGTATCGTCCTGGTTTCAGTGGTTGTTTATTACCGACTCGGCAGCGGCTTTCTTCCCGAGATGGATGAGGGCGCCTTCGTACTCGATTACATCATGCCGTCCGGCACCTCTCTCCAGGAAAGCGACCGGGTGCTCCGCCATATCGAGCGCTTTCTGGCCGAAACGCCGGAAGTTGAGAGTTTCTCCCGGCGCACGGGCGCCCGCCTGGCGCTTGCGATCGCCGAGCCCAATACCGGAGATTTTCTGGTCAAGCTCAAGCGAGACCGCAAGCGCTCGCTCGAACAGGTGGTCGACGAACTGCGAACAAAGATAACCGGATCTGAGCCCGCGATCGAGGTTGAATTCCCGCATATTCTGGAAGATCTGGTCGGAGATCTTGCCTGGTCTCCACAACCCATCGAGATCAAGGTTTTTCATGACGACGAGGCGACCTATAAGGCTGTGGCGCGCCGCATCGAGGATTGGCTTCCCAAAGTCCCGGGTGTGGTGGACATTGTGAACCAGACTTTTGTCATCGGTCCCGCCGCCAATTTTCGCGTGGACCTGGAGAAGGCGCAGCGTGCGGGTTTTACCGTGCGCGATGTGGCCGACCTGGAATCAGCGATTCTCGATGGCCAAGTGGCCTCGGATATGATTCGCGGCGGCAACCGCCTTGTTGGAATCCGTGTCCGCTATCCGGCTGAGTATCGCTCCTGATCACCTCGCCTACCGGTGTAACTGTTCCTTTATCCAGCATTGCGGAACTCGAGATGGATGAGGGGATGACGGAAGTGCGGCGCGACAATTTGAGGAATACATCCGCGGTCACGGCACGACTCTCCGGCCGTGACCTGGGTTCCGCAATGAAGGAGATTCAAGAACGCCTGTTCAAGGAGGTCCCCCTGCCGCCCGGCACGGAGATCGAATTCGGCGGCTTATACAAAATCCAGCTGGAATCGTTCCTGGGTTTGACGCGGGTCCTGCTAACGTCCATCCTGCTGATCTTTATCATCCTGGTTTTCGAGTTTCGCTCATTTTCGCATCCGATCGCTATTCTGGCGGCGACGATTCTCTGCGGATCCGGCTCGCTCCTTGCTCTGTACTTGACTCACACCACCCTCAATATTTCTTCTTTCATGGGCACCATCATGGTCGTGGGAATCGTTCAGAAGAACGGCATCCTCATGCTGGATTCGGAGAAGTTTTTCTCGGCTCAAGGGCTTCCGCTCCGGGAAGCCATTTTTCAGGCCGGCCGGCGGCGCTTGCGGCCGATTCTGATGACCGCACTGGCTACCATATTCGGCATGCTGCCTCTGGCCTTGGGCATCGGGTCAGGAGCAGAAATGCTGCAACCCCTTGCCATCGCGGTTATCGGGGGCGTTGGGATTTCCATGATTCTGTCACTGCTTATCACCCCAGTGCTCTTCTATCTGCTGCGCCAGAGAGGGCTGTAAACATGAGCTGGGAAATGCGTGGATTTACTCTCAGGCCGATCGGCATTATTCGATCGCCTTTTAGGGAGTTGGCAGGCACGCCCGCACTTGCTTCCAGTTACCCAAAGGCTTCTACAGTCTGATCCAGGTGTTTTTGCTGCTGGCCTATATGGCACTGGCCCGGATCAAGACGATCGAGCAGAGGCTGTTTAACAAAAGCGACCTGCCAAAGCAGTACGCCGACGCTCAGATTGTGCATGACCGGTACAAAGACTTGGCTCTGGTGGAACAGGCTTTTCGGACGAGCAAGACGGTTCATCTCGAGATGCGGCCCTGGTACGTGCGCATCGAAAGGAATACTCGGGGTCACGCGTTAGTAGCGATGCTGGCTTATCTGATCGTCCGTCATCTGCGGCAGGCTTGGGCTGACCTGGATCTAACTGTTGAGGAGGGATTGGAGCAGTTGACCACTTTGTGCTCGACAGAGATATTGGTGAGAGGAGAGGTCCGCTGCAACCAAATCCCGACCCCTCGCGACCTTTCGCAGAAGCTGCTCAGGGCTGCCGACATTCACCTTCCCGAGGCACTTCCACACCTTGGGGCACGCATAGTCACTAGGAAGAAGTTGGCTAAACGTCGTGTAAAGCGTTGATAGTGTGGACGTAGCGGGTTGCTCCAACTATCGAGTTATGGGTGAACATCCGCTCAAAGCAAGGGAAAATCCCTCCATTTCACCCAGTTGCCGGGATAATTCCGGATGATTATCGCTGCGGTCCTACCCCCACCCAGAAAAGCGAATTACTATCAATACCTCAAAAACTCGCAGACTCAAAGACTCCAAGAAACGTCAGCAACAAGACACTCCTGGAATTATCAATCTTTGTGAGTTTGCCTCCGCGAAGCGGGGGAGTTTACCTGGAAGCATGATTACTACAAATGATCCTATGCCGATAAGTGGTTTTACCGATGCTGTTTTGGATTATGGCGCGGAGTACGAACACGCTTTCCAAGCCTCAATCAAAAACAACCATGGCGGGACGCTCGCGGAGAGCTGAATTTCGTGGGAATGGAATCCAAATCGTGCTGTTATAATGGCCGCCGGAGAGGTGCCCATGAAATCAGTGCTCCGTGTTTTGATTGTTCTTCCTCTTCTCTTTGATCAGGCCTTGGCACAGGATCGCGTCCAGGTTCAGTATTATGAGGCCATGGCCTCTGGATCCGCCGAGGGCCTTCCAGCGCTGGTCCGCAAGCTCGACGCCGCAGCCAGCGCATTCCCAACAGCTGCCTTCACGCCTCGTCTCCATGAAATCATCCAGATGATTGCCCTCCTGCACCCAGGATCGGTGCCGGACCAAGCTGCTCGCTTTCAGGCCGTGAAAGCGCAGGCTGCGGCTAATCCTGCGCTGGCACGGGTACTGCGCCGGCTCGAAATCCTGCAGGAATACTATGCCGCTGCCGCCAAAGGACGTCCGGAGAGTGCTGCGGCAGGACTCTCGGAGGGAGTGTTCGAAGGATCTGTGCTGGGAATGCAGGCACTGGCCGACGCGGCCTTGCGCACGCGCGACTACGCCAAGGCCGGAGCGATGGCCGAGCAAATCATCGAGGCGGACCCTTATTCACCATTATTGGCGAACGCCTACGTCATTCTGGGATTCTGTGACATGTATCGCGGGAATTCACCGGCCGCGGCCCGGCACTTCCAGCGCGCCATGGCTGTCTCTCCCCTGCCGACCATCTATGGAAACACCCGGGAGTATCTTTCCGCGATCTATCGCTTCGCGCGACCCTCGCCCGCTGCAATCGGCGAAGTCTTCGATGAGGTTACAGCTGCCAAAATTGCAGGAATCCAGGGGCTCAAGGATCCGCGCGCTCTTCTGTTTCACCAAGACCAGTTCTTCCTGGTCGACCGGGAGCAGATTATCACCCTTGCGCCCGATGGCAAGGTCGTGGAGGCAAAACCGGCACGGAAAATCGAGGACCTCGCCATCAGCGTCGGCGGCAAATTCTACTACCTCGCCGACGACGCCATCGACCTGGGAACCGGGACCTTGACTCCGCTGTCGGCCACTATCGCCGGAAAGCCAAAAATGCTTAAAAAGCTGCGCTCTCTTGCTGTCGATGAGCGCGGAGACATATTCCTCCTGGATCAGGATGCCGGGCTTTTTACCGGAACGCCCAACGCCACAGGCACATTGACGCTTACCGCGGTAGCTCCGGTCCGGGGGAGACTCGTGAAGGTCGACCGGCGCGGGAATCTTTACATCCTGACGCAAGACCAACGCTCCATCACCGTGCTTTCGCGCGACGGAAAGCAGCTGGCCAGCCTGGCTCCGGCTTCGAGTACCGGTAAAGAGCCTTCGATCGAGTATTTTGCGCTCGATGCGTTGAATCATATTTACATCCTTGACTCCACCTCGATTCAGATTTATGCCATCAACGAGGGCAGCGCAGGACTGGAAGGAGTAAAGGCCGGCGTGATTCTGCTCGATCCACGCCCGCAATATAAGAACCTCAGGGTGCTGGCGGTCTCAGCAACCGGAGAAATGGCAGTTACGGGTAAAAACGAGGACAATTGGGTACTATTCCGGTGAAAGCGCTAAATCCAAAGATTCTTCTGATCGCGTCGCTCTTCGTGGGCTCGGCTTTTGCTCAGACGACTCCCCCTGTGGCGCCGGATCTCCCGAAGATGGAGCAGGCACTGAAAGAGGCAGGGGATCTGCAATCCACTCAGCCCGGGGCGGTGGCGGAAAAGCTCACGCCGGTGCTGACTGATTTGCGTCAACTGAGACAGAAAGGGACACTGACTCTCCAGACGATCAAGATCTACCAGGACGCATTGCTGCTCCTGATGCGCGCTCAATCCCTGTTGATGGCGCCGGAGCCGGAAATCGTGGCGTCGCTGCGTGAGCTGGTCGTTGTCAACCCGAAGATAGAAGACGCTATCTTCAATCCGCGCGAGAAGCTGCTGCTCGAAAACTTGCGCTCCGCGGAAACCGGCCGCCTCGCGCTCCAAACCAACCCTCCTGGATGCACGCTCACCTACCACGGAACGGAATGGGGCTCAACCCCGGTGGACGTTCCGCTGCTAGCCGGCACTTACACCCTGCGCTTAAGCAAACAGGGCTATCTCGACCAAGAGTTTGAAATCACCGTCAAGCCCGCCGAGATCCTGAGTGCCTCACGGGCGCTGAGGCGGCGCGCAGTAGACCTGCTGCTTTCGGTCAATGTTTCCGGAACCCTGGTCAGTCTCAACGGTCAAGGCGTGGGGACAACGCAGCTTATCAATGCCTGGGTTGCGTCACTGCCCGCGGACAGGCAGCAGGAAATGGGCTCGTTGGTGCGCCAGTGGAACCTGGATCTCAATACCGCAGGCTTTTTCAGACTCTCGGAGATTCCGGTAGGCGAGCCCGTGAAGCTGGAGTTTCGCGCTCCCTGCTACGAAACGCTGAATTTGAATCTGACGGTGAATGAGCAGGAAGTCGACTGGAGTCGCCCAATTGTCCTGCGGCCGGAACTGCGGCAGGTCGAGTTGAAACGCGATGTGGGATTTGCGGAAATCTCCTCGACCCCCGCCGGCGCCGAGGCCTATCTCGACGGGATCCTGCTGGGAAATACCCCCGTGGGTAGGGAGGTCTGTGTCGGCACCCACCGGATTCAGGTGCTGCACAGATCGGGCCAGTATGTCCGTGAAGTGACCATTCGTCGCGGGCTGGCCGCGAAAGTAACCGGGGACTTGAAGCCGGCCCTGGCTTTTCTTGGAATTTATGCACAAAGCCCTCCAGGCACCCCGATAAACCTTCTGAAGAACGATTCCGAGATATTTGCACGGAAGCTCGCGTTACGGTTGACGGCCTTCTCCGACCCGCAGCTTTCTGGCGAAGAGATCGAGTCGCTGCGCAAGCAGGGGACACTCCCACTGGATCGGCTGCTCGATCCCAAGACACCGGCGGCGGATACCGAGATGTTCGTTAAGAAGATCGCCTCGGATGCGGGCCATTCCAACCTGATTCTCCTGGGTCTTCGCGCTGGGGACAAATATCTGTTCCGACTCTACTCTACGATCCACCCCCATTTCGACCTGATAGAAATCCCCGACATGGAGGATGCCTCGCTGGAATTTCTAGTCTCGCAGTTCAACAAGGCAGAGCGGGTTGCCGGCCGCCTGCAAGCAGCCAGTCTCGGGGTTGATTTGCTCGATACGCCGAAGGGACTGTCGGTGACGAAGGTCGAATCAACGCAGTCCGGAACAAAGACACCGCTTGCACCCGGATCCATCATCCGTAGCGTAGACCAGAAGCAAATGAGCTTCAAGGAACTCCGCGACTATTTGCGCTCCAAAAAGCCAGGGCAGTCTTTAACGCTTGAAGTTGTCGCGGGGAAGGATTCGGTGGCAACAGTTCCGCTCACTCTCCGTTTTTCGGGAGCGGAATATCCGTGGAGCACACCGGACTGTTTTGCCAACGCCGTCCTGATAATGCTCCAGCACAGCGTGGAGCGCGATCCGCTCTCGGACGAGGCCAAGTTTGCCGGCCTCAGTTTTGCGCGCGGGCTGATGCATAGAGGAGAATGGAAGCTGGCGCTGGAGTTTCTTGCCAAGACAAACTTGGAACCGCACAAATCCGGCATCTGCCCAGGCACGGTTTTGTATTACCAGGGGCGATGCTACGAGGAATTAGGGGATCGGGCACTGGCAGAGAGCTACTACGCGCGCGCGAAAGATTACCCTGAGGCTACAATCGGAACACTGGACGGACTCCTTATTTCAGGACTTGCCGAGCGGCGCATCCAGTCGCTCAAAAAGGCAACTCGCTGAGCGAGCGGGGCGATTTTCAATCGCCCGCGGGATCAGCGACCCCGCGCACACGGACCTTTGCACTGGGGACTACCAGAACCTCTCAAGTTACCGCTTATGCGCCGGAGCCGGGGGTTGATCTACGGGCGGTTACCGAACCTGCTGAACGAGAACACGATCGTTTTGCGGCTCGCCGAGGACACGGTACAGGCGGCTCTCCTGGCCCGAAAAGTTGGTAGCAATTTCCTTCCCGGCATACTTTCCCGCTGACCAGCGAAAAACGACCTTATGATCCCCCGCCGCCAGTTTTTTGATTTGAGCGGGGTACGGCGGAGGCAATCGCCTTCCATCCAGCAAAATCTCGCACCCATTATAGGCGTCGCCCGGCACCTCGATGTAGGCGCTGCTCAGCCCCGGCAGCGTAACCTTGTGGACTTGGCCCGCCTTCAAGCGCACCTTGGCTAATTTCTGGTCCAGGAACACCTCATCGCTGACGATGTGGAAGTTGTGGTCGCCCACCAGAACTTGGAGTGAAGCTTCGCCGGAGGTCATCTCCTGCAATTTTTTGGCTCCGTCATAAAGGGCGGCTGCATACCCGGTGCTCCCGTACTGAATCTGAATCTCGGCATAGCCGGGCTTCTCCGCCGGCGTCGCCTGTTTCGCCGGGCGCGGCTCGACCTTTTCAGGTGCGGCGGCGCGCTTCGCCGTTTCCTGCACAGGCTGAATGGCTGGGGGAACCGGTTTCACCGCGGCTTCTTCTTTGGCCGGCGCAGGCGCCGGGGCCGACGCGGTTGCCGGCACCGGCGCGGAAGCGGAGCCCTGCGCTGGTACCGACCTCTGATTCATTTGCTCGTAGAGGAAAACGCTGAGGATTCCTATTGCGACGACCAGGATGCCGACCAGTACATACAGTCCGTATCTTCGCCCGCTCCCTGGTGCCGCAGCAGGCTGAACCGGAACCGCCGCGCGGGTCCCAGCCGACTTGGCAGAACCCAGCGCCGCATAGTTTCTGAGGTCCTCAATCACCTCGCCGCAGGACTGGTAACGCTGGTCCGGGTCCTTGGCCAGCATCCGCTGAACTATATAGTCAATACCCTGGTGCAGCGTGACATTCAGGCTGCAGGGGGGAACAGGTTGCTCGTGGACAATCTTATAAATGATTGTGGTTGAATTCGATCCAATAAAGGGTCGTTCTCCGACGAGCATTTCATACAAAATGATACCCAGGGAGAAGATGTCGGATCTCCCGTCAAGGGTTTTTCCCAGGGCCTGTTCCGGCGACATATAGGCCGGCGTCCCCAAAAGCGCGCCTGTTTGCGTGAACTTCGAAGTCGAAAATTTCGCGATACCGAAGTCCGCTATTTTTGCCCGCATGTCCGATGTAAGGAGGATGTTTCCAGGCTTGATATCGCGATGGATGATTCCCCGCGCGGCAGCGTAATCCAGTCCAGAGGCGATTTGCTCGATGATGGAGAGGGTCGCTTCCAGCGGGGGTATCCGGTTCTGCTCCATCCAATCTTCGAGGCTCATCCCTTCGACAAATTCCATCGCGATATAGGACAGGGCGCCCTCTTCTGCGATATCGTATATGGTGACTATGCTGGGGTGATTCAGATTGCCGGCAGACTGGGCTTCACGGTAGAAGCGCTGCCGCATCTCATCCTGCTCCAAGCCGATGCCGTGTTCCATACGAATCGTCTTGATGGCGACGACGCGCCCGATTGCCGGGTCGACGGCTTTGTAAACCACCGCCATGGCACCGCGGCCCAGTTCTTTTTCCACTTCGTAGCGTCCGATGCGTGTGATGCTCATGTCACCCAAACCCTTCCTGCGATGATTGATTTCCCTCCGAGTGACCCCGGCGGACCGGGCCGGGAGACTGCACTCACTCCCAGGCCAGCCCGCCATGTCTGCCTGCGGATCACCCGGCCGCCTCGGTGGAGGACTTCCTGATCCCGAAAGGCGTCTCTTATGCGGACATCCGTGGGTCTGGGTCTCAGACTCGGGTCCGCTGGTGAAAGATCGGACGACCGGAAGATTTCTCCGGGCCCTGATTCATACCGTCTTATGCGATATGCTATTCGGTGAAAGTCAACCGAGTCAGCCCCATGCCGATCACGTCGCCTATTCTGAGATAGACCTCGGTTACGCGTTGTCCGTTTACCGTCGTCCCGTTTGCGCCGCCGAGATCCCTCAAGCAGAATCCTTCCCGCGAGGCGATGATCTCGGCATGATGGGTCGATACCTCGCCGTCATTAAGGACAAGATGATTGTCCTCTCCCCGGCCGATAGGTGTCCGGAGGCTTATAATCCGGAATTGTTTCGTCCCCCCGTCGCTGTAAGTCACGGTCAGGCCGGCCTGGACTCCCGGATCGGCTTCTGTTCCCGCCTCGAATTCAGCAACCCTTCCGCGCCGGGCCACGACTACAATCGCGGCGACCAGGATCAAGGCAGCGCCCAGGATAATGATGGTAACGAGCAGCGCCGTGCTCATCCCCTCGGCGGGGAGAACGGGTCCTCCTCCGCCGACGGTCGATACGGGCGTTGCTGAAGCAGTCTTTTTGATGGTCTCGACCATATCCATCATTCTCTTCGGGACGTCTTCGGCTTTGTCCGCGGTCGTAGATGTTCCCTTGGTGCGCGCCGAGATATCCTCAAATGCCTTCTTGGCCTCGTCGCTGAAGGATCCGGGGCTCTTTGAGACCAGGATGGTATTGATGACGGCCGGGTCCACCTCTTCGGCCAGCTTGGCAACATCGGCGGCCGTTTTACCTGCATCCGGGCCTTGGGAGATCTTCGGATGCGGCGGCGCATCGCCCATGAGAATGATCTGCTTGTTGCAGCCGTTCCGCCAGGGCATACGAAGTGCCCGGAGCAAGCCCTCTAAGACGGCTTCGGGTTCGTCCCCGCCGCCTCCGCAGGAAAGGCTGTTGATGGCGGATGTAATTTCATCGAACGAACTTGAGAAGGGAACATCCTTGAACATGTTCGCGCCATCCCCCCAGTCCCTGTACCCAACGATGGCCACCCGGAAATCGGGGAATGCCGCCTTGATCGTGTTCAGGATAGCCAGGGCGGTCTTTTTGACCTGGTCAATGTCGTCGCCCATGCTACCTGTCAAATCGATGACAAAGATGAGATCAAGGCATCCACCTTTTCCACTCTTGATGTCGATTTTTGTTCCCTCTACGGTAGGTATAAACGGCCCGCTAGGCGCGAATGTAGCGCTCCAGGAAATGTCTGTACATTTAGCGAATTGACGATCTGGAGGGTCATCCGGCCCCGGCACCGTAAAGATGGAAAGACTCCCTGTGGCGCCTGCGGCACTTAATGTTCCCGTAATGGGGCCCGTTATTGTCCAGCGTAATTTTTCATTAGATTTATCGCAACCATCGATCCATCCCGTCATCGTCCCATTCTTTATAGCTCCTGAAGCATCGTAGTTGCCCTGCCATTGAAGGGAATATTCTTTGGCATCCTTTCCTCCATTGAATGATCCGCCTTTCGCTGTAAAGACAAAAGGGACAGGGTCAGTTAAGGTATCGACCCCTGGGCAGGCTGCATTTTTTGCAATTGGAGCCTTGCACTGCGGGGAGTTACAAGCGCAGCTCAGAGTGAAGGAGCCGGTGTACGTCCCATCCAAAGAAGAGGAGGTGCCGGAAGGCTGGACAGCCCTTATGACCAGCCCGGCGCCATTCCACTCAACCAGGGTTCCGGGCGGGTAGGTCGTCAGCTTGCCGTCCCATGATTTCAGGGTCTCTTCCTTAGCTATGGTCCCTTTCATCACACACCCATCGTAGCCGAATTCCACAGCAGTCTTCCCGGTAAAGGTCAGGGAAAATTTTGAGCTCGATGCCGTGTTGACAACGCAAAGAGAAGTGTCGTCTACCAGAGTGCCTTCCTTTACGTCGCCCGCAGCTTCAAATCTTATGAAACCCGGTCCGAAGGTCAGCGACCTGGATGTGTTCCAGATTTTCAGTTCCGCCGTCTGATCCAGTTTGCCGCTCTGGACACCCCCGTCGTAATCGTCAACCCAGTAGTCCCCTGGCGCGAACCACAGCACGGCGGCCGGCGACTTGTTCACCGGACGGAGTTGTGTTCTTACAGTCAATGTTTTTTTTGTCCGTGCCTGCGTGGAAAAGTAACCGCCTGAGATGATGAAAAAGCAGAAGCACGCTGTGAGAGTAAGCAGGAAAGAAAGCCCCTTTTTCATTTTTTTCTCCATCTCGCGAATGGCATCGTGTGAGCGTCCTCTATCCCTGGAATATTCAGGTGCCGATGGTATTCAAGGCCATGGCGATGATCCCTCCAAGCAGAAGCGTGAGCAGGATGACACCAATGCTCAGCGGGGAACAAAATGACACGTCCGGCCGGAGAAATCGGATGAGCAGGATGAGCATGAAGCCGGCGAGCAGGCCGAAAGATCCACCAAGACCGACGTGCACCAGGATATTGCGTTGTTCGGCCTTTTTTTCATAGGAGCTGATGACTTCGCGGCTCACGCCGAGGCCTCGGGAGGCGATGAATTCCCGTTGGGCGGAGACGGCAGCATTGCCCGCGTTTTTGACCTGAATCCTGAGCTTGTGCCACAGGTCATCCTGGCCGAACGTCGAGGTGAACCGTAAGACGTACTGGTTCTTCAACTGATCGGCGATCTTCTGGTACAGAAGAAGGAGTTCCTCGGGCTTAGCGGCTTTCATCGTTATTCCCCCAGTCTCGCTGCTGAGACGCCCGAGGACCCCGGCCTCGACCGCGTCTCCCAATCCGAGGGCATAAATAGGCACACCCATCTTCTTGGCCTCGGACAGCACCTCCTCGGCCTTGAACTTGCTCTTGGTGTCTTTCCCGTCGCTTAGAACGAGAATGGCCTGTCTCTTCGTGCCGACGTCTTTGAAGAGGCCTAGCGCCGTCCGGACGGCGTCGTACAGGGCGGTATCCATGCCGGGCGCGATGCCGTGGATCGCAGATTCGAGCGAAGCCCGATCGCCGGAAAAAGACGCGTCGATCCGGACTTTGTCGTCGAAGCTGATTGCGGCCATCCGGTCGTCCACACTCAGACGTTTGATGAACTGGACCGCGGCGTCTTTGGTTTGGTCCAGGGCTTTTTTCATGCTGCCGCTCCGGTCGAACAGCAGCGCCACAGCCAGGTATTCGCCACCCTCAATTGCGGACTTTAAGAACGTAATTTTTTGGGCGATATCGTCGATCCCAACGGTCACTTCGAGCTCGGTCAGGCCCAGAACCGAATTCCCTTTCTCATCCGTGACCGTCAGATAAACATCGATGTCTGGAAGGCGCGTGATGTCGACCCGCTGAAGCGTCACGGCCTTTTGGGGCGAGCCGAGAAGAGGAAAGGCCCAGAGGAGGGCGACACTTAAAAGTAAAACGCCGATTTTAATTGTTCTCACGTCCCCGCTCCTCCTCTTCGGGAGCACCTCGCTGGCCGACGGGTTTGAGCTTGGCGGCGTCGGATAACGGCCGCTTCGGCGGGCGCTCGTCCAGCAGAAACCAGGCGGCCACTTCGGTTATATTGACGCGGCGGCCGGGGGCAGGGACCGTGCGGGACAATGTCCTGACAGAGGCGGTTCTCCTCGCTCCACTCCCAATGTCTGCCGCGATGTTCGTGTGGCTGAAAGCTTCGTTCGATACCTGGACCCTCAGCTTTTTTTGAAGCGAAGCGCTGTTCTGCCCATCTCAATGAAGACGTCGTTCTCGATAATCGTCGGACCGGATATCGGATATCCGTTCACCTTCGTCGGATTAGTGGAGCTTTCGTTGGCGATCGAGAAGATCTTGCGTGTGATGTCGTAATAGATCGATGCCTGGTCCTTGGAGACTGTATCGTCCGTGAGCTCAATGTCGTTTTTCCTGGCGCCGGGCCGCCCGATCGTCATGACCAGTTTATGGAGCGGGAACTCTTTCCCCTTGTCCGGACCCTTTTCAACGATGATGTCCGCTCCCAGGCGCATGAACGCCTGGGTTTTGTCCGGAGCCGCGGACGCGTAAGGCGGTGCCGGCGGGGTCGGTATTTTCGTTGTCATGGTACCGCCCGGAGCCGGCTGGGGAGCGACTGGGCTCGGGCTCGGCCGCATAGTAGCCTGCGGACCCGGGCGGATGGTGGCCTGAGGGCTCGGCCGGATCGTTTCCGCCGGGGCGGCGGCTTTCTGTTTGGGTTTGACGAGGAGGACGATTAACACGATGAGAAGAACCAAGCATATGGCGATGCCCCCGATCAGGAGAAACTTCGTGATCGAGGCCATGCCGGGAGCCGACCTCGACACTTCCTTCAGGATCGGAGCGGTTGATGTTGCATCCTGGATCACAATGCCGGTCACGGAGTAAGTCCTGCCGACCGGCGGAAGATCGCTAGTTCTGATCGTCAGGGGATTGGGACAGCTCTCATCCAGCAGGGTGTATGTGCCGCGGGTCGTTCCCGCCGGATTGGCCGTGACATCTTGAACCTGACCAACCAGGGTAACTGTGCGGTTCCAAAAGCGCGATGGATTTGCGAGGATGTCGGCGATCCAGGCCTCCTGGGCCCGGGCCGTGCTAACGAGAAAGACCGGGAGACAGAGAACTTCTACAAGCAGCAAAGACAGAGTTTTTTTTTCATCAGATCTCCCCCTATTGGATTAGTTTTTCACTTTATTCATATAGAAGGGATTTGTCAATTTGAATCAGTGCTGTCTGTTGAATCTGTGCCTTCCCGAAGTTTGGTATCCACGGATTCTCTGCGTCTTTGTGGTGACTCTTAAAAATGACATAGCTAAGCCCCAAAGGCGCAAAAGACACGCGAAGAATCCTTTCTGAAACGGCAACTTATATTGGTCAAGTCAGGGCCCGACATTCAATTTTTGGAACGATCGGGGGTGCGGTGCGTCAAGGAAGAAAGTTCCCTTTAGCCTACATTCCGCTGTCTACTCGAAAAACCTCAGAACCACGGATTCCCCGATGAGCTTTGGTACTACGACAGTAGATGAACAAGAGTGTCTCACAGGCACTGTCCTTCGGTAGAGAGACTCTCGTCTTGGCAGCGTTATTGTTATTGTGATTGAACGGACGCTATGAAGATTATGCTGCCGTCCGCATGTACAGGACTCCTGATCCCACCAGGGAATTTCGGGTCGACCCGGATTGAACTATGATACCGTTTTGGGACGGTGGAGAGTCTATCACCTCAGGAGGCCATGCATGCCGCAGAGTTTGCTGCCCATCTTTCCGGCGGAGGCGATTCCGATCAACGAGCTCATCTCCTTTTGTAAACGGGATGGGACCGTCTACTATTTTCACGGTACCCTGCCGGTCTTTAGCCACACGGAGAGCGATCTGAAGGCTTTCCGGATGTACACCAGCCAGCTGGTGGTGAACGGGACGTGCACCCAGGCAGAATTGGTGCGCGCCTTCGGCATCAGTTCTATCAGCATGAAGCGGTATGTGAAGAAGTTCCGTGCGGGCGGGAGCAAGGCATTTTTCGCCCCGCGCCGCAAGCGGCAACCGCGGGTGCTGACGCCGGAAGTGCTGAAGCGCGCGCAGGAGTTGTTGGCAGAGGGACAACCGCGCGCGGCGGTGGCGAAGGCTCTGGAGCTTAAGGGCTCGCGCAAGAATTACTTGGCATTTTGCTGCAGGCCCCCAGGCCCGCTGGCGAGGCGCGAGCGACGAGCTATACCCGGGGTGGTATGTGAGGAGCGAGCAACAAAGCCAGCGGGCCTGCGGGCCGCAGCCTAAAAGGGCGCGGCGGCGGCAGTGCCGGGCCTGCGCGCATTGGCAACGGCCAGCAACTTCGGTATTCCCCGCAGCTTGTGCGCAAAATATTGAAGGGCCGCAGATGGCTGAAGATCGCTTAGTTTGGCTTCCACCAGAAGATGAGGCTTGCCCTCACGCGTCAACAGAAAATCGACCTCCCGCTTCTCCTTATCCCATACGAAATGCAGGCCCAGCTTCTCCTGCCCCCAATCCTGCGCAAAATCGCGCCAACGCAGGAGTGCCGATGCCACCATGTTTTCAAAGCGCTGCCCCTCTTCCGGAATCTCCGACCAATCGTAAAGGTAGAGTTTGGGTTCGCGGCGCAGAGCGCGCGCCAGCTTTCCCGCCTAGGGAAGAACGCGAAAGCAGTAATAAAGTCTTTCAAGCTGAGCCATCCACAGCCGGACAGAGTCCAGGGTGACCCCTAGTTCCTCACGCAGATTATTGAGCGACAGCAGGCTGCCGGCGCGAGGAATCAACACCTCCACCATTTGCTCGACCGAGGAAAGCATCTGTATCCTGGTCAGGTCCCGCAAGTCTTCCCGCGTCAGCCTCTCTCTTTTTTCGCGCAGCCATAGCCGATGCCGGCGCGGACTTTGCGCCAAAAAGGCTCCGGAAAGCCGCCAAAGCGATGGAGTGACGCGAATAAAAGAAAGGGGGACACTCACCACTGTCCCCCGATTCTTTGAATACCGGCGTGCCTCTCAGAATGCTCGGATCAACCGTGATTTCGCGAACCCGAGCGAGCTCAGCCTCAAAGCCTAACATTTTTAACACTTTTTTTACAGCCACCTTGCGGCATGGCAGCAGTTTCGGAACATCGCGATGAAGGGCACGGTTGAACCCTGCGAGAATCGCCGGCGCAGGTCGGATCGTCGGCTTGTTTGGAAGAGGGGGGTATTTTCGGAGACGTTTCTGAGCGCCGGGCCGACACGAATTCTGTCAGGGCCGGGCGACTTACTCAGTGGGGGGCTGAGCCAGTCTACAGTGACTCAACTGCTGTCAGGCAATCGTCCGAGACTGATCCACAGCAACCGGTACAGATCTACAGCTTCCAATACTCTATGGCTTCCACGATGTAGGTATCGGTTGCGATACAATCGCTCCAGGGTCAAAGTCAAAGCAATGATTAGCCAGTTGATCAAGAGACTGTTTGGTTGGTGGTGACAGATGTGTTCTAACCCGTATCGATTCTTGGCGTCGTTGAAACCCTGGTTTTCAATTTCCCACCGGCTCTTTGCCATGCGGTAAAGAGCTTGGCTGCCCGCTTCCGACTTTGAGAAGTCGGTCAGCCAATAAGCTTCAACGACTTTCCCGTCTGGCTTATGCTGCCGATACCGGATTACGCGGACCGTTTTCCAGCGGAGGGTATCCCAGGGATCGAAGTCATCGGCGTCCCAGATCTCAACCCGATCACGACCGTCCTGGAATTTCCGATCCGGCGGTTTGGAAGCAAAACGTTGCTGGGCGGCCTGGGATAACTCCGGCAGGTTCCCTTTCAGCCGGGCCACGACCTTCATCCCCATGTCGCCGACCGTATGCAGAAACGGTGCCGTGGCAAACTCACCATCAACTACAGAGTAATCTGCAAACCGAGACCCCAGGTTTTTCACTGCACGCTGCAGCAGCCTCTGCCCAGCAGCATACTCGCTGTCTCCTGGCCCGTACGGTTCGACATCCAGCGGAAGCGACAAACCCGTTCCCACTACGCTGACCATCACTAACGTGTGGTGATACCCTACGATCTCCTTCTTTTTGTTCCGTATCGGGCGGCACCCTTCGCATTTTTTCTCCCGACTCCGTCCCGCGCCCGTCCCGTCGATCGCCAAACCGATCCAGCGGCTTTCCTGGAACGCTTTGTTCCGTTTCGCTTGCCTTACCACTCCCACCGCCGCCCTGCGCAACCGCTCGACATCTAGGCGCTCCGTGAAATATCCCAGGACATCATCCCCGAAGGACATTCGTACCCCCATCATCCGACGTGCCGGAGAGCACACCAAAGCCTCCACCGCAAGGAAACTCTGCTGCCGCAGCAGCCGTGTCACCACAAGCGACCGCAATAGCGAGGCAGCAGGAATCTGGGGAGACACTCGCCCGTCCCCCGGAGAACGAAGATACGACCGCCATTCCGAATACCGGGCCGCGTAGTGCAGAAACTGTCGTGCCCCAGGCCGTCTCAAATCAGTCGCTGCTTGCGCGCCAGTACCAGCAGCTGCGCGTTAGCCGCCAGAACTTCACGAACGGCGTCCTGATACTCCCGCCCCGCCTCCACCTTCATACGCACCTCGTCGACAAGGTGCTGCGGGATGTACTGAACATGCTTCTTGCCACCGGCCATGTAGGTGAGTGACCACTTTGCGTGTCTCTCCCCTTCCGCACAGTGGCAATTAGGCCTCCCGCATCGGTGATATTGCAGCGAAAGAGAACCCGGAAGCAGGTCATCCGGGATCTGAAACCGGCGCATGAGTTCAAACTTGCGTTGACGAATTCGAGCAGCCTGGGGTCCTTTAGGTTGGGATCTCATCGGCATGTATTATTACATGCCGATAACCACAAAAGTCAAGCGTCATTATGAATGCGAAAATAGGAGATCCTGCTGGAGTGAGCCCTACTAGCAGAAGAGTGGCGTATCAGTTAGGCGCCGGCGCGACGATGAGCACTAGAGTTCCGAAACTGCTGGCGGCATGGCTGGCGACTACGACAGGCTTGTGACGACCAACCCGGCGCTGGAGACGCTGTTCTACATGCAAGGCGAGGGGTTGGGCATTACCCTCAAGAAGCGCTAGCCGCGGGCCGCTTGTGGGATCCGGGAGATCCGGGAACACAATGGAATATCGCTTAAATAAGCATCTCATTCCGGGTGATTTCGGTGCGGTAGATTTCCCATAAGGCGTCGAGGTTTCGTCACCCTCTGATAGTTCTTGGATCTGCGTTTGACGGCTCGCGGTTCAGATCGGTTCGGACGCAGCGGCACGATCGAGCTGGTGTAGATACGGTGCCGACCTTCTGTCACTGCGTGGTGGAGGGGCGCAAAAATGGGCTTCATAATGAGGTGTCCGACATCCGGTGCGGGCGCTCGGGGGGATCCCAGAATTTCAGGTGGCGCAGGATTCTTTCGACCAAAATTGGCGGCAGGCACCTATCTCACCCGGGTCTTCCACCTCACCGCTTCTAGCAGGACCCCGACGCAACTAGCGCAGGTGTTGGAGGGGCCAAGCCAAGGCTTCAATTTGAGGGATGTGCTGCTGCAGAGCCGCCCGCCACTTCGTCTCGAGTTGGTCGGGCGACTCCACAGTCCAGGGACGCTCCACCCACTCCATGGCATCACCTAGGAGAGAGACTCCGCCGGAATCAGGAAAGCGGATTTTCAAATATGGCGGAGGCGCCCAGCTCGGCTTCGATTTCCAGCAGCCGGTTGTACTTTGCAATCCGCTCGCTGCGGCAGGCCGAGCCGCTCTTGATCTGGCCGCCGCCCATGGCGACCGCAAAATCGGCCATGAAGGCGTCTTCCGTCTCGCCCGAACGATGCGAGATGACAAATCCCCATCCTGCTTTGCGGCAGAGATGGATAGCTTCAATGGTTTCGGTCACCGTCCCGATCTGGTTCAGTTTAATGAGCACTGCATTGGTCGACTTCTCCGATATGCCGCGAGCGATGAACTTGGTGTTGGTTACGTATATGTCGTCGCCGACAATCTGGATCCTGGATCCGAGAGCGGCAGTATGCTCCCTAAAGCCATCCCAGTCGTTTTCGGCGAGCCCGTCCTCGATCGATATGATGGGATATTTGTCGATCCAGGATTTATATAGGGCGGTCATCTCAGCACTGCTCTTTTTCCCTTGACCCGACTTGGACAGGTTGTATGAGCCGTCCTCGAAGAAAGAGCTCGCGGCCGGATCCAACGCGATTGCGACGTGCTTGCCCGGCTTGTAACCCGCAGAAGCAATGGCCTCAACGATGACCTCGCAGGCTTCGTCGTTGCTCTTTAGATTAGGCGCAAATCCTCCCTCGTCTCCCACGCTTGTGGCATACCCCCTGCTTTTGAGGATCTTTTTCAAGGCATGAAAAACCTCAGCACAATACCGTAAGCCCTCGGCAAAGCTCGGCGCGCCAATGGGCATCACCATGAACTCCTGAAGATCGACGCTGTTGTCGGCGTGTTTGCCCCCGTTGAGGATGTTCATCATGGGTACGGGAATCCGAACGGCACCCGGGCCTCCCAGGTATTCGTACAGGGGAAGGCCGGCGTCGATTGCAGCGGCCCTTGCGGCCGCCATGGAGACGCCGAGAATCGCGTTGGCTCCGAGCCGGTTCTTATTGGGGGTCCCGTCCAGTTCGATCATCAGGCGGTCTATCTCCGCCTGGCGCGCCGGATCGATCCCGATGAGCTTCGGTGCGATGATTCGGTTGACGTTCTCGACGGCTTTCAGGACGCCCTTGCCGCCGTAGCGTTTCTTGTCGTCGTCCCGCAGTTCGCAGGCTTCGTTTTCTCCGGTGGAAGCCCCCGAAGGGACCGATGCTGCCGCGATGACTCCGTTGTCAAGCGAGACAAAGACGCGCACGGTCGGGTTTCCACGTGAATCGAGTATTTCCATAGCATCTACAGATGCGATATGAGCTTTCATGAATTCTCCTCGTGATGGTTTTGGCTGTTTCCGGATGGGTCGCAGCCATGTTGGGTAAGAACGGACTTATGAACGCACTAGTGAACTCTGTAATTCGATTTCCGCGAGGTCGCTCCGGATTCCCTCGGCTTCGGACTGGGACCGTGAAAGCAGGGACTCGACCGTCGCAATCTGGTCCCGAACGCTTCGCTCCGCTTCAGTTTGCATGCTTCCGATCGCGGCGTTGATTCCCTCTGTCCATTGTGATGCGAGTCGCGATAGGTTTTTCTCGACCTCGTAGGGAATCAAGCCAATGAAGTGCCTTTCGACCCATGGACGGAAGATCGCCATCGGGATAATGAACCAGAGCAGGTCCGTATTGAAGACGAAAAGGATTCCAATGGCAATGCTCGGCGCGGACGGTTTCTTAACTTCGCTCTCGAAGCTGCCCGGAGCGAAGCTGATGCCCAGCGCCTGTCGGATGTTTCCAGCAAGACGATCACGAAAACCCTGCACGGCGCGGGAGAGCGTTCCCTTGGCCTTCTCAAGGGGAACGCAGAAGTACTCCCCCTCCATCTGCGAGACCTCTCTCATATCTCGCCCAACCACCTCCCACAGGCATTGCTCATAAGCACGGCTCAGCTTCCATAGGTTTCCTTTCAGCTCCAACAGCCTCTCCGTGAGTTCGGAGGTGACGCGTCCCACTATCCCGGGATGAAGCTCCTCCATGCGTTTCATGATCCATGGTCGCGTCTGGCTCGCGCACTCACGCGCCAGCGCCTGCAGCTCCATGCGGATCGATTCGAAGCTGGTCTTTTCATTCAGAATCTGACTCTTCAATCTCGAGCGGTCCGCGTCGGCTCGCTCCCCGGCCGCAAGCGCCAGAGAAAGATATTCCCGCGTTTGTGCTACGAGCGCGTCGAACTTGAAGCGAACGATGTCGGCGCGCGCGGCGTCGCGGTTTTCCAGCAGCGGCTGGAGAAGGTTCATTTCGAGCGCCGTTCTCAACCCTGCATATTCGGGCCGGATGGAGAAGGTGAAGATGCGAAACTCCGTCTCAAACTCCTTTTGGAGCTTCTCCCGGATGAACGCTGTTATCTCAGCTGTCTCCCCGTGCGACAGAAGATCCGCCTTGGTGACGACTACGGCGATCTTGGGAGTGTAGCTTCGGAGAGTTCGAATGAGGGCGACGTCTTGTTTGGAAAGCGGTGGGTCGACGCTGATGGTTACCAATGCCAGGCCCACCCTGGGCAGCCAGCTCAGGGCCGCGTCCGTATTGTGCTGGAGGACGCTGTCGAGGCCCGGGGTGTCCACGAACTGGAGTCCCTGGTATCGCTCGAGAGAGGGCAGTTCGACCGTAACCGACGCAACCTTTTTTCGATTCTCCGGGTTGCCTGATTCCGAGACGAAAAGCCGAACCGATTGCACCGGGACCTCCTCGATTCGGCCGGTGGAATATTTCACCACGGCCCGCTCGCCCGGTCCATAACGGATACGCGTAACCACCGCGGTCACCGGCGTCACGCCCACAGGCAAGATGGAACGGTCCGCGAGGTGATTCAGGAGCGAGCTCTTTCCTGCTTTGAATCGCCCGAAGATCCCAACGTCGATCAGGTCCTTTTGTTGCAGCAGCGCCCTGCAGGCTTCGAGGTGCGGTTGGACCGCGGAGATTTCGTACCTTGCTTCGATCTTTTGGATACGGTCCAGTATTGGAGAGAGATGTAGCTCCGGCAAAGCCGTCACTTTGGTTTCCGTCATCGATCCAGCCTTCAACATACGCCTTCCTCCTGACCCGGACACAAAAAACCCCGCCCGACACATCAATCGGGCGGGGTTCTTTACGTCTCTTCTGCTTTCATCCCTACCCGGGGTTTGCCTCGGGGTAGGAGTTATCAGGCGCTTGCGCGGCCGGTTATGGCGAACTCCATCGCCGACTTACATCTTACCAGTTCCAGAGGGATACGAGCAAGCAGTCGTATCAAGTCATCAAACAACATCACTCCCACTCACACCAAGCCAAAAGATTAGGGTAGAAAGCTAGGAGGAGGTCAGGAGTGCCTTGAAGCCAGCTTGTTCGAAATGATGATCTCCAGTAAGAGCCTCCGTAAGTCCTTCTTGCTGCATCACGAGAAAGGATATGCAATCCGTCAGCGACCAGTCTTTGTCGGGACGGCTGCCATATAGATGGATCCCCTCGTCGAACAGATCCTTATGGGGCTCGACTATCGTTACCTGTCGATTGTTCCTCAGCTCTTTGAACAGCCGAGAGAACACTTCCCGGTTGCCAGGTGCAGACATCGCATCCGCGACCTCCGTCAGCACCCAAGCCGTGGTTAGGGCCTGTCAATGAATAACGTTTACACTTTGCTGCTGGCCCCCAGGCCCGCTGGCGAGGCGCGAGCGACGAGCATACCCGGGGTGGTATGTAAG
>Ga0315277_10001494_pt1 | contig 34068 bp, 32 predicted proteins | sample YL17G05_15_MG_FD_203695 | JGI IMG/M metagenome (GOLD analysis project Ga0315277, IMG submission 203695) | Sediment microbial communities from Yellowstone Lake, YNP, Wyoming, USA - YL17G05_15 | ecosystem: Environmental > Aquatic > Freshwater > Lake > Sediment | place: USA: Wyoming | collected...
CCAGTTGCCGGTGTAGCGCTCGGTCGTCAGCGGCGTGGCCACGTCCACGGCCTCAACCTGCCCGCTGAGGCCGGGGAAGCGCTGCTCCAGCCGGTCCATCACGGCCAGGGCAATCTGCTGCTTTTCCGCGTCGTAGCGCTCGCGCTCCTGGGCCAGTTCTTTCCAGTAGTCGTAGGTGGACTCGAACATGGCGACGATGACCGATTTGCCTGGTGGGGCCATGGTGGGGTCGTAGCAAAAGTGCCGCATCCCCAGGCGGTGGCGCGGCTGGCCGGAAACCACGATCGGCTCAGCCAACGGGTAGGTCACCGAGTGCGGTTGGTCCGCCAGGTCGCGGGCCACGCCCAGTGACACCTGTACGATGGGCGGGAAGATGGGCAGGTCGGCATAGTAGCCGCGGATCTTGTCGTTGACGTACTGGCCTTCCAGCATATCGAAGATGGTGGCATGCCCATCGGCAGCGGAGATGACGACGTCGGCGCGGTGCTCCTCGCCGTTGGCCAGGCGCACGCCGATCGCCTGGTTATTCTCCACCAGGACCTTGTCCACTCGCGAGCGGTAGTGGATCTGGCCGCCCAGGTCGAGGTAATGCCGCTCGATGGCCTGGGAGAAGTCCAGCGAGCCGCCAATGGGATAGCCCGCGTCGTGGTTGTGCATTGAGGCCAGGGTGAACAGTAGCGCCACCATGGGGAAGTCAGGCATATCGAAAACATCCCCGAATGCCTGGCGCAGGAAGGGATCGCCGAAGCGGGCAGCGAAATCTTTGAGCGGTACCTTGCCGTACTTGCGCATCGTCCACAGGAAGGGCAGCAGCTTGAACGCTCCACGGATTCTACCGAGCAGCCCCGACGGCCCGGCTGGGCCGCCCATCACGTCGCTGATGAGGCGCAGTGCCCGGCAGAACTCCTCGATCACTGCCGCGTCCTGGGGGGCCAGTTCCTTCATGTGGCGCTCCAGCCGGTCAATGTCGGTGTAGAGGACGAAGGCCTTGCCGCCTTCTCCTTCAATGCGCATGAACTCATCGTGGTTCACGATCTGGCGGCCCTGCGTCGCGCCCAGTTCCTGCCAGATGCGGTTGAAACTGCTGCCGGGCCTGGTGCCGACCAACCAGTGGATGCAGCCGTCGAAGGTGTACCCCTTGCGCTTCCACGAGGTACACAACCCGCCCGGCTTGTCGTGCAGTTCAAAGATGTGGGTGCGGTAGCCGTTCATCTGGCCGTAGCACCCGGCGGCTAGGCCGGCGATGCCGGCACCGATGATGATGATAGATTTCTCCATGCTTACCCTCCTGGATGCCCAAACCTGTTCGGGACGGCCCTCAACAAGTTGAGGAGTCCGATGATCTCATTATTCCGGGGTGAGCAGAGGACGCAGGCTCGTGGCCCAGGCGCGGATCGCTTCCCAGTTACGCTGGTCACCCGACTGTTTCGCCATGGCTTTCATTATCATGCGGATCAGGAAGAACTGTCGCTCATATTCCTGCCCCTTGGTCAGGACCGCTCCCGCGAACAGCCCAACGTCTACCGGCTGCACTTCCGGGATTTGCTTGATCAGCGGGTCCAGGTACGCCATTGTCTGGCTACGGTTCTCGGGGGTGTCCTGGGTCATGTTCAGGCAAACGACGAAATAGGCGACCGGGACCTGGCTCAGGGCCTGGCGGTGCCGTCGCACAAACTTGACTGTCTGGGGATGGAGCCTCCCCGCGCGCACGGGGGTTCCCACGACTACGGCGCGGTAGGGACTCAGGTCGGTCACTTCTTTGGCCCGGCGCACGTCTACTGACAGGGCTTCGCCCTGCAGCGCTGCGCCGATGGCCTCCGCCACCCCGCGGGTGGACCCGGCCCAGGTGGCGTATGCTACCAGAATCTTGCTGTCCATTGCAGTCTCCCTCATTTTCGCGGTGAGCGTCACGCCCAACCAAGAGTGTAGTTTCGACCCGCTAGTATACCATACTTGACGTTTTTTAACAGCACGTTAAGAAACGGGTCAATGTTTCGTCAAGGCTGATGCTGCGCTGCGATTTGTGCTTTCCCCTGGCGCACATATAATGACCGGGTGCTGTGTCGTTCGCCAAGTTAAAAACATGACCCAATGGCCAGGCAGCAGACATCGAGATGCCCAAACAGTACTATGTCTACATTGCCACGAATGTGTCCAGGACGCTGTACACCGGCGTTACCAACAATCTCGAACGGTGCATGGATGAACACAGACGCAAGGTCGGCTCTCGATTTGCTGCCAAATATAACATAACGCGACTGGCATATTTCGAGGTTTGCACAGACATCCGTGACGCGATTGCCCGCGAGAAGGAGATCAAGGATTGGCGGCGCGAGAAGAAAATCGCGCTGATTGAATCAGTGAACCCAACGTGGCAAGACCTGAGTGCGGATTGGTACACCTGTCATTCCGAGCGCAGCGAGGAATCTCCTCTTCGCGCCGGATGATCAGCGAAGTGGACGGGAGAGATTCCTCGTCGCTACGCTCCTCGGAATGACAGGGGGGGAGTGTCCTCGTCGCTACGCTCCTCGGAATGACAAGGGGGGGAGTGTAGCACGTTGTCGTTCCAAGCAGCTTGTCATTCCGAGCAGCTTGTCATTCCGAGCGGAGCGAGGAATCTCCTCTTCGCGCTGGATGACGAGCGAAGTGGAGGGGAGAGATTCCTCGTCGCTACGCTCCTCGGAATGACAGGGGGGGAGTGTGGCACGTTGTCATTCCGAGCAGCTTGTCGTTCCGAGCAGCTTGTCATTCCGAGCGAAGCGAGGAATCTCCTCTGCGCGCTGGATGACGAGCGAAGTGGAGGGGAGAGAGACCTCGTCGCTACGCTCCTCGGAATGACAGGGGGGGGGGTGTTCTCGTCGCTGTGCTCGTCGGGATGACAGGGGATTAGGACGGCAAGCCACAGACTCACCTTGAGCAAAGAGTTGTATGACCTATGATCAGGGATCGTAACTGTTCACCACGGAGACACGAAGGACACGGAGTAGATCATTGGGGCCACCGAACCATTTACCCGCCTCTGGTTTCTGTGGTTATTCTGTCTCTGCTGTTATTGGCTATTGGCGGATGCCAGTCTCCGGCTGCGGTGACGTACGACCAGATGCCATCTCCCTCGCCGGTGGCGCTGGGCCAGGGGGAGAGGCTGCAGGTCGTCGCTACCACCAGCATCGTGGCCGACGTGGTGCGGAACGTGGGCGGCGAGCGGATTGACCTGACGACGTTGATCCCGTTGGGCACAGACCCCCACACCTTTCAGCCGACGCCCCAGGACGCTGCCGCCGTCGCGGATGCGCACGTGGTGTTCGCCAACGGGGCCGGGTTGGAGGCGTTCCTGGCGGGTCTGCTGCAGAGCGCCGGGGCAGGGGTGGCCGTCGTGCCGGTGTCTTATGGCATCGAGTTGCGCCGGTTCGAGGGGGGCGTCCCCGGGACGGGGGCTGCGAGCAGGGGGGGCGCCGCCGTGGGACGGGCGGTAGGAGGGGGGGCAGCGCATGAGGGTGAAGGCGAGGGCGGGTTCGACCCGCACACCTGGTTCGACCCCAACAACGTGATCGTGTGGACGCACAACGTCGAGCGCGCACTGAGTGCGCTCGACCCGGGCCACGCGGGGGTGTACGAGGCGAATGCCCAGGCATACAGCACGAGCCTGCAGGAATTGGACGGTTGGATCCGTGCGCAGGTGGCGGGGGTGCCCGAGGAGAACCGCAAGTTGGTCACCGACCACGCGTCGTTCAGTTACTTTGCCCACCAATATGGGTTTGAACAGGTGGGGACGGTCTTCCCCGGGTACAGTACGCTGGCCCAACCTGCGGCGCGCGACCTGGCTGCGCTGGAGGACGCTATACGGGAGTTTGGCGTCAAGGCGGTTTTCGTGGGAAACACGGTCAACCCGGCCCTGGCGGAGCAGGTGGCCCAGGATACGGGCACGCGGGTGGTCTTTTTGTACACTGGCTCATTGAGCGCGCCTGGCGGTCCGGCGGGCGATTACCTGTCGTTCATGCGATACGACGTGGGGGCGGTGGTGGAAGCGCTGCGCAATTCGTAATGCGTAATGCGTAATCCGTAATCCGTAATGCGTGGTGCGTGATGCGTGGTTCGTGAAGCACGGAACACGAAACACGGAACACGGAACACGAAACACGGAACACGAAGCACGTGAGGTTTGTTGGAGGGGGGTATGGCAGGTGAGGAGAGAGTACTCGTCCGGAGGCACGTGGTTCACGAGGTGGGGGCGCCTATTCTGGAGGCGGTGGGCCTGAGCGTGCGGTACAACAGCCGGCTGGCGCTGGAGGAGGTCTCGTTTGACCTGGTGACCGGCGAGCGGGTGGCGGTGGTGGGGCCGAACGGGGCCGGCAAGAGTACTCTGTTCAAGGTGATCGCTGGCGTGCTCAGCCCATCGGCAGGCGAGGTCAAGGTGGCCGGCCATTGTCCGGGCAGCCACATCTGCATCGCCTACGTGCCGCAGCGCAGCGAGGTGGACTGGACCTTCCCGGTCACGGTGGCCGACGTGGTGATGATGGGGCGCGCCGGCCGGATCGGCCTGTTGCGCCGGCCTGGGCGTGGTGATTGGGCCTACGTCCGCCAGTGCCTGGCCGTGGTCGGCATGGCCGACCTGGCGCAGCGGCAGATCGGTGAACTCTCGGGCGGGCAGCAGCAGCGCATGTTCATCGCGCGGGCCCTGGCCCAGGAAGCGGCGCTCATGCTGATGGACGAACCGCTGACCGGGCTGGACGTGCCGGCGCAGGAGGACATTTTTCGCATCCTGGACGAGTTGCGCGCGCGTGGAGTGACAGTGATGGTCGCCACGCACGACCTGAACCTGGCCGCCGAACAGTTCGACCGCGTGATGCTGCTAAATGGTCGCCTGCTGGGATTTGGGCGCCCTGAAGAGGTCTTTACCGCCGGGCGGTTGCAGGAAGCCTACGGCGGCCACCTGCGCCTGGTCGAGACCGGCGAGGGGGTGCTGGCGTTGAGCGATACGTGTTGTGACGGGGGGGCATGATGGGCGTCTCAGACGTGATCGTGGGGCCGCTGGGTTATCCCTTCATGGTACGGGGGCTGGTGGCGTCCGTGATGGTAGGGATCGTGTGTGCCACGGTGGGCACGTACGTGGTTCTGCGGGGCATGGCCTTCTTCGGTGACGCGCTGGCCCACGCCATCCTGCCCGGCGTGGCGGTGGGTTACCTGGTCAGTGGGGGAGCGCGCGGCCCAGTTTTCTGGTGGGCGCTGGGCACGGGGGTGCTGACCGCCATCTGGATCGGGGCAGTCGGCAAGAGTGCTCAGATCAAGGAAGACGCCGCCATCGGCATCATCTTCGCCGGCATGTTCGCGCTGGGCATCGCGCTGATCTCGACGATGCGCAGTTACGCGGTAGACCTGGCGCACTTTCTGTTCGGTGACGTGTTGGGGGTGTCCAACGGGGACCTGTGGTTGACGGGCGTCCTGGGAGGCCTCATCCTGCTCACAATTGTGGGGCTGTACAAAGAGTTCCTGGTGCTGTCCTTCGACCCGGTGCTGGCGGTGACGCTGCGGCTGCCATCCACGCTGTTACGCTACCTGCTGCTGGTGCTGATTGCGCTGACTATCGTCGTGTCGTTGCAGACGGTGGGAGTGGCGCTGATGGTGGCGATGCTGGTGACGCCGGCTGCCACGGCATATCTCTTGACCCGCCGCCTTCCGGCGATGATGGGGTTGGCGGCCTTGATCGGGGCGCTCTCGGGCGTGGTGGGGCTATATCTTTCGTACTACGTCCGCGTGGCCTCCGGCGCAGCGATCGTGCTGGTCTGCACGGCGTTTTTCCTGATCGTCCTGCTCCTCTCCCCTCGGAGGGGGCTGGTGTGGGGGTGGCTGCGGCGGCCAGCAGAGTGACGCCGGCTAATCCAGATTGACACGATATCTTCCTCCGAATCAACCTTTAACTGCGCAGGCGCAATGAATTGCTCACCACCAGCAAGCTGCTGATCGCCATCGCCGCGGCAGCGATGACCGGGCTGATCACACCCAGGATGGCCAACGGCACGGAGACCATGTTGTAGGCGAAAGCCCATCCCAGATTCTGAAGGATAACCCGCCGCGTACGGCGCGAGAGCACCACAAACGACGGGAGCAGCGTGAGATCAGGGTGCGTCAATATCACGTCCGACGTCTCCCCGGCTACGTCGGTTCCACCGGCCACGGTGACGCTCAGGTCGGCCTGGGCCAGTGCCGGGGCATCATTCACCCCATCGCCGATCATCGCCACCTGTTCCCCCGTGGCCTGCCATCCCTGGATCCGTGCCGCCTTTTCCGTGGGCGGACAGTTGCCCTCGTACTCGGCCAACCGCAGTTCGGTGGCGATGGCCCGCGCCGTTCCGGGATGATCGCCGGATAGCATCACCGGCCGGATCTGCAGCGCCTCCAACTGGCGTAGCGCCTCCCGAGCTGTCGGGTTAGGTTCATCGCGCAGGGCGACGAACCCAACCACCTCGGCATCCCATCCCACCCATACAACGGTCTCGCCCCGCTCTGCGCGCGCCTGGGCCTGGACGACCAATGGCGAGTGACCATCTACACCCAAGAATTGCACCGACCCCACCATCACGCGCCGTCTGGCCTGTCCCACGACGCGCCCCACGACGTGGGCGCTGGCCCCCAGCCCGCGCAAGGCCTGGAATTCCCTGGCGTCTGGCAGAGGCCCCGGGCACGCCTCCACAATTGCCCGGGCCACCGGATGCTCCGAGTACTGCTCCACGGCCGCGGCTAAGCAGAGCAATTCCTCCTCCTGCATCGGCGTTCCCGGATGGACGGCTGCCGCAACGACCGCCATCCGCCCCCGGGTCAGCGTGCCGGTCTTGTCAAAGACGACGCGGCGAATCCCCGCCGCCGTCTCCAGCGCGACCGGATTGCGCACCAGGATCCCCGCCTGGGTGGTGCGTCCCAGCGTCACGGTCAACGCCAGCGGAGTCGCCAGTCCCAGCGCGCAGGGGCAGGCCACTACCAGGACCGCGACCGCCGCTAGCAGCGCTTGCGGCGCTGGGTATCCGGCCAACGTCCACCCCAAAGCAGTGAGGATCGCCGCGGTCAGGATGCCGAAGGCGAAGACGGCCGATGCTCGATCCGCCAGGCGTTGGATGGGCGGCTTGGTCGAGAGCGTCTGCTCCACCAGGTAGGTGATGTGGGTCAGGCGCGTGTCTTGCACTGAGCGTGTGACGAGGCCAGTCAACGCCGCATCGGTCACGACTGTGCCAGCCAAGAGGGGGTCGCCGGGCCCCTTGTTCACCGGTAACGACTCGCCGGTCAGCAGCGATTCGTCAATGGCTCCCTCACCCTCCAGGATCTTGGCGTCGGTGGGGACCCGCTCTCCTGGCTTGACCAGGATCGTGTCACCGGGAACCAGTGTGCTAGCCGGCACTCTCTGCCACCCCACGTCCGCGCGCCGCCAGGCGTCGTCCGGCTGCAGCTTCAGCAGCCTGCGGATGCCCTTTCGCGCGCTCGCTCCGCCAAGTGTCTCCAGGTAGCGGCCCAGCATGATGAACGTCGTGATCATGGCCACGGAATCAAAGTACGCCTCGCCGCTGCCGGTCAGCGTGACGTAGATGCTGTAGCAGTAGGCCGAGAACGCGCCCAGCGTCACCAGTGTGTCCATCGTGGCGGTACGGGCGCGCAACGCGCGCCACGTGCCCTGAAGGAACGAGCGTCCTCCGAACAAGAGAACGGGCATCGTCAGCACGCTGGCCAGTATCTCCAGCTTGCGCACCTCTGGAGTGGCGAACTGGCCGGCCGCGTACAGTGGATAGAGCTGTACCAGGTAGAGGAGCATCACCTGCATGCCAAAGCCCGCGGCGACGACCAGTTGTAGCAGCGTGCGTTCTTGCTGTCGCTCGGCGTGCTGCTGGCCGGGATCGGTCAACAGGCGCGCCTGGTAGCCCAAGGCGTCGAGCTTCTGCAGCACGGCCGCGGGGTCCACCTGGGCCGGGTCGTACTGGATGCGTCCTCGCTCGGCGGCGAAACTGACGTCGGCGCTTTTGACGCCGGGTTGGTTGCGCAGAACCTGCTCGGCAGCAGCCGCACAGCCGGCGCACCACATCCCGCCCAGCGAGAAGTGCACTGCCTGGCCTGGATCGAAGAGCTCTTCCGTGAAACTCGGGCGTTTGAGCCGTGGCTTGGGCAACACCTGATCGAGTAGGCCGCTCTCCTGCGCCACCTGGTAGACACGGGCACAACCCTCGCAGCAGAAGCGCTCTTCCTGGCCGTCGAAGGTACAGACGACCGGAGAGCCTTCGATCTTCAGGCCACACAGGTCACAGGTCTTTACCGGGCTTACCAGACTACCAATTCTCCCAGTTGTAGATGGGGCACAATTCCCAGCGTCGCCAATCCTCGCAAGGCCAACTGCAGACCGACGACGATGATCAGGATGCCGGTAATCCGGACCAGTGCCTGCCGAATGCGAACGCCCAACACCCCTGCCCCCACCCCGGCTACGAGCAACGCAGGTATGGTCCCGATGCCAAAGAACGCCATCCCCAGTGCGCCCGGCAGCGCCCCGCCCATGGAAGCGGCGACCAGCAGGGCGCTGTAGACCAGGCCACAGGGCAACAGGCCGTTGAGCGCGCCCAGCAGGAGTACTCCTGAAAGCCCGCCCTGTTTGAGCGCCCGACCCATCGCCCGACTTGGCCAATCTCCTGCCCTCTCCAGCCGGCCCAAGGGTAGCCATCCCAGGTAACCTAGCCCGAAAAGCACAAGGACTAGCCCCAAGAGCAGACTGACAATACCGGCCAAGTGGCTCAACCGGCTCCCCAGCCCTAGCACAGAGCCAATCGTGCCCACGATCGCACCCAGAAGGGCGTACACGACGATGCGGGATCCATGGTACAGCAGATGATAGCGTACGCTCGCCGGCCCCTGGGCCTTCAACTGGATGCCGACCATCACCACCAATGGGCCGCACATGCCCAGGCAGTGCCCCACGCTGCCCAAGAGACCGCCCAATAACAGCGCGCCGTAACTACCCGTGTTGGATCCCACCTGACTCCCTCATCACTTGGTGTGCGTGACAAAAGTAAACGCTTCATCCCCCTCTGCTTGGGCAGCGACCTCAACCTGGATCTGCCATTCGCCAGCCATGGTGAAGATAGCCGATGCTCGGTAGATGCCATCGCCCACATCAGTCGCTTCAGGACAATTGATAGGCATCTGCATCCCAGGCATCGTGAGGTCAAAGCGCACTGTGGCCCCCGAGACCGGTTGGTTGTTGACGTCGAGCAGCGTTAGCTCTAGCGTGGCGTCTTCCATCGGCACAGGTGGGTCTGGGATAATCACCAACGTTGCCGATAACGAACCTGCTGTCTGGGTCAGAGGCGTTGGCGACGTGACCTTGCCGCACCCCCCCAATGTCGCTAGAACAGTAAGAAGCGAGATGGCGCACACAGCGTGTTTCATTTCATCCTCACCTTGCCAGCGGCAAACACACTCCGTCCTTGGTGGACAGGGATTGGGTATGCAAACCTTGATGGAACGCTAGTCCACTTCGCTGTAGATGCGCACACAGAGGTCTTGAAGTGAAACGTGCGGTTCAAACTCGGCCAGTACCTTGTCTTCGGCCAGGGACGAACGGCGATGCGCCTCCAGGTCTTCCCAGGCCTCCCACATGCTCTCAAAAACCAGGTGCGTTCTCCCTGGCACATTCAGGGAAGCCATCGCCCGTGAATTGATGTGGCCCGGCTCGTTGGGCAGGAGCGCACGCAGGTAACCCAGGACGCGCTCCAGGGAAGCGCCGATCTCCAGCTCATCCATCTGGTCCGGCCGGATGTCAAAACTAACCTGGTAGATGTACGCCATAGCCCGCCTCCCTATCGTTGTGTCCAGTTCACGATCAGATAGATCAGCCACCACAAGATGACGCCTGGCAGGGCCACCTTGACCACCGGCGGGAGGCTACCTCCGGCCTCCTCGATCTCCCTGGCAAAGCTGTCAATATAGCCGTCGGGGCGGATCTCCTCATACCCGAATTCCTCGCTCTCTTCCCGGTGCCCGCTGCTACCCGGCAGCACCTTGGGACGATGGGGTAGTGCGATAGTCAGAGCGAACAGGAGCAGAACAGCCACACTAAGGACGACGCTGATGATCTGCGGCCCGAGTTCCATCACGTTCTGGGTCATGGCAGGTCTCCTTTCCCATCCGGCCAGGGTTCTGGTTCACGCTCCTCCAGCATTCTGTACTTGGCCTCCTCGATATCGCGAAACTGGCCGCTCCGCCAGCCCCACACCAGAAAGACCAAGCCAGTCAAAGCGACGAAGACCATCCAACCGACGACCACCCACAGACCTAAAGGCATCATTGCCCACCTCCCTGTCCTGGGAGACTCTCGATGTGAGTAGTGATATCCCAGACGTCAGATTCGGAGAGGAGCCACAGGAAAGGATACATGGCACTATCCGGCACACCGTACCAGGTCCTCCAGAAGGTATATGAGGGATCCATATTCGCAGGGTAAGGAGCCGGGCTGCCACTCCGCACGTCGGCCACGCCCCGCCCGCCGTCACCGTGACAGACCGCACAGTACGTGGCGTACAGGTCAGCCCCGTGGGTGATCGAGATGACGTGCCCTTCTCCGACCCAGTTGTCCCGGCTCAACGTCATCACGTTGGCGGCGATTCCCCCGTTACCGTACTGGCTAGGCGTCGAGGGACGGCCCACGGCGAAGGCCTCCCGGACATATTTGATGGCATCCCAGCGCTGGGTTTCTGGCAGGAACTCGCCCCAGGTGGGCATGGCTGCGTTGGGCACGCCGAAGGTCAACCGGACGAGGAACTCGCCATCCGAGAGTGCCCCCACATCGGGATCCGTGAGGTTCGCCGGCTTGACATCCAGGTACTGGCCATCCCAGCCCTCTCCCTGCCCACTCAAGCCATGACAATGAGCGCAGGTCGTCAAGAAGAGCTGCTTCCCCCGTTCAAAAGAAGCGCTCTCAGGCAAGATTTGGTTCAGGTAGACGTCGGGATAGCGCACCTGCAGTTCGTTTATCACAGGGCGCGCCTCGGTCTGGGTAAAGTTGACCCGGATATAGTGGACCACGCTCCAGCGGTCTTCCTCCGAGTACTGGAGCTTCCAGGCCGGCATGGCACTCCAGGGCAAGCCCTCGCTGATGCGCCAGAAGTAATCCGAGTCGGTGTAGCTTGGGTCCTGCAGCGTGCCATAGTTGCCGTCGCTGAAATCCGGTGGCGAAGGCTGCAATCCTGCGCGATATGGCCCTTCGCCGCGGCCTGAATCGCCGTGACAGACCATACACTCGCGGATGAAGAGCGCCTTGCCTCGCTCAAGCGTGTCTACCGTCAAAGGCAACGGATTCGTCAGATTGGCGTACTCGCCACTGGGATCCCCTTCGTTGGGGTCACGCATCATGGGGCGGGAAAAGATCTGCTGGACGTATTCGATTACCTTCCAGCGCTGCTCCTCCGTCAGGCTGGTCTTCCAGGTAGGCATCAGGGTCCCCGGCACGCCTTCCGAGACGTGCCAGAGCCACTGGTCGTCCGGCATACTGCGGAAGGGCTCCTGCCTGAAATCGGCCGGGGTGACGGACATCGTCCCCGCGTAGCTGCCCAGCCCGTTGCCAGCGCAGCCATGGCAGGTCAGGCAATACTGCACGTACAACTCCTTCCCCTCCTGCAAGCCGGCGGCTTGCCAGGTTGCCCAACCCTGCGGCTGGTCGCCGGGCACGGGGGTGACAGCAGGATAGGGAACGGGGTTCGTCAGGCCCGCGTAGGCATCCGGCGGCAGGATCATACGCTCCTGTGCCACACGATCGCCCAGGGCAAACAGGTAGGCCGCGATGGCCTTGAGGTCGTCCTCTGGGAGAAAAGCGAAACTGGGCATGATGGAGAGTGGCGAGAGCCGCCGCGGGTCCTTAAGATGATCAATCTCCCACGCTTCGCTGCGCTTCCGTCCAAGGTAAGAAAGATCCGGCCCGGTACGTTCTGAGCCCAGGATCACAGGATCGTCGAAGACATAGTTCCCCCCCTGTGATTCTGGTCCCATCGCCGTGTCCTCGGCGCGCACGTACTGGGTGTGGCAATAGTTGCACCCGTTGGAGTAGAACAGCTCCCGGCCCCGCTCCTGCTCCGGCGTATAGAGGTGCGCGATGGTGGTCTGCGGGGGGTTCCATACCAGGCTGGGGATGAAGACAACCACGGCGACGACGGCAAAGAAAACGATCACGCCACCGATGACGATCACTCTGAAGGTCATTCTCATGGCTACACCTCCTCTTACCCGGTCGACACCGAAGAAACCGGTACCTCCACCGGGGCAATGGGCTGTGTGATAGCCCTACGCTGCAACACCGTGGCGAAGATGTTGTAGGCGAACAGGACAAAGCTCGCGACGATCAGCGCGCCGCCGGCGGCGCGTAACGCCATGTATGGTCGCAGGCCCGGCAGAACACTCCAGACCGGTAGTCCCTGGTGCAGCCACGCCGTGCCCTGTACCAGGCCGGTCAGCATGAAACCGGCGAAAAAGAAGGTGAAACCGATCACGTACAGGCTGTACTGGACGTTGACCAAGGTGCGGCTGTAGATCCGGCACTTGTAGATGCGCGGGATCACATAGTACATGCCGCCAATGACCACCGAGGCGGAGAAGAACAACAGGGCCAGGTGGGCGTGGCCGGGCACGTACTGCGTAAAGTGCGTCAGAAGGTTGATGCCGCGCAGCGCCTGGTGCGAGCCCTGATATGAAACCAGGACGTAGGCCGCCCAGCCCGTGACTATGAAGCGCAGGGGGATGCTGGTCAGGACGCGGTTCCAATTGCCCCGCAGGGTCAGGAAGATGTTCATCATAAACGCCACCACCGGCAGCAGCATGCCGATGCTCTCGGCCACCGCAACGGTTTTCAGCCAATAGGGGATAGGGGCCCACTCCAGGTGGTGGGCCCCCACGCCGGTGTAGAAGAAGATGATGCCCCAGAAGGCGACCAGCGATAGGAAGTGGCTGTAGAGCGGTGTGCGCGTTTCCTTGGGCACCACGTAGTAGATCACTGGGAGCAAGCCGGTGGTAAACCACAGGCCCAATACGTTGTGGCCGTAGAACCAGTTGAAGATCGTGTCGTTGATCCCCGTCAACGCACCAGTGGGCGGGTTCCACATGATGTTGCCGATGAAGTACAGAAGCGGCATCCAGATGAGGCTGCCGCTGATGTACCAGAGGGACACGTACATCTTGGGCTCGACGCGGTGGCTGATGGTCATGTAGAGATTGATCATGTTCAGGATCAAGACGACCACCACGCCCACGTCAACGACCCAGGTGAACTCGGCGTACTCCCGGCTTTGGGTGTGTGCAGTCAGCAGGCCGGCGATACCAACCGCCAGTGCCGCGTTCCAGAGCAGCATGGTGACGTTTCCCAGCCCCTCGCTCCACAACCGGCGGCCAGTCAGCCGGGGGACGATGTAGAGCCAGAGGCCCATCATCCCGCCGGAGAGAAAGGCGAACATCACCGTGTTGGTGTGGGCCTGACGCAGACGGCTAAAGACCAGCCACGGCACGCCCCGAAACAGGTCGGGGAAGACGAACTGGAGTGCCAGAGTCAGCCCCATCAACACGCCGACCACGAGCCAGAGGGCGGCAGTGAGCATAAAGTTGACACTGGCACTATCCTGTTTCTTGAACATTCGCTCCCTCCTTGTGGCAAGTTCAGGCGCACGTGTGAGTGCGAGGCCGAGCGCAGCGAGCTTGATTAGTCTTCTATTCTTCTATCTGCTCCGCCAGGTAGTTCTGAATCCCCATCTGCTCGATCTGGTCGAGCTGTGCCTCGATCCAGTCGATGTGTGCTTCCTCGTCCGTGAGGATCGCTTCGAGAAGCTCCCGCGTGCCATTGTCGCCGAGTTCCACGGCCAGGCGAATATCCGCGTTGTACTCCTGGATGGCGTCGTGCTCGGCCTGCCAGTCGCTCTTGTGCTGCCCTTCCACGTTAGCGCCGATGCGCATCGGGTTCAATTCGCTGACGATGGGCATCCCCTCAAGAAAGATAATGCGGGCGATGAGCTTTTCGGCGTGTTTCATCTCCTCGATGGCCCGCTTCTCGATGGCCTCGTGGAGGCGGTCGTACCCCCAATTCGCGCACATCTCGGAATGCACGATATACTGGTTGACCGCCGTCAGTTCGTCTTCCAGGCGAGCGTTCAACCTTTCAATGATTCTCTCGTTCCCTTTCATGATTTGCTCCTTTCGTGTGTAAGGCGAATTCGTTGAGTGGTATCCTTTGCCGGTATGAGCATCCTGGTATGGAGAACTTGACCTCCTTTCTAGATTGGCCGGTTTGCTATACCGCCTGACATAGCTGTGCGGGGAGGATGTGCTGGTGGCAATGCGGTGGCAATAGCTGCTGTGTTCATTCAGGTACGCAAGCACGGCTGTGCCGGTCAGCAGCGGACTATCGGGGGAACGCCTGAACTTGGCGTGTCCTGATTGGAGTTGGCAAGATGCAGTTGTCTTGACTGTTGTCTCGGCCTCTTCGTGGCTTCACCGGGCGTGCACATCAGTATACCATGTAATGTTTAGCGGCGCGAGTGACGCCGGATAAGTCAATTCCGCTTTTGTGGTACACTATGGTCAGTGCACCCACACCTTCATGCCCGGCGTGGCAAAGTCGAACACCGCCTCAGACTCGGCCACCCGGACGCAGCCCGCCGTCACAGGCTGCCCCAGGCGGTCATCCAGGACGTGGCCGCTCTCGTCCACCGGCAGCGAATGGATGCCATTCCCGTGTTCGAGGTCAAATTCGAGGACGTCTGTAACGTACACGCCGGGGGCGCTTTCGACAGGCCCTTGATACTTGCGGCGCACTTGAAAGACCCCTGGGTACGTGGTGTGGTCGGGCCGGTCGCCCACGCCAGCGGCGGCAAGATATTCGGCCACCACCAGGTCGCCATCGTGCAAGCGCACCACTTGCTCTGGCAGGCTCACCTCGATCCAACGTTCCGCCGGACCGATACCGGCAGGCGTCTCCAGGCCAGGTCCTGCTGCAGGGGTGAGCGTCGTCAGGGCTTCAGTTGGGGGACGTGCAGCAGTGGGTGGCCCAGGCTGCGTGGGGCTGGGGTCTGGGCCGGCGCTGCACGCGCACAAGAGGAAAAAGAGGGCCAAGGGTATGGCCGGCCGGGGCTTGCTCCTATACTTCTTGATCACTTGATTTGGCGATCTCTCGATATCGCATCAGGCGGCTACCAGTATCTCGACGGTTTGGGGGCGGTCGGCAAGTGCCGGACGCAGAGCGGGCGGAATCTCCATTCCTAGTTCCTGCCAGGCCTCTCTCAGCGCGTCCAGAGCCTCCTGAACGTTGTGCAGGATATCCTCCGGTGTGCGGCCTTCGGTGACCAGGCCGGGCACATCGGGGCTGGTGATGGTGTAGACGCCGCCGGGGTTCGGTTCCAAGTAGAGGCGAATAGAATACAGTCTCATTACTTCCATCGTGTGCACCTCAATCGCACGCCCTCGAAGACGCGAGGGATTTGGGCCTGATGCTCCAGCACAATTGTAGCACTGCGCTGCCATGAGTCAAGTTAGTTCTACTCCCCCATGCCACTCTTCCGCTGACACCATGACCTGCGTTCCCATTTCGACCAGGGTTTCGTTCCCTGCAATGGCTTACTCCAAATACGTGAGGCCGTGCCCGAAGGGAAAGAGCGGGTTCTCCGAATCGTAGGGCAGGTCCTCCTTTTGCTTCCTGACGGCATCCATGGATGAGGGCATTTCAAACGGCAGTTTCGCCGAGGGGGTGAAGCGGCCAAAGATGACGTCGAGCACTACCGCGTCGCTGGCCCCAAAATCGGCCAGTAACCCGGCACTCTTGGCCGCGATCTCGGGAATGACCGCGGGACGATCCAGGTAGATGTCCACGATGGTGGGCACCCGCTCCAGGATGTCCAGGATGTGTGCCTTTTCCTGCCCCTTGAAATCGAGGTCCCCGGCGTGAAAGTGGCGCTCCAGGAATCCCTCCCGGGGTTCATAGGGGGCGTCGAGCCGCAGGATGGCTACGTCAGCCTGTTCGACCTTTTCGACGACCTGCCCGTATTGGCCGGCTACCTGGGGGTCTACGTTTTCGACGTAGACCCTGGGCCTGCCGCGTAAGGGCAGGGCCATACCGGCGGACGTTTCGGCGTTCTTTAACAGGACGATGGACTTGCGCTGGGCGCGCTCTCCGGCCTCACGGAATGCGGCGTTGCCGACGATCTTGTCTGCCGCCGCTGGGTCCACGTACGGATTGTCGAACAGTCCTAACCTGAACTTGTCCCTGAGCAAGCGGCGGACCGATTGGTCAATCCTGGCCTCGTCAATCTGGCCACTTTTGACCAGGCCAACGATACCGTCAGGGCAGGCTTCTCCACCGAACTGGTCTACGCCCGCATCGAGGGCCTTCTTGATGCGCTGTTCAACGCTCAGGTCTTCTACCCCCCAGCATTTCGCCTCCATCAACTCACGTCCCATCACCTTGACCGGCGTCAGGAGCAGCCAGTCTGTACAGACGACGCCATCGAAGCCGTATTTCTGGCGCAAAAGCCCGGTGACGACGTCCCTGCTAAAGCCAAACCCGACCTCTTCGATGGGGAGCCCGACCGGCATGCCGTAATAGGGCATGATCTGGGCCGTGCCGGCCTCGAAGGCGGCCTCGAATGGGCGCAGGTGGTAGTCGAAATTGCCCCCGGGATATACCTGCTCCTTTCCGTAGGCAAAGTGCGCATCCTCCCCTCCCTTTTGGGGGCCGCCCCCAGGGAAGTGCTTGGTCATGCAGGCGACGCTCTGGGGGCCGAGCGTGTGGCCCTGAAAGCCCTTGACGTAGGCGCGCACCATGAGAGAAGCAAGTGCTGCGTCCTCGCCAAAGGTGCCGTTGATGCGTGCCCAACGGGGTTCCGTGGCCAGGTCGGCCATGGGATGCAGGGCGGTGTGGATGCCTACTGCCAGGTACTCTTGCCTGGCAATGTCGCCGAACTCTTCCACGAGCGCGGGATCTCGCGTGGCAGCCAACCCAATCGGCTCAGGCCACTGGGAAAACCCGCCTGCTGCCATACCCGTGGCCGGATTCTTGGTGAAGGCGTGGCGCGGGTCAGACGAAATGGTGACCGGGATGCCCAAGCGGGTCCGCTCGGCCAACGTTTGCAGCCTGTTATGCCATTCCGCCATGTGCCTGGGGTCCGCGACCTCGTACACGTTAAAGTGGTTGATCAAACGGTTGGCAACCAGGTTGGAGGTCTGAACGGGGCTGAACATGCCGGCTTTCTCCAACAGGCTGCCGTCCTTGTTCATCCCGATCATGGTGTGGAACATCATGCCTGCTTTCTCTTCCAGCGTCATCTGAGAGAGCAGGTCCTCGACCCGTTCCGCGATTGGGCGACGGCTGTCTTCGTAGGGGTCCAGCCGGCCGTTCTTGTTCAGGTCACGGAAGGTGAAGCCATCTTGGGTGAGGATGGGGGCTTCCGGCCCCAGCGTAGACAGATTCCGCTGGGTTGTGAGCCGCCCATTGACGTTTCTCCCGAGTACTACGAGGAGCACGATGCCAGCCAGGGCAAGCGGAATGTAGACTGCAATCATAGTAGCACCTCCGCTATCGAATTATAGAGCGAAAACCGGATAGGGCAAGTGCAGCCAGGGTCGAGTAGGATTCCGCATGGGACGCCCCGAGACGGGGCTGCGAGCATTGTGTGCGAACGCTTGCTGCACGTGAAGGCGGAGTGCACGGGCTTGAGGCAAGCCGGGCTTGAGGCAAGCCGGGCTTGAGGCAAGCCTAGAGACTTGACGCAGGCTGAATCCGTGCTATAAAGGGCGGCGAGCGATCCCCTGTTGACGACGGCCTGGAATCTCTGGAACATTTCACCGAAAGGAGAACTCAATGCCTACCGAATCAGCCTCGCAAGCGTTGCGCATTCTGCGTGATGGAAGCCAGTTTCAGTGGTACGTGATTCCACTCTTCGCTCTGGTGGTGTATGTCTACGCCGCGGAGATCGAGCGGGGGAACTGGAGCCTGGTGTTCGCCGGCCTGGCCTATTGGGGCATGGATTGGTTCAACGAGATCTGGAACGGCCTCGTGTTCCACTTTACCCAGTACGCTCCCGTGTGGGGGGCACCCGGCAAGACGGCCTACCTGATCCTGATCGGGCTGAACATCGAGATCTGCTTCATGTTCGCCATCGCGGGCGTGACGTTCTCCAAGATGCTGCCTCGGGACAAGAAGATGAAGGTCTTGGGCCTGCCTAACCGGTTGTTCTTTGCCATCGCCGGCTCGATCTTTTGCGTGTTTGTGGAGGTCATGCTCAACGCGGTGGGTGCGCTCACGTGGGACTATACGTGGTGGAGGGCCGGCGTGCCCTGGCTGATCTTCCTGATCGGCTACCTGCCCTTCTTCCTGGTGGCCTTTTGGGTGTTTGACATGGAGAGCGTTAAGCAGAAGGCGATCACGGTCGGCTCCATCCTCGGCTTTGACCTGGTCTGCCTGGTGGTGTTCGGCGCGATCCTGAAGTGGATCTGACGTCGAAGGAGCCTTCAGGAGGGCCCATGCAGGTCCGCATGCTCGACACCGAAAAGCGACGGGACGTCCAACAGTTCGTCAGTTTCCCCTTTGAACTCTACCAGGATTGCGCCCAGTGGGTGCCACCGCTGGTCTCTGCGGCCAAGAACGTGCTGAACCGCCGTCGGCACCCGTTCTACCAGCACTCGACGGCCGATTTCCTCGTCGCCGAGAGCGAGGGGCAGGCGCTGGGCCGCATCGCGGTCATGCACAACCGCCGCTACAACGAGTATCGCCAGGTCGAGGCCGCCCTCTTTGGCTACTTTGACGTGGTGGAGGACGTCGAGGTGGCTCGGGCGCTGTTCGCGGCTGCCTTCGAGTGGGCGCGCGGGCGGGGGCTGAACGAGATGCTCGGCCCCAGAGGATTGGTCAGTTCCGAGGTTGGCGGCGTATTGGTGGAGGGTTTCGAGCACCGGGCGGCGCTAGGCATTCCCTACAACTTTCCGTACTATGGTGGTTTCATCGAGGCGGCGGGGTTCGAAAAGGCGGCCGATTTTCTCTCTGGGCACTTCCAGCGCGGCCACCAGGTGCCCGAGCGCTTGTGGAGGGTCGCCGAGAAAGTCAAGGCCCGAGGCGGGTTCTGGATCAAGACGTTTCGCTCGAAGCGGGAGATGCGCCAGTGGATACCGCGCGTTGGTAAGATCTACCGGGAGGCGTTCATCGAGGCACATACGTACTACCCGCTGAGCGATGCGGAGATGGAGATCATGGCGGAGACGATCATCAGCGTGGCCGACCCCCGGCTGATCAAGTTGGTGATGAAGGGGGAGGAGGTAGTCGGCTTCCTGTTCACCTATCACGACATCTCGGCAGGGCTGCAGAAGGCCAGGGGGCGGTTGTGGCCGCTCGGCTGGACCTATATCCTGCGGGAACGAAAGCGCACCAGGTGGGCCAACGGCAACGGGGTGGGGGTGCTGCCCGAGTACCAGGGAGTGGGAGCCAGCATCCTGCTGTACGCTGAAATCGCCCGGACCATGATCGCCAGCGATTTTGAGCACCTGGACGTCGCGCAGGTCAACGAGGACAACTATGCGAGCCGCGCGGCCATGGAAGACGTCGGCGTGCAGTGGTACAAGAGGCACCGCAGTTACCGCCGCATGCTCTCCGCAGTCGCTTGAGACAAACGATATGGCTATGTGCCAGATATGGTCAGAACAGCATACGTGTAGTCGAAGTAGGACCAGGCCAGGACCAAGTCACCCGACGGGATGCTAACGGGGCCAGCCTCAACGGCCGGATCAAACAGATAGACGCTGTCTCCCTCCACACCGGCCAGGACGACCGCGTGCGGGGTATCTATCTGCCAATAAGGCAGTTCGCGGGTGCGGACAAAGAGGATACTCGGCACGCCTCCAGGGCATTCCCACGCTCCGCTATCTCATCCAGGATCTCCTGTGTGAACAGGATCTCACCGCTCTGCGTATCCACGTCCAGGGCGCCCACCTGTCCCACCGGTCCGTGGGTCGGCGATCCCAGCCAGATGGGCACGTGCCACAAGAGCCTTCGTTCCACCACCAGGCTGGGACGTTCACCGTACAGCAAGTTGCCCACTTCGTCCAGTAACAGTTTGCTGACTTTGCGTTGAGCGACTACGTCTGTAATGTTCACCTGGGCAGTAAGACTGAGGTCAATCCTGACTTCAGCCTGAATTGGTAACGCGATTTCCTTCATCTCAAGGTGCATGCGGATCACCTCCTGAATGGCGTTCTTTGCCCTCGCAGTGGGTTCCATAGGGCTATTGTAGCACAATTGGCATGGATGGGAAAGTGCGGTATAATCCGCCCATTGGGGAGGCGGCCATTGCAGGCACGAACACCTATGCGAGCCCTCATCACCGGCGCGAGCGGGTTCGTCGGCGAGCATCTGTGCGCCTATCTTCTGGCACATACGGACTGGGAGTTGGCCGGAACAGTGTATCCCCAGCCGGTCGAGGCCCGGCCGCGTGACCCTCGCCTGGTGCTCAGGCACATTGACCTGCGCGATCCGGGCAGCGTGCGGGCCCTCCTGGGCGAAATGCAGCCCGATGCCATCTTCCACCTGGCCGCACAGTCGTTCGTGCCCACCTCATTCGCAGACCCGTGGGACACGCTGGAGAATAACATCCGCGGGCAGTTGAACCTGTTGGAGGCCGTGCGGCGGTCGGAGCGCCAGGTGCGGGTGCTGGTGGTCGGCTCGAACGAAGAGTATGGTACACCGCAGCCGGGCGAGTTGCCTCAGACGGAGGAAAGCCCGCTCAGGCCCAGCAATCCCTACGCGGTGAGCAAGGTGGCCCAGGATTTTCTGGGGTTCCAGTATTTCCTGGCTTACGGGACCCCGGTCATCCGGGTGCGCCCGTTCAACCATACCGGTCCGGGGCAGACCCCTCGCTTCGTGGTCCCGTCCTTCGCCAGCCAGATCGCCCGCATCGAGGCCGGCCTGCAGGAGCCGTTGCTTAGGGTGGGCAACCTGGACGTGGCCCGCGATTTTACCGACGTGCGGGACATCGTGCGTGCGTACTACCTGGCGGTGACCCAGGGTGAGCCGGGAGAGGTGTACAACCTGGCCTCGGGGCGGCCCCAGTCGGTGCGGGGGTTGCTGGAAACGCTGTTGAGCCACTCCAGGGTGGGAATCCGCGTCAAGCAAGACCCAGCCCTCTACCGGCCTGTGGACGTGCCGGTGGCGTACGGCAGCGCGGAGAAGTTTTATCGCCTCACCGGTTGGAAGCCCGAGATCCCCTTTGAGCAGACGTTGCAGGACGTGTTGGAGTATTGGAGGGAGCAGGTGGGTGGTTCCTTTCAGACCCTAAAGGTGGCGATAGGAATCGCTTGAAAACCTTTAGGGTTTTCACTCAGGTGGGTGGGAGGTCATAGACGTGCTCAAAGTTCTGATTACCGGAATCACAGGCTTTTCCGGTAGTCACCTGGCCGAGTATCTCCTGGCGCGGGGTGACGCCGAAGTCTACGGGGCCTGCCGCTGGCGCAGCCGGTTGGACAACCTGTCCGACCTGAAGCGCCGGGGTCGCCTCAACCTGCGCGGGGTAGATGCGGTCGTCGGCGGTGAAGCGGAACTGCGTGCGATTGCCGAGCCCCACGCCGTTAACCTGCTGCAAGGGGACATGGCCGACCCATACCAGATGAAGACGCTGGTCGAGGTCGTGAGACCGGACCGTATCTTTCACCTGGCGGCTCAGAGTTTTGTGCCTACCTCGTGGAGTGCACCGGCCGAGACGTTCAGCATCAACACTATCGGGCAGATCCACCTGTTTGAGGCCGTGCGTGCGTCCAGCCTGGACCCCTTGATCCAGATTGCCGGCTCTAGCGAGGAGTATGGCCTCGTCCACCCCGACGAGGTACCCATCAAAGAGAGCAATCCGTTCCGTCCGCTCTCGCCCTACGCGGTGAGCAAGATCGCGCAAGAGTTCCTGGCATACCAATATCATCGGAGCTACGGGCTCAAGGCGATTGTTACCCGAGGCTTTAACCATACCGGACCGCGCCACGGGCCGGTGCTTTCTTGCTCCAGTTTTGCCCGCCAGATCGCCGAGATTGAGGCGGAGTTGTCACCGCCAGTGTTGTACGTCGGTGACCTGACGACGAAACGGGACTGGGTGGACGTACGTGACGTGGCGCGTGCATACTGGCTGGCACTGGAAGAAGGAGTGGCCGGCGAGGTATACAACATCGGCAGTGGGACCACGCGCACTGTCCAATCTATGCTCGATATGCTCCTGTCGTTCACCCCGGTGGCCATTGAGGTACGCCAGGACCCGGCCCGGTTACGCCCTTCCGATGTGCCTGTTTTGTGGGCTGACGATAGCAAGTTCCGGGCACAAACCGGGTGGGAGCCGCACATTCCGTTCGAACAGACGATGCGCGATCTACTAGATTATTGGCGTGAAAGGGTAAATAGATCACAATGACGAACAAACGAGTTGCCTTGATCACCGGCATCACAGGGCAGGATGGTTCCTACCTGGCCGAGTTCCTGCTGGAGAAGGGGTACGAGGTCGTCGGCATGGTGCGGCGCACTACTACGGTGACCTTTACTCGTATCCACCACATCCAGGATCGGATCACCCTGGTCTCCGGCGATCTGCTGGACCAGGGTTCTCTGATCGGTGTTCTCCGGGAGCATCGGCCCAGTGAGGTGTACAATCTGGCGGCCCAGTCCTTCGTCCCCATCTCCTGGCAGCAGCCGGTCTTCACTGGAGAGGTGACCGCGCTGGGCGTGACCCGCATGCTGGAGGCGATCCGCACGGTGAATCCCGGCATTCGCTTCTATCAGGCTTCCTCGAGCGAGATGTTCGGCAAGGTGCGGGAAGTGCCTCAGAACGAGAACACGCCGTTCTACCCGCGTTCTCCTTACGGGGTGGCCAAGGTGTATGGCCATTGGATCACGGTCAACTATCGGGAGTCTTTTGATCTGTTTGCCGTTTCGGGCATCCTGTTCAACCACGAGAGCCCTCGGCGAGGATTGGAGTTCGTCACCCGCAAGGTCACGTACGGCGTGGCAAAGATCAAACTGGGGCTGGCCAGGGAACTCCGCCTGGGCAACCTGGAGTCTCGCAGGGACTGGGGCTACGCCGGTGACTATGTGCAAGCGATGTGGCTGATGCTCCAACAGGACAAGCCTGACGACTACGTCGTGGGCACTGGCGAGACGCACGCGGTGCGGGAACTGTGCGAGGTTGCCTTTGGCCACGTGGGGTTGGACTGGCAGGATTACGTGCTGCAGGACCCCCGCTTCATGCGCCCGGCCGAGGTGGACTTGCTGGTGTCTGATCCCCGCAAGGTCCGCCAGGCACTGGGGTGGCAGCCCCAGGTCTCCTTCAAAGCCTTGGTGGAGATGATGGTAGACGCCGATCTGAAATTGCTAAAGGAAGAGCACGGACTTTAGCCAGGAGGGAGAAAGGGTGGAAGCGACGATCCATTTCGGTACTGATGGCTGGAGGGGACGTATTGCCGAGGACTATACCTTTGACAACGTCCGCCGGTGTGCCCAGGGCTTTGCCAGTTACCTGGTGGCCCAGGGTAAACAGGGCGCGGACGTGGTGGTGGGCTACGACAAGCGTTTTGCTGCCGAAGACTTTGCAGCAGCGGCGGCCGAGGTGATGGTCGGCAACGGCTTTCGCGCCTGGGTGACCGACAGCGCTACCCCCACTCCCGTCATCGCCTATTCGATTGTAAACCATGGGGCGGCCGCCGCCATCAACGTCACGGCCAGCCATAATCCCCCCTCCGATTGCGGCTTCAAGGTGCGCGACGAGCACGGCGCGGCCGTCGCGCCGGACGGCCTCCAGGAGATCGAAGCGCTCATCCCCTCCATTGAGGGAGTCAAGCGGGCATCCTGGGAAGAAGCCCGGGCGCAGGGACGGATCGTCGTCTGGGACCCGGCCCCGGACTACCTGGCCCACATCGGCAAGTTGGTGGACACTGAGCCGATCAAGCAGGCAGGGCTGAACATCCTGGTCGAGCCCATGTGGGGCAACGGCATTGGCTGGTTCCCGCACCTCCTTGGCGGTGGCAAGACCAGGGTGACCGAGATCCACAACGTGCGCAACCCGCTCTTCCCGGAGATGACGCGCCCTGAGCCAATCCCCCCCAACGTGGACGTGGCGCTCGGTAAGACGGTCGAACTGGGGGCCGACGTGTGCCTGATCATGGACGGCGACGCCGACCGCATGGGCATCGGCGACGAACACGGCACGTTCATCAACCAGTTGCAGGTCTTTGCGCTGCTGGCCTATTACCTGCTGGAGATACGAGGCCAGCGCGGGCCGATCGTCAAGACTCTCTCGACCACCTCGATGCTGGAGAAACTGGGCCAGATGTACGGGGTGCCGGTTTATCAGACCGGGGTGGGGTTCAAGTACGTGGGACCCAAGGTGCTGGAGACGAACGCCATCATCGGTGGAGAGGAGAGCGGTGGCTACGCCTTTCGCGGCAGCGTGCCGGAGCGGGATGGCATCCTGGGCAACCTCTACTTCCTGGACCTGATGGTGAAGACGGGCAAGAGCCCCGCGCAACTGCTGGCCCACCTGTACGAGAAACTGGGGGCTTCCTACTACTACGACCGGATAGACACCCGCTTCCCTTCGGAGCGACGGCCGGAAGTGAAGGCCCGCCTGGACGCGGCCCGTCCGGAGACACTGGCTGGCCTGCGGGTCGCCGAGATCAACACCATGGACGGCTACAAGTACGTGTTGGAGGATGGTGCGCCATCAGTAGATGGTGCGCCATCAGTAGATGGCGGGTGGCTGTTGATCCGTTTCTCCGGCACCGAGCCCATCATCCGGGTGTACTGCGAGACGACGGACGAGGGCAAGGTCAAGCCGTTGCTGGATGAGGGGCTAAGGCTGGCGGGGCTGGCGTAAGTGCATGATTGACTCTCACGCACACCTGGATTTCCCTCAGTTCGACGATGACCGGGAGGCTGTCATTGAGCGGGCGCGGGAGGCGGGACTGGCCGCCATTCTGAACGTGGGGGCGGACCTGGCTTCCAGCCGGGCGGCGGTGGCGCTGGCGGAGCAGTACGACTTTATCTACGCCGCGGTGGGCGTCCACCCCCACGATGCGAAGACGGTTACGCCGGCGGTGCTGGACGAATTGCGCGTGCTGGCCCGTCACCCCCAGGTGGTCGCCGTCGGCGAGATTGGGCTGGACTATTACCGGGACCTTTCGCCGCGCCCGGTACAGCGGCAAGTCTTCGCCGACCAACTGGCACTGGCGGCGGAGTTGGCGCTGCCGGTCGTCATCCACGACCGAGAGGCGCACGATGACGTGCTGGCGGCCCTGCAGGGCTGGGAGGGGATTGGTGTCATCCATTCCTACTCGGCCGGACCTAAGCGGCTCGACCAGGTATTGGGACTGGGGTTTCTGATCGGTATTTCTGGACCGGTGACATTTCCCTACGCGAGCCGCCTGCGGACTGTGGCAGCGGCGGTGCCGTTGGATCGGCTACTCGTGGAAACCGATTGCCCGTATCTGACGCCGGTGCCGTACAAGGACCAGCGCAACGAGCCAGCGTACGTGCAGTACGTGGTGGAGGCTGTGGCGCGCGCGCGAGGGGTGCCCGTGGAGGCCGTGGCGCGGGCGACGGCAGGCAACGCGCGCCGCCTCTTTGGGTTGCGGTGACCGGATGGTGGACCTTTCTATCGTAATTGTCAGTTGGAACGTCCGCGATCTTCTGCGGCGATGTCTGTTGTCGGTGATCAGGGAGCAGGGAACAGGGATTGGTTCTTGTTTCCTGACCACCGAGACCATCGTGGTGGACAACGGTTCTACCGACGGCAGCATTGAAGTGATGCGGGGCGAGTTCCCCACCGTTCGCCTGATCGCCAATACCCACAACCAGGGTTTTCCGGCCGCCAACAACCAGGGGCTGGCCGTGGCCCGAGGGCGGTACGTCTTGCTCCTGAATCCGGACACGGAGGTGGTGGGGGATGCACTGGCGACGATGGTCGCCTTTGCCGACGGCCAGCCAGACGTAGGTGTGGTGGGGCCGCAGTTGCTCAGCCCCGACCGCTCCGTCCAATCTTCGCGGCGGCGCTTCCCGACCCTGGCCACTGCCTTCTTCGAATCCACCTGGCTGCAGCCTTACGCCCCTCGCCGCCTGCTGGAGCGGTACTATGTCTCCGACCGGCCCGACGACGCAGTGCAAGACGTGGACTGGGTCAAGGGGGCGGCGCTCCTGGCGCGGCGAGAGGCGATCGAACGGGTGGGGCCGATGGATGAGGAGTTCTTCATGTACTCGGAGGAGCTGGACTGGTGCCGGAGGTTCCGGGAGGCTGGCTGGCGGGTCGTCTACCTGCCTACTGCCCAGATTGTCCACCACGAGGGCAAGAGCAGCGAGCAGGTGGTGGCCGCCCGCCACATCCATTTCCAGACCAGCAAGGTGCGGTATTTCCGCAAGTACCATGGAGCCGTCGCGGCGGAAGGGTTGCGCCTGTTCCTCCTGGGCAACTACGTCTGGCAATTGGGGCTGGAGGGAGCCAAGTGGTTGGTGGGTAGCAAGCGGCCCATGCGGACGGAGCGGGTCGCGGCCTACTGGCAGGTGCTTCAGAGCCGGTTAAGATAGGATGCGCAGGATTAGCGGATGTAGTAATGGGGAGCTCTGATGATGTTGCTTACCGCTGCTGTTGGCAGTGTTGCTTGACGGGGTGAACGGATGCGCATTGGACTGGTTACCGGCGAATACCCCCCGGCACAGGGTGGGGTGGGGGATTTCACGTGCGAACTGGGGCAGGCCCTGGCCCAGTTGGGCCATGAAGTGCACGTCGTCACGGGCAAATCGCAAATCGCAAATCGCAAATGGCGAATGGCGGACCACGAATCACGGATTACGCCCGTGAGTACACGGGATCACGAGTCACGAATCACGGATTACGAATTACGGATTATGCCCGTGAGTACACGGGATCACGAATCGCGAGAGGTGGCCGTGCACCGTGTCATAGACGGCTGGGGCTGGGGCTGCTGGAAACAGGTGCTGGCACACGCCCGCGAGTTGGGGCTGGAGATGCTGGATGTGCAGTATCAGGCCGCGGCCTATGGGATGCACCCGGCGATCAACTTTGTGCCCCGGCGCCGGGGCCACCCCCTGGCGGTGGTGACGTTCCACGATCTGAAGGTGCCTTACCTGTTCCCCAAGGCCGGGCCGCTGCGCTGGCAGGTGGTGCGTATGCTGGCCCGGCGGGCGGACGGGTCCGTCGTCACCAACCGGGAAGATTACCTGAGACTGGCAGGGGAGGTCCCTCCGGCGCGGCTGAGCCTGATCCCCATCGGCAGCAATATCCCACTCGCTCCACCGGCTGGCTACGAGCGTGACGCGGAGCGGGCGCGCTGGGGTGTAGGTCCGGGCGACCTCCTGCTGGGTTACTTTGGCTTCCTGAACGAGAGCAAGGGCGGCGAGGAACTGGTCCAGGCGCTGGCGCTCCTGGTGGAGCGCGGGGTGCCGGCGCACCTCCTGATGGTCGGTGGGCAGTTCGGCAGTTCCGACCCCACCAACCGCGCCTACGCCGGGCGGGTGGAGGGCCTGATTGCCGGGCTGAACGTGGAAGAGCGTGTCCACTGGACCGGCTACACCCGCCCTGAGGATGTCTCGGCCGGGCTCCTGGCGACCGACGTGTGCGTGTTGCCGTATCGGGATGGGGTCTCTTTCCGGCGCGGGACACTGCATGCCTGCCTGGCCCACGAGCGGGCGCTGGTGACGACCCGTCCGGCGGTGGTGCTGCCGGAAGTGCGAGACGGGGAGAACATGTTGTTGGTGGAGCCGCGGGACCCTGAGGGATTGGCAGGTGCGGTGATGCGGCTGGTCGCCGACCCCGCGCTGCGGGCGCGGCTGGAGGCAGGGGCGGCGGCGCTGACGGCGGAATTTACCTGGGAGCGGATCGCCCGCCAGACGGCGGCGTTCGCCAGGAGGCTATAGGATGGGACCTCGTGCGGAGCCGGGTGTTACCTTCCCGAAAGTTGGGAGCTTTCGGGAAGGTCGCGTCGTCCTGCTGCTGATCCTGATCCTTTTCACTGCTTTGGGCGCGATCTACAGCGTCGTCGTGCCCCCTTTCGAGGCCTCGGATGAACTGTGGCACTATCCGATGGTCAAGTACATCGCGGACCATTGGGCTTTGCCTGTACAGGACCCGGCGAACGTGGGCCCGTGGCGGCAGGAGGGAAGCCAACCCCCCCTCTACTATGCGCTGGTGGCCGCCGCTACCTTCTGGATTGACACGTCGGATATGGATACGGTCCGCCACCTCAACCCCCACGTGGACAACGGCGTCGCCACGCCCGACGGCAACATCAACCTGATAGTCCACCGCCCAACGCGGGAAGCCTTTCCCTGGCGCGGGACGGTCCTGGCGGTCCACCTGGTGCGCCTGCTCTCCGTCTTGATGGGGACGGCGGCGGTCTATCTGACCTACCTCATCGTCCGCGAAATCTTGCCCGATAATCCAGCGCTGGCGCTCGGTGCTGCGGCCATCCATGCTTTCACGCCGATGTTTGTCTTCATCTCCGGCGCAGTCAACAACGACAACCTGGTGGTGCCGCTGTCGAGCCTGGCGCTGCTGATGCTGCTAAGGCTCGCAGATCGCGAAGCGCAAATCGTGTACCACCTTCCCGAAAGCTGGGAGCCTTCGGGAAGGTCCGGCAGTACCACCTTCCCGAAAGCTGGGAGCCTTCGGGAAGGTCCGGCAATCCGCAATTACCTGGCATTGGGTTTTGTGCTGGGCCTGGCGGCGCTGACGAAGACCAGTTCGCTGGCGCTGACGGTGTTGACGGCCTGCGTGGTCGTAGTGCGGGCGGTGCGCCGCCGTTCGTGGGCCGAGTTCCTCGTGGGCGGGCTGGCGACGCTCGGGCCGCTGCTGGCGGTGGCAGGCTGGTGGTATCTGCGCAACCTCCGGCTATACGGTGACTTGACCGGCTTTAACGCTTTTTTCGTCATCCTGGGTACACGGGACGTGCCGGCCGGCCTGGCCCAACTGTGGCGGGAGCGGTACAGTTTCCTGGCCGGCTACTGGGGCAACTTTGGCGGCCTCAACGTCCCCATGCCGGCCTGGGTGTACGCAACGCTCAATGGGATTCTCGTGGTGGCAGGGCTTGGGCTGATCGTGGGTTTCGTCAGGTTCCAGATTGCAAATCGCAAAGCGCAAATCGGCAAATCGGCAAATCAGCAAATCGCAGATCGCAAATCCGCAAATCCGCAATCCGCAATCCGCAATCCGCAATCTCCATTCTCCATTCTCCCTCTGCCCTTTGCCCTTTGCCTCCTCTGGGGGCTCGGCGTGTTCGTGCCCTGGCTGTGGTGGGCGCGCATCACCTGGTCTTCCCAGGGCCGGCTGATCTTTGCCGCGCTGCCGGTCTGGTCGTTGTTGCTGGCGTTGGGGCTGGCCGGGTGGCTGCCCCGGCGGTGGGGGCGGTGGGCGGTGGCAGCCTTGGCCCTCTTCCTGCTGGCCCTGGCGGTGGCAGCCCCCTGGGCCTGGATTGCGCCCGCCTACGCGCTGCCGGAGCGGCTGACCGACGCCCAGGTCGTTGCGATCCCCCACCGGCTGGAGGCCGATTTCGGCGGGCTGATGCGGCTGCATGGGTACGACCTGGAGGCGGAGACGACCGGGCCAGGAGAGCAGGTGGCCGTGACGCTCTATTGGGAGGGGCGGGTTGCTGCTGACCGGGAAACCACCATCTTCGTGCATCTCTTGGGTGAGGGGGAGTTGCTGGTGGCCCAGCGAGACACCTTCCCCGGCCTGGGGCGGCTTTCGACGACGTGGCTGGAGCCGGGATTCCGCTGGGCTGACCGGTACGTGCTGCAGGTGCCAGAGACTGCCTATGCGCCAGACACGGCCCAGATCGAGATTGGGTTGTACGACGCCGCGAGCGGTACGCGGCTACAGGCGACCGCGCCCGACGGGCAGTCTCTTGGGGACAACGTGCGCTTCGGGCGCGTGGAGGTTCGCCCCTTGCCGGGCGACATCCCCAACCCGGTCACCGTCAACTTTGGAGACAGGATGGCGTTGGTGGGCTACGACCTGAGCGGGCGGGTGATGCGGCCCGGGGACGCGATCACGCTGACACTATACTGGCAGGGCCTGCGCCGGATGGACGCCAACTATACCGTCTCGGCCCAGTTGGTGGACGCCGGCCAGCGCAAGGCTGCCCAGCAGGATGGATGGCCGCTGAGCGGGGCGGCGCCGACGACTGCCTGGCAGCCTGGGCAGATGCTGGCCGATCCGTACAGGTTGGCGGTGTTCCAGGATGCGCCGTCTGGGGTGTACGACGTGCGGGTGGCGGTATACGTGCTCGAAGGGGAACGGATCGTGCACCTGTCGGTGATTCCGGAAGGGGGACGGATGCTGTCCGATCACCAGGTTTTGACGCGGGTGCGAGTGGTGGATTTCTGATTGCGGAATGCGGATTGTGGAATGCGGATTGCACCCGTGAGTGCACGGGGTTGTGAGTGGCAGATTGGTGGGGGGTGTTGGCGACGATGGCACGCATTGGCATAGACTATACTTCGGCGGCTCGCCAGCGCGCGGGTATCGGCCGCTACACCCGTGAACTGGTGAGCGCGCTCCTGGCGCTGGAGAGTTCTCACCGGTATATCATTTTCGCTGCCACCGGTGGTCTCCAATCCCCAATCTCCAATCTCCAATCCCCAATCTCCAACATCCAGATCCGCACCCTACCCATAACCGACGACTGGCTGGCCCGGCTGTGGCACCGCTTGCGGCTGCCGGTTCCCGTCGAGGTCGTCACCGGCCCCCTCGACGTCTTCTACTCTCCCGATTTCGTGCTGCCGCCCACCCACCGCTCCACACGTACGCTGCTCACCGTCCACGACCTTTCGTTCCTGCATTACCCCGAGGCGTTCGTGCCGGCGCTGCGCCAGTACCTGGAGCGCGTCGTGCCCCGCTCCATCGCCCGCGCCGACCTGGTGCTGGCCGACTCGGCCAGTACCCGCTCCGACATCGTCTCGCTCCTGGGCGTGCCTTCCTCCAAAGTCCAGGTGCTCTACAGCGGGGTCTGCCCGCGCTTCCGGCCGGAGGTAGAATCGGGGGAGCGGGAACGTTTACAGGCCCGCTACGGACTGGGCGAGCGGCCGTACGTCCTCAGCGTCGGCACGCTCCAGCCGCGCAAGAACTATGTGCGCCTCGTGCGTGCCTTTGCCAGCCTGAAACCTGAAGTGCTGGCCCCTGGCACCCACCTCCTCATCGCCGGCGGCCAGGGCTGGCTATACCAGGAGATCCTGGCCGAAGCGGAGAAGCACGGCGAGCGGGTGCGCAGCCTGGGCTTCGTGGACGATGCCGATCTGCCGGCACTGTACCGCCACGCCGCACTCTTCGCCTTCCCGTCGCTGTACGAGGGGTTTGGCCTGCCGGTGCTGGAAGCGATGGCTTGCGGCATCCCGGTCGTCTGCTCGAACGCTTCGTCGCTCCCGGAGGTGGCGGGCGACGCCGCACTCCTGGTGGACCCGCTCGACACCGACGGCCTGGCCGCAGCAATAGCGCGGGCGCTGGCGGACGGCAATCTGCGCCAAGGTATGATCGCACGTGGGCTCGCTCAGGCGGCCCACTTCACGTGGGAGCAGGCGGCGCGCCAGTTGTTGGGAGTGCTCGACACTTTGGGGAGTAAGGCGTGATGCGTGATGCGTGGTGCGTGTTCCGTGGTGCGTGTTCCGTGTTCCGTGGTTTCCGCTGCGGGAAGGCGCTCTATGTCCTGGGTCTCATATCGGTTGTCGTGGGCTACCTTGGCCCCTGGGTGCCGCATAAGACGGCGGCGCTCACCGTGACCGGGCTGGAACTGGCCGAGTTCGCCAAGTTCTTTCCGCAGGTTCAGGGTGGGGGGATCGCCATCGCCCGGGAGTTGTTCTACCTTCCCCTCGTCGCGGCCTGCGTGCTGGCGGCCCTGTTCGCCGGCCGGTCAACGGTTCGTTGGGTGCGGCTGGTGGTGCCCCTGCTCGTGGCCGGCCTGCTCCTCGTCGCGCTGCTGCCCTATTCGATCGTCAACGGCTTGCGCCAGGCGCTCGCCGCGCGCTCCAGCGTCGTCCTCGACCCTCAGTACGTGGGGCAATTGAGGCTCGTCGTGGTGGGAGCGGCACTTATCCTGCTGGCCCCCCTGGCTCGCCGGCTGCCCGCCCGGCTCCAGGGGGTACTGGTCGCGCTGCTGGCGCTCGCCGGGGCGCTCCCCGCCCTGTGGCAGTTCGCCCGCCTGCGCCCGCTCGTCGCCGCGCTGTACGCCAGGCCGCTGGGCCTGGGCTGGGGGCTGATCGCCTGTGCAGCCGGCTTCGCGGTGCTCCTGGTATGGGGCCTCCTCGCCTTGATCTGGCAAACGCGCTTGCCGAATGCCCGGACGTGAACGTCCGAATGAAAGAGCAAAGGGCGCTCAAGCGCCCTGGAAGCAGCCAGCGGGAGCGATCTTAGCCCGCTTCCAGCGGGCTTGATCCAGGCGCTCGGCTCTTACTCGCCCAGGGTTTCCACGAAATCCGTCACTGCCTGCAGGAATGGCGCGGGGCATTCTTCCTGGGGCACGTGTCCGCAGGCGGGGATGACCACCAGCGTCGCGCGGGGCAGTTCCTGGCTCAGGCGGACGCTCTGTGCGGTCGGCACGATGCGATCGTCGTCACCGGTGATGACCAGGCAATCCACCTGGACCTCGGGCAGCCGTGCGGCCAGGTGGGGGGCACGGCTGGCCCGCGTGAATTCCCACAGTGCGCGGTCCCAGTTCTCTGCCCGCAGCGGCCGCAAGTACCCCTCCCACACCTCGGGCGTGATCTTCGAGGGATCGTGCCAGGCCATGCGGCCAAAATCCTCGCCCCACGTACTGATGCGGCGCACCAGCAGCGGCCCGACCCGCCTCATCTGCGGCGTGTTGAGGAGTGGGCGGAGCAAATCCGGTGTGCTACCGCTGACGTAGATCGCCGCATCCACCAATACCAACCCCTGCACCCGCTCCGGATGGGCCAGGGCGGTGAGCATGGCAACGGTACCTCCGGCGGAGTTGCCGACCAGGATCGCTCGTTGCACTCCCAGCGCATCGAGCAGCCCGACAGTCAATTCCACCTGGGCCTCGGGAGTGTAGGGGTTCTGGCCCGTCCACTCGCCAGGCATGGGGCGCTCGGTCAGGCCGAAGGCGGGCCGGTCGAAGGCGATCACCGTGCCGGTCTGGGATAGAGGGCCCATCACCTCGCGCCAGGAAAAGAGGCTGGCGGCGAAGCCGTGTAGCAGCACCAGCACCGGTTCTCCCTCCCCCATCGTTTTGTAGTGGACACGCAAGCCGTTCACCTCGATGAACCGGCTGTCGGGGTCCGCCAATTGTTCCGGCGGGGTGGTGTCCTCGAGCGGAGGGATGGGGATCAGAAACGGGCCGACCAGCACGACGAATAAGAGCACGCCTATCACGATCAGTGTTATCCGCTTCCAGCGCTTCACGTGGCTCATTCCTCCAACTGCGCCAGCAGGTCCAGCGTAGCGGCAACTACCTGCTGTTGCTGCACCTCCCGGCTGATGGTGGCCGGGTTGTCCCCCTGCTGGGGGCCGTACCAGCCGAACTGGGCGTGGTTGCCCCCCTCAATGGCCACCCAGCGCGTGTCGGCGGGCAACAGCGGGTGCGAGGCGGCGATCTTCTCTCCCGTCGCCAGCCCATCCTGCGTGGCGTAGATGGAGGTCACCGCCAGGTACTGCGACGACAGGTCATCACTGGCGGCCGGGTAGGCGGCCCACAAGACCAGGCCCTTCACTGTCCCCGGGTGACGATAGGCAAAACGGGCCGCCATGGCCCCGCCCAGCGAGTGGCCGCCGATGGCCCAATGCTGGACTTCAGGGAAGGCCGCCTGCACCTGGGAGGCCCGCTCCGCTCCGAAGACGGCCAGGTGGAGCGGCATGGGCACGATTACCGCCAGGTATCCCTGCGCAGCCAGTGTGTGGGCCGCCGGGGCATAGGCACGGGGGTCCACCCGCCCGCCGGGGTACAGGATCAGCCCTACGGACGGCTCCCTACCGGTAGGATGAAAGATGAGCCACGGCTCTGTCTCCACCTCCACCTGCGCGTCGGATTGTAGGGCCGCCAGCG
>Ga0315277_10001495_pt1 | contig 34057 bp, 55 predicted proteins | sample YL17G05_15_MG_FD_203695 | JGI IMG/M metagenome (GOLD analysis project Ga0315277, IMG submission 203695) | Sediment microbial communities from Yellowstone Lake, YNP, Wyoming, USA - YL17G05_15 | ecosystem: Environmental > Aquatic > Freshwater > Lake > Sediment | place: USA: Wyoming | collected...
ATCAAGACAAGCATCATGGAACTGTTTGGATGATGGAAGAGTAAAGTTCGTCTGTAGGAAGCCCCACTCCGCCACAGCGGATTTTTTGCCGCAGCAAAAAACCTTTAGGGTGGGGAGGACATCACTTAGATTTTGAATCTTGGATAATTTAATAAATTAGGGGGCAGTGGGGGTTGGAGGTGGGAGAATGTTTGAGGGAAGAAGGAGAGAAGCGAGGAGAGATACTGAGGGAAGGGTTGAAAGAAAAAAAAGAGAAAATAAGCAAAAAATAAGAAAAAAGAAAAATTACTCCAGTATCTCATTTAAAGTTTTTTCTATAAGCTTCTCTGCTTCGTCTACTGGGAACTTAACATCGGGATAGTCCCTACGCATCTCTTTTTCAAATTCGTCCATTGCTTCAAGGGCAATTTCTCCTTTGTCTTTCTCGCTCCAATTAAATTCTTCTGCTATTTCCTTTGTATTTTCTTTGTAAGCAATTATTTCATGTTTTAAGTGCTCAATTGCTTCGGGATTGTTGGTGTATTTTTCAAGTATCTTATGGACAACTAATTTTCCTATATTTTTCCCCAAACTTTTTATAACTCTATTTTTTCCCATGGTCCTCCTTTTATTTCCTTTCTTGTTTTTTCCAGAAGTTCCTTAAGGTAAGAAAGCGCTACTTTTCTGTCTGTTTTGGATTCGCAGTTGTTCTTTAGTCTTTCAATAAGCGCATGTCCGACCTCTCTATCTAAAGACTCTATAAGTTTCTGGTTATCCACAATTTTGTTTAGTATAAGCCTAACCACAATAATATTTCTTAGAGCATGGTAAATGTCACTTCCCTCCCTATAGGTGTCTTCTACCTCGCTGTGGCTTAATTTCATACGCAAGTCTGCATTGTAGACTGTTCTTTTTTTGTCAGGAATTTTCAAAGACCCATAGATTACTTTATAGTCTTTTAGTTCGTATATTAGAGTGGGACTGTGCAAAGAGCTATATTCAACAGTATCTTTATCATAAATTTGAAGGTCTGCATTAATTTCTTCTTTCTGGAGAAGGCTTTTAACTTCCTTTATTTTCCTGTATCTTTGCCTAAGTTTCTCATAATTTTTTTCTTTTGTAACAACCAGTATATCAATATCATTATAGCTCTTGTAATTATTCTGGACAACAGAGCCGTAAAGCACAATTGCATCCACCTTTTCTATTTTCTCAAGTATATTCTTTCTTATCTTTTTTTCAATTGACTTGATTTTCTGGTTGTACTCCAGTTTATTCAGCAGCTTTTTTGCATCTATAGAAGCAATTTCCCGCAGCTTTGGCCGAATAAACCTATAGAGGTAATTGGAATCTGTCTGGTTCAGCTTCTTGTTTTCAGTTTTCCTTTTAATAACTTTCATTTCTCTTTCAGTAAAAATCAGGCTCTTAACCATTTTATCATATAACCAATTAGATGGTTAAGTTATTTATAAATGTTTCTGTTATCCAACTAAGAAGATAAAAAATAAAGAGGATTTGGGGGGGATATAGGGGGCTTATAAATCTTACCCTCTACATTTAAAAAATGATTTGTAGAGGGTAAGTACCTTTGGAGAAACTTTGAAAAAATAATGGGAAAATTGAGGGCTTTGCCGCTCAATTTGGTTTGGTTTTTGGAAGATTGAAACTATTTTTTATTGAGGGGTTGGGGGTTAGTGAGAAAAAGGGGGAAAGATAGATGCAAGCAATCATTTAGTTCTCACAATCTTTCTTATGTTTTAATTCATTGAAATAGGCAGGAAAAAGGCGTGTAAGAAAAGATAGAAAAAACTAAATAGAAGAGATACTAATAATAAACATGACTTACAAGCTATCTCCTACTAGTATTAACTTAATGATTGAATGCCCAAGATGCTTTTGGCTTCACCATAACAAAGAAAAAAAGAGGCCTGAAGGCATGTTTTCAAGCCTGCCAAATGGCATGGATGCTATTTTAAAAAAACATTTTGACAAATTCAGAGATAAAGGAGAATTGCCTCCTGAAATAAAAGAAAGTGAGTGCAAGGGATGCAAGCTTTTTGATGATAAAAAGCTTTTAGATGCCTGGAGGAATAATTTTAAAGGTATTTCCTGGACAGATGAAAAAGGAAATATTCTAAAAGGAGCTATTGATAACCTTCTTACAAGGAAAAACAAGCTAATTGTCCTGGATTTTAAGACAAGGGGATTTCCGTGCAAAGATGACACGCATAAGCATTACCAGAACCAATTGGACTTGTATAATTTCTTGTTTCAGAAAAATGGCTATGCCACAGAAGATTTTGCATTCCTTCTGTTCTACATTCCAAACAAGGTTTTAGAAACTGGAGAAGTTGTATTTGACACAAAGCTGATAAAAATGAAAGTAGATATAAAGAATGCAGAGAATTTGTGGAAAAGGGCATTGAAAATATTGAATGGCAAATGCCCGAAGAAACACGAAGAAAAAATATGCCCTTGGTGTGAACTATTGGGGGAAGAGTAGATGATAGATAAACTTAAAATCTAGTTATTTCTTGATAGATTATGACTCATGCAGTTTATACAACTGAAAGTTTCGAAAAAGAGATTGAAAATCTCTCTAATTTTGATAAAGAAATATTGCAGAAAATATTTTTGCAGTTGAGGGATAATCCCTATGCTGGAAATAACTTAAGATACAGATTTTTCAGAGAAAAGAGGGTTAGAGAAAAAAGAGTGTATTATTTGGTTTATGATGATTTAAATGCAGTTCTTGTTGTTGCTTTTGGAGGGAAGAAAGCGCAGCAGGAAACAATTAATGAAATTATCAAGTGCCTGCCCGAATTTAGGGAATATCTAGAGAATATTCTAGGACAGGATAAAAAATAAAAATCAGGCGACTCTTTTTATTCTACCTGCTTTCACATCTGCTAAACTATCTTTGAACTGCTTTACTAAATCCAGGTCTATTTTCTTTAAAATTACCATATCTTTCATTTTTTCCACTCCCAATACTGAGCCTTCTTCAATTCCCAGCTCGCTTCTTATTTTAAGAGGAATTACTACCTGCCCTTTTGAACTTATCTTTGTTATTTCCATTATGTAAGAAAGTAAGAATATCCTACTTATAAATGTTTCGGTGTTCAGACAAGCAAAATAGGCAGACAGATAAACTTAAAATAAGAAGAATTCTTAGCGAAACATAGCATGAAGAAAAAATATGCCCTTGGTGTGAGTTGTTGAGTGAAGAGTGAGAAGGGAACGCAGAAAGATTTATAAAGTTATAACTTGTTATAACTAAATGGAATTAATTAAGAACACTATCCGGGTTGGAAACTCTGCAGGTGTATTGCTGCCTAAGGAATTCTTGAATACTCAGGTAAAGGTAGTCTTACAGCCATTAAACATAGAAAAGGATGTCTTGGAACTGCTCTTAGAAGAGAAGGCATTAAAAAATATATTGGGGGTGTACTTAATTGGAAGTTATGCAAGGAAAGAGCAGACTATTGAAAGCGATATAGATATTTTAGCAATAACTGATGGCATGAATAAAAGGGTTGTCAAGGGAAAGTATGACCTGCTGATGGTATCTAAGGATATTTTGGACGAAAAAATGGAAAAGGACGCTTTTCCTCTGCTTCCTATGATGGTAGAAGCCAAACCTATAATTAACGAGAGCTTTATAAAAGACTATATCAAATGTCCGCTAACCCAAAAAAATCTTAAATGGCACATTGATACTACTAAATCTGCAATGAGAGTTGTTAAAGAGTATATCAAATTAGCTGAAGAGAGTGAGGAAAAAGTAAGCGATGCTGCTGCCTACTCACTTATTCTTAGGCTTAGAACTTTCTATATCATAGACTGTTTAAAAAAAGGAAAATTATGGACAAAAGAAGAATTTTTGAGCTCTATAAAAAAAATAAGCGGCTCTTTAATTGCTTACGAAAGATATCTTGATTCAAAAAACAATGATGCAAAGAAATCCAAGCTGCCAGTTGAAGAAGCAAAAAAATTGATGGAGCATATTAATAAAAAAACTGGAGAGGTTGAAAAATGGCTAAAGGAGAAAAAAGGTCCGGAAAGAAGCGGTTAGCCAAACAAATAGAGAGCCTTTTGAAGAGGGCGAAAGAACACAGGATAAAAGCAGGGACACAAAAGGGTGAAAAGGACACAACTCCTGCTTATTGGACTGGAGAGGCTGAAAGGTTTGAGAAGCATGCAAAAGAAAAAGAGGAAATGTTGAAAAAACTAGAGGGCAAGGAATCAGAGGAAAAAGAAGAAAAGGAAGCAGAGGCAAGTGAATAAACAAGCTGGAAATAGAAGAAGCTGAAAGACTGTACGAATATTTAAAAAAAGACCTAGCAAGGGTTAAAGGGAGGGTTATTAAGTGAAGAGTGAATAATTCTAAAAACCGAAATATTTATAAATAAACAAAAGTTATATATATGTATAACTTTGGTTAATTGTATAAAATCAAGAAAAATTTCCTTGGGAAATTTTTCAGGCTTTTCAAAAGCCCGCTTTAGAAAATGGTAGCTATACCTTTAATTTTGAAATTGAAGAAAGAAAGACACAAAGAAATAGCAAGAGCTCAGGATATTATTGTGAGAGAAATTTACAAAATATTTGACAAAGCTGTTTTGCATGGGGGAACAGCAATATGGAGATGCTATCAGGGAAACAGATTTTCTGAAGATATTGATATGTATATTCCAAGAGAAATGGAAAAACTGGAGAGCTTTTTTTCTAATCTTGTTCAACTGGGCTTTTTAGTGGAAAAGAAAAAGATAAACGAGAACAGTATATATTCCAGCCTGAATTTGAATGGAACAATTGTAAGATTTGAAGCTTTGTTCAGAAAAGCAGAAGGATCTTTGAAGGAGTATGAAAAAGCTGATGGCAATTTTATCACAGTTTATACTCTGCTTCCTGAAGAAATAATAAAAGAAAAAGTTGATACTTATCTTAAGAGGCTTAAAATAAGGGACATTTATGATATTTTCTTTTTGCTTCGGTATGTCCAGAAAAAAGAGGAAGTGAGAAAAGAACTTGCGAGATTGATAAAGAATTTTAAGAAGCCTGCAGATGAAAGAGAACTCAAGGCACTTGTTTTTGAGGGCATTGCTCCAGGCAGCGAAAAAATGCTTTCTTACTTTAAGAGGGGGCTGTAAAATGGGCAGAGAAAAATATGTGAAGGATATTGAAAGGCTGTTTGAGAAAAGCCCGGTTGTGGATTTTGCCTCTATTGAAAGGGCAATAAAAAGCAAGAAGGCTGTTAAAGGGTATTCTAAATTGTTCGTAAGCAACCTCTTAAAAAAAGGGAAGATAAAAAGAATTGCCAAGGGATGCTATACTAAGCATGAAAATACTTCCCTTTCTGTTTTCTGCTTTACTCCAAGTTACTTAGGATTACAGGATGCATTAAGCATGCATAACCTCTGGGAGCAGGAAACCATCCCTATAATAATAACTGCAAGGAAAATAAGGCAGGGGGTCAGGGAAATAATAGAGACAAACGTAATGATAAAAAGGATGGATAAAAAATATTTTTTTGGATTTAATTATTACAAAGAGGGGGAGTTTTATCTTCCTTATTCTGATATTGAAAAGACATTTATTGACATGATATACTTCCGGGAAAACTTAGATAAAGAAGTTTTAGATGAAATAAGAAAAAGGATGGACAAGAAAAAACTGGGAAAATACCTAAAAAAATATCCAAAGAGATTTAGGGAGAGGGTTAGAAGAGTGGAGAAGGGAGAATAGAGGTAAGATGAAGGGGCAGTTTTATGGCTAAAAAATGCAAGAATTGCCACAAGGAATTTGAATCAGGGATTTGGATAGCTTCGCAATTTGCAGATGAAAAAGTCCTTTTGTTTTGCTCAGAGAAATGCAAGAAAGAATACAAAAGAAAGAAGCTTGAGCATATAAAATCAGGTTACCCTGGATATTATAAAAAGCTGATTGAATCATTAAAGAAAGGGAAAAGCATAAATCCATTTTTTTCTAAAGAGGATTTGGAAAAGGGAGAATGAACATGAGCAACGATGGAGGGTTAGTAGATGAATTTGAAAAGCTGCAAATACAGAAGAAAGAAATAGAAAAGAAAGAAGCTGAATTAAAAGAAAGAATTATTGCTTTTGCTCAGCAGAACAATACAGATATCCTTTTTGGCACTAATAAAAAATGTTCTGTTAAGGGATATGAGAAAGTAATTTATCCTGAAGATAAAACTTTTCTTGTTCAAACAATTAAAGATAAAGGGCTGTATGATAAGTTTTCTTCTATTAATTACTTCAGGTTAGGGCCTGCAATAATCAAGGGGGAAGTTGACAGAGAGATAACAGATTTGGTCAGAAAAGAGAGGGCATTTAGAGTTTTTTTGAGCAGGATTGAAGGATAGAAAATTTTTAAATTACATTTGGAATTTGGAAAGAACCTTAATTTTACTGCCAAAAAGGTAATAATTTTCCTCAATTTTACTGCCAAAATTGTAAAAAATAAGCATTTATAGAGCGTATAATGTTATTTTTTTACTGCCAAAAAGGTAAAATTTATAAAGCCAATAATCTTTAGAAAGCCATGAGCTATACAGAAAAGAAGAGCATCAACGGAAAGACTTACCTTTACTTTGTCAAAAAAGTTTCATTTATGGGCAAGGTTTTGGTGATTAAGAAGCATATAGGCATAGATTCGCCTATTTTTTCCAAAGAAAAATATCTTTTAGACCGCCTTGAGGAGATAACCCTGGAAGAACTTGAGTTCAAGAAAAAATTCTTATCCCAGATTAAAAAAGAACTTTCTTACAGCGAGAGCCTTCCTGAGAAAATCGAGTTAAAATCAATAAAAATTGGCAACTTGCTTGAAGGAAAGAAATGCGAATCTGCTGTACATACAGAATTTGCGAAAGAGTTTATTTTTAATTCAAATAACATTGAGGGCTCAAAAATACCCCCTGAGAAAGTAAGGGAAATAATCGAGCGGGGAGATGCAAGATACAAAGACCAAAACGAGGTGAAAGAGGTTAAAAACTCTATTCTGGCTTTTGAATACCTGCAAAAGGGATTTAAGTTTAACTTGTCTTCAATAAAAAGGCTGTATCATGTGCTTACAAAGGAATTGTTTATGCAGGGAAATATCCCTTATCCCAGAGGGTTTAAAAAAGAGGCAGTTGTAGTGGGAAATTCTTCAACAACGCCTCCTGAGAAAGTAGAAGAAGAGCTTGTTCATCTGTTAAAATGGTACAAAGCCCATAAAAACAAGATACATCCCCTAATTTTGGCATTTGAATTCCATAGAAGATATGAACAGATACATCCATTTAGGGATGGCAATGGCAGGACAGGGAGGCTTATTATGAATAAGATCCTCATGAGCAGGGGATACTCCCCAATCATTGTATATAAAGAGAACAAAACAGCTTATTTTAATGCTCTTGAAAGGGCATTGGATAAAAAATCAATAGGCTATTATCAATATATGCTTGGGCAAGCTGATAAAAGCTATGATTACCTACTTAAAGTTATAGAGAGATATTAAAAACATGGGGATTTGCAGGCATCTTAGAGCTAAGGTTATTTTTAAGTAAAAGAGCGGCAGGGAGGAGATAAACTATAAATAGGTGCGGTGATTAGAGCAAGTATGGCTAAACTAAAGATAGCGGAAGTTGAGAAAGGATTGGTTTTCGAATGGCCTGAAGAGGCAGAAGAAGCACAAGAGATTTTCTATGATGGGCTGGATTATTTAGATGAGGGAAAAGTCGGCAAAGCGAGGGTTTTGTTTAAAAAAGCTTTGGAGAAGTTTCCAGAGCATATTGATATTTTGCATCATTTGTCAATAACTTCGGAAGATGAGAAAGAGGCGAGAGAACTGAATGAGAAAGCAGTTCAAATTGGGCTTTCTTTTATTTCTAAGTTTGATAAAGATTCTTTGCTTGAATGGGGCTGGACTGAGAATCGGCCGTTTTTAAGAGCCTATTATCAAAAGGGACTGATTGCCTTCGAAGACAAGAAGATTGAAGAGTCAATAAAAATTTTTAACCAGATAATTTTTTGGAATCCTAATGATAACCAAGGAGCAAGAGAGATGCTTGCAGATATTTACTTAAATAATAACCTTTGGGAAGAAATGGTTTTGCTAGATAAAAAGTATTCCAAGGATTACAATCCAGAGATGAATTTTGGGATTGCATTGGCTTTGTTTAAGCTGGGCAGAAAAGAAGAGGCGATGGAGAAGCTAAAAAGAGCAATAAAGAATTTTCCAAAATGCGCAAAAATTCTTTTAGAAACTAATCCCAAAGAGCCAAAACAGGTTATGCCAGGATATATTGCTGTTGGAGGAGATGACCAAGCATATTCCTTTTGGGAGATCTTTGGATGCCTGTGGCAGGAAAAAGAAGCAGGAGAATGGCTTAAAGAGGTTCTAGAGGAGAAGTAGAAAAAATCTCGAAGGAGAAAAGTTAAAGGGAAATATGGCGGATGATAAGGAGTTAATTGATGAATTTGAAAGATTAGAAAAATTAAAGAAAGAAATAGAAGCAAAAGAAGAAGAGCTGAAAAAAAAGTTAATTGAATTGGCTAAAAGAGAAAATACCGAAGTCTTACTGGGAACTCATAAAAAATGCTTTGTTAAAGCATATGAAAAAGTAGTTTATCCTGAGGATAAAACTTTTCTTACCCAGATAATTAAAGATAAGGGACTTTATGATAAATTTTCTTCTATTAATTATTTTAAACTTGGCCCTGCGATAATCAAAGGAGAGATTAACCAGGAAGTAATTGATTTAACAAAAAAGGAGAAAGCTTTTAGGGTATTTTTAAAGGATATTCAAGAGGTAAGGAAATAGGATGGAAAGTGAATGCATTATTTGGCTTAATGAGGTAAGGGAAGTTTTTCCCGGCCTGGACAAAAAAATAATCTTAACAGAGTACAAGAAAATTGTTGGGCGGGGGCTGGGTTATGTCAAGGCGAGAATAGGGCAGGAAATAAATTTTAATGCAGAAGCCTTTATTTTGGGAACGAACAGCAAAATAAGGAAAAAGAGAGCGATGCCGAAAGAGTTTTACATTTATATAAATAACAAGCTACAGGAAATAAAAAATCCCGAACTGAGGAGAGAAATTGCCCAGTTTATTATGATTCATGAACTGCTGCATATAGAACAAAAGGATTTGATAACACTTTCAAAGCAGTATTCAAGAAGAAAAAAGAAGAAAATTCATATTAACAGCTTTGAAAACGAGGTTTTTGAAAGATACAACCAGTTAAGAGAGAGGAAAAACCTGCCTAGGATTAAAGAAGAAAGCCAGCTTAAACTCGCAATTTCAAAAATACTAGATTCTATAAACTTTAATAAAAAATGAAAATTGAGGGCTTTGCCACTCAATTTTTATCTTGGATTTGGAAGATTGAAAATATTTTTTTATTAGAGGGGTTGGGGTGTGAAGTTTGGGCGGGGTTGAAAAGAGGAGGCAAGCAATTAGTTAATTCATGCACTCTTTCTTATGTTTTAATTCATTAAATGTATCTGCTCCGCAGATTTCACAATATCTTCCATAATTTTTCGTTTCTTGTTCTTCTGCATGTTTATCACAAATATATTTATAGGTTTTAGCTTTCTTTCCACATTTTTTCCCATCAGGCATGATATACATACATTTATTTTTCATGTTATCACACAGATAAAATTGTTTATAAGCTTAGCCACAAAATACACAGGAAAAAGGTGTATAGAAAAAACTAGTTCCAACTAAGAAAATCTTCTCAAGAAAAAGGAATTCTTTTTCTATAGTGCTGCGACATTTCGGGCTATGGAGAGTACTACAAAAATTCCAATCACGATTCCGCCCAAAACTGCTAGCAATGTTCCAAGACTAACTAATGATGGATAATTGCTTACTGTTCCAAAAGTTATCAGTAAGATTCCCAGTATTAATACAGCCCCGCTTGTGCTCCCTATTGCTATATTTAATCCCATCTTTAATTTTACCCCCTTTCAATCAATTTTATCAAAGAAGTCACAAATAGTAAGAGGAAGGTTTTTATACCTCCCGTAATTCTTACTATTATGCACATAAGGGGACCAGAAATTTATTTTCTGGTTCTCTTTTATACTCCTTTGAATATCAAGAGTTTACATGTTTACCTCGTTTAAGTTTAATTTTTTCAGAAGTAATCAAAGAGGCGATTCTCTTTGACCACCCCTTTCGGAAGAAGGGAAATTTTTGTATTTATAAGGTTTGCTTATTTGATGTATATAATTTTAGGGACAATATGTTATCACTTTATAATTAATACAATAGGAAGGTTTAAATACACCCGTAGTCTTGAGGTATTCATGGAGATGCTAAAATGAATCTGAGGGAAGTTCAGAGGGAAAAGAACAGGGAATCTAGGAGAGTAGTTATGACTATCCGAACCAGTCCTGAGAAATCGGTCTGGATGAAAAAGAACAATGTCAGCCCTGCTTTGCTGTTTAATAAAGCAGTTGAAGAATTAATGGAAAAAGAAGGAGGAAAACATGAAAGATAATTATTCAGGCGCATTCCAGAGAAAGTATTTTAGAAGATGCGAAGCTTTGGGAGAGCCGCTCAGTGAAAATCAGAAAGCGGCATTAGAGCAGGTGGTTGGGCAGATATTTGGGGATGTCAGGCGCGAGCATAAAGCTCCTACTAGCTCAAAACTCTTTGATACTGATGTATTAAAAGATACCACATCACAATCCAACATCACCATGCTTTACAATACGATTCGTTCGTACGCCTGGGGTGTAGCACGTAAGCAAGGCACACCTGATAGGGAATACGAAACAGTGCAGCCCACAGATGCAGATGCGCTTGCAGTTTACAGCCGAGTCACCCAAAGGAGAGGAGGCTTGAAGTTTAGAGGTATGGGCACGGTGCAGAAGGGGCTCCTTAAGGAATATCTCACAAGAGTTGGGATGATAAAAGAGCAGGAAAACAAGCAAGAGGAAAGAGGGGGAGAATAAAATGGAAAGAAAATATCGCGGGAGATTTTATTCTGAACTTCAAAGAAGATTAGAAAATTTAGAAGAACCTCTTTTGACTGAAAGACAAGAAAGAGCAGTTTATGATACTATTGAACATTTTCAGAGGTGGGCGTTTGGCAAGGAAGAAAGTGGAGAAGCAGATGAAAGGCTTTTGAGGCCTTTTAAACCTGAAATTCTTTTTGGGAGTGGTTACCATTGCCCAAAAGCAGGTGTTACGATATTAGTAAATTCTCTTAGGCAATATGTTGAAGAGAGAAGGAGCCCATTACAAGAAGAAGGCAGGGTTTTGACAGATGGTGACGCTTTGGACTTGTATAATGCTTCAGTTAATACACAAGGCAGACCTCCTGTAGTAATTAAGGGATTTGGACAGTGGTCCAAAGAGCTTTTAGAAAGGTACCTCTCCAAAAGGGGATTGAGGGAAGAGTAGGGAGAGAAGAAATAAAATGGAAGCATTAACAATAATCATTATACTTGTAATATTTCTTATAGGGATTATTTTAGCTTATGTTATTGGAAGCAGGGCAGGAGAGGGCAGAAAACAGAAGGAATGGGAAGAGCAGCTTCCTGATTTAAGGAAAGAGGCAATAATGAGGTCAAGGGCTGTTTTAGGAGGGCAGTTTAGCGAGCAGCTAGCACCATTTTTGCCTGATTTTAAATATCTTCCAACAGAGTGCAAGTTTCTAGGCAAGCCAATTGATTTTATCTGCTTTAATGGCTTAGATGAGAAAAATGTTGGGGAGATTGTTTTTGTTGAAGTCAAGAGCGGCAAAGCCGCTTTAAATGCCCAGGAGAGGGCGGTAAAAGAGACGGTTGAAAAGAAAAGAATTAGGTGGGAAGAGTATAGAATTCCTGAGGGGATAACGAAGAGGGGGGAGGAAGAATGAAAATCCAAATAAATAATAAGAGTTATGAGATTTCGGAGGTAGTAAGCGTAATAAAAACATTTCTTATCATTGACCCTTCATATGAAAATTACGATTGTCCAACCATTAGTAAAGAAAACTGGTTAGAAGATTGTATAAGTTTAGCTAACAAAGGTATGAGAGCCAGAATTTCTTGGAAGAAAGTAAAACTTGGATTAGATAGAGACAGAATTAAAGAATTAATTGACAAAGTTCCTCAAAAAGTTACATTGGAGGATTGTGATGAAGAAGCTCTTAGAAATCTAGATATATTGTTCTCGTACTTTATACAAGTTAAGGGTTTCGCTAATGCTACAATAACCAAGTTCCTTCATAAAAGATTTCCAGAGTTAATTCCGATTGTTGATAGCCTTGTTGGAAAAGTCTACTTTGCAGATAAATATCGGAGAAGTAACATTGATAGTTTAATGAATGTCATAGAAGCTATTAGGAAGGATTTTATCAAAAATGAACCTGAATTGGAAAAAATAAGAATGGAACTTGAAAAACAGGAAATAAGTTTGACCACTCTTAGAATCTTTGATATTTTTCTATGGATAAAAGGAAACGAGAATAGTGGTTTTTTATTTGGGTAGATTGCTAAATAAATGTAAGAAGCTGGTTTAATTTCCACAATCTTTTTTATGTTTTAATTCATTAAATGTGTCAATCCTACAGGATTCACAATATCTTCCATAAGGAATTGTTTCAACTTCTTCTGCATGTTCATCACAAATATATTTGTGAACTTTAGTTCTCTTTCCACATTCTTTCTCATCGAGCAGGATATACATACATTTATTTTTCATGTTATCACACAGATAAAATTGTTTATAAGCTTAGCCATAAAATAGGCAGGGAAAAGGTGTATAGAAAAAAATAAAAGAATAGATAAAGAGAGGGGAGGGGAAAAGAACATAATAGAGTTTTGCATCTAAATTGATTTTTGTGCATAAACGAGGATAGATTGCGTAATAACTATTTAAAAATTAAAGTTATGAAATTATTAACAGTCTGCCAAAAGCAAAACTTTAAATTAATGTATTGCAAATACTAATTATCATGAAAACAAAGTGTCTTTTATGTGGCAAAGAATTTGTTAATATACTAGAGCATATTTCAATATATCATAATATCTCCTCCCCCGAAGAATACAATCAGCAAGTGAAAAAGGAAGAAGACAAAAAGGTTAAAATACTAGCATTTCTTAAATACAGTGAAGAACTGATGGAGAAACGAAGGAGAGGAGAAATATCCCCTGAAAAGCTAAGGGAACTCAGAGCCAAATGGGAGATGGATAATAAATTAATATGGTAAAAGAAATAATGCAAAATCATACAATAAAAAATAGACAAATACTGGACGTCAAATTAGAAGATATAGAGATAGCTGAAGAAAATGTAAGACATGTACAGCAAATCAAAAATTTAGAGGAATTAAAAACAAGTATAAAAAGAATCGGTTTAATACATCCGATTTTATTAGTTCCAGGAAAAACTAAAAAGTGGGCAGTTTTGGTTGGTCAGAGAAGATTTCTTGCATTTCAACAACTTCATTATGAAACCATTCCTGCTATTACTATTGATGACTTAGACCCAATATCAAAGAAGATTATTTCCTTTACAGAGAATATCCATCGCACAAACCTACATTATGATGATACAATAAAGATTTGTGATGAATTATTTAAAACATTCCAAGGTAATAAAAGTAAGAAGATTGAACAAATTTCAAGAGAGATAGGAATTTCGCCTCAGACTGTATCAAGATATTTGTCTTATAGGCTGGTTCCAAAATCTGTACAAAAGCTAGTTGTAGAGAATAAATTAACTAAATCCCAAGCTTACAAAATGACTACTGCTTTCTGGCCAAATATCGATAAAATAGAGAAAATTGCAAAATATACTATAGAAGTGCCTGGGACAGACTGGCAAAAAGCACTAGACATAGGAAGAAAGAAACCCGAAGCAAGTATAGATGATGTTATCAAAGAAGCTTCCAAATCTCCTTCAAGAATCAAATATGCAATAACTTTAAATCCGGATGTTATGAGAATATTAGACAAGAAAGCAAAAGAAATAGGAAAAGCACAAGATAGACCTATGGAAGTTCAAGATTTAATTCTTCAAATTATAGACGAATTTATAGCTAGAGAAGGGGAAGATGAAGATGAAAGGATTTAACGAAGAGGAACTGATAGCGACTCTATATGCCAATTTTAATGGAAAGAGGAAAAAAATTAATGATTGGATTTATATTGCAGAAAAAGTGCAACAGTTAAGTAAATTTTATGGTTCATATCAAGAACTTGCAAATAAACTCGGAGTTTCTAATGAATTAATTAGGGAGACTTTAAAATTGTTGGAACTTCCAGAAGAAGTAAAGCAACTTGTTAAAGAAGATAAACTCAAACATGAAGTTGCTTGGAGAATAACTGGTGTTAAGTCAAAACAAGACCAAATAAAGATTGCAAAAGCAGTTATAGGCTTAGACACGCATCAAGCTCGCACATTGGTAAGACTATTTAGAAATAATCCTTCAATAGATTTAACTGCTTCTTCTGAAAGATTCAAGAAAAGTAAGCAAACAATAGAGAAGATTAATCTGGCAATTATTCCTATTAAGCACTCAGATTACTATGATCTAAAAATTGAAGCATCTAAACACGGGCTTAACACAGAGAAGTACATATCGGAGGTAATAATTCCGTCCTGGTTAAAGAAAAACAAAAAATGACATTAATAATTGCAATAAAAGGAAAAGATTATATTATTGTTGGTGCCGATAGTCGCTCAGTTACTTGTGATGCCATTACAAATACTAGATTTGTTAGTGATATAGACACAAAACTCGTTCAACTTAATGACCATGTGTGTGTGATGATTGCAGGAGATTCTGAAAGAGGCACACATCTAATAGAAAAGTTTAAAGAAATGGTTAAACCTGGTCAGGATGTTTCCGAAGTAGTGGAAGAGTTCAGTAATTTTTGCTATAGAGAATCTAGAAAAATTATAGAATTTGTTCCGATAGAATCTCGTAATTATCCTCATGTCTCGTTTATAATCGCTGGGATGAGAAAGGTAAGAAGAAAATATTCAATGCCGAAAATTTATACTATAAGGAGCATGAGTGGTTTTTCTGTAGGTCAAGACAATAATTATTCAATTATGGGACAAGACACAATTAGCAGTTATTTATTTGCAAAGAAATATCCTAAGATTAAGACTTGGGAAGACTGTATTCGGCTGATAGTTAGATGTCTCTCCGATACAGAATCAATTGATGGGGATGTAGGCGGGAAAAAAACAATTGCCTTAATTAACAGAGAGGGATTTAAACCGCAAGATGTAACTGAAATTGAAAGTGAAATACAAAACGCTGGTATAAAGAATATTATTGATGACTAATCTTTTTCCAGAACATTACATGATCATGATTTATCTTGAGATTTTGAGTTTGTGCTAATTCTGCATAAATAGCTTTTCCTCTTCTAACTTGACTTACTGAATTGTAAGTCAATTTTATAGCTTGGCCACAATCTTCTAGACCAAGCGATTCAGCGATATTTGCAATTTTTCTACTTAGGGGAATAAACTTTCCTTTATTAACCCAATCGCCAACCAAAATACATACATATCTATCTAGCTTTAGCACTCTTTTTGACTCAATCAAAACTCTTCTAAATAGATTGAGAAAATCATCGAAAGATTGGTTTGAAAGGTCCTTTTTGTCTCTTGAATATTTCACCATGTTATGATAGGGGGGATGCAAAAATACCATATCCATTGATTCTGACGCTAAAGGTATTTTATTAGAACTATCATTTCTAGTTATGTCCACTCTTGTTGGATTTAAATCATAAGCAAGACATCTTCTTCCTAATACTCTACATACGTCAATAGTGGTACCAGAACCAGCCATAGGGTCAAGCACCTTATCTTTTTTGTCAGTTAAACGAAGGATACATTGTTCAACAACTTGAGAAGGAGCATTACCATGAAATGAAGAGTCTCCAGCATAATTGTTTCTTTTTCCAAGGTCCCATACTGATGATAAATTTATTTTTTGGTCAGTTAAGGATTTTAGATTACTCATCTTTTTCTTCATCAAATCACTTTTTTTAACTGCGAATTTAGCTAGGTTAATAATATTCTTTTCATATTTTTTCTTTCTTTGTACTACTTCAATAACTTTTCTTGTAAATCTTTCATCATTAACTTTGACTATTTCAACTAAGCTAGTAATTGTGAGATCCCTGTCCAATACTGCCTGAATTATTTCAACTGGCAACGATTTTAGTAAGCTGTTATCGTCCAGTACCACCTTGAACTGAGATAGATTGTTTATTTCATTAATTTGTTCTAGTTCCTGATTCATTTGTTCTCCTCCTCTAGCGCTTCAATAACTGCCTTTTTCCAATTTGGGCTAAATTTCTTGTAGTAATATCTTAAAGCTACCGTAATTACGAATTTGTCTTCCCATTTCGTTTTTTTAGATATATCCTCAAATTTTTTGCTGTCTTCCTCTGCGAAGATAACTGTAATTTTGTTATTTTTCATGCTTTATTATAGTATCTATAGTATTTAAACTTTTAGAATTATAAATAATATATATACTATTAATACTATAAAATTAAAATAAAAGATAAGATTAAAAAATCTGTTGAGAAGTTATGAAAGAGACTATAAAAAGTGGAACGAGAAAGACTACGGCACCTTGTTTAGAAAAAAGAAGAGAGCTACACCACTTAAAATAACCGCCTTGCAGTTAGGAAGAAATTTGTATTTTATAAAGAACAAAAGCAGGAGTATAAAAATTCTGGGAATTAAAGGTATATGGGAGATTACTTATGAGGTTTATCTTAAGAGAAATAATAGAAAATTCTAAATAGCCAGGTTTTGTATTATAGGCATGGATAAAAAGCAAGAAATGCTAGAATTTTATACCCAGAAACTTAAGGTTTCTGTAGATTCCTTGAAGTTAGTTAACTCTCTTCTAAAAATTCCAATGGCGGGGCTTTCAAAGTTTGCAACTCCTAGGCGGCTAGAAGCTGTTGAAGAGGCCTTGAGTTGGAAAAAAGGGTATAATCAAGATAGTCGAGAGGTTACAAAATTGTATTTTGTGCGTGAGTATGCTATTGCAATAGCAAAACCCGGAAAAGAAGCAGACCCTAATTATAAAGGATGTACCCATTATATAACTCGAGAAAAAATGAATAATGTTAATGATATGAACCCCCAAATACTCAGGGATGGGGAAAAAATAGGAAAAAACGCGACATTTGAGGATATGTTTGGAGATATAGAAAAACTAAAACGTGCTGATTTGTTTGGGCTAGAACTTATCGGTATGTTACTCTATAGGGCGGCTTTTATGCTAGACCATAAGAAAAACAAAGAGGGCCATTGGAGATATGAACCTCCAGAGGAGATTTTAGAAATCTTGGAAAAAAGAATACCTACTATTGCAGGTACACCGACAAGAATTTATCTTCATTTTCTCGAAATACTTTCATTAAATGAGGACATTAAGATGCATACTCTTGGGAGGCCCGAATTAAAGCAAGATTATGGGCGGATAAATACTCTTTTGACATTTGTCCATCTTATTGCGGTTCTAATTGACAGAAGACCTTTGTATAAATTTGCCGGAAATTTTGCAAGGCCCCCCGTAGGAATGGCACCAATTCCAAAAACTGAAAGAGGAGGCATTTTCGAAAGTTTTCCTTTATTGGACCCTGATTTTTTTGATGAATCTAACCAACAAACTCTCCTAAAGGATTAATTTTATTCAATCTTTCTCTGCCGATTTTACAATAGTCTGGATTTATTTCTATACTTATACTGCTTCTATCTAGCTCCTTAGATGCTGCAGCGGTTGTAAAACTCCCGCCGAAGCAATCAAGAACTGTGTCTCCTGCATTAGAACTTGCTTTAATAAATATTTTTACTAAATCTTTAGGTATCTGGCAGGGATGGGGAGTTTTATCTTTGCTTACATTTTTAACTATATTGAAATTGAAGACATCATAAGGAGTTCTTCCAGGACTTCCGTTTTTTACTAATTCCATGATTCTTTTGTCAGTAGGGTTCTTGTAAGGGACTGCAATATCTTTCTTATTGAATACCTTTGGTTTTTTTCCTTTGATGTAGAATAGGATAGAGTGTTGACTTCTTGTGAAATTAGTTGGGGACATTCCTGTATTTACAGGGTAGTGCCAAGTCATCCATCTTCTAAAAGTTAAATGCTCATCAAGGAAAGGGACTAAATACGCATTATTTTCGGGGTAGTTAAATAGATAAAGTGCTGCTCCTTCTTTCATAATTCTTATGCACTCTGTAAGCCAGATTTTGCACCAATCAATATATTCTTCCTTAGAAAGATTGTCTTTGTATTCTCCATAATTTTTACCTATGTTAAACGGCGGGTCTGTAACTATTAACTCTACGCTTTCGTTATCTATTTTTTTTAGCTCTTTTAAACAATCTCCGCAAATGATAATATGTTCAGTTTTCATTTTCCTTTTTTGTATTTATACTCATGAAAGGTTTTATTTAAAAATTTATGTGATCACTGTATAGTGATCAATTTTCTCTTCGGCAAATACTCCAAATTATACTTGCCCAATAATAAACTATCCAGCTAATAAACATTCCTAACATAAAAAACTCTCCGTGAAGGCAGGTTGTATATGGATTTATTGGCATATTTTTAAAGAGATGGGGGAAAGTTTATCATCTAGAGATGCTTTGAGCGAAGGGGAATCAAAACCCGCCCATTTCCTATAAATAGGTGGTACCACCTATTTAAATACTTTTCGGTACCACTTTCTTAACTTTGAAATGGTGGCGGTACCAAAGATTTAAATATAGCCTTAAATTAGCATTAAAATGGGAGCGAAATATGAACTGGAAATAAGCGACCTTCCTCCGAAGAAGTACGGAGCTAATTCTATGTGGAATAAAAGTTCAGAGGCTTCAAAAATAATTGCGCTTAGAAAAGAAGCCCTGGCTAAGATAAAAGATATCCCCCTACGAAAGAATTTGCGCCTAACAATTTATATTTATTTGCAGCAAAACAACAAAAATATTGGTGACTTGGATAATTTTATAACTGGGATTTGTGATGGATTAATGACTGCTAAAAACAAGGCTAAAATCAGCCCAAAATTTGAAGGGATGCCTGAAATAAATCCGAGGGCCGTAGAATTTATAGAAGACGATTTTCGAGTTCTAAAAATTAATGCTGAGAAAATACTTATTAATGAAGTTCCCCATTATGAAGTTATAATTGAGGAGATAGATTAATCATGAAACTTCAAAAACATTTCGCAAAAAAATTAAGAGATAAGTCATATTATAAGTATGTTGTTGTTATTCCTCCGGAACTCATCAAAGAAGCCGGATTTAAAGAAGGCGAAGAATTAGATGCTGAAGCAAAGAAGGGAGAGATAAAATTAAAGAAGAGGTAAAATATTACCCTTCTTAATTACCACAGTTCTTAAAAAGCTCCTTGTTCTTTAATCTATATGGATACAAGAATAGATTTGGTGAGAAGATTTAGGCAATTTGTTGTCAGCGTTCAACCTAACGAGAGTATAGCTGGACTGCTAAGAAAACAAATGGAATATAGGACAAAACCAGAACCGCTTCCAGAAAAATATTTCTTTGTGAAACAATTATGCAATCCTCAAGAGGCTTATTGGTCATATATCGCTCCTGAAACAAAAAAATCTCTCGCGTTTGCAAGAAAGCTAAATTTTGGAAGTAAGTTACATAGGCTTTCAAGTTTTTGGTTTGAGTTATTGCCTGAATTTAGAGTAGAAGAAGGAAAAATTGACGGTATATTTGTTGGAATTTCTGGGGTAAGGGGCAAGGTCGATTATTGTGTAGGAGATTCTATATTTGAACTGAAAACAAAATCAAAGATACCTGAGAATATTGAAGAAATTTATAACGATTATATACAAGATTTGGAACAATTATGTTTCTATGCAATAATACACCCACAAAGTCCAAAAATAAATTATCTAGTTTTTATGGAAGAATCAGAACCACATAATCTTAAAATTTTTAGAGTTGTTATAAACGATTTTGGGAAAATTAAATCTTTATTAATTAATAGGATTGAGAAACTTAGAGAAGCAATAAAAAAGAAAGATTCATCAAGACTGGGAAGATGTAGATACTATGATAGAATTTGTGAATTCCAAAAGCAAGGAATTTGTTCTTGTGTTAATTTAGAACCTTTACCTACAGATACAATTAAAAAATCTGTTGAAATAAGTTATGATGAGGAGCTTACAAATAAGCTTGAGGAAATAAAGAAAAACAAGAAGCTTCCTGAAGATCTTTTTATAATCTTTAATTTGATAGGTTCTAGAAGGTATTTAGCAGAAAAGACGGGAAAAATAGAGAAGCGGGAGATAGAAGAAACTGCTGAAGTTGATAAGGATAGATACGAAGCAATTTTAGACTCTATTATCAGTGAATTGAAGTTTAAGGCGAATATCTCAAGAAAACAAGAAATCAAAAACCTATTTATAGAACCGCGGTTGTACATTCCTTATAAATGGTTTAATAATGTCAACTCTGCAAAACCTGAAGGAGAATTAACTCCCTATTTGATAAAAGTCAGTAAAGCAAAAAATATCAAAAGACCATCAGATTACGCCCTTGCCGAATTAGGAATGATTTGTTCTGTTTACAACAAATCAAAGGGAGTAATTATTGTTATTTATCCTGATTTTAAGGATTTTATACAAGTATATGAAATAACTTACAATAAAATACCGGAAATTGCGAAAGAAGTAAAGGAAGTAATTAACGAGTTAGAAAAAGAAAAGGATATTTTTTCCTTGCCTCCTTGTCCGGAATTTATGAATAATGACAAAACGTGCCCTTTGATGAAAGAATGTCATTCTGAGAGAAGAGTTGGGTGTTGTCCGGGTTATGTTCTAAGATAGAAAAGATAAAATTAAAAAACAGATAATTCTAAATAATTCAAAAATAGATTGTTCTATGGAAGAATTTATTGAATGTGAATTACTAAATGATTATCAGTTCGAAATAGAAGATAAAGTAAAATTTTTTTGTCCTAACTGCTTTGGAATCTTTAGTGAAGGAACTATAGTAAAACATTTCGGTAAATGTTCATTTATTTTAAAGGGCAGACCGGTTTTGAAAGAAGGGGGAATGATAATATCAAAAATCTCAGATGACCCCTTATTTAGGCTATTTTTGAATAAATTCGACAAATTCTTATTAAATTATACTCAAGAATTAAGACCCTTGAGGTATAGTAAAAATTTCGATTATTGGATTTTTCAATATAAAGATCCTAATTTTGGAACCTTGTTGATTGGTTTGGGATATGTAAGGTTCAATTGGGATATTGATAAATATGTTCTTTCTGCATTAGCTATTTTTCCTTTAAATAACCTGCATAGAGGGCTTGGTACAAAGTTTATTGAAGAAATAAATAAAGCATATGCTTCTTTTGGTGGAATCGTTCTTGAATCTCCAAACGAAGTCTCTGAACATATTGCAGATAAGTTAGGAATTGGTTATTATTCTGTTTTATAAAATGTTTGGTTGAATGGCCCTAATTTAAGAAAACGCTCTCTTGGTTGTGAAGATGCTGGAAGATCCTTGATTTTCATGAGAAAATCAATGTTTTGTTTTATTTATGTTTTACTATGGTATGAAATATGCTAAATTATGGACGAAGCTGAAGAAAATGTAAAATGAAAGATTTATAAACAAAAAGTAATTTGTTATCAAATGACCCGCCAAGAATTAGAATTAATGCAAAGATTTGAAAGAGACAGCCATTGGTTTCATGAAAATATTCAGATATTAAGGAAGAATTTTACTTGGAAGATTGTTGCGATAAAGGAGGGAAAAGTTATCGCTTCTGGAAAAAACATGGAAGAAGTAATGGCAATATTAAATGAGAAAAAAGAGAGACCAGAACTTATATTTATGGAAGTTGTTTATCCAGAGGGATATACTCTGCTTCTTTAAATGCTAATCCCTTTGCAGGTATATGATTTTGCAGGAGGCTTAAGAATTATGGCTCATTTATTTTTGAAGGCACAAGAGCCGCATATATTTGGTTCTATTAGAGCGATTGTGGACACTGGCAGCCCGGCTACCATAATCGGAAATGGGGATGCAGAAAGAATGAGAATCTCTAAGATTCAGTTAAAAAATCTCGATACTCACAAAAACCCGGTAGCAATTGGCGGAGGCAGGATGGTGACCAAAGTTGTTAAAAATGCAGAGATTCAAATAGGTGCAGATTTTAAAAGCCAGTTAATGGATTTATTGGTCCCTTTTCAAAGTGAGGAGGGGAGCAGTTGTCAGCCGACTATTCTGGGGGTGGATTTCATGGAAAAGAACCGATTGAAATTGTTTTTTGACCCTATAAATAAAAAAGCTTATTTTGAAACTATTGAATGACCCTCTTTTCTCTGTATTGCCTTATTCTCCCGATAATAAAGATATAATTTTCTAAATTCAAATATAAGTTAGTTAGAAAACCGAATGGATGCAGGTTTTCGAGAGAAAAATGATACATATCTCTTTTATTTTTGGACCCTAGAGGTTAAAAAAAGGTGCACCATACGGTACACAGTCCCTCTAGGACTTACCCATATAGACTTATAGGCTATAGCCTACTTATACCTTTCGATTTTATGTTTAAAACGCCAGAAAAGGTGTTTAAAACGAGTATTTTCCTTCTTTATTCTTCTTCCCTCTTCTTCCTGTTCTTAAAATTATTGCAAACAATTCAGCATCACTCAAGACTTCTGGACCATATTTAAGAAATCTTTCTCTAACTTGAGTCCAGGTTTTTTAATAGATTATAGAAAATTACTAAAACCTAAACTCTCGGGCTTTGAAGAATCTGGAAGATCCTTGATTTTCATGAGAAATATAAACTTTTGAGAGTTATAAAGATTATTAGTAAATATTATTAGAAAAGCTTAAATATATACTTATACTAATATCAATTGATACTAAATATAGTATAATTAAATTATGATTATACTTATAATGATAATTTTAAGATGATGACAAAAACCCAAGAGCAAATTTTGATGTGGCTGGTAAAAAATCCCCAGGAAAAAGCCACTATAAGGGGTATTGCCAGAAAGCTTGGAAAATCCTATGCTTTGGTCTACAATAATCTTTTAGAGTTAGAGAGAAAAGAAATAATAATCAAGCAGCCAGTGCCTCCTGCGCAGATTATATCTTTGAATGAGCATGCTCCTTTGGAGCTATTTGTTGATATTGAGTTTAAAATAAAAGATAATTTTCTCCAGAAGCATTCGTGGGCCAAGTTAATGCTCAAGGACGTATTAAGAAATATCAGCACTCCTTTTTTTATCTTGATGGTTTTTGGGAGTTATGCAAAAGGCTCTCAAGATGAAAAATCAGACCTGGATTTATTGATGGTTGTAAATGAGAAAAAAGAAATAAAAGACGCTGAGAAAGCGATGCAAAATATATACACGAAAGTAAAAAAAAGCATACACGCGGTGGATTTGGGGAATTTTAGGGAAATGCTGCAGAATCCAGGAAAACTAAGCATTGGAAACGAGGCAAAAAAACACCACATTCTGCTTTATGGCATAGAGGAGTATCATCAGATTATAAAAAATCTGTAAAGCTTGATAATGAAAAAAGAAGATTTGATAAAGAAAAAAGTCGCCGAAGCAGAAAAAGGAATTTTGGGGCTTATAGAGTCTGGGGATTTGAAGCTCCTGCCTGAAAATGAGAAGTACAGTATAAGCGAGTTTTATGAGTCGAAAAGCCGTAATAGGCTCGCGAGCGCAAAATTAATCTACAATGCTTCTAGAAAAAGCAGCAAATTTGGCCTAGATAAAAATTATGCAGATTACTCAGAAGTTGTGGCTGCAGCTTATTACTCGATGTACTATATTGTTCATGCTTTTATAGCCTTATCTTACCGGAGAAAACTGAGGGAAGGATTAAGGGGGTCCATGCAATAACCGAGCACCTGATTTTATATTATATGATTCAGACTGGAAAATTAGCCAAGCATTTGTATGAAAAATACTTAGAAGCTTTGAAAACAGCTGTAGAAATCCAAAATATTTCAATGAAGCGATTTGAAGAAAAAGCTTATGACTATGCTAAAAGATATGATGAGACAAGAGGGAAAAGAGAAATTTTTACGTATAATGTTACTCCCAATATAGAAGAATACCATGCAAAACAAGCAATAGAATCAGCTGAGGAGTTTATTGATACAGTAAGGCAGTTAATGGCTTAGAAATCTCGCAAATAACTCAGCCTCACTTAAAGCTGATGGCCCATATTTTAGAAATCTTTCTCTTACTCGCGCCCAGGTTTTTTAATAGATTATAGAAAATTCTAAATACTTCATTTTCCTGGGGATTTATTATGCCTTCATTAAAATTGCATTGCAGGGTAAGCAGGGAGAGGACGGGATTTGATTTTAAGAGCCTTCATGAATGGATTGATGAGCCGCGAAAGAAATTTGGCTCAGAGCATCGGCTTAAGAGGCATGCTTATAACAAGAAAGATGCAAGGCAGATTAAGGAATTCTGGGATAAGGAAAAAGGAGAGGGATGGGGAGACAAGGCGATTGTAGAGTGGTTGTTTCATATTGCTTTAGATAATTTAAATACTGCTTTTAAGAAAGCCAGGAAAGTTTATGGGGAAAATGTCTATAACTTTTTCAGGTTTGGATTGAAACCGGACTCCAAATACATCTTCTTTGATGCTGAGAGAATGAATGATGGAATGATGTTAAAAGAATTCTCTGATGTTTATGGTATTGTCAGGAAACATTAGAAGTACGTGATTCACATAACCTATAACTGTAATGATTGGCTGTCCTTAGATGAACTAATTTCATTTTTTAAGAAACTATTTTATGTGGTTAAACCATAATTTCTTGCTTGGAATTTGAACAACTTACAAATGAGATATTAACTCCTTCTTTTTCATATTGACCTTTCACTGCAGTAAACATCGAACAAACTTCTTTTGGTATATTTTTTTCTACTATTTTTTTCTTAGATTTTTCTTTTTGCTTTAAGTATTCATCTGCACAGGACCGAGATATAAAGTCTATATCTTTGAAATCTAAAATTATTTCTTTTTCTTTTAGTGAATTTATCTTCTCAAAAAGTGCGGAGATAGTCTTCCTAGTAAGAATATTGTGATCTAGTTCTTTTAATAATAAGAATTTTTTCACCATAATCTATTATAGTAAAATCTCTATATAAACTTTCCTAGCTCTATAAATAAGGATAGATGTTCAATTTAGTCTTCGGGGTAGGAAGTCTAAAATAAATTAAGGTACCGTTTAGATGGATATCGGTAAAATCATAAACAATTGGTTTTTGATTTTCTTTAAGTATGACTGCCCCCCTTCTAGATACAAGATGCAGTTCTCCTTTTATTTCATTTAATGAAATATCTCTGCATGATTTAAGACCATAGGCCCTCATCTTCTCGTTTTTCTTGGTGGTTACTTCTCCAGACAGTGCTTTTAAGATTGCTCCAGAATCTTTATTCAAGGGGATATTATTTTTCTCAAAATTAAAGGGGATAGTGATCCCGTTATCTAAAACCGCTAGGTCCAAGTACTCTTTTCTTGGGTAATATTGAGCCATTAAAGAAGCGAAAGTGAAGTTAGAGTGGTCATCTATATTATCTGCTAGTTCTCCTAAGATGTATATTACACTACTTCCAAAAGTATTTGGTATTTTATTTTCCATAGACTTCAATAACGAATTGGCTTGTTCATTAACTAGTTTCTTATTCTCTGGATTATTTGGGAAATGCTTTAATGAAACAAAGGTATCCCCATCCTCTTTTTTCCCTATTGGAAAACCAATATTTGAAAGCCATTCTTTAACTTTTGTATTTTTTGGAGGATTATAGCTTACTTCTGCACCTTTGCTAATAAGCTCCATTAGCTTTCCGCCAATTAAAATCGCTGAGCAGGGAAGCACCCAGTTAATTTCAGAAAGATCCAATTCAATTTTCTCTCGTTTATTAAATGATTTTTCAATTTGCTCAATTATTTTTAAGGATTCTTCTATGTGTTTTAATAGATCATCTCCACCTGAAAGGGTAACTTTTATCATGGATTATTAATGTAAGAGGTTTTTTATTCTTTCACCTGAGAATCTATGATTATGTTTTGCTGATGGCTCCATTCTTCATCTGGGTGAGACTTGACATACTTAACCCATAAATCAATAAATTCTAATCTATCTTTGGCATTCTGTTTCTTGAATCTCTTCAATTCTTCCAAATCCACTTTAACTTCTGAGGCTTTCATTTTTTATCTTATTTCAGGTATTTTAATTTATTCTTTACATTTAGTTTATTGATGAAAATCATGAATTCTTCTTTATTAAGCTTTTCTTTGAAAAGCTGATAGAGATATCTTGCATCTTCAATATCCTTATCTGCTTTTAGTTCTTCATCTAAACCTTCTGCTGCAAGAAAAAGCTTGTATGCTATCTGTAATTCTAATGGAGAGATTTTTAGAGTAGTTCCATTCAAGAAAACAGTTATCTTATGATCAAAAGAGTATTTATCTAAATCTGTTTTCATCACTTTGAATTCAATATTTGGTGTTGGCTTTCCTTTTTCGATGAATCTTATAGCATGTTCTTTAAGCATGTCAAAACTTTCTTCTAGTTTTGAAGTGTTTATGCATTCAAAATTATTATTTCCCAGTTCTTCCCAAAGTTCTTTAAACTTTTCGAATTCTATTTGAGGAACAAGCAAATCTATGTCTTCTGTTGCTCTTGACCTGCCAAGCAAAATTGAGACATATCCTGAAACAATAACATAATATGTGTGTTTTTCAAGTATGTTGGTAAACTTGAGTACAAACTTATCTAAATTGCTTAATTCTCTTCCAAGTTGCAGTTCTTTTTTTTCTGAATTGTATTTCATTTTAGGCTAAAGCAGAATAAGGTTAAATAGTTTTCTCTAGAATCTATGGACCCTAGAGGTTAAAAAAGGTGCACCATACGGTACACAACCCCCTCTAGGACTTACTCACACAGACTAATAGGCTATAGCCGATTTATACTTTTCGATTTCAGTGTTTTAAACACTAGAAAAGTTCATTTGAGACAACGATTTGCTCTTTTCTTTTAATAGGCGAAACCGCCGAAAGACTTATCCTTATTTGCATCAACCCCTCCCCCGCTAATAAATATAAATAATTTTCTAAATTCAAATATAAGTCAGTTAGAAAACCAAGCGAAAGCAGGTTTTCTTTTTATCTCTTTTTTCTACATTTAACTTTTTATTTTATAATTATAGAAAGGTTTATATATAAAATAGCTCTACATTTAGCTATTATGAAAACTAAAATGTTATATGAGAAGCTGAAAGGGACACAAACAACTGAATCAGTCATGGCTCTCCTAGATGTAAAGAGGCAAAAAGCAATATATTATATTTATCGGCTGAGAAAAAAGGGATATGTCAGGACAAAAAGGCAGGGAAATAAAAGAGTGTATTATGTATCTTTTGAGAATAAGCTTGGGGGGACAAGCTATCTTGAGATAATAAATAAGAATTCTCCGCTGAAGATAAGTGGCGCGTCGCTCTATAAAATTTATGGAAAAGAGCCAAGCTATGAAGAAACACTTATCTATGCAATAAAAACCAGAAGTTTAAGGACCATACTTGCTTCTCTTGCTTTATTTAGGGAGATACATGACTGGTCGAAACTGTATAATCTGGCTAAAAAGGAAGGGCTGCAAAGGGAAGTTGGGGCTTTATATGACCTTGTAAGAAAGATAACTCGGACAAGAAAGATGACAAAAAGATTCTTGCATCATTCTCTACCAAAAAAGCAGGACAAATATACATATATTATTGGCAAATTATCTTCCAAGGATTTTAAATACATAGAGAAAAAGTGGAAAGTTTACCTTCCATTTAATATGGCTGATTTGGAGGACTACAAATCAGATAAACAACATGATAAATATTGAAAGGCAACAGGGATTGTTATTGGCAGCTGCAGAAAAATTGAAAGAGAAAGTTGTTGCTTATGCTGTAGGAGGGACTGCCATGATGTTTTTAGGCTTAAAAGATGCTACTGCAGATATAGACCTTGTTTTTGAGAACAGAAAAGACAGGGAATTATTTAAAAATGCCATAAAATCCATAGGATACAAAGAGCTGGATTCTAGGATTGTCTATGGCGGCAAGGAAAACAGGCCCCAGATGCTTACTCTTGGGGATGAGAGGTTTGACTTGTTTGTAAAAGAGATAATTTATTTTATATTCTCAGAAAACATGCAGAAGAGGGCTGTGCAGACCCACCAATTTGGGGAGAATCTCATAATAAAGATTGCAGACCCTCATGATATAATCTTAATGAAATGCGCGACTGACAGAATCAAAGATATTGATGATGCTATGAACATAATAAAAAACACAAAGATTAACTGGGAAACAATAGTTGAAGAGGCGAAAAATCAGGCCAAATTGGGAAAAGAAAAAGCTATTTTTGAGTTAGGATATTTTTTTGAAAAATTGAACAAGCAATCTAAAAATACTGTTCCAAAACCAACAACAGAGGAGTTATGGAGGCTTTTGCAAGGGGAAATAAAAGAGAGGCAGAAGAAGGAGAAATAAAAAGGGAAATAGGGTGAGTTGTCCGCAAAAATCGTACAACTGAAATTAAGAGAAGAAGGAAGTGAAGTGGTTACATTTTGTAACCAGTTGAAATTAATGGGTTAAGGATAAGTGCAAATTGTACATACCTTTCTATTTTATTTTTTCTCCACCCAGCTCCAAAACTCTTCTTTTCCTATTGTAATGCTGTCTAAGATGTTTATTCCGATTTCTTCACCTGATTTCATGAGCTTTTCTGTTATTTTTTCCTACGCAGCCACCCTTCCACTTCTATACAAATATCCTTCAATTATGTTGGTTTGAAGAAGGGCTTGTTTTGTTCTTCTGCCTCTGATTCCTGATTCTCTGGCTTTTTCGTAAATTGACATTAATAGGTTATGTTCGAAATCTTTTCTTTTATGTGGCTTGCCATCTCTGCCTATTTCGAAAACATCTTTTCCGTATATTTTTATTACTTTCAAGCCCATTTTTTCATAGGTCTGTGTCTTTTTTTCAATTCCCTTTAGATAATCTTGATCATCGCTTCCAATGTACTCTATAACAATACCTAAATCATTTAAAGAAAAGTCAGGATACCACAACCTTGCTTTTTCTGTATCTCCAGGACGTTGGTCTTCAACTAACAACTGCTTCTCATAAGTAAAATCCACTCCCTGCCTTTGCAAAGTTTCCCCGATAATTGCCTCTCCAACTGACTTGTAGCCTCTTTCCACCTCATATTCTAAATTTTGTTTCATTTATTCCTGAAGAAATTAGGGTTTTTAAATATTTATATACTATTCTATACATTATATATTGTTATATCTATACTTATAATAGCAAGGTTTATATACTTGTTTATTATTGAATAATTATGGCAGATAAAAAATCTCCCGAGGAGATTAAGGAAAAAATACTCGAAGTTTTAAATGACAAGCCTTTAAATGCGCAGGAGATAAGCAAGGCAATAAGCTCCAACTGGAGCACTGTCAAAAGCTATGTTCTGGAACTTATTGAAGAAAAAAAGATAAAAGAGATGATTGCAACAGATAAAATCAGCTATTATCAGAAGATTACAGAAACTTATTATAACATCCCCATAACAAAAGAACAAGAGGATTTATTCAAGTTTTTATTCAGCGCAATAATTGAGGAATATAAAAGGCAAAATAGGATGCCAAAAAAGACAGAACTTGCAAAAGACTCAGTAGACATAATAAATAAACTAAATCTAAAACTTCCAACTGCGTGGTACGTCTACGGGCAAATACCCTTAATGATTCCTGATCCAACAAAAGAATTTATAACAAATTATGAGCCTAAAAACGCTAAAGAAATACGTGAGACAATAAAGCATATCTTAAATGCTAATAAAGGCATGAAAGTTCGAGAAAGAGAGCAAAGCCATTATATCAAATATGACAACCGCCTCTACCAACTCAAAGAACGGCTAATCAACGAGGTATCGTATATGGATAATGAAAAAAAGGTCATTGATGATTTCACTGAATTTTATGTGAAATGCCCAATCTCAGATTTTCCTGAAATATTTGACTTGACTGAAAAACTCTATTCATTAGTAAACAAACTAAAAATGCTCGACTGCTTAAAAAAATATAAGCTGGAAATAGTACTTTCATTAGACGCCTTATGGAAATTCATTGCTGCTTATCAACTTCTGGATTCTATCTCTAAAAACCCCCAGTATAACAAAAATGAAATCCTGCAATTTAACCTGGGGCCGGCAATTGAGACTAAAAAGTATAGCGCCCAGGAAGCAATATCCAACTTAGAGTCCATCTATTTAAGCGAACTGCCAAATAAAGAGTTTGATATCTCAGAAAATGCAAAAGAAGTAAGAGAGATCATGTCTGATTGGGATGGAGAATGAAATGGACAGCTTTTTTGATACTTCAGTAGTAATTCATTACGGCACTTACTCTAAACTTATCAAAACTGATTTTATAAAAAAATGCTACGAATGCATCTCAAATAAAAGCGGCCAGTTCTTGCTTGGATATTATATAGAAGAAGAGATAAAAAGAAGAGTCAAAAAAAGAAGAATAATCTTTCAGGAAGCCCTAAATAAAATAATAGACCGTTCTTATGATTTTGCCGGTTCCAAATACTTTAGTGATTTGAGCAAGAGAGATCAAGATATGGTAAAAAAGCTCTATGAACTCAACAAGAACCAAGATTCTTTCAAAGCAAAGAAAATATTTTCAGAAGACCAAGATGTTTTTGAAATGAGAATCAATAGATTTCTTAAATTCTTTGTGGATATAAGGCTTGTTAAGATAGATGAAATCAAGCAAGAGCTGTTGTCTATTGTAAAAGAAAATGGATATAGTCATGCAGATTGTTTGGTGTTGACAAGTGCGCTGCAGGCGCAAGAAGGGAGGGAAGTTTTTTATTTTGTAGCTGCAGACCAGCATTTTGACCCTAATGGTTATGAGTTTTTAAAAGGAGATTCAAGACTTAAGGAGATAAAATTTCCAGTGCTGAAGAACTTCTTGTTTGAAAATTAATGCTTTTCCACCCAGCTCCACATACCTTCGCTTGAAATTATAACATGGTCCAAGATGTTTATTCCTATTTCTTCGCCGGATTTCATGAGTTTTTCTGTTATCTCCAAATCTTCGCTGCTTGGTTCTGAGCTTCCACTCGGATGATTATGAACTAAAATTATCTTGCTGGCTGAATTTTTAATTGCTGGCTTAAAAACTTCTCGCGGATGAACTATTGAAGCATCTAAAATTCCTTTGCTTACTAACTGCTCTCCAATTATGTTGTTTTTTGTGTCTAACATTAAAATATAGAAGTTTTCCTGCTTCTCATCTTTTAGGCGTTCATGAAAATGATTGAAAACGTCCTCTGCACAGGTAATTTTTTTTACAGGATGTTTTGCTTGATTTATGCGCTTTTGAAGTTCTGCTATAGTCAGTATCTGCATGGCCTTGCTTGGGCCAATTCCATTTATTTTTTGAAGCTCTGCTAAAGAACATTCTAAAAGCTTGTCTAAGCCATACTCTTTGATTAAGCGATTAGACATTTCAATTACATTTTCTCCGCCTTCGTATTTTCCTTCTTTGTTCTTTTTGCCGCGTGTTCCTGTTCTCAACAAAATAGCAAACAATTCAGCCTCACTTAAGGATTGTGGGCCTAATTTAAGAAAACGCTCTCTTGGTTGACATTCTTTTGGCATGTCTTTTATTTTCATGATTTAATTGATAGGGATTATGATAATTTAATACTTTGCTTTTTTCCCTTTTTTTAGTCCATATAGGTAGTGATATAGATTTAAATAATTTGGTGCATTACTCTTTTATATCGGTGGTTGATAATATGAAAATCATAAACCATTTGAAAAGCATAGGCTTGGCTTCTAAAACAGCTCTTGTAACTTCTGTGTTGGCAGCTATGGCTGCTGTTGCTGGTTGTTCAGAAGCTAACTTGACTAGAGAATATAAATTTAAGGATTATCCTAGCAGAGTTTTAGAAACTACGTCTTTATCACTGGGCATGGAATCCACAAAAATGGATATTAGCATACCCGAGGCATATGGAAACATTCCCCCTCATCCTGATGACCTTAATGTTAATTATGGGCCAAATCACCCATGTAAAACAAGAAAAGTTGACTTAAAGTCCGGCACCTATTGGTCAAATGCTTTAGGTATAAGTGCTTCTCCTCTTCCATATAATTTTATTGAAAATCTAAGATTAGGTTATACAGCAGTCCTTCCCTTGGACACTGCAAACCAAATCAGAGAAGGCCTTTCTAGTATGGAATGGTATGAATATGGCGCATACGCCGGCACTTACAGCAGAGTAGAAGTGCCAGAGGTTATCCATAGCTTCAGAGCTTCGTGGAGGCAGCCAATACCTTTGGGAGGAATTGGTTTTTTTGTTGAACCTGGCGTAGCTTTGGATTTATGGGATGTCCATATACAAGGAGGATGGGACAGATATTATCGTGAACAGCCAATGTTTAATGATAAATTAAGCTGTCAAAGCATCAGTCCTTTTGTTCATGTGGGGTTGTATGCCTTTAATGCTATTAATGACAAATATCCAGCTGCAATAAGCTTTTACTGGAAACGAGAAAGTATAGATGGAAGCACCAACAAAGGAGATGTTGAACTAGAAGGAACTACTCTTGGATTAGAAGCTATGATTGGTTTTTAGTTAGTGAAATATTTATCAAAGTTATCTTCTGTAACGGCCTCATTAATCTTCAAAAAAAGGCGAATTTATTACGAATTTCCTAATCTGCTTCTTGCCTAGCTTGTTGGGAAATTTGCAGAAAGGGCATTGTGCCTTATTGTTGTCTAGAAGTCTAACCACCCCAAAATCCTGCCTGCATTTTTTATTCCTGCATTTCTTTTTAATGCGCATAATATAGAGATGCAAAGGAAATATATAAAATTATGCCCTATTGTTTAATCTTTATACCTTTGATTCCTGGCAATTTTACCTGTCTATTTTTGGCGGATAACTAAAATATCCATGATAAACATGCTTCATTCTGGAGATTATTGGATCATTGGGGGGGATTTCTAAGGCGCTCAGGACGATTGATAGCCTATGAAGCTGAGCTATTGCTTTGTTAGGGCACTTTATTGAACCTAGGACTGGTGAAGGAAACATTTCAAAATGGAACTTTCTTATCCTTCCAATAAGACGTTCTGCTCCTGTGAAAGATTGATGCCCAGGATCTTGATATATTTTCATTGCAAGGTCTCTTACATGAATTTTCCTTTCAGTCATTGCATCAACAACAACTCTTGTCATATGAGCAGGCAGATTAGGCTCATCATAGAATCCTGCATGTGCAAGATATGCATAATTATTCATTGCTTAATCTTGTTAAAAGGCTATTTATGCTTTATTGTGATTAAAATAGTATAAAAATGAATATGCTCAAAAAAGTTAGATTGGCTTTTATTCAAACTTATTCCAAATAGGCCTCATTGCTGCATATAAGATGAGGACAGACAATCCCCCGGCAATTAATGTTATGAATGCATCTTCCTGGGTTGGATCTGTTAGAACGCTTACAAAGAATCCTGCTATAACATTAAAAATGTATAAATCCAATCCCCATTTTTTCCAATTGTAAAGAGCCCATGTTGCAACTATGCTTAAGATAACAAAAGGAAGAAGCAATGGTATTATTAATATTATAGATAATGAAAGAAAAGACCCTATAGCCATAACACCCAAAACAATGCTTAAGAAAACAGGTCTTTTCTTTTTTGATTCTTCAGAATATTTTTTCCTGAGGTATTCCCTGCATTCTGCACAAAGCTTAGCATCAGATTTTATTTTTTTGCCGCAATTATGACAAGACCCCATTTTTTATTTATGCATTTAAACTATAAAAATGTTTGGTTAAAAGGTACCTGGTAACGCTTATATCAAATAACCTTTCATAGTTTCCAATAGGGGTTTTCCTTGTTTCTTCCATGTGGCTATCATTGTCGATATAATCTCTAAAGTTTCTGCTCCTCTTTGAGAACGCA
>Ga0315277_10001496_pt1 | contig 34055 bp, 30 predicted proteins | sample YL17G05_15_MG_FD_203695 | JGI IMG/M metagenome (GOLD analysis project Ga0315277, IMG submission 203695) | Sediment microbial communities from Yellowstone Lake, YNP, Wyoming, USA - YL17G05_15 | ecosystem: Environmental > Aquatic > Freshwater > Lake > Sediment | place: USA: Wyoming | collected...
ATCTGGCGGCATGCTCGAGGTGTCGGTGGATTCGGGGCTGAACTGGAACGGCTACGACGTGGCCCGCAACTGGGAGTGTGTGGCCTCGTCGGGCGACGGCACCAAGATGGTCGCCTGTGTCAGTGCAAGTCAAATTTATACCTCGACCGATACGGGCCAGAACTGGACAGCAAGAGAGAGCAATCGCAGCTGGCTTTCCGTCGCCTCGTCGGGCGATGGAACTCGCTTGGTTGCCGCTGTCAAGAACGGCCAGATCTACACCTCATCCGATTCGGGACTGACGTGGACACCGCGAGAAAACAACCGCGTCTGGTCGGTAGTATGCGCGTCGGAGGATGGAACGCGACTCGGTGCGTGTGTCAGCGACATCATGCTGTTCACGACTGGCCAGATTTACACGTTTGATTTCCTGCTGTCGGAGACGACGGCCGGGACGAGCGGTTATTTACGCGCTTACCCGAAGGCCGTGGTCGAGTTGCAGTATGTCGGGTCCGATACCTTTGTGCCGATGCGCTCCCTGGGCGCATTCAGCGCGAAGTAAGAGAGAGAAGCGAGAACCGCGGGGCCGGTGTGTCTCGAAAAGCGCTTGGCCGCCGTCGAGTCGCTTCTGACCACGCTGTTGCAAGAGCGGCAGGTGTGCCGCACAGCGCGAGCACGCGAGACGTGACCATAGGTTGCGCAGAGTGGCGCGAGAAATCGGCGCAACCTGTGGTTTCCTTTTTGCAGATTCTTCTTGTTTGCGAATCCGGGTTCGCGCTATCTTCGAAGCACAATGGCGGTATCGTCGGACAACCGATTGACTGCGCAAGACCGGAATGGATCGTGAAACGCCCGCGCAAGAAGTGGCCCAAAGAACCGCGGAGCGCCGCCGTGCGCAGAGTTCGCGCGCACCGGGGCGATGATGGCCGAACCGATTTCCCCTCGCTGGGACGTGTGGCCAAAAGCCATCCCCTGTTGGAGGCGTGCGGTTCGCTTGACGAGCTGAATTGTGTTGTCGGCGAACTGGCGGCGCGTGTCGAAGCTTCGTCGCTCGAGACGATCAAGCGTCGCGCCATTGTGCGACAGCTCAGACGCATTCAAGGCGAACTTTTTCTTATCGGCTCAATCCTGAGCGGTGCACCGGGTCGCACGTCAGGCTCGGCCGCGAGAGTCCGAACCCTGCTCCGCCGACTGGAAAGCGAGGTCAAAGCGATGGGGGCCAATCTGACCCCCTGCCGCGGTTTCATCCTGCCGGGCGACAACCTGTTGACTTCAGCGGCCCATCTTGCCCGCGCGGTCTGCCGCCGTGCCGAACGCAATTGTGTGGCAGCCATGGGGCTCGAAATGTCGAACGGGCGTTCTCTGCGCAAGAATCATGGGCAAGACGCCCATGTCATGACCCATGAGCCGCGCGCCGATGCCATTCTCCCCTACCTCAATCGCCTGGGCCATTGGCTCTTCGTTCTGGCGCGCCGGCTTTCGCAATCGCTCGGCCGCGGCGAGATTGCGAGTTCTGGATTGCGAATCGCGGACCGCAGAAAAAGGAGTTTGCGATGAATCTCTCTCAGCTCATGCGTGAGGATTTGATCTGCACTGACCTATCGGAGACAACCAAAGAGGGCGCCTTGCGCGCCTTGATAGATCACCTCGTGGATCGCGGCGTGTTATCGGACGGCGACGAAGTCCTTCGACTCCTGTTGGAACGCGAACAGTTGATGACCACAGGCGTTCGGACCGATTTCGCCATTCCCCATGCATTCCCGCAACAGATCGGCCACTCGGTGGTCGCGTTTGGCTGCATCCCGGCGGGCGTGGACTGGCAGTCGCTCGATCAGGAACCGGTGCACTATGTCTTTCTGATCCTCGGCCCGCCCCAGAGCGCCGGCGCGCATTTGCGACTGCTCGCGGGACTTTCGAGACTGCTTACCCACGCGGATTTCATTCACCGCCTGACTCAGGCGCGCACTCCTGCCGAAATCCTGCAATCGGTCGTGACAAGCGAGCATGAACTGGCAATGGCAGAACAAACCTCGGGCAGCCACGGAGGATGACCATGGACCTGCTTGTCTGCGTCATCAACGAACCGGGCAAAGTGGATGAAATCCTGGAGGCGTTCCTGGAAATCGGCGTCACGGGCGCGACCGTTCTTGATTCTCAGGGCATGGCGACGACGCTCGTCGAAGATGTCCCGATCTTTGCCGGGTTTCGCAACGTTCTGCGGGGCGTCGGCAAACCCAACAAAACGATCTTTTCGGTGATCAAGGATCACGAAACCGTCGAGCGCGCCATTGCGGCTGTCGAAAAGATCTGCGGCAGCCTCGAAACCCCCTCAACCGGCATTGTGTTCACGGTTCCTGTGGGCTTCGTCAAAGGGCTGCGGCCCGAACAGGGCATTTGATTGCGGATTGGGGATTGGGGATTTTGGATTGCCGACTGCTAACCACTGACTACTGAGCACTGACCACTGACTGCTGACCACTGATCACTGACCACTGACCACTAATGACTGAGGGCTGACGGCTGATTGCCGGACTTCACACGTTATCCGGCGGCGGCGTGACGTGACGGCGCATGGTCGTGACGGCTTCGTCAAAATGCATGATGTCCATAATAGACGCCAGGTACGGTGGAGGATTGAGGACCACAAAAGTTGCTCCCGCCTGCACGAATCTCTTCGACCAGAAGATCAGTCGTCCCAACGCGGCACTGTCGGCGTAAGGCACCTGGCTCACGTCCACTTCGACACGTAAACCCGGCACCGCGGGCATGAGCCGCCCGAAAGCCTCGTCGAACAGGTAGCAGCTCTGGCTTGTGAAATCATGCATGACATGCAAAACGACGTGCTTCTCGGATTTGCGCTCCACACGCAGGTCCAAATCCGGAGATTGTTGAGAAGACCGCTCATCCCCCGGTGGGGTTACGGGCGGTTCCTGCTCATCGCCGTCGCGAGGTGGGCGTATGTCGGCCATGGCGGCTCCACGGATCAGACAGCTTTGACGACCTTGCCCGCCTTGATGCAGGCCGTGCAAACATACTGACGCCGGACGGTCGCCCCGACCCGCACGCGGATGTGCTGAAGGTTGGGCTCGAACGTTCGTTTCGTCCGGTTGTTGGCGTGGCTGACCCGGTTTCCCATTCGTGTTCTCTTGCCGCAAACGTAGCACTTCGCCATAATTCAATCTCCGTGGTTTCCCGGCTTGTCGAAATTCAGAGCCGGAATGCTTTTTGACCCCGACCGCCCTGTCAACCCTTTTCTCATGGCAGTTGTCCTTGCGTTCGCCCAAGGGTCTTTAGAGTTGACTTTCGGTCCAGAGCACAAGAGATGATAGGCGGAGGAAATACGCAGCGGTCCGAGCGACATCGGGAAACGCTATGAATCTTGCCAACAAGTTGACTCTGTTTCGTGTGCTCCTGGTGCCGGTGCTGGTGGCCTGCCTGATGCCCGAAAAAGTGACGAGCCATCCGGCAGCGATTATGATCGCGCGCCATCTGGCGGTTCTGACGTTCGTCGTGGCCGCCATGACCGATATTTACGACGGCAAGATCGCTCGGTCGCGGGGAATCGTCACCAATTTCGGCCGGCTGATGGATCCACTGGCCGATAAGCTCCTGGTGGCCGGAGCGTTTGTGGCGTTCGTGGACCTCGACCTGTTCCCCGCATGGTTTGTGATTATCATTCTCTTTCGCGAGTTTATCGTCACGGGGCTTCGAACGCTGGGAACCAGTCGCGGGCGCGTGATCCGCGCGGACGCCTGGGGCAAACACAAGACCGCCTGGCAAATGGTCACGATTGCTCTGACGCTCGTGTTTCTGGCCGCGCGCGATACACTCAAGTACACCGACCACTGGGACCGCTACCTGCGTGGCAAGGATTTAGAATGGTGGTTTCATTATGTAGTACTGGGCATTCTGATGGCCATTTGCCTGGTGCTGACGGTCCTGTCGGGAACGCTTTACGTCATTCGAAACTGGGACTTGGTTCGGGAAGAGTAAAGGCAGCAATCAGTGGCCAGTTGTTAGTGGTCAGTGGTCAGTGGCCAGTTGTCAGCATTCAGCCAACAGCATTCCCTTATTCAAGACCGTAGCAGGCGCGACAAATCGGTGGGATGTTGTTGTCGCGGATGGTCCGCCTCAGCGTCTGGTAGTCGCCGGAATTCCACATGCCGGGGAAATCGCTATCGTCAATCCGGCCAAAATTGTGAAGACGTGGGTCGGATGCCACGCAACAGCGAGTCACAGAGCCGCCGGCGCTGACAAAACACGATTCCCACGGCCAAAAACAAGGCCGCTCGGCACTGAAACGGTTGCCGGTATAGATCGTGAGAGGAAACCGTCGGCGAAGCGCCTCGTCGCGCGCTTCCTTGAGATACTGCGCCGCTTCGGTGGTCCCACGACTAATGCGGAACGCCGCCAACCGCTTTCGCCATTCCTCCCGACCCCACGAGGCCATCTCAGTCTGATAGGTCAATTCGTCCACACCAATGGCCGCGGCAAGTTCCACAAGCGCCGGTAGCTCGCGGAGATTGTCGGGATTGCCAACGCACCAAATTCCCAAACGCGGTGCAGTGGCCCGCCCGCGCAATTCAACCAGCCGCCCGAGTCCGGAGACAATTCGATCGAGGTCCGAGCCGCCACGCCAGTGCGCGTGTGTTTCCGCCGTTGCGCCATCAATTGAAACCATCATCTCGTCGAGCCGCGAGCCCAGGATTTCGCTTCGATGCTTCTCCAGATGGAGAGTGGTCCCATTGGTGATCGAAGAGACCCAGATGCCGTGACGCTTGGCCCGGCGCACGAGTTCGAAGAACTGCTCGTGCAGAAGCGGCTCGCCAACGCCCTGGAGCTTGATCTGCTCGAGATAGGGCAATTGATCGAGAAGCCGCCCGAATCGCTCGACGGGCAAGTCTTCGCCGGGCCAATTACCTTCGCTGTGTTGACAGGCCAGACACCGCAAGTTGCAGCGCGTTGTCGGTTCGAGGTCAATGCCGACCGGCAATGAGCGCAGGCGATCGGGACGTTCCTGTCGCTCTTTTCGTGCGCGGAGCCAATTGACCAGCCGACGGGGCTGTCGCAAACGCGCGGCAAAACGTCTCATTCTATCGAAGTGACTGTTGCTCATATTGCGGGTAGTCTTGCTCCTTGCGAATCTTACCTGTTTCGGGCCGGTCTCTCGCGGAAAAAAGGCGAGCGATTCACGCACAAAATCAAGCATAGGCAGAAACGCCGTGGCTGGTCAAGGTGGATGCTATTGCGCGAAACGGGTTTGCTGGAAGAGAGATTCCATCCTGCGAAGATCGTCAGACGGGGGATAACAAGACTCCGACAGCACGGCGGGCGAAAAGCCAACTCACCCGATCGCCCTTATGCGCACAATGGTGTTGCCAGTCGGTTTTGTCAAGGGTGCATGTGCAAAGGGATTTCCGTCTGTTGGCGAACAAGAGCGTGAGGAAAATCACACTTAGCGTTTGCAAGAAAGCGAGCCCAAGAGTAAGAGATTGTTCGTTCTGTCGCGATGGTCTTGCCTGGGAAGACCGCCGCTGACTGCAACGGAGAGCCAAGGGGGCAAGGATGCTCACACTGTATGTTCGCACATCCGCTGATCGCCTGGAGATCGGCCGGGGCGAGTCGCGCGCCCAATTCGAATTGCGGGACAATCATTGGGCGCCGGTGTGGATTTGGCACGGTGATCGGCGTATGTTGCGGTTCAAGAATCACGAGTGGCTGGCGCTGGGCCACGTCCGGCCCCGGGCAAGCGACTGGGAAATTGTCGAGGATACAGTCGAACGCGTGCTCGTGCGCTTTTGGGGACAAGACAGCTGCTTCGGCGTGCCCGTCGAATGGTCGGTGTGGGTGGGGGCCGAAACCCGCTGGCCCGGATTTACGATCACGACGGAGATTACTCCTCTCCAAAGAATTGAACTGTTCGAGTGTTTCAGCCGGTTCGAAACCCCTGCCGAATACGACGGTCACGAAGAAATGCTCTGCATGATCGGGCAAGAGGCTGTAAGCTGTTGGCGAGGAACCGAATGTCTGACTGCGGATGCCCTTACCGCGGCCATCCCGCCAAGTCTTCGGGGCGGCCCGGCATACCCATCGCCGCCGACGCGAACACCGATTTGCTGTGTGCGGCTGATTCCCTCCGGCCAGGCGCCCGAGCGCCACGTGACGTTCCTCGGCCACTGGGATGCTTGCAGTTTTCGGACGATCTGCGTGGCTCCAACGGAGTTCGAAAACGATCGCCGGGCATACGAGTTTCGCGTGGGAACGTTGGACCCGCAGTGTTGGGGTGGACTCGAACATCGGGTGTTCTTCGAAGAGGGCGAATCCTACCGCCAAAGTATCTCCGTGGCGTGCTCGTCCGAACTGCCCGGCGGATCGCTGGACCGCTGGTTCTACGGAGTGTTCGAACGCAGCCTGCGCCATTACTTCCCCGAAACCGGCGCGCAGGAGAGTGAGCGACCGGGCCGCGCGAAAAAGGTCACGCTGGCCGAAGCCAACGCCTGGCTGCTTGGAGTGATCACGGGTAATGGCGTCCCCGGACTCTACTCGCCCGACGCGGGAATGGTCAACTCCGTCGAGGGTAGCAGCGCCAATGCGGGTCGTTTTGCGCTCGCGTCGCTGGCCCCGTGGATAGGGGCGATCGGCTATCAAAGCTACGTGATGCGTCGCGACGACTTGGCTGAGGTTTGCAAACGATGGATCCAACCTGTTGCGGCGGCGATCAATGAACCGCAACCCGCCTCGCGGACAGCCTGTCCTCTATTCCACGAGATCCTGCCGCTGCTTCGCTATCTGCGATTGTTTCCCAATGACACTCTCCAGGCGACGGTCCGGCGCGCGCTGGAGAAGATGATCGAATCGCCTTCGCTCGAACGAGCCAACGAAAGCCCCACGGATTTTGGCCCGGAAGTCTTTCGGAGCGAAGCCTGCCTGATGGCGGGTCAGATGTCCGGCGACAAGCGCCTGCTGGAGACCGGACTCGCCGGTCTTGAGCGCATCAATGAAGCAGTCCGCAGCCAGTTCTGGCGTTTTGGATGCGGTGGAATATCCGAAGACGAGACGGACACGGGACAGGTGCGACCGCTCGCTTACGGCCACGCGATTCTCTGCAATCTGACCGCCTATCAGCACGGCCACAACGAGCGCTACATGGAGATGGCAGGGACCTTCGCGCGCTACTTTGTTTCGCTGTGCTGTGCCACATTCAATGATTCCGCCGATCCCAACTTCGACACGCGTGGCTTTGCCAATGCCGCCATTGCCGGACACGACCGGCGAATCGAATGCGCCCCCATTGAGACATCGGACAGTCTGCGTTGCCTGGCCTACTGGCTGGGCTTCCGGCCCGACAATCCGGCAGGCCTTTATGATCTTCTTTGGCTCTTGAGCCGCACGTTCTGCGGCGTTTTTCCCGCGGCCCGCGAACACCATGCCGGCTTCGGCGCCGACGGCCGGCCGGTCAGCCATCGCACCGAGGATTTGCCGACCGCCATTGCCTGTCAGCGCTTTCCTTTTATCGCCTATGAAGACCCAATCCGCCAGACGCGTCTGTCGCCGCGCGCCAGCGTCGAGGCGCTGTTGAATTATCTGACCTTCGGCGGCGGATTAGCGTCGTGCGACAACGAACGGCTGCTCGTTCTGGCGCCGCGAGCCGGAGGCTGCGATGTGGCCGAACGCGTGGGTCGCCTCGTTCACATCCACAACCCCGGCGAAACGGAGGAGGAAGCGCGGCTGGCGATCCATCATCTGTCGGCTCGCCGGCAGTTTGAGATCATTCTGGGAAACAAGCGGATTGCCGCCGGCGTCGCCGGCGATGCGCTGAAAGACATCGCCGTGCAGCTCGCGCCGCGTCGCACTGTCGTCGTTGAAATCGTGCCCACGCACCAGCCGAGCAGTTTTTAGCGCGACGCTTGGGGAGCGGACGACGTTTCTGCGGACGTTTCGGCGGCGGAAGAATGGCAATGGCGTCTGACCGAGTGGCTCTATTTGAAACTCCGTCCGACAGGTTACGCCGACGAAGATGTGGCGCATTTCACGCGAGCCGAAGTTCACGAAGAGATGGAACGACCTGGTCTGACCGTCGGGAAATGCCCCTATATTTTGAACGCCGAGATGATCGTCAAAGCGCGCCTCCGAGGAATGTTTGGCCGGTAGTCTATGGGCCTGGACATTGGGGGAAACCGCAGTGAGAATTGCACAGGCAAGACGCCAAGAACGAATCATCGTTACGCTTGGAGTCCTGGCCTTTGCCGTCGGCCCGCTGGTTCTTTACGGCGAGACGTTCACGAACCGGTTCGGCCTTTGGTCGGACGATCTCTACGTGCTGGGAATATGGGGTCCGAAACCGTTCCGCGCCATCCTCGGAGGCTTCTTTCAGATTTGCGAAATTCGAGCCTACCGTCCGATTGCCCAGGTCATATCATGGGTGTGCTACCAGATAGGGGGATCTTCTCGATTCGTCTATGCGGGAACGTCTTATCTGATCCAACTGTGCGCCGCATGGGCGCTGTATTGCGCCACCGCTCGCCTGAGTCGGAGCCGATTGGCAGGGGTCCTGGCAGCGATGCTCTGGGCTTCCAGTTCCGTGAATTTCTATTCGTTCTTGTGTCCACTTACGATGATCTCAGACCGCCCTTGTATGCTCTTTGCAGCGCTATCGCTGGCTCTGTTCTTTTCGAGACGGTGGAAGCTGGCGCCCGTGGCTGTGGGATTTGGCCTGCTGAGCAAGGAGTGGTGTCTGGTCCTGCCGGCAATCCTGACGGCAGCGTGGTTGCTCATGCTGGCGAGGACTTGGGAACTGACGGGACGACTTCGGCGGGGGCCGTCCCTCACAAGGGGATGGGTGATTGCGGCTTGCTGGCTCATGGTGATCCCTTACATTGGTCTCCAGTATGGCAAAGGGGTATTTGCCCAGTCCGTCATGAAACAACCTACATGGGCGGCAATGTGGAACGGCCTTGCGTCAGACTTGTATCTGAACCTGGGTCGGAGTTTCGAATTCATACTCTGGCCGCTGTTGCCGAACCACACCTACGACTCCTCCGCTCTCAGGCCGAACAACGCTCCCACTCTCATTTACCTCATGGCAAGTATGTTGCTGCTGGTCCTGCTGGTGGATGCGATTGCTTTGTTGAGATCGCGAAGGACTTACATCTTTCAGCCAACTACATACTTCTGCATCGCTTGGTTTGTCATAGCGACGATGCCCCTCGGTCTTGTCGTGCGTGGTGGGGGAAGGCCCTATATGATGATACTGCCTTCCATGGCGCTCTATTGCTGGTTGGGCGTGACGCTGCGGCGGCTGCAAAAAGCGGCCTTCCCCCGCTGGCCGCTGCCGTTTTTCTTGGCCATTGCGGCCGGGTTTTTTGCAAGCCTGTTCGCTTGGTATCCGTACGGGCGCTCGCTGAACCACTGGGCAAGATGGACCTTAGCAATGAGTGGCCGTTTGGAACGGATTTGCAAACAAATCGGCGATCTGCCGGCGGGCGGGCCCAAGCCTACCGTAGTTCTTGTCGGATTGTCTCCCGGCGATCCTGACCGTTTCGCCATTTTCGCAATGGACGACTCATACGGTTTCCGCATTTTTTACGGACGGCCCGTAGATTGTCGGCTCACAGCAACGAGGGCGGCTCTCAGCATAGGACCCGACGGTCGGTTACGCATCAGGGGGAACTCCGAAAGTTTCGGTCTCGAAAATCTCCGAATCCTTGAAAAAGAGAGAAGTCATTACGTGGATATTACGTCGGCTCTGGTCGCTGGGAGTTCCTCGCAGAACCTGGCGGGCAGAAAAACCGAGCCGATCTCAATGGAGCCCCCGAAACGCAGAGTTGTTAACCTATCCCGCGATGCCACAGCCACCGCCAGTTCGGAATTCAAGGGAGCCGCCAACTACAGCCCCGAGAATATCAAGGAAGAGGGATTTTCGGAATGGGCCACAGCGGGACCGAGCAAAAACATTGGGGCGTGGGTTCAATTGACGTGGGACTACCCGGTGATCATCCGACGGGTCGAGGTGGAGAATCGGGTTACGGGTGTGGATCAAGTGACCCGTGCGCATCTTGTTTTTTCCGATGGCGGCTCGACGGTTCCGGTGCGATCTCTGAATCGTCTTGGCATTCCACTCAAGATCAGAATCAAACCCAGGACAGTCACCTGGATTCGGTTTGTTGTGGATGCCGTTGGACCCCGAACCCAATGCGCCGGCCTTCGTGGATTCCGGGCGTTTGGCGAAAAAGCCGCCGAAGGCCCCTGATCATAAGAATGGCGTGTCCCGTCTCGATGTTCGGTCTGCGCTCCCGTTTGCGTGCAGCGCCGCATTTTCCAGACTGCTTGTCGGCCTCCTTCGCGTGAAAAACATCAAAAGAATGGCTGCCGCCACAGTTCCAAGGGTTCCCGCAAGACCGACCTTGAAAGACAGCGGAGAATAGTCGAATTCCACGAGGGTTTCGCCCGCCGGAACAACGACGGCACGAAGGGCATAGTCGGCGCGGTAAATCGCTGTTCTTTCTCCGCCAATTCGGGCTTGCCAACCCGGATAGAAGACTTCGCTGAGAACGAGAATGGCTGCACGGGGCGTTCGGCAGCGAACCGTGATGTGATTGGGTTCATACCGTTCGATCGTCGCCGACGCGTCGCCAAGTGGCAGCGCAGTTGCTTGATAAGCCGCGGGCGATTTTTCGAGGAAGACCGTGCGGCGCGGATCGAACGATTTCATCTCAATGGCGTGAAAGATCTCTTTCGGCTCGGAAACGCGAAAGTCGCCCACCAACCAGGCGCGCGGCAGCACGTGAAGATTTTCATAACAGTCAGACTCGATTGCTTGTCTGTATTTCGAGCCCCTGGCCGCGGCAATCAAATCGTTCCCCGCCCCGTCATAAAGGTAGATTTCTCGAAATCCTACGTCCTTTGAGATCACGTTTCCCGTTTCAACGATGGTCATTTTGAGGGTCGAGGCCTTTTGCGGCGCGAAGGATGCGACCTGGAGTTCGCCTTCATTGTTCAACGGAGCATCCACGATCATGCCATTCTGGAATTCCAGCCGTAAGCGGCGGATCGGGGTAGTCGTCGGGCCGACACGCGGCGCGATAGCGATCTTTGCGACCGTCACAGGTTCCGCGAAAGTCAGGAGCAACCAATCGCCCGTCACATCGGAATCGCTCCAGGAGTTGGGGGTTTTTGCCTCGACCCATTCCGTTGCCGGGTTGCGATCAATGGCATGCTCACCGGGATGGCCGACGTAGTAGGACGACGCGACGACATCCACGCCGCCAGGCGCTGCGCGTTGAAACAGCAGGTATTTGACGTTCAAGAGATCATAGAAAAGCGTGCTCGTGCGACCTACGTAGGTGTGATACAAATGACTATACTCACGGATCATATTGTGATCGCTGTAACCTTCGATTGTTTGAAGACCGATGGCCCACGCGCTGTTGGAAAGGTGGGTGACCCTGCACGGCTCTCCCCTTTTGATCTCACCGAACAACTGGGCGTGATCGGCCACCGCAAAACCGATGATCCCGGCGTTGCCCGGTCGGGTGTGCCAGGGGGATTTCGAGTTAAACAGAAACAGATCCGCGCCCAGAATAGCCACGAACAGCAGTGCTGCGGCGGAGGCGAATCGAATAAAGATGAGGCTGCAAAGGGCAAACGCGCCGGCGCCGATCAAGAACAAGAATGCCTGAATCAGATCGGGTTTGAACCAACCTTTCATCGCCGACCAGGAACCGGCCATCCCGAAGAGGCAAGTCAGAATCAGGGCAATTTCCAGGATGGCGAAAATACAAATGCCCGCCAAACGCCCGTAAGAATGCCGAGGCGTTGCCGCGGACGTGACAGGTTGCCAACCCATTCTACAGGCGTCGAGTGACAGTCCGACTAGCATCGCCGCGCAGAAATCGAACAAGACGGCTGATCGCACCGGATGGTGAAACTTGCCGAGAACGGGGAGGAAGTTGAACGCGAGATAGTTCACGCCAAAGCCCGGCCCCAGCATGTGAAGCAGGCACAGGATCATGAAAAGCCCAGGGAACAGGAGCCGTTTCTTTCGCTCGGCGCGAATGATCCCCAGCAAAATGATCACAAGACTGACCGTTCCAAAATAGATCAGCCGTTCGTTCCAATGAGCCGCGGCAAGCGTGCGATACGGTGCGAGCAGTGTGATCAGGTCCTTGAGATCGAGGTGGCCATAGATGGCATAGGCATAGCTTCCCCAGAATGGATCGTTTCGCTCGGAAAGGGAGATCAGCTCCATTTGCGGAATCAATTGGATCAAAGCCGACCCGATGCCAAAAAGGAAAAAGAGGCACAGGAAAACACCGACTTTGGCCAAACGCAGGCGTCGCTCAACGGCGGCGGCCCACAAGACATACAGAAGAACAAAACCGACCACATAGCCTGAAATCTGAATGTAGCCGCCCACCAAACAAAGGGCAGAGGCCAAGCCCGCCAGAACCGCATAGGCAATCCGGTTCTCTTGAACATACAGCTCGAAGAAAAGGAGCACCAACGGCAGATAGACCGACGTGGTGGCGAACATGCGATGGGTGAGGTTGCCGATGAAGAAACCCGAAAACGACCAAGTCAAACCGGCGCCGATGGACGCAATACGCCCCAGGCGCATTCCGAATCGGCAGAATAGATATGTGAAGAAGGCAGCAAGAAAGTGGTGAAAGACGGCGTTGTAATCAAGGATCCACTTCGCTGTGCCTGCCAACGTCGAAGCGGTGAGCGAGAGAAGGTTGAAGAGCAAGTTGATCGGATGGGTGTAACCGAACTCCGACCGCGCCAGAATCGGCACGCCGCCGGCCCATGTGCAGATGTCCCACAACGGAAAGATGCCGTGACGGATTTGCGACGCCTCGTAGTATTGCGCCGCCCAGTTGGTCTGGAGGTCTTCGATCGGAAGGAAAACCTCGCGGCTCACGACCAATCTCCAGAAAAACACGAGCACAATCAGGAACAACACCACGCCATCGGTTCCCGTGGGCCGCGTGAATGGCGTGAGTATCCTTGCGATCTTATTCCATGATGTCCTTAGGGTCCAATCCATGACGTTTGAGAATCTCGCTGCAAAGATCTGCGGCTTCGGGATGCCTTCGGAGGTAGTTGCGGCACTGCCGAACGTAACTTTGCCAAGCCTTGGGATCCTTTTGATACTTTATGAGAAGAGCGCCGAATTCGAAAAAGAGGCGTGAGTCCGAGAGATTCTGTGCCGCTCGAATGCCGACCGAAGCTGGATAACAAATGTCAGCGTCGGTTGACCTCTTGACGCCACGCAGTGCCACGCGGCAAGACTCCCTCAACTCGCCTGCATAGAGGAGCGCGTCGGCATAATACGTGTAATGATGAGGATTATATGGGTTGTAGCGTACGGCTTTCCCCAAATACAGGACGGCCTTCTGGAGGGCATCCTTGTCGCCCGTCACGAAGAATCTGCCGCGGTTGGAATTGCCGTAACAGATGTAGAAATCCGCGCGCGTCCTCCGGTTCATCGAAGTGGTCTTGACGGATTCGTAGAATGCACGGGCCGCTTTGGGCGAAACCTGCTGCCACAAAGCGCCGATTGCGCCCGCTTCGCCTCCCCGCTTGGAGAGCGCAAGTCCCGTGAGAAACGCCGGCAGCGAGAAGCTGGTGGCGGTCGAGTAATACGAGATGGCGCAATTACTCACGCAATTGATTCGCACGGACGGCGGATGGGCTGTCACAAAAGGATCGTTTTGGCTGGCCAGACCCGTGTGAACCGTCCAGACCGCCTTTCCCTTCCCCACAACCTTCGGCAATTCCGACCACGGCTGCACGTCACTTCGACCACAGTGATACTCCAAGATATAGGGTTCCCAATCGAACACGACGACGTCATTTTTTGGCACGTTCTTCGCAAGAAAATAGCCTATATCGTCAATCGGTTGGAACTTGTTGACGCTTCCCACCACGTAATAATGAGCGATCTGGAATCCATACGGAACGGCCAGTGCAAGGGCGAACACGCCGATGGTCGCTCCCTGCAGAATCCAAGGCGCGTGTTTCTTCGCGGTGCGTCGGCAACGTGTACAAATCCACTCGCCCGGCAGCATGGCCAGAACGCACAAAAGCGGCTGGAGGTAAACAAACTGGCGCGGCGAGAAGAAGTAGCCCGTCAGAGAGATCAACCAGAAGACAAACGGGGTCGTGGCGATCCAAAACAAGAAGAAAAGCGTCAGCCTTCCGATCAGTGCGAATGAGGCAACGACACCGAGGGCCACGAGCGTCCAGAAAAGAACGAAGGTCGAGTTCACCGTCGCGCCGTCCTGGATGTTGCTGCCCGCCAGCTGCGAAAGCGTTGCCCAAACGAAGTCCAACCGGAACACTGGATTCGATTGGAATCTCAACGGTTTATTATGAACATACACCATCCAGGGCGAGAAAACCGCCAGCGTGACCGCCGATGCCAGACAGAAAAAGAAAAACATGAGCCGCTCGCGCTTCTGCTTTTCCAGAAGGCTCCACAGGCTGGCCAAGAAACTGTAGGCTCCTGCGGCGAGAATAACGAACCCAACGAAGTAGTGGAAGTAAAGCGAGACCGCTGCCACGCAGCCAAAAAAGACCCAATCGCGCAACCGCCCCGCGGAAACGGCCCGGACAAAGGCCCATGCCGTGAAACCGGAGAAACAAGCCAGCGCCGCGTAAGCACGGAACTCCTGGCTATAGCGGATGTTGTAAGGCATGATGGCAAAAAGGAAAGCGGCAAGCAATCCCAGGCGTGCATTTCGCAGCGACCGGCCCAACAAGAACACCCCGAGAACACCCAGCACTCCTGCTACAGCCGAGGTGGAACGATAAAACCATACCGAGCGTCCAAACAGACGATACAAGACCGTTGCGATGACGATCTGCGCGGGTGTTTCGGCGGCATATTCATCGCGTATGCTTGCGAAGACCAAGCTCCAGGAAGCGCGTTGCGTTGTTCGCGCGGTGATGATCTCGTCAACCCAGAACGGATCTTGAGCGAGAACGTGGAAACGCAGGAATGTTGCCAGAATGAGAATTGCGACGAGCACGGCCCACGTCACCCAACGGGGCATCGCACTGGAAGGCTCGACAGGGACCGCTTGTGGCGGTTCACTGGGGACGTAACGACGCCGCAATACCCAGGGTCGGCGAACGGCCTCCCAGATGACGCGACGCGACATTTTGGACTGTCCCGCCCGTCGCTCCGTATAAGTAATGGGTACCTCGGAGACACTGTGACCGTTCTGAACGGCGGCATGGAGCAGCTCAACCAGAAAAGCATAGCCCGTGGAATGGATGGATTCCCAAGGAATCTTCTCAAGCACTTCGCGACGATACCCTCGAAAGCCGCTCGTGCAATCCTTGTAAGGAAGTCCGAGGATGGCGCGCACGTACAAATTGGCCCAAAGGCTCAGAAGCTTCCGGCCTAATGACCAGTTGACCACTCCGCCACCCTTCACGTAACGCGAACCGGTCACAACATCGCTGTGTTCGAGACGTTCGGCCAGACGGGGAAGATCGGAGGGATCATGCGAATGATCGGCGTCCATGGTAAAAACGGCGCGGGCCCCGAGCCGCAGCGCCTCGTTCAATCCCTCGATGCAGGCCGAGCCATAGCCCAGTCTTTCCGGTCGCGCCAGCAAACGCACTCGGGCGCTTTCGACAGCCAGCGCTCGGACCACATGGCCCGTACCATCGGGGGAGTTGTCGTCCACAACGAGGACGTGAAAACCCTGTTCCAGCGCCAGAATCTTGCGGATCAAGGACTCGATGTTGTCCCGCTCGTTGTATGTGGCAATGACAACGAAGAAGGAACCCGTTTCGCAGGGGGGCGACGTCGGGTTCGCTTGTTTTCCCTTGAATACTGGTGTCTGGCGCGACGACAAGCCAATGATTCCTTCCGGATTGACGTTGTGGTGCTAGGACACAGACCCGCGATCTGCGGCGAGATTGCAAACGATCGCCAAGGAAAACTCCCAACCCCTCCACCCGGCAGAATCCTCATTCCCCCAGTAAAGAAAGTCCCTGCGTCCCTCCTGCCGGAGATCGAACGGCGCGCTCCGATTCCTTGTCAGCGACGAAGAAACAGCCAACCCGGTCGTGACGAGAAAAGCAGGGGAATCAGACCAGAGTTACCAGCAAAGTCAAGGATGTTTCGGTCTGGAGACAACTGATTTGATTTGAGAAAGAGTCGCCGACTTCGGTTCTTTGGGAATGAGCGGCTGCGAACAAAAAGCAGAAATCGTCCTTGACACCCTTTGGCGGGGTTTCCTACAGTCCCCACTCCTGCGCTGCGTTAGGTCAAGCAAGCGCGACGGTCGAAGTCTCCTAAGCGTAGGTTTATCAAGTGGGAACGTATTCACCGAAGCCCGGTGATATTGCCGAAAAGTGGTATGTGGTGGACGCCGAAGGCCAGGGATTGGGTCGTTTGGCGACGCGGATTGCCGCGATCTTGCGCGGCAAGCATCTGCCAACCTTTGCTCCCCATTGGAACATGGGGACTCACGTGATCGTGGTCAATGCGGAGAAGGTGGTTCTGACCGGCCGGAAGCTGCGCGAAAAGAAGTATATTCATCATACGGGATGGCCCCATGGTCTCAAAACGACAACGGCAAGAATTCTGAACCAGGAGAAGCCGGGCGAACTCTTGCGCCGGGCCATCTGGGGGATGTTGCCGAAGAATCGGCTGGGTCATGCCATGCGCAAGCGGCTTCGCGTTTTTGCCGGACCGAAACACACGCACGCGGCGCAGAATCCCGAACCGTTGGTCATTCAATCCCGAAAAGCGGGCGAGGAGTAAGAACGGTATGGCTATCGAGCAATACGCTGGAACCGGACGCCGCAAGACGGCCACGGCTCGCGTCTATCTTCGTCCCGGCAAAGGCCGCCTGGAAGTCAACCGGGTGCCGTGGAATCGGTATTTCGGCGATCGCGCCACGGTCGAGCAAATGATCAAGCAGCCGCTCAAGGAAACGCACACGCTGACCAAGTATGACATTCTCGCGTCTGTGACCGGCGGCGGCGTGATGGGACAGGCCGGCGCCATTCGCCATGGGATCTCGCGGGCTTTGATCCAAGCCAATCCCGCGCTCCGCCCCGCGTTGCGAAAAGCCGGTCTGTTGACGCGCGACCCACGGATGAAGGAACGTAAGAAATACGGGCAGCGGGGCGCCCGGAGACGGTTCCAGTTCTCCAAACGCTAATTGGACCTGCGAGAGCGCCACGGATTGTTTTCTGGGTGCAGGGCGTTTTGTGTGCGCGCAATTCTGAAGATCAAAAGCCGTTCACGTTTACGGGCACGGGAGGGTTTACCGCTGTCCGCAATCCGAAGCGTAACAGCTCGCATCCAACCGGAGGCGCAGCGCCTTGTCTGAGACCATACAGATCGAAATTCACTCGGTAGAGCCCGACGAAACCGAAGCCGCCGCCGAATTGGTCAGGAAAACTCTCGGCGAGTATGACGCGTATGATTTCGACCAGGACGTGCGCGATTTGTCACCGGACCGTATGGAAGACCTTTACGAAGAGCCGAAAGGGCGGTTCTGGGTGGCGAAAACCGCGGACATGCTGGTCGGAACTATTGCGCTGCGCCGGCTGGATGACCGTCTGTGCAAGATGACGCGCCTCTCGGTTCATTCCGACTACCGTCGCCAGGATGTGGTGCAACAGTTGCTGGCAACGTTTGAGGAGTTTGCCCGTCAGGCAGGTTACCGCCGGGTGATTGCCGAAATGTTGACCCGACAGAAGCCGGCAGCGGTCTTTCTGGAATCGTCTGGATTTCAGGAATTCAGACGTACGTTGCGGCAAAAACTCGTCGTGATTTCCTTCGAGAAAATGCTCTGATCTTCCTTTCTTCCCGTTTGACACTCAAGCTGTGGCATGGGCATCCTGCCCATGAGTAGAACAGGTTATCAAACTGTTCGGCGGTGCATGATGGCACCTACCAGCCGCACATCCCTCTCGCTCTTCCTGCTTTTCGCCGGCATCTATCTTTTGACGCTACGCGGCACGCATACATCGGTTGACGACATCCCGCGCTACAATCTGACCAATGCCTTGATGACAAAAGGGACGATTGAGATTCCACGCTCCCGCATGGTCGCCGCAACCAGCGTGGATGGCCGCACGTATTCCAAATATGGCATCGGAATGTCGCTGGTCATGGCGCCGCTGTGGTTGGTGGGACAAGGTCTGGACAAGACTGCTTCCGAAGCCCTTCGACAAGTGATGGAGCAGCCGCCGATCTTCGCGATGTCCACGACCAATCAGTGGCTTGGAGCGCTGGCCTGCGCGTTGTTGTTTTTGATCGTCCGGCGCGTTGGTTTCTGCGACCGAACGGCGCTGCTCGTTGCCCTGACGACGGGCTTGGGCTCGATGCTGTGGCTCAGTGCTCAGACTTCGTTCGAGAACATTCTCGTCGCCGTGCTGATCGAGATTGTCGCGTTGGCGCTGATTGGCAGCGAACCGACCATGTGGCCTGCCTTTGCTGGAGCGGGGGCGGCTATGGGCTTCGTTTTCCTGACGCGTTGGGCCGACGGATGGATTTTTCTGCCGGGCGCTGTAGGTTTGCTGATCGCACGACTCCGGCACAGGGTTGGCCAAGACCACCGCGGCCCGGCGCTCGCCGTTGCCTTTGCGGGTCCGCTCTTGCTCGGCATCGGTTTGGCCATGGCATACAACCACGCGCGATTTCTCGATCCCTTTGAACTCGGCTACGACGATGACAACACGTCGTGGCGTTTTCTGCCGCGTGGTGTGTTCGGTTTTCTGTTCAGCCCGGCCAAAAGCGTCTTCATTTTCACGCCGCTGTTAGTTCTCGCAATCGCGCGTTTCAGCCGATTGTGGAAACGGATAGGCGGCGGACCTCGCGCGGCGGGGTTCTTCTGGATGATCGGTGCGCCACTGCTCGCCTATTCCTGTTTCGAAACGTGGGACGGCGGTTGGTGCTTCGGCCCGCGCTATCTTCTGCCATCCGTTGTGCTGGCAATGGTGGCGCTGGGCGAGTGGATCGAAGATGAGCGCTGGCGCGAGGGACTTTGGCGGCCGGCAGCATTTGTGGGTTTGTTCGCGGTGGGCGTCTATGCCCAATGGGTCTGTCTCGCGAGCAATTTCAATGACTATTCGGACAACTATTATTTCTTCCGCTACTACCCCGAAGCGTGTCCGCTTTGGGCGTGCTTGAAAGGCCTCTGCCACCCGCGCGAGAATCTCTGGTTGCTAAAACTCCTTGCCTCGTCCGACCTAAGACTGACACGGGTGGTGATTCTGCTCATACCCTTGGGCTTCATCAGCGCAGGAATCGCGGGGCTCCGCAAGGAGCTGTTTTCGACTTGCGCCGCTGCCATCGAACGTATCCGAGAGAGCGCACCAACACTCAGAACAATCGTGCTCCTGACAGCGGCTCTGGTCGCTTTAATCGCACTGACCAAAGTGGCAGAAACCGCATGGCGCAAAATGCAAACACCCGCCGGCAGTGGGCTTCATGCCGACTACCATCCAAACACACGCTGGGCGGACCCGGTGGCCGAGAGCAAATGCGATCCTTGGCTCGATTTCGACTGGTCGGGCACGGGGCGTCCTTTCCAGGGCGATTTCAGTGTTCGGTGGGAAGGTTCGATCGAGGCCCCGACCGGTGGAACCTACTTCTTCGCCCTGGACGCGTGCGGCACGGCGACTCTATCGCTTGATGACCAACTTCTCATCGTCAATTACTGGCCGCAGCCGGGCCGCCGAATGATCGTTCGATCCATTCCGCTTGCTGGGGGCCGGCACTCCATTCGCCTGGAATTCGCTTCATCGCCCGCCGTGGATTTCTATGGGTTCAATGGAACATTCTTCGGCCGGACCCGCTTCGCGCCGACCGGCCTGCGGCTTCGCTGGAAACCACCCGGCGCGCTCTTTCTGCGAACCGTCCCACCGCGCGTCTTGCGACCGAAGCAGTGAGACAGAAAAGCACTCGTAGTTTCCATCTTGAAAGGGTCCACTCAGCGCAAGTATGTTCCTTTTGTTCATCCAGAACCGGGGAATGAGGTTTCGAGATGTCTGAACAGACCGTTCGTGCGAGGCGATTGGGAAAATTCCTCGAACGGCTCGCCCAGCGCGCCCTGATTTGCGACGGCGCGGTCGGAACGATGCTTTACAACAAGGGCGTCTATATTAATCAAAACTTCGAGGCACTGAGCCTGACGAAACCCAGTCTCGTTCAGGAAATCCACGCCGAATATGTCAAGGCGGGCGCGGACATTATCGAGACCAACACGTTCGGGGCCAACCGCCGGAAACTCGAAGCCGCCGGTCTGGCCGAGAAGATCGAGGCGATCAATCGCGAAGGGGCGCGACTGGCGCGCGAGGCCGCCGGCGATTCGGCTTTTGTCGCTGGTTCGATCGGCCCGTCGGGCGAAATACGGCAACGCGCGACGCCCATCGTGCGCGAGAGCCTGTTTGAAGTGTTCCGTGAGCAAGCCGCCGCATTGGCTGAGGGCGGTGTTGACCTCTTCATTATTGAGACATTCGCCGATCTCGAGGAATTGCTGGTTGCCGTTGAGGCCGTGCGAGCGGTCAGCGACTTGCCGATGATTGCCCAGGCGAAATTCGCCGACGCCGAAAAAACGGATCTCGACTATGGAATCGAGCAAATGGTGCAGGCGCTCGATCGAGCGCCGGTCGAGGTGATCGGTCTCAATTGCGGCATCGGGCCGGCGACGGCGCTCGAAGTGCTCGAACGCATGAAAGCACTCACGATCAAGCCGATCTCGGTTCAACCCAACGCCGGATTGCCGCAGGACATTGACAACCGTTCCATTTACCTCAGTACGCCCGAATACATGGCCGTTTATGCAGGGCGAATGATCCAGAAGGGTGCGGCAATCGTCGGCGGGTGCTGTGGGACCACGCCGGCCCACATTCGTCAGATTCGCGCGCAGGCCAAGGCGCTTCAGCCTGCGACGACGATTCAGATTGCCTTGCTCGACGAGGTGCAGGTGGGAAAAGTGACGCGGCCCGCGCCGGCCGAGACGCCTTCGCGCCTGGCGACGAAGCTGCGCGCCGGTCAGTTTGTCATCAGCGTCGAGATAGATCCACCGCAGGGAAGCGACCCCGCCAAGACGCTCGAAGCCGCGCGGGCACTGTGCAAGACGCGAGTGGACGCGATCAACATCGCCGATGGCCCGCGCGCCTCGGCCCGAATGAACCCACTCGCTCTGGCGTTGCGCGTCCGCGACGAACTGGGTCTCGAACCGATTGTTCACTGCTGTTGCCGCGACCGGAATATTCTGGGGATGCAAGCCGACCTGCTCGGCGCACACAGCCTGGGCATCCACAACGTCCTGGCAATCACGGGCGACCCGCCGCGTCTGGGCAATTACCCCGACGCCACGGCCGTTTTCGACGTGGATTCAATCGGGCTGGTCAGAATGATCCGCAAGCTCAACAGCGGGACCGATCTGGCGGGCAATCCGATTGGGCGACCGACTACTTTCTATGTCGGCGTGGGGGCCAATCCGGGCGCGATTGATCTCGACAACGAAATCTTTCGCCTCGAACAGAAAATCGCCGCCGGCGCCGAATACGTGATGACACAACCCGTCTATGACGTGCGATTGTTGGAGCAGTTCATGGGGCGAATCGAGCGGTTTCGGGTGCCGGTGCTGGTTGGGATTTTGCCGCTGATCAGTTCGCGCAACGCCGAGTTCCTGCACAAAGAAATCCCCGGGATGCAAATTCCCGATCCGATCCGAGAACGCATGCGGCGGGTGGGCTCCGGACCCGCGGCGCGCGCCGAAGGAATTGCCATTGCACGCGAGGCGCTGCGCGAGTGCGCGCCGATGTGCCAGGGCGTTTATGTGATGCCGCCGTTCAATCGAGCCAATCTGGCGCTCGAAGTCCTCGAAGTTTTGGGTTGACGCCCTCAGGAGTTTCAGGTTTCAAGTTTCCGGTTACAGGGGATGTGCCGTGGCGCTAAGCGAACGGAGAAGATGCGATGGAAGACCTTGTGGACGGAGACGTTGAGACAGCAGCCCCAGCGACGGGCGGAAGGGCCGACCGCGAAGACGAACCCTATGTTGGTTTGGCGCTCAAGTGGAGGCCCCGGACGTTTGACGAAGTCGTCGGCCAGCATCAGGTTAGCGAGACGCTGAAGAACGCGATTGCCAACGGCCGAATCGCGCAGGCGTATCTGTTCTGCGGGCCGCGGGGCGTGGGCAAAACTTCAACGGCGCGAATTCTCGCGCGCGCGATCAATTGCACCAAAGGTCCGACTCCCGAACCTTGCGGACGCTGCGATTTTTGCCGCGCAATCGCCCTCGGCAGCGATATGGACGTTGTCGAGATTGATGGCGCCTCGAACAACAAGGTGGACGACGTGCGCGAGCTGCGCGAGCAGGTCAATTTCACACCGTTCGCCGCCCGCTACAAGGTCTATATCATTGACGAAGTCCATATGCTTTCGACCGGCGCGTTCAACGCGCTGCTCAAGACGCTCGAAGAGCCGCCCGAGCGGGTGAAATTCATCTTTGCCACGACCGAGCCTCATCGCGTTCCGGCGACGATTAAGTCGCGTTGCCAGATGTGCGTCTTTTCGCAGATCACTGAAGCGGACATTATCGCCCGCCTCGAAAGCATCGTCGCACAGGAGCCTTCGATTGCCATCGTTCCCGAAGAGAAGCGCGCGGTGCTCGAAATGATCGCCCACTATGCCGAAGGCAGCATGAGAGACGCTCTTGTTGCGCTCGACCAGGTGGTTGCGCTGAGCGGCCAGGGCAAGATTTCGCTCCGCGACGTCCAGGAACTTCTCGGTCTTGTGGACAGCGACGCATGCCTCGATATTCTCGAGGGCCTTTGCACAAACAAGACCGCCGATCTCCTGCGAGTCGTGGATCGCCTGGTCAACGGCGGGCGCGACCTCGAGCGCGTGACCCGGCAACTGATCCGGCTGGTGCGCGACGCGCTGATTCTCAAGGCGGGCGGACCGAGCGATCTCATCCGGCGAACCGAAAGCGAAGGCCGGCGCCTGGAGAAGATCATCGGCGGCGTTTCACTCGCTCAGATGGTCAACATCAGCCAGATTCTGATCGGACTCGAAGAGCAAATGCGCAACGGCCTGCCCGTTCGGTTTGCTCTCGAATTGGCCTTCGTCAAGCTGACGGCGCTAGGCAGCGCCAGCGACATCGGCGATCTCTTGAAGAGGATCGAAACGCTGGGACGCCAGATGGGAAGCGCGGGCGGCGCAATCGCCGATACGGCGGAGTCGCGGCAGGCATCCACGGCATTGCCGCGCGTGGGCGAACGGCCTGCGCGCATGGCGACTCCCGTTCCGGTGATGCAGGAATCCGCGGCGGCGGCCGTGGAATATCCCCCAATCGTCCCAGCGGAAGTACGGTTGCCTGAGAGGCCGCGAGTCGCGTCAGTCGGGACGAAGGATTCGGGCGTCATCTCCGGCGTGAGCGAGACAATCACGCCCTTTGAGACCGAGCCTAACGGGGCGGGGAACGTGGCTTTTGCCGGTGGGCCGAATATTGCAGGCGAACCCTCGCGGCCACCGGCGCCGGCGAATCCGAAGGCCTGGCTGCGCGAAACACTCGAGCGCGATCCCTCGTTGGCCAAGGCGGTCGCGGCAATCAAAGAAGTATTCTCGGCGCGCGAGATCGCCCTCGACGGAATTCCGTTGCGTTGAAAGAGAACCGCGCCACAGGTTGCCAACCTATTCTACTGCGGCGGCGGAGGTACAGATGAACGTTTTCGACAAATGCTGTGCCGCTCTGGGCTTCCTGCTCGGAGCGACATTCATTCTCCTCGGAGTGCTGGGTCTGTTTGTGGGATGCAAGGCCAATTTTGTATTGCCGCCAATCCTGGGCGGCATTCCGGCATTCATCGGGTGGGGGATTGTTCGCTCGATCGTGGTGGCGTGGAACTACACCCCTGCTTCTCCCTGTTCCTTACGATCAGGGCCCGAGAACTTCTCAAAATCCAGGAATGCCGAAGGAGAGTTCGGGGGAACCGCCAAGTTCCCTGCTGCCGAGCATCCGCAAGCTACGGAACACTCGAATTTCAACGAGCCAAACCATTGAACTGGTCTGAGAACTTTGCGAAAGGGTTTGTGGAATCATGTTTGACTTGAAGCAGCTCCAAAAAATGCAAAAGGAAATGCAGGAGCGAATTGAATCGCTCCAGAAAGAAATGGAAAATCAAACCGTCGAGGCCACGTCGGGCGGCGGCGTTGTGCGCGTGGTCGCCAACGGCGCGCAACAGATCGTCGAAATCGAAATCAAGCCGGACGCCGTGGACCCCGACGACATCGAGATGCTCGAAGACCTGATCATGGCGGCGGTCAACAGCGCCATGGAGAAGTCGAAAGATCTTGCACAGAAGGAAATGGGCAAGATCGCCGGCGGGATGAAACTCCCGATGATGTTCTGATTTGGGATTGCGGATTGCGGATTGTGAACCTATGAACATATGCTTGAATGTGGGTTGCCCAAGCGGGTTCGGATTTCGGGATTCTGATTGCCGACTGCTGACTACTGAATACTGACCGCTGATTGCCGGCTTGCGAGAGCTGTCATGAGTGAACAGCGAGTGTGGTCACCCGCTTGGCTGGAGGTGTCTGGGCTGCCCGAGTGGCTCAGCGCACGAGTCCGCCAGGGGGCATGGGCGATCTTCAAGAAGCTTGTGGAAACCGATTGCGAGGTCAACTATCGCCCGGCGCCGTTTGAGACGACCATGAGCGACCTGGAGCGGCGAACCGGACTGAAGGTCGAGGTGGTCGCGCGGATTTTGGCAGGGCTTCGACGAAAGCGGCTGATCTCGTGTTTCATTCCCGAACATCCGGACGAGAACATGCTGTGCCAGATCACAACGCCCTTGCCGCTGCCGGAGTCCCGCGATGCGATTCTTGCGCGTCTGCCCCACGCGATGCAGCGCGACGAACTGCGCTATCTCGACCAAGTCGCGCTGTCGGAGGAATCCGAAGGCCAGTTGCGCGAGATTGTGGATGGCTACTTGAACACGGTCAGTCAGAAGATGAACCCGATGATCCTCGACGAGTTGCGGCTGCTCGCGGTTCGGTTTCCGCGCGACCGCATCCGCAAAATGTTTGGGCGGGCGCGCCACATTGGAGTGGACAGTCTGAACTGGGTTACACGTGAATTGATTCGGGAAGAGTCTCGTGGGCAAACGAGTGACAAACACCGAAGAACCGTATCCTGATCTGGGCTTTGCGCTCGGCGGCGCCTTGCAGTTTCCCGATGATCTTCAGGCGCGCATGGTCGCCGAGTTGCGCTTGCGCGAATCGAACATCCCGCCGAAGTTTATGAACAAGACGTTCGAGAATTTCACGACCCGCGACAAGAAGCGCAAAGAGTTGCTCGCGGCCGCGCGCGCCTACGTCGAGAGTTTCAACCTTCAGGACAAAATGAAATACTTTGGTCTCTTTTTCTCCGCGCCCACCGGCGCCGGCAAGACCCACCTGGCCACCGCAATCCTGAAGGCCGTGATCCTCAAAGGCTATAGCGGCGTCTATTGCAACATTCCGCGGTTGCTCGAAGTGCTGCGCGACCTGATGTTCGACCGCGCCACCCATGACGACCAGGGCTTTCTGGCGCGTTGCGAGGCCGCCAGTCTTCTCGTTCTCGATGATATCGGCGCCGAAACCGTCACCGGCTGGGTCCAGGACCGCCTCTATCTGCTTGTCAACCGCCGCTACGAGGACATGGGCCGAACGATCGTCACGACCAATTGCGACGACGCGACGCTGCGCGAGCGGATCGGCGAGCGGGTCGAGTCGCGCCTGATCGAAATGTGCAACAATCGCTGGAGCTTCCCCAACGAAGACTTTCGCATGAAAACATGGGGACACCACTAGCCGGCATTTCTCACCGTCGCTGTAGCCGCCGAAGTGATGAGGCGGACAGGTGGCGGGTGGGAAAGCGTCCGCCTCATCACTTCGGCGGCTATAGTGTGTCTCCCTTATTATTGATTTGTGAGAAATGCGGGCTAGCCGCGTGGCGGGTCCGCTTGAGCCATGACCCCGCAATCGAAGATTTGCGCCATCGCCGCCGTTCTGTGCCTGGTGATCGGTTTTTTCCTGCGCGGAGTCGAGACCCTCTTCACCGTCATCCTGACGTGGCTCGGAATCGCTCTAATCTTTCTGAGTCTGTTTTCCCGCGAGTGAGGCCGCCCGGCCAAATGGATCGTTCTCCTCAACCCAGCGGGCAATGTTCTCGGCCGCACGTCGGCTGCCCTCGGCATTCAAATGGCCTTCACTGCGAAAGCGCAAAAGGCCCTGGACATTCGCCAACCGAAATTCGGGCGGTTCCTCGAGATAGGCAATTCCCTCGCGCTCGCAGAATTCGCGCAGCAATCGGAATGGTTTTTCGAAGTCGAGCCGATAGGTCTTGCCCCGATTGAACCAAGCGAGCACCGGCGAGGGGGTCCAGGGTTGCCCATAGGGATAGAGAATCAAAGCCGCGTTGTGGGAGCGACACCTGCGGTCCATCTCTTGGATCAGCCGTAATGTCAGCCGCCATGCCTGCGCGAGCCGGGCGCTCCATGTCTCGCCAAAAATGGAATGGTGGCTGTAGTCGTGCGCCATGTCTTCCAGGGACGGATCATAAGAAATGAAGGGGGATCCTGCGATGGGCGTTTGGACTTGACTGGGAAGAGGGGCTTCCAGATTGAACCGTCGAACCTGCTGTCGAAACCGGAAGTAACGGCAAATCATGCTATGACCGAACAACCGTCGAAGCGCCGACGGTCGCGACTCCGGCAGAGACTCCAATTCGAGGTTCTCTCCCTCCAGGCGAAAAGTCGGCTTGCGGCCTGTTCCGAACAGTGCATGGTCATACATATTGTTCAGCACGTCGTTGCCCATGGTGAACATAAGAACGACAATATCGGGATGATAGGTCCATCCTTCGTTTTCGAGAAAAAGAAGTTCCTGATCGGTGCCCCAACCCCCAATCCCGATCGCGATGACCTCACAGCGGTCACCGAGAAGGCGCTGCAAATGGCGGCCGATTGTCTGGTCAAAGGGGACACCGGAGCCGAACACCTGGCTGTCGCCGAGAAGAAGAAGTCGAGGCCTGGATTTCCACAGAGCGTGCTCGACGTCGCGCCAGCCGGCGCTATTCGCGCGCTCACGGATGATTTCGCCCGTGTCAGGATTGCCGAAAAGAATCGTCTGGAACGGCGCGAAGGCCCAACCATAAAGCTGGGCATTGGGAACGTCGAGATGGGCAGCGACGGGCAAGGGCTTCACACGCGCCAAAGCGGCGTCGGCAGCGATGAACGACACGATGAGAAGAGTCAGCGTGACAGCGAGATCAATGGCGAAAGCGCCGATCACTTGTCGCACGGACTTCCCCTTGCCGATCTTGCGCTCGAGGAATGCGGCGAATGCGACAGTGCCGACGAACAGAGCGCCCAGACACGCCCGCCACAACCAGCCGGCCGTGCGTTGGGCAAATTCTCCATTGTCGCTTAGCGCGGCGGCGCTAACCCAGGGACAAAGAACCAGGGCAGCCGCCAACGACCACACGGCGACGAATTCGACCGTTCGCCCGACCCAATCTCGCGTGTTGGTTTTGTTCACATCCGACCCGCTCGGCGGCTTGTGATTTCCTCGTGCTGCGCCCGCCAGAGACAGCGCGTGCTTATGCCTTGTTACGCCCAGAGAGACTCACAGCCACGAATTTCCCGCCGACAGTCTGGCACCAACGGACGGCGATCGTCTTCTCGCCCTCCCTGAACGAGGCACGCTGCGCGTCGCCCAGGCGGTCGGATCTTTTTCCTGCCTTCGCTGTGCGCCGGGGGTGAAGTCAGCCCATGCCACTCCATTCGAAATCCAATCTCTAGCGGCCAAGGGTTGTCTTGATTAGTATCCCAAATGCCAGCGCAGACACGCCGAGAAGCGCGGCCGATTCGATCCCGCTTTGCCTGTAAGCGGCTGAGGCAATGCCAAGCACACCCGCGATGATTCCCACAATCAGAAGACCCAAGACGGCAATTCCCACCACTGTCGCACCATATTCTTTGTTGGGTTCTTCCGGCATGACAACTCTCTCCTCTCCGGCTCTTGCGTGTGAAATACTGGATCACACTTGTCGCGTCAAAGCCTCGACCAGATCGTTCGTTCGATAAACGATGGTTTGGCCGTCGAGCCGTTCGCGCTTCTTGCCATCGAAAAGAATTCCGTCCAGATGGCTTGAACTGGCGTATTGGAGCTTGACCTCGTAAGGCGGCGCCAGCGTGAACGGTTTGATTCGACCGACTCGAAACAACGACGCGCCGGCCCGCTCAAAGATCAACTGCCGCGCGGCTTTCGGCGGCAACAGGCGCGCCGTGTGACGGCCCAGTCCAACCTTGACCTGAGCCACCTCGATGTCGCCAAGCAGGGCACGCGCTTCAGCGCAAACCTTGTCATCGCCCGTCGCCAAAAGAACCGGCACGCCGACCCGGCCCGCCCAAAGCGCGTCCTGTCCCACTTCGCCCAGCATCACGCCGTTGATCCACAGATGTTGCCACGTTGCCGAACTCATCGTATGATCGCAGACGGCGCCGGCCGTGCCTTGCATCGCGTGATAGCCGACGAGGAAAACACCGGCGAACGAACTGTCGAGACCCGGCAAGCGCTCCAGAGGCGGTGAGCCTTGAATGTATTGCGCGCCATCATCGAGTTCCTCATAGAGCAACGTCTTGCCGCCGTCGTGCATATCCCAGACGAGGATTTCCGTTGCGCCACCGGCGCGCGCGCCTCCCACCGCTGCATTCACGTCGCGCGTCATCAAGGTTCGAATCTCAGGAATCTCATCGGGCGACCGAAAGACACCGCTGATCCCTTCGGCATCGCAGGCAATGTATATCTTCACGACTCCACCTCCATTAGGCTAACAAAGACCTCTTACCGGAGAATTGTGGTAACGAGAGTTTGGCGCATTGCCAACCACATTTCAAGAAAGAAGGAGCCACAGATTGCTCAGGTTTCACGGACGCTTGTTTCCTGCGTCTTGTCGTTCAATCTATGCAATCCGTGTCACTTCTTCCAAGAATTGTTTTCCCCACCGTCGCGCGCGCGCGAAATCCTCAAACATTCGCTCGCGCTGCCGAAAAAGCCGACTGTGATAGAGGCGCTTTCCGCCGGGCGACTGCGAAACCGGCAAAGCCGCATGAAGCATCTCGTGAAACGCGATGTAGCGGACGAAGAACTCGGGCACGCGCGGATGATCGAGCGCCGGATGGATGCGGATGACGTTGGCCGCCTTGTCACAGGTGCCGAACGTGATGTGATACCGCCTGCGTGGCCGCCGGGCGTCATTGCCCCAGGTGATTTTCGCCAGACACTGTCGGTCAAAATAGCGTTCGTTGAGTTCGTCGAAGAGCGCCTGCAAATCATGCACGTTGCCGCGCGGGTTGATCTTCGGCACGCGCCGGGGGCGGTCGGCCAACTTGTCCCACAGGAGACTTTGGGCGTCCACAAATGAACGGATGACGCGGCGGGACCTGGCATCCTGGCGACAAACCAGCGTCGCTACCGCTTGGACGACGTCGGGTGGAGCGTCGAGAAAAGACTCATGCAAGCGGACACGGACCCGGTGAATCCCATCGAGCATTCGACAAGAAAAGTAAGTCCTGCGGTTGCGATGAAACCGCACTTCGAGCGGCCGTCCGGCCAGTTGCTCGAGACGCCGGATGAAACGGACCACGCTTTCCTCGACCGGCGTAGTCCGGTAGCTCTTTCCAGTAAGAGGAGAACTTTCGGTAGCCATGCGAGAGTTCTTCCGATAGTCTTTAGAGAAACTTCGTGCGACTTGCTGCACGGCGACAGACAATGTCAACAAACGCTTCCAGCCGCGTCATGAGACCCATTTCATTGTCATGGCCATCGAGCGTCAGCGATAAATAGCCGACCTTCGATTGATGCCGTGCGGCCCACCTCACAACATCCGTGAGCAAGCCGTCCACGCCGCACTTGAAACAGGACAGATACAAAACTCCTTCGATGCCACCCTTCTCGAAGAAGCTCAGTGCGGCCCCCAACACCTCGCGGCCGGAAGACCAATACACGGTTTTGCCGAGTTTTCTCACCGAGGATTTGATTTGCTTGCGCGCCACAGATTCGGCTGGAACAACCCAAGCGCCTAACGATCGCAGTTTTTCGATTACCCCAAGACTGCATTCCCAGTCATACACAACATAGGGGTGCCCCAGGACAGCAACGCGAAATGGCCGGGCGTCGGTTTTTTCGGAGGCGACCGGTTTTTCGAGGTCGAACACGTCCCGCGCGGGCAGATGATTCAGACGCCGTTCGAAGTCGGCCTCGAAGCGCTCTTGGACGGCGGCAGCATCGCGAAAGGCGCTTCGTGCTGCCTTTGCCGAGAAGCCAAGCGCGGTCGCAGTTTTCAGATAGGCTTTGCGAACCTCAGCGCGACCCAGCCGGGCGTCAATCACCGGCGCAAGCAGGATAGGCTGGCAACCTGTCATCATGAGAGGTGAGACGCGAGAGGTTGGAGGTGGGATAGGAGCACAAGACGTCGTCCGCTTGCCGGTCTTTTCTTCTTTCCTTTCGGCTCCCGCCTCTCGCCTCCCCCCTCCAACCTCCCACTTCCCGCCTTGCTCGAGCACGATCCGAACAATGTCAGGCACGCCGATGAATCTCGGGCACATGATCCCGCGAGGAACGACGCTGATGAGACGAGGCATGAACACTGCATCGGCCCCGTCGGCAATGGCCAATGTTCGATCAATCAGCAGTTGTATTGGGAAACAGGCTTCTTCCACAATGGTGCTGGCACGGTCGTGGCGGCTGGGAGTCGGACGCGTGGGATCGTTGGTCGCTACGCGACATCCAAGATTCTCGAAGAAAGCCTTCCAAAACGGCCAGAGGCGAAACCACCAGAGAACACGGGGAATGGCAACAGTTGGCGAACGGCTATTGGCGGGGTCGGCGCTCATTCTTTTCACCGCCAGCTATTGAGATGGACATTCCGGCTGGCCGCAAGTTATTTTGACACGGATTTCACCGATTGCACGGATGATCTGGAGAATCCGTGAGATCCGCGAAATCCGTGTCTCAAGAGAACCTCGAGGAGGGAAGCAATGAGAATTGGAGCGACACTGACCTTCTCAGGTGTGGTTCTGGGGATGATGTTGGGCTGCGCGAGAGGTTCGAGCAAGATCGCAATAACCGACGCGGTAACGAAGCCGATTTTCGGTCATGGCAAGGTCAAGATCGGCGGCGTTCAGTTTGCCGGCATCCGCGGCGAGAAAGAAAAGAACATCGCCACTGCCGAACGGATGATCCGCGACGCGGTCGCCCAAGGCGCGCAGATCATCATGACGCCCGAGGTGGCGCTGACGGGCTTTGTCGGCGGCGAGAAGGAGCGGCGGATGGCCGAACCGATTCCGGGCCCGACCACCGAACGTTTGGGGCGATTGGCAAAAGAACTCGGCATCTATCTACTCGTCGGAATGTCGGAACTGCGTGACGGCCAAATCTGCAACGCCATGCAGGTCTTGTCACCACAAGGCAACCTCATGGGCGTCATGCGCAAGGTCCATATCAACAAGTTCGAGACGCCCGGCGGCTGGCGCAACGGCTCGGAGTTTCCGGTCTGGGAGTTCAAGACGCCGACCGGCCAGTTTCGCGGCGGGATCATGATTTGTTACGATCGCGAGATGCCCGAAAGTGCGCGCATCCTGATGCTCAAAGGGGCCGACGTCATCTTCAACCCTCTGGCTACCACCTGTCCGACCGACGACATTCATCGCTGTCTGTTACGAACGCGTGCCTTTGAAAACGAGGTCTATATCTTCATGGTCAACCATGCGGCGCCGCGCATAAACGGCCACAGCATGGTGTTCGACTTCAATGGTAGCATCGTGAAGGAAATGGACGACAAGGAAGGCGTCTTTGTCCACGAATTGGATTTTGACGCGCTGAACAAATACCGCGCCAAAGGCATCTATGGCTTTCACCACCGCCGCCCCGAGCTGTACGGCATTCTCTGCGACCCGGCGGGACAAGTTCACCCGACCAACGCCAATCTCCCGCCGAAGCAGTAAGAGCGAAGAAAGCAAACCACAGATTTCACCGATTTTCACAGATTTGATTCAATCTCTCCCTAACCCACACGGACCATAGTCTGAGTCCGCTCCTCTTGGTTGTGGTCTTGTTCATCTGTGGTTGGGATCGAAGGAGGGTCCTGACTCCTTGGAATCAGAGTTCTCACGATTAATCATTTCACCCAACCGCTCAATCATGTCTTCATAATGCTTTATTTCGGTTCCTGGATTGCCATGTAACACATTCACCACGCCTTTCTCGATAGCCTCCACTTCGCGACGGAGACGATCGTCAAGTCTTGCTTTTGTCTGGTTCCAGGAAGTCCGCTCAACCGAAACGTGTTCCAGATATCCGGGCCGAATCCGCGCTTTCGTCCACCCCACCGCGCGCTGGGCCAGGTCTCTCAAGTCCTGAAGAATCTTGGCCTGCTCCTTCCGGCGCTTGTTCTCTTGCTCTCGCTGGTCTTTTTGACGTTTCTCGTGAAAGTACTTTTGGATCAGAAAGATAATGGCGGAGGACACCAATACTGCCGCAAAAGGAATGATATATGGCGCAAATTGCAGTACGAACTCAACGTAGCCTTTCAAGATGTCCTCTTCTTAGGATGATTTCACTGTCCTCACCCGGTATCAGAAGGCTACCCCTTCAGCCTCGACGTTGCAGTAGAGCGGCATTTCCAGGCGACGGTTCTCCTCATAGAGCGACTCGCTTCGAACGAGGCAAACGAGGAAAGCGCCCTTCTCATCCTCGATCTCGGACTCGATTCTGATGATCGCGCGACGGATCTCCGACGTCCGTTTGTCCACAACAACGAGAACATCGTAATCCGAGTCGGGCGATGCATCGCCCCGCGCGCGCGAACCGTAAAGGATAATGTGTTTTATACGGTCACCGAGTCTGGCACGCACACGCCGGGCAAATTCTTCGAGGATCTTTCTGGTTTCTTCCGTCATCTATTTGCCTCTTTCTTGTCTCGGATTCTGCGACGCGCGGCGGAAGCAATCAACATCTGTTTGCGAAGATCGTCGGCTTGGGCGGCGATGGGGCGCGGGCCGATTTCGGGAAGCGGTTCGGGGGGTTGCGAGGCGGCGACTTTCTCGGGCAATTCGGGAGGTGACTTCTCGATCTTCTCCTTTCTTGCGACCTCTTTGCGTTTCTTGCGGGCGGCTTCGATGCGGTGGCGGGCGCGTCGGGCGACATCGGCCACGGAGAGCGTTTCGGATTTTTCGGGAACGGGATAGCCGACTTGCGGTTGCGGTTCAACGGGGTGCAAAACCTTCGCTTCGCGTTGGCGTTCGAGCCGGCGGCGAATGGCGCGCTCGGTATTGACCGGAAGCGCTTTCTGAGTGACATCCGACTGGCTGACGCCCACGAGGGGGTGAGCTGCAACGTCGGCTGCGCTGATTTCAATCGCGCGCTTTTTCAGAAGTCCTTCGAGCAGGCTCAGAGTCGCCCGCCGCGAGGGAATGGAGCCTTCGCCGCGTTCGATGTTCCACGTGGTCTCGCCGCGAAGCGGTTTGCCCACACAACAGGGGCAGCCGTCGGGACATTTGCAGTCGCGCACGCGTTGATAAACGACTCCAAGGATTTCTTCCAGAGTCTCGTAGGCCTTCTCCACAAAACCCAGACCGCGCGGATGGCGCTCGAACACAAACACCGTGTGCCACGGGCTGTTGCGGCTGCCGACCGAGTGGGAAAAGTCGAGCGTTTCGGCGCTGACGAAAAGCGGCAGGACCATGCGCGTCGCATAGCCGAGGCCGCGCAATCCCGCAAACGCATCCAAACCGCGACTATAGACATCGCGCATCAGGTCCTCGGGCGCCTCGATCCAGAACGCCAGCGTTTCGAGCGACTGGACGGGCAAATTCACGCGACGCACCTCGAAGGCTTCGAGCGAATACCACCGAATCTTTTCATAGCCAAACGTATGGTAGTAGCCTGTGACTTCGCCGAAAAAAGCGCGTCCCGCGCCAAATGGCCGCTCGCGCAAGGCCTTGTCAATGTGGTCCACATCGCAACCGCCGATCGGCTGCGTATA
>Ga0315277_10001497_pt1 | contig 34050 bp, 31 predicted proteins | sample YL17G05_15_MG_FD_203695 | JGI IMG/M metagenome (GOLD analysis project Ga0315277, IMG submission 203695) | Sediment microbial communities from Yellowstone Lake, YNP, Wyoming, USA - YL17G05_15 | ecosystem: Environmental > Aquatic > Freshwater > Lake > Sediment | place: USA: Wyoming | collected...
GGGGCTGCAAGGTGTTTCTTTTTTTGTTCTTGTCAGGGTTATCTTTACCGACTTGATCAACCCTATCCGGTCCCTAAAACTATGCCTGGTTTGTTAAAGTGCGAGTTTTTTCAGTGGACTCATAGATTCAATCCATATAAGACAAATAGGCAGCAAGCTTAGGGTGTTATTTCCGAATTTTCCCTGCTAGTGATAAGCTGAAGATAGTGCACGGTTTTTTATTAACCACTTCCTAACGCTCAGCCCACCCATTGCGGTCAGGACCTTGGTAGTATTTGCTTTACCAGGCATCCTGCCAGAACTGACTATTTTGAAGGAATCGCTCTCTGCTCATGGTCCCTATGTAGCGTCCCCGGTATTGGAAGAACATTGTTCAGGTTGTGGTTTTTTGAAGGGGAAAAATTCCCTCGCTCACTCTTTCCAGAAAGATCCCATCCTGGATTGGCCCCTGCAATAACTTACACAGGTATCTGGTCTTCTTATGCAATTCTAATTTCTAATAGCATGCATCCGCTTCGGCTAATATGAATGTTTTTGTCCGAATTATTTTACACGTTGAAATTCTGTTTTAATGGGGATAACCCAAAATAAATGGATGTTTTGCTTCTACTAATCTAACAATACCAGCCCGAATTACCTGATTACCCACTCCCCAATCACTTCATTTCCAATCCTCGATCTGCAATCCCCACCCCCCTGCCCCTCACAAGGTATAATCACAATATGACCGATCCCGGCACCCGTCCCCTTGACCCGGCACCAAAGCCCGATGACCGCCTCGACAATACCCTGCGCCCGCAGCACCTGTCTGACCTGATCGGGCAGGCCCAGGTGAAGGAGAACCTGGCTATCCTGATGGCAGCCGCCCGCCAGCGCAGCGAAGCCCTCGACCACGTGTTGTTCTATGGACCCCCGGGCCTGGGCAAGACCACCCTGGCACACATCGTCGCCAACGAGATGGGCGTGAACATCAAGGTCACCTCGGGTCCAGCAATCGAACGTGCCGGTGACCTGGCCGCCATCCTGACCAACCTGCGCGCCGGGGATGTGCTCTTCATCGACGAGGTCCATCGCCTGGGGCGTGTGGTGGAAGAGAGGCTCTACCCGGCGATGGAAGACTTCGCCATCGATATCATTATCGGCAAGGGACCTTCAGCCCGTTCCATTCATCTTAAATTGCCCCATTTTACAATCGTCGGTGCCACCACCCGGCTTGCCCTGGTTACGGCTCCTCTGCGCACCCGCTTCGGTGCGGTCTACCGTCTGGATTACTATGACCAGGACGCCATGCAGGCTATTGTCAAGCGTGCCGCCGGATTGTTCGAAGTGCAGGTGGAAGCCGAGGGTGTGGTGGAGATCGCCCGCCGGGCGCGCGGTACGCCGCGTGTTGCCCTGCGCCTGCTGCGCCGTGTGCGCGACTACGCCCAGGTGCGCGCCGATGGGACGGTCACCCGCGCAGTGGCTGATGAAGCCCTTGACCTGCTGGCTGTAGATCTGCTCGGACTGGATGATGTCGACCGCCGCGTGCTCAGGACGATCATAGAGAAGTACAACGGAGGTCCGGTCGGCCTGGCAACCATTGCCGCCTCCATCAGCGAGGAGCCGGATACCATCATGGATGTGGTCGAGCCGTACCTGCTCCAGCTTGGCTTCCTCGACCGCACACCGCAAGGCCGGGTCGCGACCAAGCTGGCTTACGAACACCTCGACCTGCCATATAACGAACAAACCCAGCCCCGCCTGCTCTGATCCATAAGGTAGGCTGCGCCAGATGCTGAATCTCTCTCGTACATTGCTCCTTTTGGGCGTCATCTTTTTATTGGCCAGTGGCCTGCTCTATATCGCCGCACGCTTCAATATACCCTTTGGTCGCTTGCCCGGGGACATCCACATCCAGGGTGAAAACTACAGCGTGTACATCCCCATTGCTTCATCTATCCTTATCTCAATTCTGCTGACGATTTTGCTGAATATCATATATCGCTTATTGAATAAATGAGTCTCCTGGAAAAAGGGTGTGTCACCCTGCCTGTCCCGGCGGTTTTTGTCGGGGAGCGAAGCGAAGGGTCTCCTCATTAACAATGGATAAAATTACTTACGTTTTTCGTAACAAGACCGAGTTTTTGCAGTAAAACCAAAAATAGTATTTGACCGTAGATTATCAGCCATAGACCATCTTGACCATTTTCTATCACCCATCGTCAGCAATCCATCGTCCAACCATCAATCGTCCACCTGTACCCAGCATAGGTATCGTCCAATGCACATCTCCGACTTCGATTACGACCTTCCCCCCGAACTGATCGCCCAGACCCCGCTCGAACCGCGCGACGCCTCACGCCTGCTGGTACTGTACCGTGAAACTGGTGCCCTGGAGCACTCCTGCTTCCGCGATATTGGTCGTTACCTGCGCCGCGGTGACCTGCTGGTGCTCAACCGCACGCGCGTCATCCCGGCCCGTCTTTTTGCCCGCAAACCGACCGGCGGTCGGGTGGAACTGCTGCTCCTGCATCGTGAAGACCTTCTGACCTGGGAAGCCCTGGCTGGCGGGAAAGGTCTGGCTGTAGGTAAACACATCCGGGTCGAAGGGGGACCGGAAGCCGAGATCGTGGAGGTGCTTGACGGTTCGAGGCGTCTGGTCCGTTTTGCCGAACCCATCGAGCCATATTTCCCCAGGGCGGGTCACGTTCCCCTGCCGCCATATATCCACACAACTCTAACTGACCCTGAACGCTACCAGACCGTCTACGCCCGCGAGCCTGGCTCGGCCGCCGCGCCGACCGCCGGCTTGCACTTCACCCCGCGTTTGCTGGATGAACTGCTGGCGCAAGGGATCAAGATCGCCTCTGTCACCCTGCATGTTGGGCTGGATACGTTCGCCCCGGTCACCGAAGAGGACCCTCTCGAACACAGGATCCATTCGGAGTGGTGCCAGGTGAGCGATGAGACAGCCGCCATGGTCAACCAGGCACGCAGCCAGGGAGGCAGGATCATCGCAGTGGGTACCACCTCCGTCCGCAGCCTCGAAACCGCCGCCCAGTCGTCCACCGCAGGTCGTCCATCTTCCATCAACGCCTTCACGGGCGCTACCGGCCTCTACATCCTGCCCGGCTATCAATTCCACCTGGTGGACGCCATGCTTACCAATTTCCACCTGCCGCGCTCGACGTTGATCATGCTGGTCAGCGCCTTTGCCGGGCGTGAACGCATCCTGCATGCCTATGAGATCGCCAAAAGGGAGAAGTACCGTTTCTATTCTTTTGGCGATGCGATGTTAATTCTTTAAGTCTCCTTGTACTAGCACGGCTTCTTGCTGCAAAAAGGAATTTAACCATAATGGAAACCAGGGAATACAAAGAAAACCTTCAAACCTTGAATTCTTCGCACCATGTGCGCGATAAATCCAGGATTCTCGAGGACAGCACAAATATGGAACGGTACTAGGATCAATGAACTCTTATGACCTTGCATGACCTCAACTCTGAGCTGCTGGCTTGCCGGCGCTGCCCGCGCCTGGTGGCGTGGCGTGAAGAAGTCGCCCGCCTGAAACGCCGCGCATATCAGCAGTGGGATTACTGGGGAAAACCCGTTCCGGGATTCGGGGATCCCAGGGCACGGATCATGGCTGTCGGGCTTGCCCCGGGTGCGCATGGCTCGAACCGCACCGGGCGCATGTTCACCGGTGATGCCTCGGGTGATTTTCTCTACCCGGCTCTTTTCCATCAGGGTTTTGCCAGCCAGCCTGTTTCCGCTCACATGGACGATGGACTGACCCTTAAGGACATTTTCATTACCTCTGTCTGTCGCTGCGCTCCGCCGGAAAATAAACCCAGGTTGGATGAGATGGCGAACTGCCAACCCTATATCGAAAGGGAACTTGCCATCATCCAGCCTGTGGTACTGGTCGCTCTGGGACGGATCGCATTTGAGAGACTGCTCAGGATGAATTCTGCTCCTCCTGATCTGCGATTCTCCCATGGCGCGGCTTATCGCCTGGATGGTGGTACCTGGCTGCTCTGCTCATACCACCCCAGCCGCCAGAACACCCAGACTCGCCGGCTGACCGTCGAGATGTTCGACCAGGTCTGGTCGCAAGCTCGTTCTCTATTGGAGACAATATGAAGCATCTTTTCAGTGAGCAATACTGTGTTTACAATCAATATTTTCGCATGTGGACTCTCCAGACATCGGGATCTTTGTGATTAATCCTCAAGGTATTGAGGGCAACTGACTTCCAAAATATTCTCTTGATGAAAAATAAAAGAAAATGCCATTCATTCCTGGATCAGGGGTAGGACCGATCGCTTTCCTTGGGTCGGGGGAGACCTCCCTTTCGGGTGGTCGCATTTTCGAGTCACTGGCCATGGATCTCCCACAACCATTGCGTATCGCCATCTTGGAGACACCCGCCGGTTTCGAACTCAATTCTGACCAAGTTGCTGGTCGTGTTGCCGATTTTCTAAAAACGCGTCTGCAGAATTTCCATCCCCAGGTGGACGTCATCCCAGCCCGCAAACGAGGTACATCGTTCAGCCCCGATAACCTTGAAATCCTCGCTCCACTTTTACATGCAAACCTGATATTCATGGGACCGGGCAGTCCGACCTACGCCGTCCGTCAGTTGAGAGGCAGTCACGCCTGGGATATACTGCGCGCCCGTCATCGTTCGGGAACAGCGCTGGTCTTTTCCAGCGCCGCAGTGGTCGCAGTTGGAGCTTATACCCTGCCAGTATATGAGGTCTACAAGGTCGGGTTGGATGTCCATATTCAGCCAGGGTTGGATCTATTCGCAGACTTTTGTTTGCCGCTATCACTTATTCCCCACTGGAACAACGCCGATGGCGGCACGGACCTGGACACCAGCCGCTGCTTCGTCGGGAAAGAACGGTATGAGGAATGGTATGGGCAGCTTCCACCAAGGCAAACTGTCGTCGGCTTGGACGAGCACACCGGCTTGATCATGGACCTTACCTCAGGTGAGTGCCATGTGATTGGTGTCAGTTCGGTGACGTTGGTGGGCGGTCATGAGCCAAAGATCTTCCCGGCAGGGTCAACCTTCCCCATGACAGAACTTGGTTTATTCAAAATTCCAGAGCCACCCGAAGCCGGCATCTCGTCGGATATCTGGGAATTGGTACAGGGTGCCCCTTCCATTGTCAGCGCACCTGAGGAAATCCCCCCAGAAGTTCGTGCATTGGTTGAGGCGCATCAACAAGCCCGTCAGCGTAAAGATTGGGCGGCTGCCGACACGCTCCGCATTAAGATTAACGCCCTCGGCTGGCTGGTGCAAGATACACCCGAAGGCCCCCTGATCAATAAAAAGTGAAATCTCTTGTTGTGTATGCGCTTGTTCCCGTACAGACAAGCTGGTTGCGCCATTACCTAGGTTTAACAAGAGGATTTATAACAGCTCAAGACTTACGCAATCCGAAAAAAAAATTAACCACAAGAACAGGAAGTAAACGAAGAAAATCTTTTTTGTTTTGCAACACATGGTGTCCTTTGTGTTGAAATCCCCTGATACTCGGCATTAATGCGTATGTCCTGCAGTTGTTACCCCCCACTGTCTCATTACAGATATTTATATCTACGTCCCCACACCTCACCCCTTCGCCAGGGACAGGAATACATCCTCCAATGTCGGCTCGCCCCGTTCGACCTTCGATACCTTCACTCCTGCTTTTACAAGCGCAGCCCGCAGTTTTTTCCCGCTTATCCCGGGATGAGTGATCGTACGCAAATGATCGCCTGCCAGTCCGGCGCGCAGAACCCCTTCGGTTGAGGTCAGGGTCTCCAGGCCGCGCTGCAGCGGCTCTGCGAACACCTCCCAAACCGGACCCGGCAACGTTTGTGTTTTGAGATGGGCCGGCGTATCCAGCGCCAGTAGCCTGCCATCCCGCATGATGCCAACCCGCTCACAGTATTCGGCTTCATCCATATAGTGCGTGGTAACGAACACCGTCACACCCTCTGAAGCCAGGTCATAGATCAGGTCCCAAAATGCTCTTCGGGCGGATGGGTCCACACCACTGGTTGGCTCATCCAGGAACAGCAGGCGCGGTTTGTGGACCAGGGCTATCGCCAGCGCCAGCCGCTGGCGCCAGCCTGCTGAAAGCCCTCGGGCCATCTCTTTGTGATGCCCGTTCAATCCAACCCGGCTCAATGTCTCATCGATTTTATTTCGTTCGGTCACGCCATACACGCCGCCATAAAAGGTCAGATTCTCGTTCACCGTCAGGTCGTCATACAGGGCGAACTTCTGTGACATGTAACCGGACCTGGCTCGAACCTGCTCGGTCTGGCGAAAGGCATCATAACCCAACACATCCGCCCGCCCGTCACTGGGTTTGAGCAGTCCCAGCAGCATGCGGATGGTCGTGGTCTTGCCTGAACCATTCGGTCCCAGGTAACCGACGATCTCTCCTTCATTAACAGTAAATGAGACGTGGTCCACTGCCACGAAGTCACCGAACAGGCGCGTCAGGTTTTGTGCGCTGATGACTGGTTCACTCACGTTGACCATCCTCATCAGGTTTTATCGCCGCACGGATGATCCCTGCCTTTTCCACGCGCCCCATGGCTGAATATGCCTCTGCTTCGATCTCCAGCGGTAATACCGGTACGTTCATGCCGCGCCAATCTATGAATATCCGCCTGCGCAGATCTGTCGCAGGCCCCCATTCTCCATCTGCTCCCCGCTTTGCGATATCTCCGATCAGCTCGACCTCGACCCCTTCCATCTCAGCCCTGCCATCCAGGGAGTGGGTTCGTTCGCTTTCCCATGTGTGTACCGGCGTATGCACGAACTCCACCAGCCTCTGTTCGATGATGTACACGCTTTCGGCATCTCCCTGCAGGTCAAGGTCATTGACCGGGATATCCACTCCCTGCAGGCGCAGCCCAGCGCTGCCGGTCAATACCCATAGGACTTCCTGCGCCGGGATTCTTCCCAGGATGACCTCAAGCGCCCGGATATGGGCTGCGGGAAGGTCGAGGACCGCCTTCATGGAGTTTCCTCCAACAGCGCGATAAAGACATCCTCCAGTGAGGGTGGCACTTGGCGCAGATCGATGAGGGAACCTCCCGAAGTCTGTATTCGAGCCGGTAGATGTCCGATGACCGCTCTGGCTCTCTTTTCGCGAACGCGCAGGTGCAGGCGGTCACCAAAGAGGCGCACGTCTTCTACATCTTGATCTTCCTGGGCAATCTTGCGTAGCAGTTGGATCGGCTGACCGCGTAACTCGACGATGCGCCCATCCAGAACAGCCCTGATCTCGCCAGGCGTTCCTTCCATCATGAACCGTCCCTGGCGCATGAAACCCAGGCGGTTACAGCGGCTGGCTTCGTCCATGTAGGGCGTGGAAAGCAGGACTGCGATATTTCTATCCCCCTCTCCCTCAACCGCTCCAGAAACGGATACCAGCCTGATCAGCAACTGCCAGAAATCCTGGCGGGTGACGGGATCAACCCCGGTGGTGGGTTCGTCTAGCAGCAGTACCCTCGGCTTATGCACCAGGGCTGATGCCAGGCCGAGTTTCTGTTTCATGCCCCCCGAGAGCTGCCCGGCGCGCCGGTCTTTGAAGTCAACCAGGCCGACAAATTCAAGGATCTCAAGGCTGCGCGGTAGCCATTCTCTGGTGGTCAGCCCCCGCACCTCGGCAAAAAAACGGATGTTCTCCAGCACGGTCAGGTCTTCGTATAGCGAGAAGCGCTGCGAGAGATAGCCGAGCTGTGCCCGCCCCTCTTCGACCTGGTTCGCCATGTCGAAGCCGCATATCCTGACCATGCCCGCATCCGGTCGCAGGGCGCCAACCAGCAGGCGCAATGTCGTGGTCTTGCCGGCACCATCCGCACCGACCAGACCGAAGACCTCTCCCGCAGCGATCTGCAGCGAGATGCCATCCACGGCTTTCTTCTCTCCAAAAGATTTATGCAGGTCGACTGCCTCGATCAGTGGAGTTCCTGTCATTTATTATTCCCATTTACGGGGCGTATCGCGACCACAGCCAGTTGGGCTGCCAGTTCTTCCAATTGGCTGCGGGTTGGTCTGGCAGGCAGTTTATGCATGCGCATCATCGCACCCACCATGCGCGGGTGACGCTGCAGCCTGGTCTCCAGATAATCAGCGATGCGCTTGGCATCGGTCAGGGGTCTTGCCATGCCCTGAAAATAACGGTCCTTCACGCGTACCTCAACCTGCGGATCGGTGAGGATGTTGCGGAACCAATCCGCCTGTTGTCCTCTTGCCGAACCGACGTAGATCACACCCTCGATCTCCTCGTATTGAAGCGGCGTTACACGGCGTTTGCCCGTTCTCCTTCCCCTGGTGGTCAGCAGCAGGATGATCCGGCCAATGAACGGTCCCAGGCCGGCTGCATACATCAGGCGATGGACTCTCTGCCCGATCTTCATCAGGCGCCACTGGAGCGGGACGGTCACAACCTATCTCCCAAAAACGACATCCGCCGGCATTCCTGGTTTAAGTTTACCTTCAGTGTCATCGACACTTAGTTTGATGGCATACACGGTCGTACTCCTGCCTTCCACGGTCTGGACGTTGCGCGGCGTGAATTCCGCCTGGTCGGAAATATGCACAACGGTCGCCTTGAAAATAACACCCGGGAATGAATCAACTGTGACCACAGCCTGTTGACCCAGGGATATCTCGCCGTAGCGGTCCTCCGGAATATATACCGTGATGGTCAGGTCTTCCAGGCGTGCCAGGGACATGGCGATTGTCCCGGGTTGCACCACTTCACCCGGCTCGATATTCCGATTGAGAACGACACCTTTTATTGGAGCCTGCAACCTTAATTTGTCAAGTTGGACATCGACCAGGTTCAATTGCGCCTCAGCCTGGTCGACCGCTTTCAGGGCTTGATCCACCGCCGCCTGCGCCTGTTCGATGCTTTTTTGGGCGGCTGCCACCCTTGGCGACTCGCTCCCGAGTTCCAGCATGCGCAGATGGTCCTGTGCGATCTCATACCTCTCCTGTTCCACCGAAACCACCGCGCGAGCCTCAAGCAGATCGTCAGCCTGGCCGCTGTCCAGCAGGTCGTTATAGGCAACCTGGGCTGCATCCAGTTCTATTTTGGCGGCGTCGTAGATATCCTGGGCAGCATTGACCAGGTCTGCCTCGGTTTCCTGGCCAAGCTGGATCCTGAGTCGATATTTGCTCATCCAGGGAGGCAGGGAGAAGGGAAGTTTGCCCTCATAGACCCCTGATTGGTCGGATACTTGAGCCCGGCTGTTCAGGTCGCGTGCGACCAGGTAGGCTATCCTGGCCTCCTGCAGGCGCTTCTCGACCGTGATGAAACCGGCCTTTTCCAGGCTCTGTTCAACTTTTGTCAGTTCAACGCTGGCGGTCTCCAATGCTGACCTGGCAGCCTCCACTTCAACCTGGGCTGCCTGGGTTTGCTCGCTGCGGGAAAAGTACCAGGCAGGTTTGTCAAAGTAATCCGGACTCGAATAGAACCAATCGATGATGCGTGAATTCTGGTCTTCAACCCGGGCTGCATCCAGTGCCAAGGTGTACTGCGTACGGACAGATTCCAGTGTCACCTGGGCAGTATTCGCAGCCGCCTTTGCAGTCTCGAAAGCCGCGGCTGCCACCCTTCTCTGAGCCTGGAGCAACATATCATCCAACAGGAATAGCACGTCACCTGGCATGACCGTTTCACCTTCGTTGAATTTAACCTCGGCTACTTTTCCAGCCAGTTCGGGTGAGATGTTCACAACCACTGCCTCGATCGTACCGGACGCCTTGATCGCACCATTGTTGTCATTTCTCACTGTCTGTATCAGGAACCAGCCGCCGATGATGACTGCAACTACGAGCAGGATGATCACAGGTATTGGGGGACGTTTATGTTGCATGGTCTTCCTCCTTTGTTAAAACTTAATCAAGTCTCTTGCGAAAGCGCACAGCCGCAGCGCCCATGATCCCCACCCCAAACACTGCCAATGCCAGGACCTCTGTCTGGATCGCAGCAAATCCCACCCCCTTGAGCAGGATGGAACGGATGATGACCAGGTAGTAGCGCAGCGGGATGATGTAAGATACCCATTGCAGGAATTTTGGCATGGCTTCGTTCGGGAAGAAAAATCCGGAAAGGAAGATCCCGGGCAGCAGCGTCATCCACACCGTCAGCATGGCTTCCTGCTGGGTGTTGGCGATGGTCGAGGCAAATAATCCGATACCAAGCCCTGAGAGTAATAGCAGGCCGGATGTAGCGATTAGCAATCCCAGGTCCCCCCGCACCGGAACTTTGAACCACCAGTGCCCTATCGCCAGCACCTCGAAGGTATCCAGGAAAGCCAATATAACGTAAGGCAGGATCTTGCCGACAACCAGTTCCCAGGCACGGATAGGGGTGACGATCAATTGTTCGATGGTGCCACGCTCACGCTCACGTACGATCGCGGTCGCGGTCAGGATGGATGTGATGGCATACAGGATCATCCCGATCACACCCGGGATCATGAAATAGGCGCTGACCAAATCAGGGTTGTACCAAACCTGTGTCCGCACTTCGACCGGCAGTTTGAGCGAGAACGGCCGCCCGGAGCGAGCCATTCGCTCGCTCAATATTCGCGTCCCGTGCGTCTGGCCGATCATGATCGCTGCCGACAGTGCGGTCGTTCCCACCGTTGGATCGGAACCATCCAGCACCATCGCCACCTGGGCGGTTCCATCCATCAGGCGCTGGTCATAATCCGGTGGGATGATCAATGCGGCGCGCGCCTCTCCCTTCTCGATCATGGTGCGCAGTTCGCTCTCCGAACCCGCGTAGGATGCAATTTTGAAATAATCTGCCGAACGAAAAGCGTCCAGCAGCGCACGCGAAGACATGCTCCGGTTTTGATCCCACACCGCCAGGGGTACGTTCCGTATATCGCTGGTAGCTGAGTATCCCAAAAGGAACAGCTGCATGATCGGGATGATCAGGATGATGACCAGGGTCCGGCGATCACGGAAGATCTGGATGAACTCTTTACGGATGATGGACAGCAGGCGCGAGTTGTGCATAGTCACTCCGTTTGACTGGCAAGTACTCCATGCAGATAGATATCTACGAACTGGTTAAAAGCATCGGCTTGCATATCCGCAGGCATGACCTCACCCACCAGTATATCAGTGATGTAATAAGAGAAGAACATTCCCAGGAAAGCCCTGAGCAGGATCGGCGTAGGGATCAGTCTTACCCTGCCCTTTACCCGGATGAACCGTTCACCCAACTCCAAAATATTTGGAATCAACGTCTGGAACAATCCCACCATGTTCCGCCCTTCAAACTCGACGATCTCGATCAGCATTAGGTTCAGGAAATCCGGGTGCTGACCTAATTCGTCTATCAGCGCCCTGGCTGCATTGTGGACGAACTCTTCCACGGTATCACCTTCCGCTGCCAGCAGTACCGGCAGGATCTGGTGGTAAGGATGCCGGTCCGCCAGGATCGCTTTATATACTTCGTCCTTGCTTGGAAAGTGATTGTAAATGCTGCCCAGTGCCATACCAGCCTCCCTGGCGATCTGGCGCATGGAGGTTGCATGATATCCTTGTTCAATAAATAATTGATAGCTCGCGTCCATGATGGACATGCGTGCCCGTTCACCTTTTGAGAGGATATTTTCTGTCATCTGAATTGCCTTCTATTTGAACGAACGTTCGTTTTATATTATATATTCATAATCCTTTTTGTCAATCAGGATATATGTCACATTTTTACCCCTATCCGGAGTTTGTTTCACTGGGTAGAATCATGCCATGTCAGCTGCTGCCTCCTCCTCTTCGATTGAGCTGGAAGTTCGTAAGAACCTCCGCTACAACCTGGCAGTCAATATGCTGGATGGTGGATTCTTCGGTTTTTCCATCGGTTTTGCATCCTTCGTCACCATCATTCCACTTTTTGTCAGCCATTTGACACATTCGGCAGTGCTGATCGGCCTGATCCCGGCCATCCACAGTGTAGGTTGGATGTTCCCCCAGCTATTCACAGCCGGCTGGGTCTCCCGCATGCGCCGTTACAAACCTTTCGTTGTGACGATGACTGCCCAGGAAAGGCTGCCCTTCCTGGGACTGGCAGCCGTTGCATGGTTCATGCCTCTGTTGGGAACGAGAGCCACTCTCATCCTGACCTTCCTTCTGCTCATCTGGCAGGGTTTGGGCGCCGGCTTTACCGCCAATCCCTGGACCAGTATGATCGCGAAGATCATCCCGCATGAGTACCATGGGACTTTTTTTGGAGCTCAGGCCGCTGCCGCGAACTTATTCTCAAGCGTCGGTGCGGTGCTTGCCGGACTCGTGCTCGAGAGGCTTGCCTCGCCTTTCGATTTTTCCCTGTGTTTCCTGATCGCAGGTTTCCTGATGATCGTCTCATGGATCGCGCTTGCGCTGACACGTGAACCGGAAGACTGCGCCAAGGTGATACATGAAAAACCAAGACCTTTTTGGGCGGGTGCACGCTCCCTGCTCATACGGGATGTCAATTTTCGCTGGTTCGTTCTCTCCAGGATGCTGTTCACCTACGCCATGATGGCATTTGCATTTTATATTGTCTATGCCGTGCAGCGTTTCGCAATGAGCGAGGCTGCAGCTGGCATTATCACCGGCGTGTACATGGCATCGATGATCGTTGCCAGTCCGGTAATGGGTTGGTTGGGCGACCACTGGAGCCATCGGCGTGTGATGCTGATTGGCGCCCTGGCTGCTGTCGTAAGCGCTCTTCTGGCATGGTGGGCTCCGACCCTGGCTTGGTTCTATCCCGCCTTCATTCTCGCCGGGGTGGCGATCGTCGGTGCCTGGACGATCGGCATCACCATGACAGTCCAGTTCGGTGAAGAAACAGAACGCCCGCTCTACATCGGTCTTTCGAATACGCTGGTCGCTCCCGTGGCGATCCTTGCCCCTATTTTCGGCGGCTGGCTGGCAGACCTGATGGGTTACCCGGCTGCCTTCATCGCCTCGGCAGTTGGCGGGCTGGTCACTGCTGGCGTCTTAGCCTTCTTTGTCAAGGACATAAAACGACATCTATGAGTGAACAAGCAATCATCGACAACACCACCCGGATGTCCTCAGTGGATACATTGGTCGCTGACCTTCGCGCCCTTGGTATCCATCCGGGTGCGACCCTTCTGGTACATGCCTCGCTGAGTAACATCGGCTGGGTCTGTGGAGGAGCCGTAGCCGTCATCCAGGCTTTGGAACAGGTGCTCACTCCGCAGGGTACATTGGTCATGCCAACCCATTCAGGTGACCTCTCCGACCCGGCTGAATGGCAGCACCCGCCGGTGCCGCAGGCATGGTGGGAACCGATTCGGCAGACCATGCCGGCTTTTGATCCCGATCTGACTCCAGCGCGTGCCGTGGGATGCATCCCGGAGACATTTCGCAAGCAGAGAGGAGTCCTGCGAAGCAATCATCCCCAGGTCTCGTTTGCCGCCTGGGGCAAACACGCCGGATACATCACAGACAACCATAGCCTGGAATTCAACCTGGGTGAGAGATCACCCCTGGCGCGTTTATATGACCTGGATAGCCAGGTATTGCTGCTGGGGGTCGGGCACGCCAACAACACCTCTCTGCACCTGGCGGAATACCGGGCGAACTTCCCGGGGAAAAAGTCCATCACCCTGGGTGCTCCGGTGCTTGTTGATGGTGTCCGTCAATGGATACAGTATGAGGATGTCTTCCTTTACGATGAAGATTTTGAGCAGATCGGCGCTGACTTTGCAAGGGAAACGGGAAAACAGATCCACGGCAAGGTTGGGCAGGCGGATACGCTGTTAATCCCCCAGCGCCCGCTGGTCGATTTCGCGGTCAAATGGATGGAACGAAACCGTCTGAATGAGTAAATGAAAAAAACCGTTGTTACTCAACATGTCATGTTGAACCACCAATTTATTGGTGAGGATGCATCATCCAATCCTGATAGTTCTTGATGGGTACCTCGATTACAATAGCACCTGACAGAAACCAAAGGGATGTTTATGCGTCAAATTGCTATCATAGGTATTGGTCAGACCAGGGTCGACGAACACTGGGAACGCTCACTGCGTGACCTGGCAGGAGAGGCAGTTCTTGCCGCGCTGGCTGACGCCAACCGCGAGCGCGTGGACGGTCTCTACGTCGGGAATATGCTCTCAGGCATCCTCGATCACCAGAACAACCTCGGCGCCCTGGTCGCTGACTGGGTCGGCTTACGCGGGGACATGGATGTGATCAAGGTGGAAGCAGCCTGCGCTTCCGGTGCGGCAGCTTTCCGCTCTGGCTTGATCGCAGTGGCTTCAGGTGAACTGGATTCGGTGTTGGTGGTCGGCGTCGAGAAGATGACCGACCAGCGCCCTCACGACGTTATATCCGCCCTGGCAACCGCGGCTGATACCGATTATGAATCTGACCAGGGTGTTTCATTTGTTGCCTTAAATGCCCTCATCATGCGCCGCTACATGCACGAGTACGGCTGGCAGCATGCCGATTTCGCCCCCTTCTCGATCAATGCCCATGCCAACGCTGTCCACAATCCCTGGGCACGCTTGCAGAACGCCATCACCCGGGAGGACTATCTCCGGGCATACATGGTTTCAGATCCGATCAACCTGATGGATGCTTCACCGATCGGAGATGGTGCAGCTGCCGCCGTGCTGGTTCCAGTTGATGGCTTGACTGGACGAGACGGAACTGTGCTGGTGTCTGGCTCCGCCTCTGCTACTGACACCCTCAGCGTACACTCACGCCGGGATCCTCTATGGCTCTCGGCTGCTCATCAATCTGCCAGGCGCGCCTACGACCAGGCTGCGGTTGGACCAGATGATATCGACTTATTCGAGCTGCACGATGCCTTCTCGATAATGTCCGCCCTCTCGCTGGAAGCCTGCGGCTTTGCCGAGCGCGGCCAGGGACCCCGCCTCGCCCTGGATGGTGAGATCGGCATTACTGGGCGCCTCCCGATTTGCACCCGCGGCGGGTTGAAGGCGCGCGGCCACCCGGTCGGTGCGACCGGCATGTATCAGATTGTCGAGGTCGTCCAGCAATTTCGCAGTGAGTGCGGTCAGACCCAGGTGGACGGTGCTTGCATTGGCATGGCGCAGAATATTGGCGGCAGCGGCGGCACCATCCTTACCCACATTCTTAAGAAGGTTTGAAAGTGGTCAACACACTACCGCTCTGATCTTTTCCACTTCCTGCTTAACTCTCCACTTTTAGAAGTTTACTGTCCCTGACCTGCTTATCGTTGCATAACACGGTAACTTGTCTTACAATTCACCCCATGGGACAAAAACTGCTTCGCTTCCTCATCCGGCTCATCCTGCCCATCATCGCTCGCATCGATATAATCGGAGATAAGACAGTACCTCCAGGCGGCTTTATACTCGCCTCCAACCACCTAGGACGCCTTGACGCCTCATTGGTCTATTATGCCATCGACCGGGAAGACATCATCCTTCCCATCGCGGAAAAGTACAAGACCCACAAGTTATTCAGCCGGCTGGGTAAATGGGTGGGCGGTATCTGGCTCAACCGTTTTGATGCCGACTTTAGCGCCATCCGCGAGATATTCGCACGTATGAAAAAAGGTGGCATCCTCGTCATCGCACCGGAGGGAACACGCTCCAAGACCGAAGCCCTGCTGGAGGGTAAACCCGGCGTAGTGTTCCTGGCCGGCAAGGTCAGCGTGCCGGTTGTCCCCATTGCCCTGACCGGTACGGAAGACCGGGTCGTAAAGGACAACCTGAAGCATTTCCGCCGCTCTCACATCACCGTAACGATCGGCACGCCTTTCACGATAACAAAGATCAAGGGCAGGCAGCGTGAGGCTGGACTCCATCAAGCCACCGATGAGATCATGTGCCAGATTGCCGCCATGCTGCCGGAGAAATACCGAGGTTTCTACGCTGACCATCCCAGGTTGAAGGAATTATTGGAAGTCAGCGGGAAGACAGGAAATCCTCTCGTTTGACCAGCGCTGGCGTACCAGAATCCATTCAGAACATTGCTACCAATCGCTTTTATTGGAATCCTTTATAATAATTCCCCTGCCCTGCCTGTACGACCCTCGAGTTGTGATTCCACAATCCCAATTTATCCACGCAATGCATTTCGATGTAAAATACATAAATGCGCAGATTGCTCCGCTGGTTCATCCGCAGCCTGATTAATTTGGTCGCCCATGTGGATATCCATGGGATTGAGCATGTTCCTGCTTCCGGTGCCTTCGTGATAGCCACCAACCACCTCGGCATCCTGGATATCGTCATGGCTTATTACGTCCTCGACCGCTGGGACCTGTTCATCCTGGTGGCAGAAAAGTGGGAAAAAGTCGGTTGGATCCGCTGGTTGGGAAAGCAGTTGAATTTTATCTTCATCGACCGCTTCAACCCGGATCTGAAAGCCCTGCGTGCCACCATTGAGCGCATGCGCCAGGGACAGGTGCTGGTCATCGCTCCTGAAGGTACCCGCAGCCGGACCGGCGCCCTGATCGCAGGCAAGCTCGGCGGCAGTTACCTCGCTGCCCGCGCCGGCTTCCCCATCATTCCCGTTGCCATCACCGGCACCGAAGATAAGACCATCCTGGGGAATATTAAGCACCTCAAACGCTCCCCCATCACCCTGACAGCAGGTCCAACTTTCACCCTACCTCCCCTGCCCTCTAGGAACCGTGAACTGGCGTTGAAGAAATATACCGATGAGATTATGTGCCGTATCGCCGCCCTCCTGCCGAAACAATATTGGGGAGTATATGCAGAGCACCCGCGGTTGATGGAATTACTCAAGAGTTAGTCGATCACTTCTCCTGAGTGTCCAACTACCCTTCCTTTCCTCTATGTCCTCATTGGTAAGTACTCGTAGGTGCTCTAATTCAGATTATCATCCCTTCTCCCCGCTTCAAGAACTGCCCCTCCCCCGCCTTCCCCAGCCAGTTCTCGCCATCCACGATCAACTTTCCACGTAGATACACTTTTTCCGGGAAACCCACCAGCTCCCAACCTTCGTACAGGTTGTGATCTGTGCGCTGATGTGCATACTTCACCCCATACTTGAGCTTTCGCTCCGGATCCCAGATCACGATGTCTGCATCCGAGCCTGGCATCAGGGTACCCTTGCGCGGATACATTCCGAAGATCTTGGCTGGGTTTGTGCACATCAAAGCCACGAACTGGTTGGGAGTGAGATACCCGGCACGTACCCCATAGGTCCACAGTACCGGCAGGCGGTCGCCCACCCCCGGCAGGCCATTGGGGATCTTGCTGAAATCATCCTTACCCAATTCCTTACCAGGAATGTTAACTTCCTTGCCCTCATACACGATTGGTTTCGTACCATCATAGAAAAAAGGACAATGGTCGGTGCCGATGGTCTGCAGCGTACCATCCGATAATCCCTCCCATAGGCGGGCATTATCAGTCGTTGTCCTTACTGGCGGCGAGCACACCCATTTGGCTCCGTCTGGACGGCGTAGATGGTCATCAGTGAAGAAGAGATACTGCGGGCAGGTCTCGCCCATGACCTTGATGCCATGCCCCCGGGCATAACGCAGCATGTCCACTTCACCAGCAGTGTTCATATGAACGATGTAGATGGGAGCTTCAGCTTGAGCCGCCAGGGCTGCGGCACGCAATGCAGCTTCCACCGCTCCCCAGGCGGGACGCGTGCGCACCTGCCATTCCGGTGTTGTATGTCCAGCCGCCAGAGCCTCGGCCGTCAGGGTTTCGATGACATCCCCGTTTTCGGCGTGGAGCAGGACGAGCAAGCCATTCTCTCTTGCGATCCGTAAGGCTCGGAATATCTCACCGTCCTGCAGCCGCAGCCTGTTGTTGTAAGCCGTGAATGTTTTAAGCGTGGTGATGCCTTGTTCTCTTAATGCCGGGATCTCAGCTGCAATGGCATCATCCAGTTTTGTCAGGTTCATGTGGAAAGAGAAATCGATTGCGGCCTTGTCATCGGCCTTCTGATGCCAGGTCTCGACACATTGCTTGAGCGTTGGGAAGTCCTGTGAAACGAAATCAATGACCGTGGTCGTTCCCCCGAAAGCCGCCGCCTTGTGACCGGTGTAGTGGTCGTCTGACGACACCGTCCCGAACATTGGCAGGTCGAAGTGCGTGTGGGGGTCGATACCACCTGGCATGACCAGCTTCCCGGTTGCATCGACCACCTCTGCTCCGGCGACGGTCAAATCATTCCCGATCTGCTTGATCCTCTCCCCTTCGATGAGAATATCGGCGGTGAAAGTTTCCGAAGCAGTGATGAGCGTTCCGGCTTTGATAAAGATTGCCACTATTCCTCCTCTGGCTCTTCTGGTCCCTCTGCAATCCCCAACAAACCCATTAACACGACTGGATCAACATTGAGTTCCGGTAGATCACTCACCCGATATTGCATCTTTTCTGCTCGCTCCCGTAACGACTTCCACAGCGTCTTTCTCTCCTCGCTGTCCACGACCAGGTCGTTCATCGTCTGCGCTTGTAATAGATACTCGCCAATGGTATAGAGAAAGGTCAGCCTCTTCCACGTCCTGGCCAGGATCGGTCGAGTCAATCGTTCCAGCTCTCCGATCTGTATCTTATAGTATTCCTCACCTGCGCGTGAGTGATCGAGTTCATCGCGCAGCAGCTCAGCCCGCGTGATTAGCTCGTGACCGTGCACTTTAGCCACGAACTGGATCTGTCCACCTTGTTCGCCAAAAGAAGCCGGCTGGTAAAAAGCCAGGTAATCCACCGCCACCACCTTGGGCGCTCTCCGCAGCGGGATGCGGTACCAGCCCAGCAGGCGGGCGATTTCCAGATCACGCGTCGCCGGCAGCACACACACCAGGATAAGATCAGACTCTGAGACCATTATTCACAATACTACAACAAAATCATCCACCTGGAAACGTCATTAAAAAGGTGAACGGGGGTCTTCGCTCCCGTTTACCGATATGTCTGAAGAATTACTTCTCAGGGATTTTCACGAAGGGACTGATGCGCTGGATCTTTTCAATGATCTTTTTCCGCTCTTCTTTATTACCCGCTGCTGCCAACTTTGCCCGCAGCTTCATCAACTTCTGCCGGCGATGGCGCCTGCGATGGATTTCTGTTCTTCGTTCTACTGGCATGATACTTCCTCCATAATATTATTGTGGATGGCTGCAATTATCCATTCCTGTCATCCCTTAACTGCAAGGACCTCTTGTTGGAAATGTCAATTGCTATCCCGCCTCATTGTAAACCATTTCTGATCAATGAATGTGTTTAATTTACAGGACAGGTCTTCCCTTCCTCAGGATATTTGCGAGGCTATTTGGAATTTTAGATGGAAAAACGAGGGGCAGGATTACCTCTGCCCCTCTTGTTCATGGGACTGCCTCAATACTATGGCCAGACTTGTACCGGAGGCCAGTATGGATCAGCAGAGTATTCGAACACAGAGAGATTTGATGCACTGCAATCACCCATTGCGCTGCAGGTCAGGTCGCCGGTCAAGCCATCGAAAGCTGTGGTCTCGTACAGTGCAACGCGCAGTACCTTGCGCCCGATATGGATCGTTCCATCCGGTTCCACCACGGCAACTTTCACGATGGCGGCTTTGATCATGTTGAATGCATCATAAGCGTGGGCATGGAAGACAGATATCGGATCATAACCAAATTTCGCCTTATACGCCGGCAGGAAGTGGCTGTTGTACGCTGGCTTGAACAATCCTGTGTCAAGGGCCGTGACGTAGAAACCCTCAACGTCCGCCCCCGCTGCTGTTACCAGGTCTTGTGTGTACAGGGCATCAGAACCGATCAGATCCACGGTCTCCAAACCAATTGTCCCGCGTGCCTGGGGGATGATATAGCCGCCAGCCGGCATGAAGATTGGCATATAGATCATGTCAGGATTCCCGGCAGCAATGCTGGTTAACGTTGCACTGAAATCGGTTGCGTTCGGGTCGATCAGCTTCTTTGCGGTGATCGTGCCTCCCAACTGGATGAATTTTGCCTCAAAAGCCTTTCGCAGATAGTCTGAGTACAGACTTCCGTCGCGAATGGTTGCCGCTTTTCTTGCACCCAGGTACGAATACGCAAACTGGGCTGCCATACTGCCCTGGATTTTATCGGACAAGGAAACCCGCAGGTAACCGGGATAGTGGTTCGGGTTGCCGGGTTCGGTCAGGTCAGGCGCCGTATTCGATGGCGATACCACCGAGAATCCTGCCGCCGAGAGCGCAGGCATGCCTGCACGTGTTTCCATTGAGCAAGACGGACCCACGATTGCGACTATGCTTGGATCGGCTGCCAATAGCGTCGCTGCTGTCAGACCTCCTGCCTCGCTGCATTTGCTGTCCCTACCGTCGAACTTGATCGTGTGATTCAATATCTTCCCACCGGCATCGTCGATTGCAATCCTCGCCCCGTTGCGCTCATCGATGCCCAGGTCTTGTGCGCCTCCCGACACTGGAAGCATGTATGCAATGTGTATGGGACTACTTGGCAGTATCTTAACGCAACCAAGGGCATCTGCGCATACCACGATCGCCTCATAATCCAGCTTGGCATCCCCGCTGCTGTTGTTCGAGACCAGCCTCAACCGGATCTGCTTGGTTGCGGCATTAACGAATTTTGCTGGGCTTGTGCTGGTGCTGTTCCACAGGTATTTCCATACGTTTGTGGCTGCACCAGCGTTATCTCCCATGTATACCCAGCTGCTGTGCACCCAGTCATACAGATACCATGACCAGGTCTGTGTGGCTTTTGCAGGTCCCTTATAGTTCCTGCTGACCTGGATGCTCTTGATCGATGAAATGGTGATCGTTGCCGGCAGCTGGTACGTCCGATATCCCCGGTATACTCCCGTCGGGGTTTGGAACACTACATATTTGAGCGGGTCGTCCGCAATACCCGATTGGTCTTTGACCCTCATGCGTGTGACGCTGCCGCTGGCAGTACCTGCCTCATTCACTATTGCAAGAGGTGGTAAAACTCTGACGGTCGCCATCGCACCATCGGCAGCTGTGCCTGGACCGGTTGGGAACATCGCCAGCAAAAGCAGTCCAAGGATGATTATTTCTGTGATGCGCTTACGGATTTTCACTGGTTCCTCCTCAATATACTAAAGATGGATTAATTTAACATCCCCTGATCTTCTTATCAGTATCATTATATAACAATCCCGAATTTATACAAGATGTCTTTTATTTCACATTGCATTCCATTTTGGGTATTTCCCCTTTACAATGATTCTGGTTGAAAAAAAAGATCCTGAGGTTATTTCTACCTGCCCCCGGATCTTTCTATCCCTGACTCCAATGTGTCCCCCTGATGATTGTGTTTAGATCAACCCAACTTCAGCGTTGAATCCTTCGATCAACTCATCGATCTCATCAACCTGCGACTGAACCCCCGTCCAATAGTCCGGCTGGTACCATTGTTCCTGGATCTCCTCGTAGGTCTTGCCCTGCTGCTCGACCCAGGTATAGTATTTCAGGTTGTGGATCCGCCGGCGGTCGCTGTAGCGCAGCTCGAGCAGGTTGTCGGTTGACTGTCCATGCAGCCATCGGGCGAAATCGGCTGCCGCCTCACTCTCCGTGTACTCACCATGCTCCGCCTGCATTTCCTTCAGGCGCGACTGGTACAGTTCCATCGAGTCGGTCAGAACGGTTAGCACGATGTCGTTCTCGCCCATCTCATAATACCTGGCGGTCTTGATCGCCGAGAGCACGTTCGAGATGCCCGAGAAACCGAGCAAGTCAAGCTGCCCTACGATTGCTTCTGGTACGCCCATCTTGACCAGGTACCTGCGTCCGGTCGGTTCGTTGAACAGGCGCGCCAGGTTGACCACGGCGTTGTCGTCGATTGCCACCACCACGTCGGTGTTCTTTACATTGTGGATCCACGGCACGTGCTTGTCACCGATGCCCTCGATGCGGTGCGCACCGAAGCCGTTCTCGAGCAGGGTCGGGCACTGCAGCGCCTCGCTCGCCACGATCTTGCTCTCTGGAAAGAGCTGTTTCATATGGTCGCCGCTGGCAATCGTCCCAGCTGAGCCTGTGGCGGAAGCCATGCCGCGGTAGGTGTCTTTCGGTCCCATTACCCTTTTTAACACCTCTTCCATAGCCTGCCCTGTGACCACGTAATGCCACAGGTAGTTACCGAACTCGTCGAACTGGTTGAAGATCATCAGGTCCTGCCCTGACTTGCGCAGTTCCCAGCACTTGTCGAAGATTTCCTTGACATTCGACTCGCTGCCTGGCGTCTTGATCGTCTCACCCGCGATCTTCGCCAGCCACTCGAATCTCTCCTTGCTCATCCCCTCCGGCAGGATCGCGATTGACTCACATCCCAGCAGGGCTGAATCATACGCCCCCCCTCGGCAGTAGTTACCGGTTGACGGCCAGACCGCCTTCTGGGTGGTCGGGTCGAACTGGCCGGTGACCAGCCGCGGCACCAGGCAGGAGAACGCCGCCCCTACTTTGTGTGCGCCGGTCGGGAACCACTTGCCAACCAGCACGATGATGCGCGCCGGTACCCCCGTCAGGCTGGATGGCAGTTCGAGATAGTTGACACCCCCAAAGCCTCCACCGTGTGGTTTGGCTTCATTGTGCCACGTGATTCGGAACAGGTTCCTGGGATGGACGTCCCACAAACCTATGCCCCTGAGTTCTTCTTTAACTCTTGCCGGTACTTTGCCCGGATCTTTCATTTGGGCATATGTCGGTATGAAAATATTGCGCTCTCGGGATCTCTGTATCGCTCGCCCGCGGCGGTCTTTATACATGGTCAGATCGATCGTTGTCATGGGATACTCCTGAGAAAGTTGTCAGACAAAGTGATTATACACCAGACACAAGCCTGCCCATCGAGGTTCTCCGACCCCCCGAGTATCAACTGCAGGTCTCCCTAATACTTCGACAAGGCTTCTCCCCCTGCCATCTACTGATAAACCCCGATCTCAACGTAATACCAGGTCCCCTGCCTCTGAGCAAAGAACGAGACCATGTTCTGAGAAACGATCGGATTGTACGCTCCTCCACTGCAGCATTGGTAGTGCTGCACTCTCTCATAACCGAGGTTGATCTCCTGCCCATCGAAGTTCACGCCGATATTTCCAGCACGCATGAAAAAGTAGAATGGCTTTCCAGCCATCGTTTGAAAGCCAAAGGCTTCTTCATATCCATTCTTATCGTTCAGGTTTTCACCACTGACAATGATTTGACCGCGTGGAAGCTCTCTAAGATTAATCACCCTGGCGGCTTCCACCACCCACTGCTCATCGTACACCCATACTCCTTGTAAAGGATAAACCACGGCGAACGGTCCGAGGTCCATATTGTAGATGGGTTCTCCGTTACGGCTGATATGAATTACTGTCGCTGAAAATTGTGCCGTTCCCTCCTGTGTGTTCACCCACTCCATTTGAACGCTTATCCTGTTCTCCCCGACTACCACCTCGACCTTATCCTCTCCAGTAACATTGGGCAGGAGGATCCGGTCCGGGTTGATGCGGTTGCGTTCGTTTTCTCTCTTTGCGAACACGGCTTCCATATCTCCATGAACAGGCTCGAAATATCGCCCTTCAAGCTCGCTCATGTATCGTTTGATCTGATACTCCTCAACCACCAGTCCTGTTGGCAGAGCCAGTGGCGTTGCGCGGGTAACAGGCATCGCTTCCGCTGTTGGTGTTTGTGCTTGGGTGGATGTGGCGCTCAGAAGAGTCACGCTGCTTATCGGCGTCCTTGTCGTTTTGGAATTCGGTGCGCTGCAGCTTGATAAGATAACCATTATCAAGTAAGGGATGACCTGTAATTTTTTATTTGCAATAAATGTCCGCATTTCCGTCTATCTGGAAATCAATCTCTCTTTAATGCTGCCTTCATTCTTTCCAACCCTTCCACCAGCAGGATCCGCGGGCAGCCAAAATTCAGCCTGACGAACCCCTCCCCCCCTGGTCCAAAATCTTTTCCATTAGATAATGCGACTTTGGCTTTTTTGAGGAAGAATTGATATAGCGGGGTGTTGATCCCTCCGCCCGTCAACAGGTCGTTGCAGTCCAGCCATGCCAGGTAGGTGGCATCCGGTAGGGTCGTCCGAATGCCCGGTAGCTCCGTTCTGACATACTCTACCAGGAAATTTCGGTTGGCGGTCAGGTACTTGCACAGCTCATCCAGCCAATCATCACATTTACCCGAAAAAGCCTCCTGGGCTGCGGTCAACCCCAGGCTGCTGACATGCAGCGTCATGCTTTCTACAGCTTTTTTGTATTTCTCCCGCAGAGCAGCATCCGGGATGATGGCAAAGGCGCAGTACAGCCCGGCAACGTTGAAGGTCTTGCTTGGAGCGATCAGGGTTATTGTCCTTCCCGCGATATCAGGGTCAATTGCAGCCATTGGTACGTGTCTTGCCCCACCCAGCACCAGCTCACTGTGGATCTCGTCCGAGCAGATGATAACGTCCTTCTCCAGGCAGACTTCTGCCATGCGCTTTAACTCTGCCTTCTTATAGATTTGCCCGCTCGGGTTGTGCGGCTGGCACAGCAGGAACATACCCGTCTTTTTCCCACCGGAGTCGAATGCTGTTTTAAAGAGCTTCCAATCGATCTCGTAATGCACGGTATGCGCTGAATTTACCTGCGTCAGTGGCGCCAACTGCTGGACGGGTCCGGTATTCTTGTCGATGGACAAGAAGGGTGGGTATACCGGTGGCTGGATCACTATTCCCTCATCCGGCTTGCAGGTGGCACGCGCGGCTGCGTTGAATCCGCTGATGACCCCCGGTGTGATCACCACTTCCTCCGCTGAGATCTGCCAGCCGTACAGTTTTTCCATGCGCTGCGCGACGGTCTCTTTTAGTTCCTTCGATTCGAATTCGTAACCGAAGATCCCGTGCTCCACCCGGGCTCGCAACGCCGCGAGCACAGGCGCCGGTGCCGCGAAGTCCATATCTGCCACCCACAGCGGTAGCACATCCGCGGGATAACGATCCCATTTCGCAGCATTCGTGCCGCTTCGCTCGATTATTCGGTCGAAATCATATGGCATGGGTAGCTCGTCTACTCCTTTGGGTAAATAAGCAATGGATAGTATGAGTAAACTCCAAAAAGGGTATGTCACCCTGAGCGAAGCGAAGGGTCTCCTCATTAACAATGATTAATACCACTTACGCTATTCGTGACAAAACTGAGTTTTTGCAGTGAAACCCTAGTATACAATAAAACCGTGATCCCCCACCTGCTATATTAACGCCTTACATCATGCGCGCTGGAAGGATTTTTTCCGCCCAGTGTATAGAAAATTTCCCTCGAATTATTACCCCTTTACTGCCCCCGCCGTCAAACCACTTACAATGTAACGTTGGAAGATCAGTGCAAGCAGCACAGGTGGGATTGCCACCACAACACCACCTGCCATCATGCCTGTGATGTTGACTACATATCGGCCGACAAACTCTGCTATGGCTACCGGGGCTGTCTTGGCAGCCAGTGTGCTCGTGAAGATCAACGCATAGAAAAATTCATCCCACGCCAGCAGGAATATGAACATGGCAGTCGAGACCAACCCGGGCACGGAAATGGGCATCACCACCCGGAACAGGATACCAAGGCGTGTGCAGCCGTCGAGCCGGGCGGCTTCCTCCAACTCGATAGGAACCGTCTGAAAGTAAGCCGCCATCAACCAGATGGCATATGGCAGGGCAAAACTCATGTAGGCAATGATCAGAACGACAGGTTTATTGATTAACTGCAGGCTTGAAGCAATGATGAAGAGAGGTAGCACCAGCGATACTTCCGGTATCATGCGCGTTCCTATGATGCCCAGATGGATGCTGCGGTTTAATCTGAATGGGATCCGAACCAGTGCATAGGCTGCCAGGCTTCCAATTACGAGGCAAATGACCGTTACCGTTGAAGCGATCTTGATGGAATTTAATAAGGCAATTGCAAACGTACGTGGCACGGATGAGGCTGCCAGGTTGGGGAAGATGATATCCATATAATTTTGTAGGGTGGGATGCTGCGGGATCCAATGCGGTGGCACCGTGAACAATTCCACCTGTGTGGATAAACTGGCGCTTAATAGCCATAGAATTGGGAAGAAAATGAATATGAATACCGGTAAGGTGAGGAGGAATAGGAGCAGCTTGCGCAAGAACTTACGATGGCGCATCATTGGGTTTCCTCGGGTCGGTATAGTATGCGAATATAAATAAAAGCCATAATAATGGTGAAGATTGAGATCAGAAAAGACAGGGCTGCTCCTGTTCCTTGTTTTCCATATGAAAATGAGTTCAGGTATGTCAAATAAGTAATGGTGACTGTTTTGAAGGCTGGTCCCCCGCTCGTAATAATGTAGACGATATCGAACACGCGGAAAGCGTCCACGGTCCGCACGATCAGCGCCACCAACAGCGCAGGACGCAACTGGGGTAACCGGATGCGCCAAAAACGCTGGAAGGCGTTGGCGCCATCCACCGCGGCTGCTTCCTCCAATTCCTCAGGCAGAGTTGCAAGAGCTGCTTGCAGGATCAGGGCGACGAACGGTACCATGTGCCACATGTCTGCCAGGATTACCAGGGGCATCGCCATGTTGGGTAGGGTCAACCAGGGAACGTAATGTTTGATCAATCCCAGTTGCATCAGAGCGCCGTTCAAAGCCCCAAAGTCAGCGCTGTAGATCCAGCGCCACATCGCGCCATTGACGATGGTTGGAACTGCCCATGGGATGATCAGGCTGAAACGCAGGAACTGCCATCCCCAGGGATGTGAGTGGATCAATTGGGCGATCGCCAACCCAATTATTATCTCCAGACCAACCGAGACGACTGTGAAGTACAGAGTACGCCCAATGGTTTCCCAGAAGGTCTGGTCCTTGAGCATATCGATATAGTTACCCAGGCCAATGAAAGTTCTCACCTGGTTGATGCCGGTCGGTGCAATAAAAAAACTCAGGAAGAACGTCGAGATGATCGGCCAGAGGGTCACACCCAATATCACCACCAGGCTCGGTAGGAGCAGCAGCCAGGCAATGCGTGCATCCTGTTGGTGCAGTGATGGTCGCCGTATGGACATTCGTCTCGTATTGGTTGTCATAACATAAAAATAGTGGGTGGATTTGCGTCTCGACGCAGATCCACCCTTGTGTTTATCGTTATCGGTTACTTGGCAAGTTCAACCCACTTCGTGGCGGCATCATCCAATGCTTGCTGCGGGGTCTTTACACCCGTCAGCACTTCCTGAATGGCTAGTTGGAGTGCCATGGATGCTTCGTTGTAATAAGGCACCGTCGGTCTCTCATTGGCATACGGGAACTGTCCCAGGAACGCAGGAACAGTGAACGGGTTGGCTGGAGTGGCAGCTTTCAGTTGGGCAAGCGCATCACCTTCAAAGTCAGCCTGCCAGATGGGCAACATTGCTGCTGAATATTTTATCTGTACTTCATTGCTCGCCAGGTAGGTCAGGAATTTCCAGGTCTGGTCGGCGTATGGTGTGGTTGCCATGATGGCGAACGAGCTCGAACCATCCACGCTGGAACCCTTGATGCCCGCATTTGCACCCGCCTCGAATACAGGCAATGGCGCTAATGCAACCTTACCCACGATTTGCGATTTGGACGCATCATTCGAATCAGCATACTGGAACAACCAGTTCACTGCAAAGGCGGATTTGCCGGCAAGGAAGTCGGCTTCCACGGCCATCTCATCCGCAGAGACCGAGCTCGGGTTGGTCAGACCATCATCGATGGTCTGCTTCATCCAGGTCAGGACCTGAACGCCCTTCTCGTTATTGAATGCTGGTTTGCCATTTGCATCCAGGAATGCTCCACCATTCCCGAACAGCAGAACAGTGAAGTCACAGACTACACCTTCTTTTTGATTCCATGACCAGATGATCGGAAATTCAACCAGGCCCTGGTCCTTGATGGCCTGAGCCTGGGTCAGCAGTTCTTCCCATGTCGCCGGCGGAGCTGTGAAGCCTGCCTGTTCGAGCATATCGTTGTTGTACATGAAATATTTCACGTCCATCAACCACGGCATGCCATAAACCTTGCTGTTTCGGGTAACACCGTTCCAGGCGGCTGGAAAGATGCCGGATTTCATTTCGGGAGTGACCCGGTTCGTGACATCCAGCAGGAACCCAGCTTTGATGAACTCATCCGGCCAGATGACATCGATCATGGCGGCGTCATAAGCCGGTGGTTTGGCAGCCATGCCGGTCACGATTTTGTCATGTACGTAATCATAACCCACATATTCCATGACGACCTTGATGTCCGGGTTTTTGGCTTCAAAGTCACGGGCGATTTGATCGATATCGGCGGGTTTTAAACCAGCCTGGTCCATGGTCAACACATGGATGGTGACAGGCCCGGCTGCCTTTTTTGGTCCACAGCTTACCACGCTGATGGCAAGCATCAGGACAGTAGCCAGCAGGGCAATTTTATTGATTGTACGCATTGTAAATACTCCTTCCTTTCTATGGATTTATTTTGAATCAGCCTTTTTCTTATAATATTCAGATCGCCGTATCTTGCACCTCCTTCATATGACTATGATAACTTGTGAACGACATAGAAATCTGACGTACTGTGCAGTACATTGGTGATTGCACCCATCACACCAGCACGTAAACCTAGATCTGAGACCACCAGTCTCGGTGGCGTGGGAATGACCCCATCTATGCGCTCCAAGATTGGTTCGATTAGCAGGTTGGCATACCGCGATACCCCTCCACCAAGCACGATCAGTTCCGGGTCAAAAGAAACCGTGATATTTGCGATAGCGATTGCCAGCAGATCGACCACTTCGTTGATGATCTTCCATGCCCATTTCTGACCCTGCCTGGCTGCCTCGAAGACATCATCCACTACCAGGTTCTCCAATTCCTCATTCCCACGATGGGTTTTAAGCAGGCTCCGGGCGCGCTCAACGATGCCCGTACCCGATGCCCTGCTCTCCAGGGCTCCAAAATCCTTGAAATTCTTTCCTAAGAACTCAATGCCTGGAACCATGTTTCCGATCTCACCGGAGGCTTCGCTCGACCCCCGGTACAGAGCCCGATCGATGATGATTCCGGCGCCGATACCGGTTCCGATGACTACCAGGACCATGTTCTGGACATTCTGCCCTGCCCCAAACCAGAGCTCTCCCAGGGCAGCCAGGTTTACATCATTATCCACCGTGATCGGCAGGTGGTATCGCTCTGCCAGCCTGGTCTTGAGGGGAAAATCTTTCCAATTGAGTGAATAAACCCACTTGACGATCCCATCCTGATGCAGAGTGATACCCGGAACTCCTACCCCGATCCCCTGCACCGGTCGTTCATGCAGATTGGGGCTTTTGATCAGGGTATCGATCAGCCTGATAAGCCGCTGATAAGTATCTTCACCGGTTGTCCCTTGATGGTCGATTTCGGTTTCATCAATAATGTTACCCCCCATGTCTGCCAGCGCACCATAAATCTTTGTGCCACCCATGTCAACCCCCAGCACGACGTATCCCTCTGCGTTGTACTCAAGCAGTGACCGCCGCCGCCCACCGCTCCATTCACTGCTGCCATGTGGACGAACAAAACCTTCTGCGATCAATCCATCTACGATGCGCATCACCGTTGGCAGGCTGACACCCAGTCTTCCTGCGATGGCAGTTCGTGATATCGGGCTCTCCTGGCGGATGATCTCCAGGATAGCCGACCGGTTGATGGCACGCATAGCAGATGCTGTCACAGTGAGCCGATAAGCCATTGCACCTCGGAAAACTATCGTTTACTTACATGATGTATTAATTACTTACAGTATGTAAGTGCATGTTAGCAGATAATTACTCAATTGTCAACTGCCAGTTTTCTGAGTGTGATATGCTTCAGAATTGCGTTTGTATACAATTCTCTTCAGGGTGAGGGTTATACTTTCCTTTTCAGATAGGGCACATTACCTTATCTCAAAAATATGAGTAAGTAAAACCCTTGCTCCTCACACCGTTATACCTCTCTATCTTTTCCAAATGTCTCCTTTCGGGGATATTAAGCTTGGTTCCAATTCCCTCTATTTGTAGCATTTCTGGGTATTTTGAACATATTACATCTCATTTCAGGCTATCCTGATAATGATTTCAGGTATAAAATAATAATTCTCATAGAAGTCTCAATAAAAGCATATCCGGACCTTACCCGGATGGTCAATCAATAACACATATATCTCAGGAGGAAGCCATGCACAACAAGACAGTAATTCCCAATTGTTTCAAAATAATGCTTACCCTGTTCATCACGCTTACCCTGCTCCTGCCAGGTATGGGCTCTGTCCATGCCTCGCCGCCACCGGCAACATTCACGGTCACGAACACCAACAATGGCGGGGCTGGTTCTCTGCGTCAGGCAATGATCGATGCCATAGCCACACCAGCCGATGACACGATCACTTTCTCTGTCAGTGGGACCATCATCCTTGTCACCCGTACACCAGTGATTACGGCAGCAGGTGGCAAGCTGACGATCGATGGTACAGGACGCTCTGTGACCATCGATGGAGATGGATCCGTCCCAGGGCTCAAGGTGGATACTGGTGCCGCCCTCGACCTGAAAAATCTCACAATTTTCAATGGTCTGGAAGATGGTGGTGCCACAAATTATGCCTACGGCGGTGGTGTTTATAACCTCGGTACCTTGAACGTCACCAATTGTACTTTTTCTGGAAACTGGGCATCATCGCAATTCTCCTATGGGGGTGGGATCTACAACAGCGATGGTTCTGTAACCATAACCAACAGCACCTTTTCCAGTAACACCGCCCGAAGTGCGGAAAGCCAGGGGGGTGGCATCTTCACTTCTGGTGGCACTCTCGACATCCTGAACAGTACCTTCTCAGGTAACAATGTGATCAGTGCGGGCTCAGATCCTGGCGGAGCCTTGTATATCTCTGGCACTACTGTAACCATCACGAACAGCACATTCTCGGGTAATCATGCCGATGATAATGGCGGTGCTGTTTATGTGGCATCTGGTACTGTGACCATTACGAAATCTACCTTCTCCTCTAACTATGTTACGAAAGGCAGTGGCGGAGGGATTTATAATAATTCTGGGTCGTTGACCATAAACAACTCCACCTTTTCATCCAATGCTGCCAATGGCGCTTCCAGCAATGGTGGTGGCATATATATCGGCAGCAGCGCAACAACCAGTGTCAACAATTCCACCCTCTCCGGTAATACCGTTGTCTCCAGCGGATACGGTGGCGGGCTCTACAATAACTCTGCGAATACATCCTTTACGAACATCATCATCACAAACAGTACTGGTGATGACTGCGCCGGGGTGGCATTGAACGCTTCCAGCCTCACCAACCTCAACAACGATTCTTCCTGCTCTCCCGGATTCACGTCCAAGACCCCTGCTGAATTGGCTCTGGGTCCGCTTACTGGTTCACCTGCTTACTTCCCCCTCACCTCTGGCAGCTCTGCTATCGACGCTGGCGACAATATCTCCTGCCTGGCAACTGACCAGCGCGGTATGAGCCGCCCGCTGGATGGGGACGGGGATGGTACTGCCACCTGCGACGTGGGATCATATGAAATGATCGAGCCGACCACCACCAGCATCACTGCTGACACCCCCGATCCCTCGCTCGTGGGCGCGAATGTGAATGTGTCCGTTACGGTCAACGCTACCAATACCCCAACCGGAAAGGTTAATATTACCGGTGCGGATGTCAACTGTTCCATCACCCTCTCAGGAGGGAGTGGCAGCTGCCCTGTCAGATTCAATTCTGTTGGCGCCAAGACCCTCACCGCCACGTATACCGGTAATGCGACCCATTCTGGAAGTTCCGATACTGCTGGCCATACAGTGCAAAAAGCCTATACGACCACGACCATCACCTCGGACAACCCTGACCCCTCCATATCTGGTCAGAGCGTGACCGTAAACTTTACCGTGACCGTCAACCCACCTGGCAGCGGCACACCCACCGGCGCGGTCACCGTGAGCGATGGCGCCGCCTCATGCAGCGCCTCGGTAGCGGCTGGATCCTGCAACCTGGTGCTCAAGCTCCCCGGCGCCAGGACTCTTAATGCCAATTATCCTGGGGATGCCAAGTTTAGAAGCAGTTCGACCACCGAGAGTCACCAGGTCAACCCGCTCAGCGCCAATTTCAGGTCCGTGGGTATCTATGACGGCTGGCTGCTTGAGTCCTCAGAGACCTCCAATATTGGCGGAAGCTTTGACTCCACTTCAACGACCTTCAATCTGGGTGATGATCAATCGAACAAGCAGTACCGCTCCATCCTTTCCTTCGATTCCTCCAGCCTGCCGGATACTGCGGTCGTCACCTCCGTCGTGCTCAAGATCAAGAAGCAGGGATTAGTAGGTACTGATCCATTCACCAACCTGGCACCTTTGCGGGCGGACATCCGCAAGCCCTATTTTGGTCCTGCCCTGGCACTGGCAGCCTCCGATTTCCAGGCTGTGGCTGGCAAATCTTCGGCAGCCACCTTTGGGGTACCACCCAGCGCTGGCTGGTACACCGCGACCCTGAATTCGATCGCATATCCCCACATCAACAAGCTCGGCACCACCCAGTTCCGCCTGCGTTTTCAGCTGGATGATGACAACGACAATGCGGCTGACTATATGAAGTTCTTCAGCGGCAACTACCCCACCACCACCAGCCGCCCATTGTTGGTCATCCAGTACTACATACCATAAAGGGACTTCCTTGGCTGAATCCTGTGATGAAGAGACCGGTCTATGGAACTCCGGTCTCTTTTTTTGAGTTCATACATTATCTGATTTGTCCGGCTCTCCTGATCCTACCAAATGCTCGACCGCAGGTCTCCCTCAAGAACTACAATATCTGGCCGCAAAACCCAATCAAATTATTGGGTGGAGCCCAACGGTGCGCTTCAGCCGCACGCATAGCGCAGCGCGAAGCGGTCCGCTGCTCGCGGTGTTTAGCGGCTGGCAAGACGTACTGCCTGAACATATCTTCACATCAATTTTGAAATGGTTTTGTTTTCTGACCGTGATCCTTTGTGTTTATTTCATGTTTTTTGCCATTTTTGAGAGAGGTATCCGGTTAGGTACATCAGCCCGAGTATCAGGGCAAAGAAGGCCATACCAATAGGGATGATATCGTATGCACTTTCGGGAAGGTTGTAGTAAGCACGCAAATCCCAGGTGGCGTTGTTGATTCCGACGATTACCATCAAAGCGATCAAACCGGTGACCAGTGACAAAACCCGCTGAATGGCAGCGGTTTTCCGGAAGTAGAACCATGACCCGGTGCACACCGCGAGTGTGGACGCAATGATAAAAACCAGCAGGTAGGGATGGTGGTTTTCATCATACATCACACCAAACCATGCAAAAAAGGAGTATATTCCCAACGAGAGCAGAGTCCATTCGCTCCATAAGCCAGCTAGTACGGCGTGCAACGGTGCCAAAGAGCGCCGCACAAGCAAGGCTAGGACAAAGACACCCAAGGGCAGTAACCACATGCGGTTATCGAGTATGTACACCCCGTATATGCCCATATCAGACAGCCACCAAGCTAAAATCAACGCCCAGCTTAGATAAGAATAGGCCCAGCGTGGGAAGCCTGCCAGGACACCTACCCCCAACCCAATCAGCACGAATGCATCGAAAAGCAGGAAAGGATGAAGCCAGATAGGCGGCCTGGGTAAAGAGTTTCCAAAATGGATCCATATGCTAACCAAACCATACGCCAAGAAGGGTAGTACGCCCAGTAGGGCCTGGAATGCAGGTGTCGGATTGGTTTTGGTAGGGGTCGTGTTGTTAATTTTCTACTCCTTTCGTGAGCAGTGGTAAGCGTTCACTAATTAGGTGGTAGTTCGAGTGTGGTTCAGTTTTTAGTGCAGATGCTGCTATACGCCCAACAGTTTGACTTCGCGAAGTGAGCCCGAAGGGCGTACCCTGCCGCGCAGCGCCCTGGAAGGGTGGGAGTCCGCAGGGCATACCCTGCCGCGCAGTGCTCTGGAAGGGTGGAAGCCCGTAGGGCGTATCCTGCGGACCCCCGCAGGGGGAACTGAATACTGCCTAGGCCTAGTATAAATCCAATTTGGCGGGACAAATCCCCACTGC